>ORMF010624943.1_pt1 | contig 21875 bp, 12 predicted proteins | sample 1779871 | NCBI WGS metagenome assembly ORMF01 (sample SAMEA104232316, study PRJEB22302) | groundwater metagenome | biome: forest; feature: aquifer; material: groundwater | place: USA | collected 2011-08-07 | depth 5.4 m | reverse complement strand
CACGCACGCGCCGGTACCCGGAAACCGGCGGGTCGGAGCCGCATCACCCGCTGACGCACAACGGCGGCAATCCGGAGATGCTGGCAAAGGTCGCCAAGATCAATCAATTCCACGTGTCGCTGTTTGCCTATTACCTCGAAAAGCTGAAGTCCACGCGGGAAGGAGACGGTTCCCTGCTGGATCATTCGGCCATCCTCTATGGCAGCGGCATGGGCAATCCCGACGTGCATGATCACGTGAATCTACCGATTCTTGTCGCCGGCGGCGCCGGTAAGCTGAAGGGAGGGCGTCACATCAAGTACGCGGAGCCTACTCCGCTTGCCAATCTCCACCTGACGCTGCTGGACAAAGTGGGGGTCCATCTGGACTCCTTCGCCGACAGCCAGGGCAAGATCAAGGAATTGGCCGAGCCTCTTTCTCTGTGAGGCAAGCTACGGCATAGGAGGCAATCACGATGTGTCTGAGACGTTCTGTCGAATGGGCGCTGGCTTCCATGCTATCGGTTGTTGGTCTCATGGGGGCCGGCTCCGGTGCGCCGTTGGCGGATGCGGCCCAGGAGTTGGATCGCGCCGCTATTCGCACGCTGTTGCAGCAGCGCGTCGACGTGAACACCCCGCAGGTCGATGGGGCGACCGCGCTGCACTGGGCGGCTCGCAATGACGATCTGGAAACGGCGGGACTGTTGGTCCGGGCCGGCGCCAAAGTGAAAGCGGTGAACCGGTATGGCGTGACACCACTCGCGCTGGCCTGCACGAATGGAAGCGGGGCGATGGTCCAGCTGCTGCTGAACGCGGGAGCTGATCCGAACGCCTCCCTGCCCGGTGGGGAAACCGCTTTGATGACGGCCGCCCGCACCGGCAAGATGGAAGCAGTGTCGGCGCTACTCTCCCGTGGAGCAGACGTCAACGCGAAGGAAAGCCGGAGCCAGACTGCCCTGCTATGGGCGGCGGCCGAAGGCAACGTCGAGGTTGTCGAAGCGCTGATCAAGGCGGGCGCCGATTTTCGCATTCGGTTGAACTCCGGGTTTACGCCTTTATTGATTGCTGCGCGAGAAGGACGATCCGGCGTGGTCCAGGCGCTGCTGAAAGCTGGAGCGGACGTGAACGACACCATCAAGCCTGGACCTTCCGTGCCGAGGACGGCCTTCGTTTACGCGAGTAAACCGCCGCCCAGGGCCGGCACCAGCGCTTTGGCCCTGGCAGTGGTGAATGGCCACTTCGAGCTCGCGGCCGCCCTGCTGGACGCAGGGGCCGATCCCAACGCCGCCGTTCCCGGCTGGACAGCTCTCCACGCAATCTCTTGGGTCCGAAAGCCCGGCGTCGGTGACAACGATCCGGCCCCGGAGGGGTCGGGAAGCATGACCAGCCTTGAGCTTGTCAAGAAGCTGTTGGCCAAGGGAGCGAACCTGAACGCGCGGATGACGAAGCGGGTCAATGTTGGACTAACTCGTTTGAACACACTCGGCGCGACACCCTTCCTGCTAGCTGCCAGGACCGCCGACTCTGAACTGATGCGGACGCTGGCCGCGCTGGGCGCCGATCCGCTGCTGCCCAACGCAGACAACAGCACGCCGCTGATTGTGGCGGCAGGGCTCGGGACCCGTTCACCGGGTGAGGACGCGGGAACCGAGGATGAAGTGGTCGAGGCGGTGAAAGCAGCATTGGAACTCGGCGCGGACCCGAACGCGGTCGACAATAACGGCGAGACCGCCATGCACGGAGCGGCCTACAAGAACCTTCCCGCCGCCGTGCAATTCCTGGCCGACCATGGCGCGAAAATCGACGTTTGGAATAAGAAAAACAAGTTCGGCTGGACGCCGTTATGGATCGCCGACGGCCACAGATTCGGAAACTTCAAGCCTTCTCCGGACACGATGGCTGTGTTTCGCCGCATCATGACCGCAGCCGGTGTGTCGATTGCAGGAATGCCAAACCCCTTGGACGGACAGAACACAGACTACAAGAAACAGCCCTGACGCAGAGCGCGGATTGCGTTTTGGGCCGCTTCCAGATCCGGCTCTACTCGTTCCCCGGCAGGTTCCATTCGGTGCGAGGATGGTGTTTGCTATGAACCGAAGGAACTTCCTCTCCGTATCGGCCGCCGCGCTGGCGGGCGCGGGCAGAGCTCTCCCGGCGCCGTCCTCGCCGAACGTCCTCGTCGTGCTGGCCGATGACCTCGGCTGGCACGACGTCGGATACCACGGCAGCGAGATCCGCACGCCCAACATCGACAGGCTGGCTGCGCAGGGGACGCGCTTTGAGCGCGCCTACAGCTTTCCGGTTTGCTCGCCGACCCGGTCGGGGTTGATGACGGGGCGCTCGCCGATGCGCCTGGGTACGGGCTACACCGTGATCCGGCCGTGGTCGAACTACGGCATCCCGGTGGAGGAGCGCTTCCTGCCACAGGCCTTTCATCAGGCCGGTTACCAGACATCGATGGCGGGTAAGTGGCACCTCGGCCACGCTTACAGGAAGTTCCTGCCGCGCGCCCGGGGCTTCGATCAGTCCTATGGACATATGAACGGCGCCATCGACTACTACACGCATGAACGTGATGGCGGGCTGGACTGGAATCGCAACGGGACCAGCGTCCGCGAGGAGGGCTACTCGACCTTCCTGCTCGGCTCAGAGACCGTGAAGCGCATCAAGAGCCGCGACAAGACGCGCCCGTTCTTTCACTATCTGGCCTTCAATTCGCCGCACGCTCCGCTCCAGGCGCCTCCGGAGACCATTGACAAGTACGCCAATATCAAGGACGGGAAGCGCCGCACTTTCTGCGCCATGACAGACGCGATGGATCAGACCATCGGGAAGGTGCTGGCGGCGCTCGACGAGGAAGGCATTGCCGGCAACACGCTGGTGCTGTTCTTCAGCGACAACGGCGGACCTGTCGGCAGCGGCGCCTCCAACACACCATTGCGGGCAGGCAAGGCGACCACCTTCGAGGGCGGCATCCGCGTGCCTGCCCTCATGCGCTGGCCGGGCAAGATCAAGGCGGGCGCTTCCTCCAGTCAGGTGATGACCATGATGGACTACTTTCCTACCCTGACCGCCGCCGCCGGCATTGAGCCGGGCCAGCACCGTCCCTTCGATGGGCGCAATCTCTGGCCGGCCCTCGCATCGGGCCGGGTGGAGCCGCGAGAAGACATCTTCTTCTCGGTGGAAAGCGGCGGAACCCTGCATTACGCCGTACACCACCAGGAGTGGAAACTGGTCATCGACGGCGAGAAGAAGTTGCTCTTCCGGATCGTCGAGGATCCGAACGAGACTACCGACCTTGCAGCCAAGGAGCCGAAACTGGTGGCAGACCTCGCCTCGCGCATTGAGCAGTGGAAGCAACTGCACCCGATGAATGGCGAGCGGGGCACCGATCGCCCGCCGGCGGGATTCCAGTCGCCGCCGCTTTGGGCGGAGGCCGCGCGCGAGGGATAAGACTCCCGTGGGCGCCAGGGTGAGGCGAGTCGGTAAGAGCTAGGGCGGCGGAAACTGGTGGAGGAGAGCTTGTATCGACGGCAAGTCGCGGCCGGCCTCCTCGTCTGGGTAGTAGTTCAGGGCGGGCCGGTTACACTTCATCGCGATGTCCTGGGTCCACGGCTCGCCCCGTTCCCGCGACCGTTGCAACAGAAACTCGTTGAGGTGCCGCGTGGAGATCTCTGGCGTAATATGCGCTTCTGCCCAGGGCCTGGGATCGAATTCGCTCCAGTGGTCCCGGAAGTGGAGCAACTCGGCGGCGAGAGCGGCTCTGTCAATAAGACGCCCCGTTTGAGACTGAAAATGTGCCGTCCGGATGCCGATGTGGTTGCGGAACGCGAGACCCGGAACGCCGGCGAAGAATCCCTCGAACAAGGCCCGGTTTCCGCCTTCCTGGCGGGACAGCAGCACATTCACTTTGGACTGATTCAGAACCCGATTCACCTCGCCGGGCGCGAGGTCTTCGAAGATATCAACCTGCTGGCTCAAGCCGGAGGAGGCGATCGCACGTAAGATTCCCTCCCGGTCCGCGTCGTCGGCGCGATTGCCGGCTACCAGCGCAATGCGGAAGGTTGGATCGGAAATGCGCAGAAGCGCCCGCAAGAGCAGATCGTGACGTTTGACGTAGCTCCATCGCGCGACCATCACCGCGCTGTAGCGTTTCGGCTCACGCTCCAGTGGCCGGAAGACGCGGGGGTCCACCCAGTCGCCAGGTCCCAGCTCGATCGGGACCAGGTTTGAGCCCAGAGTCTTCAGAAATTCGCGGTCGCCTTGGAACTGCGTCAGCATCACGATGGGGTGGTCCCGGTAACGCGCAAAAGCAAGGAAGTCGAGGCTCGCATACCCCGTCCAACTCGGCTCCAGAACAAGAAAGTAGTGGCGGAGGAGCGCCTCCATATCGACGCACTCATGAAACGCCTTGATCCGGTGGGAATACTTCAGCAGCAGGACTCCCTTTTCCATTACATGACCGGCTTGGAGTCGAGGTGCTTTCAGAACGATTCCAGCGCACCGCGCGTATTCCAAGCCGCTCGCCGATTGCGTCGTGAGAGATTCGATGAGACCAGGCCGTTGGCAGGATTCCGCCAGCCCCCGTTCTATGTGGTGGTTCAGCCATTGAAAGACGCGGCTCCGTCCACTTACGCGCCCCAGCACCAAATGCCCCCCCGAATACATCGCCAGGGCGGCCCGGGAAGGAAGAAGCCATGCAACGGCGTAGCAGAACAGTGCCGAGATCCACACCAGAGCGGGCTGCGTGGTCACATCCAGAAACGCACAGCGTATCCGATACTTCCATGAGACCGGGATCAAACGCTGATCCCGCTAGGCCACATCTGCTTGAATGGTTTCATGTCTCCTGCTGGTTGGCCGCCGGCCCTTCGCCGCATTCTACCGCGTGCCGGAGGTCTGCGCTGGCTCGCCGAGTGCTTTCTTGAGACGCCGGGCTCCTGGCTGTTCCGGCGGCCAAACAGTGAGTGGCTGGGCGATAGCGCATTGGTTTCCCAACTTCCCCCGAGCTATCGATTGTTTGCGCGGTTTTGCTCGGCACAGCGCGGCCACCCCGTTGGAGCTGAGTTATTGTTGCGGTTCATCATCTGGCTTCGCCGGATGGCGCGGATCGAATCCAGCTGCCGCCTGGAGATTCATGGCGTGTCGATGTTCGTGAATCTGAGCGACCCCCGCTTTCTCGTCCTTCCGCGGGAGCTGAGCACGGGTTTGCCCCGTATCCTCAAAAACTTCCTTCGCCCAGGTGACACGTTCGTGGACGTCGGATCGAATCACGGAACTTTCGCCATAAAAGCCGCGCAATTGGTGGCGCCGCACGGCCTTGTCGTCGCCATTGAGCCGCAGGCCCGGCTTGCGGACCTGATCCGGCGCTCGCTCGCACTCCAGAGCACGCGCTTCGTGGTTCACAACGCCGCATGTGGTCAATCCACAGGGACGGCTCCGCTCTACGTGCCGCGCGCCACGTCCGGTTCCAGCGGTTTGCATCCAGCCTTCTCTGCGCTCTCCCGGCACGAAATCATGACGGTTCCGGTAGCGCGCCTGGACGACTTGCTCCAGTCGGAACGCTTACCCGGCCGTGTCTTTGTGAAGATAGACATTGAGGGCAGCGAAGCCGCTTGTCTGGCCGGCGCCCAGGATTTCCTGTCCGAAGCCCAACCGCCCATCCTGATGGAGATCAATGAGCGCGCGCTTGCGGCGGCTGGCAGCTCCACGGTAGCGTTGGCTGAGGCCTTGCGCAGCGCAGGCTATGACCGCTATCTCGGCGGCAGAGAGATGGATCTGGAACACGCGTTGACGGCCCCGATCACGGACTCCAATATTATCGCTCTGCACCGCTCCCGGGAGCTGAGCAACTTGCGCGCCGGCTGCGAATCGTAGATTTCAGTCCACCGTGGTCCGTGCCAAGTCACCGCAACGTGATCCACATTGGACTCACCCAGACAAGTTCGCCATCCACCTGTTCACCACGCACATAGTAGTAACTGGTCTTGCCCCGCTCGGCGTTGGCGTCTCTCCAGTTGAAATCCACTTTCTTCGACTTCGGCTCTACCGAATATACGTGCTGGTTGTCCTTGATGATGTGCACTTTCGCAAAGTCGGCCGTGCCCCACAGCTTCACATCGATGGAAGGCGGTGACGAAGTGGTGAACTCCTCGCCCATGAAATGCGCGCCGCTCCGCACATCGGCCAGGATGTTTTCAGTGGCCCCGTAGACGCGCCGCTTCTTGAACGCCTCCAATACCGCTGCCCGCGTGGGCTCGGTGACCCAGAGATTGCAGTAGGACATGTGCGTGGAGATGTGATCCGACGATGCCTGGAAGCCGAGCCGGTAGCCCTTTTGCAATGCGTTGGACACAAACCCGAGCGGCTGCCATCCGCCAATAGAGTCGTCCTCATTGTTGGAGCGCGGCGCCTGCGCCATTTCGTAATTCTGCCGGTCCCCTTGATAAATCTCCACCACCGGCTCCACCTGCGGATCGTTGTCCCGCCAATCGGTGCCCATGTTGGTACCGGAGGTGTGCGAGGCCACAATGCCGTCATACTGCCGCAGGAACTTATAGAGCATCTGGGTGTCCGGAGCGGGCGCTGGCGGAGCATCGTCGGGCACCTTCGCCAGCCTCGGCAGCGGACGCAGGCCCCGGCGCACAAAGACGGTGTTGCGGTGCCCTTCCGGATACCGCACGCTGCGCTCGTAGCTGAACATCGGTGTGTAGCGGCCCGGCAACAGATAGGCGTCGGTCAGCTTCTGCTGCGTCCACCAATAGTATTCGTAACCGCCGCCGTTGTCGTGATCACAACAGCCGCCCCAGTCCATCGACGCGGCATCGATCATGTACCGGTAGGCGTCGATGAGCGGCCCGTCGTTGCCGCCATCCCCGGACATCTCCGTATGGCGGTGGAACTCGCCGCGCATCAATCGAAGATTCCTGCCCGCCACCGGAGCCCGGTATCCGCGCATCAACGCCACTTGCTCTCCCTCGGCGCGAACCTCCGCCGCCGACGGGGCCGGCTTTCCAACCGTCAAAGCGGTAAGCTTGGGATCGCCGGAAACAGTGCCTGTTTCAATCTCCGCCGCATACAAATCCGAGTTGATCGAATCACTGGGGCGTCGTCCGCCACCCGGCACCAGGGCCTGCCGGTGATCGCTGGTGGACACCATCAAAAGAGAACCTGGCGCAAGCAGCGCCAGTGCGGGACGCACGTCCAGCAGCCCGTCGGTGTGCGGAATCTCGATCGGACCTCGCCATCGCTGTCCATCGAAATAGACCACTTGCCCGGTCCATGTGGATCCTACCGGGGACCGCGCCGGGCTGGCGGTGCGATAGGCCAGATACACCGTCCCGTTGCCATCCACGGCGAGCCTCGGAAAACTGTTGCGCGCCATCACAGGAGGCTGCGGCGTGGCGCTGGGGGCCCGCTGCGCCGCCAGATCCGCATTCGGAAACTGTGGCTCGGAATTGGCCTGCTGGCGCGCGCGACGCCGGCGCAAGTCGGCCCGTCCGCCGGGAAGCGCTTCGGCGAGATCGTCGCTGGTGGTAAACGATGCTCCCGCCTGCAGGCACTGCACGCGCAGGTTGTGACCCTGATACAATCCGATTCCGGTGGTTTCGTAGGCCCCAAAGTCTTTGCCCCATTTCACCTCGGAAGCTTCATAGGCCACCCAAACGCGACCCCTGGCGTCGTAGGCCGCTGAAGGCCGCGCTTCAAACCGTTCGCTTACCGCCACTGGTTCGGGCGCGTCCATGGACACCCCATTGTTGAACCGCATCCGGCGTAAGTAGACATCGTAGTCCCCCTTGTCGTAGGTGTCCCAGGCTACCGCCACCTCGCCGCTGGTGGAGACCGCGATGGCCGGATCCCAGTCGCTTGCCGGAGAAAATGAGACCTTCTGCTCGGCGCTGAAACGATCCTGGTTCTGCGCCGCGGCCAGTATCTCCAGATTGCCGTTGCGAAACGCCTGCCAGGCAATCCACACCCTTCCGGTCGAATCGGTTGCCGCCACCGGGTTGATGTCGGTGCCGGCATCGGTAGTCACCCGGATCTCCGGAGACCATTTGCCCCCCGTCTGCACTTTCGCGTAGAGATCGAAATTAGATTCGCGGTTCGCTGACCAGACCACCCACACGCGCCCCTTGCCATCCACGGCAACGGCGGCTCGCATGATGTCCTGCCCCGGAAGGGAAACCGGTTCGGCCGCACTCCAACTCCGGCGCGACTTGGAATACCGCATCAACTTTACCTGGTCCCCGCCCACTGGCCGCGCGAGAAAATCGAAGCTCTTGGGTTCCTGGCGCATCTGCTGTGGCGTGTCCTGGGAGCGGTCCCCGTGCGTAAAGTCGACGTAGGCAAGGTAGACCTCGTCACCCGATTGCGCCATGGCCGGATGATCCTGTTCTTCCGCTGAGGTCGTGATCTGCAATGACGATGGAACGCGGTCAATCCGGACGCGTCCGTCCAGCGCCGTCTTGGTTTCCCCATACGGAAGCTCTTGCGCGGTGAAGCTGAAACCGCCCTGTGAAGTTTGCACGTCGAATCTGGCTTGGGCGCTGGTCAAGGAGGCCGTCACAATCACACCGTTGTCTTCCATGGGACCGCCGGCGCCGCCCTTTTTCTTTTGTTGCGCGGGGCGGTTTTGCAGCCGTCTGGTGGAGAGCTTCCAACTGGCGCGATAGTCGGTGGAATCCTCGCCCGCGAAACGCCAGCCTTGAATGCTGCGCACCTGTCCGCCGTTGACGGTTACTGACCCATCCCACGCCGTAGGCTCGCTGTCGGTGACGCCGAACAGCACGCGAAAGCTCATGCTTTGCTGCATCGAAATCTCCTGCGTGCGCGCGCCTTGCGGAAAAAGCACAATGCCGGCCAGCAGGAACGCCGCCATCAGCCCAATCAACAACCAGGATCTTTTCATGTCACCCTCCTCGGGATTTGTTAGAGTTCCGTGGAAAACAGCAGCGGAGTACCGTAACCCATCTGCTGATATCGTACATCGGGGGCCTTCAGCTTGAGCGATGCCGCAAACTGGCTCGGGTCCACCTGGTTATCCGCGAACATATCGTAATGACACGGGATGGCCGCCCGCGGCTTGATCTTGCCGGCCAGATCGGCCGCCTCCCAATGCGAAAGGTTATTGAAGCCGCCATTGATGCAGGTGATGATCAGGTCCGGCTTATGCTTCGATGCCGAAACCAGCAGCTCGCTGTAGTCGGTGTCGCCGGTGACGTAGATCCGCGGGCCGCCCCCGAAAAAAAACACAAAGCCCATGTGGTTGAGGTCGGTGTCGTCTGTGGGCAGTGCGAAAGCGCCCTCGATGGTGACGTCCCGGAATTCGAGGTGGCAGCTGGGCCATGCCGCCACGATGCGCCCGTCCTCCACCTTCTCCTGACGGAAGACCTCACAGCTGGGATGCGGCCCCACAAACGCCATCGTGTCCTTATGCCGCAGGCGTCGGATGGTCTCCGGGTCGGTATGGTCCTGATGGTTGTGCGTACAAGTGAAGACATCGATATCAATCTCCTCCGGCTCGATGAGCACTGGAACGCGGCGTCTCAGGTCAATGGGAACCGGGAGGTGTGCGCAACTATCGGTGAGATAGAGATCGGTGGAAACAAGCGTCCCTTCCGGGCTCTTGAAGATGTAGCTGTTTTGTCCGAACCACCACAGCGCAACGGCCTTTTTGGGGACCGGGAATTCCCGGATCTTGCGCATCAAGGACATGTTCTACATCATGGCGACGGGAGGGGCGGGCTCATCGGGGCTCCCCGCATTGCCCAGCGGCAGCCGGATCAGCACAAACGCGAGCAGCAGAAGAACACCAAAACCAATCGCATAGGATTCATTGTGGAAATTGGGAATACTGCCCGCGGGCAGAAACTGCATCCCCGCCCAGACGAGTCCAATCAGCGCTTCACCGGCGATCAGGCCGGAAGCCGTCAACACACCCGCATTCTCCACACGAGCTTTCTGCGCGTCATTGAAGCCGCGCCGCGCGGCAAGCTGGTCCGCAATCCACCGCACTACGCCTCCAATGAAGATGGCGAAGGTGGTCTGGAACGGAAGATACATCCCGACAGCCACCAGCATCGGGCTTTTCACTTGCGCCATGATCATCATGACGCCCATCATCATGCCCACCGCCACCAGCGGCCATGCCATGTCGCCGCCGACGATCCCTTGCGCCAGCATCGCCATCAGCCCGGCTTGCGGCGCTGGCAGCGCGGTGCCTCCAAACCCCGTGCCGCCGCCTCGAATGTCACCCTCATTCAACAGCCATAGCGGGAAATACATCACCAGGCTGGCCACCACCACGGCAATCAGTTCCACAATCTGAATGGTGCGCGGAGTGCCGCCTAGAATGTAGCCGACCTTGAAGTCCTGCAAGAGCTCGCCCGCCACCGCCGAAGACACGCACACCACGGCGGCCACGCCCAGCACCACCGCAACACCGCTGATGCCGGTAGCCCCCAGCGCCACCATCAGGAGCGCAGCAATAATCAGCGTGGAAAGCGTGATGCCGGAGATCGGATTGTTTGTAGATCCGATCATCCCCACCAGGCTTCCGGAAACCGTCGCGAAGAAAAATCCGATGATCAACATGACGATGGCCGCTACCAGGCCGGAAACAATATTTCCCGACAGGTACACGTACAGCCCGATCATGACGAAGAACATCGCTCCAATCATCGCCACCACCACCTTGGAGCTCATGTACTGTTCGGTCCGGCTCAGCGTCTCAATCGCCGGCGCTTTACCGCGAACCTCCGATAGCGCGCGTCCCAACCCTTCTTTCAAGCTCTTGCGCATCTTGAACAACGTGTAGGCCGCGCCCACCAGCATGCCGCCCACAGCGATGGGCCTGACGATGTAGCGCCAAATGGCGTTGGACATTTGATCAAAGCCTTGCAAGGGCGTATCCGCCGGGAACATCGTGACCAGTTGCGGACCCAGGAAATAGACCAGCAGCGGAACAAATACACCCCAGGCCAGGACACCGCCGGCGAAATTCAACGACGCCAGTTTGGGGCCGATGATGTAGCCGACACCAAGATAGGCCGGGCTGACCTCGGGTCCGGACATGGAGGTGAATCCGCCCACCGGGGCCGATCGAGCCGCATTCACCGCATCCAGCCGCACACGGCTCACACCGAGCGTGCCCAAGGAGATTCCGCTGAAGCGGTGCTCCAGCGCGTACAGGTTGAACTTGCCCAGGATAAAAGCGACTCCGCCGATGGCGATGTTGTAGAACAGAAACTTGACCGCTTCCGCGCCGCGCCGGCCCGCCTTATGGATTTCAGCCGCTGCGGTGGATTCCGGGAACGGCAGGTCCGGATCCTCCATCATCACGCGCCGGATCAGCGAGACAAACAGAACGCCGATGATGCCCCCCACCAGCATCAGCGAGGTCGACTTCCAGTACGCATCCCCGATCCCAAAGGATGGCCACGCCTGCGCAATGACAAAAGCAGGAAGGGTAAAGATGGCTCCGGCCGCCACTGATTCGCCGATCGATCCGGCGGTCCGGCAGATGTTCTCCTCAAGAATGGAGGCGCGCCAGATTCGCAGAATGGCCATGCCCACCACCGCGGCCGGATAAGTGGCCGCCACGGTGATGCCGGCCCGCAGGCCCAGGTATGCGTTGGCCGCCCCGAGGATCAAGGTCAACACGATTCCCACCGCGACAGCGCGGAAGGTGAACTCGGTCATCTTTACGTTTTCAGGGACGTAGGGGCGATGCTTGGGCTGGCTCATCTAGGGGTGCTCCGTGTCGGTACAGTGTAACAGGAACAAAGACCCATTGCCCGCAAAGGCCCGTCCCGTCCCTAAATACTCCCAAGCTATAGCAGCTTCCCGAGGCGGGACGAGGTCCGTTTTGCGGGCTGTTACTTAGATCCGGCTTGCCTGGAGAACACCGATTTCAACAACGGCGGCGTCAAGACCGTCGTCAGCATCACCATCACCACCATGGCGGATACAGTGCCCAGGTCAAAGACCGGCTGACCGTTGACCTTGACCAATGACCCCATGCCGGTGAAGATCAGGCCGACCTCGCCGCGTGGAATCATTCCGACACCCACTACAATCCGGCTGACCCCTTTTTCCAGCACCCCCAGCGCGCAAACCTGCTTGCCGAGAATGGCGACAAAGGTCAAGGCCGCGGCAAAGCCCAGCACATGCGGCGAAGCAAACGTCCGCAGATCCACGCGTAGTCCCATGTATACGAAGAACATGGGAACAAAAATGGTAGCAATGGGCTTGATCAGATCGCCCACCGGCGGATGCCCGCGCATGTGGAACAGCTTATAGTCAGTCTCCTCCAGCACCAGGCCGGCGGCAAAGGCTCCGACGATCGGGGCCAGCCCCATTACCCCGGCCAGCGCCGAGAGGCCAAAGCAGTAGCAAATCGCCAGTACCAGTGGCACGCCGTGCACCTTGAAGTAGAGAGCGGCGCGTAGAGCGCCCAGATGAACCCGCCGCCCAATGACAATGGCGCCGGTCAGAAAAGCAGTGGCCTTCAGGATAATGATCGCCACCGGAACCCATTCCACCTTCGCGCTCCCGCCTTCACTCATCGAAGTGACCATCCCGGAAACCACCGCTAGTATGATCAATCCCAAAACATCATCCACCACCGCCGCGCCCAGAACGATGCGCGCCTCCTTGGTGTCGGTCTTGCCAAGATCCTGCAGCACCCGGGCGGTAATCCCCACACTCGTTGCGGCCAGCGTTGCTCCGGCAAACAGGTGAACCCACCAGCCGGCCTGCGGCAGAAAGATCATCGAGGTGAAGTATCCGAGTCCCATCGGTGCTACCACGCCGACGACGGCCACCAGCATCGCCGAACTTCCTACTGCGAACAACTCGTGCATGTGTGAGTCCAATCCCACTTCGAACAGCAGCAGGATGACCCCGATCTCGGCCATCATGATCAGCCCTTGATTGGTCTTGAGCGGATCCAGCATGGCAAAGCCGATGAGGTTGAGATTGCCGAGTACCATTCCGGCCGCAAGCTCGCCCAATACCGCCGGTTGACCGAACCGCTCCGTGACTTCCGCCCCCAGCTTTGCCGCCAGTAGGACAACCACGAAGCCGAACAGGACATTGATGATCTCCGTGGCATGTTCGGCGCCGGATGTACCTTCGCCCGCGGCCCAGGCAATTCCAAAGAAGAGTCCCACTATGAGAACAGCACGTGTAATCGGGGGCATTCCCATCATGATACGACCTTTGATGGACAATAGAGGTTGGAGGTCTGACCCGCATCCGTTCCACTGTTGAGTTTCACGTTCACGGCCTGGACTGCGCCGAGGAGATCCTTCTGATCCGCAAGCGGCTCGGCAAGGAAACCGGAGTGGCGGAGATGTCCTTTGACCTGCTGCACGGAAAGCTGTTGGTGGAGTACGACGCGGGCCATCTCACCCCGGGGCGCATTCAACAGGCGGTCTCCGAGACCGGTCTCAAATGCGAACCCTGGCGGGACGCAGACCAGGATCCCTCGTTCTGGCATAGAAACGGCCGCATCGGGCTAGCCGCCGTCAGCGGCGCTTCCCTGCTGGCTGCGATGCTGTGGCAGGGCCTGACCTCCGGTGATCTGCTGCGAACTATGCTGGCGCATCAGCATACCGGCGGACACCACGCGGCCGGACCGGTACTGGCGCTATGCCTGCTGGCCATCGCCACCGGATCCGTCTTTGTGACACCCAAGGCGATTCATTCTTTCCGGCGTTTCCAGCCCGACATGAACGCGCTGGTGGTGATCTCGATTCTCGGCGCGATGTACCTGGGTGAATGGATCGAAGGCGCCACGCTGGCCTTTCTTTTTGCGCTGGCCGCACTACTGGAAACCTACAGCATCACTCGGGCTCGCAGGGCTGTCGAGGCCCTCATGCTGGTGACGCCGGGCGAGGCCACCGTCGTACATCAGGATCATGAGCACAAGGTCCCGGTCTCCAAGGTTGCCGTAGGCTCAACCGTCCGCGTGCGCCCCGGCGAGCGTATCCCCTGCGATGGCGAAGTCAGCGCCGGCGACTCGGATGTGAATCAGGCAATGATCACCGGGGAATCCACGCCGATCTGGAAAACCGTGGGCGACTCCGTGTTTGCCGGAACCATGAACGGCGCGGGCACGCTCGAGCTGCGCACCAACAAACCGTCTTCGGATTCCACTCTCGCACGCATTGTACGGATGGTGGAAGGCGTCCAGCATCGGCGCGCCCCGAGCGAACAGTTTGTCGAAAAGTTTTCCCGCTACTACACCCCGGCCATGATGCTGCTGGCCGCGGGGGTATCCATTATCCCTCCCCTCGTCACCGGCGGGGACTGGGGAGACTGGTTCTATCACGGCATGGTGATTCTGCTCATCTCCTGCCCTTGCGCCCTCGTCATCTCTACACCTGTGAGCATTGTCGCCGCGCTCGCCTCCGCCGCGCGCCAAGGTGTTTTGATCAAGGGCGGGGCCTACCTGGAGGAAGCCGCGCGCCTCCGCGCCGTTGCTTTTGACAAGACCGGCGTGCTCACCGCCGGCGAACCCGAGGTGAGCTCGTTGCATCCCTTGAACGGCTTCACCCCCGAGGAGATCCTGGGCCGCCTGTCGGCAATCGAATTCCGCAGCGAGCATCCGCTCGCCCGCGCTGTCCTCCGTTATGCGGCCGAACGCGGGATCCGTCCCATGGAGGTCTCCAGCTTTCAAAGCCTGCAGGGGAGAGGCGCGGAGGGCCAGGTGGCCGGAGAAAAGTTTTGGGCCGGTAGCCTTCGCCTGATGAAGGAGAAAGGACTGTCGATCGCCGGACTCGATCAACAGTTGCATGAAATTGAGGCGATGGAAGGGACGCTGGTGGCCTGCGGGACTGACCGCCAGGCTTGGGCGCTGGTCACGCTCACCGACCCCGTTCGCGAGGAAGCGCGCGCCGCCGTCGCAGCCGTTCGAGCGGAGGGAATCGAGCGCATCGTCATGTTGACCGGTGATAACGCGGCCACGGCGCGAGTGGTTGCCGCTCATGTCGGTGTGGACGAGGTGCGTGCCGATCTGCTGCCCGATGACAAGGCCCAGGCCGTCCGTGAGCTGATCGCCGCTCACGGAAAGGTGGCGATGGTGGGAGACGGAATCAACGACGCCCAGGCCATGGCGTGCGCCACGGTCGGCATCGCCCTCGGCAGTGGCGGCATCGACGTCGTCATGGAAACCGCCGACATTGTTCTCATGTCGGGCCTCTCCAAGCTGGGCTTCCTGCTGCGCCACGCCCGCCGCACCGCCGCCGTCATTCAACAAAACGTCGCGCTGGCCCTCCTGATGAAAGCCGTGTTCCTGGTGCTTGCCTTTTTCGGAATGGCCACGCTCTGGATGGCCGTGGCGGCCGACATGGGCGCCACCTTGCTGGTGACCTTTAACGGCTTGCGGCTGCTGCGGATCCAGCGCAACGGGACGAGCGCGGGCTAGCCTGGGAATCCGCGTCGCCTCCATTTAGCGTAACAATATAACTATGGTCCGGATATCTCCAACCTTGGGCGCTGCCTGTGTTCTCGGCACGCTGGCCCTTCACGCTCAAACCACCCAAGGCCTTATCTCCGGCCGGATCACGGATTCGATCACCGGTGCCGCCGTCACCACCGCCGAGATTCGGTACCTTTCCCTGAACACCAATACCACTGGAACCGTGCGCGCCGGACTCTCCGGCTACTACGTTGCCGCCGCTCTCTCTCCCGGACTCTACCGTATCCGCGTCACCGCCACGGGCTACCAGGCGCAAGAGGTGCACAACCTGGAACTGGCCGTCTCGGCCCGCCTCGATCTCAATTTCGCGCTTCGCCCGCTTACCGACGTTTGGGAGTCAGGTCAATACCGCAGCGTCTTTCTGCCCGGCAGCGATGCCATTCTCACCTTCTACGGACCCGATGTCGACACCAGCCGTTTTGCCTCCTTCGCATCCAATCAGGGAACAACCGGCGCCCTCGAAACCTCCGTATCCCAGGTGATCGACCCCGCTCTCATCCGCGAACTCCCGCTGGCCGGACGCGATGTCTATACCATGCTGGTCACCCAACCCGGCGTGACCGCCGACGCCGGTACCACGCGCGGCCTCGGCATTTCCGCCAATGGCCAGCGCCCCTCCGCCACCAACTACCTGCTGGATGGCGTCGAAAGCAATAACTACCTGGTCACCGGTCCCCTCACCGCCGTCGCGCCCGAAGCCGTCCAGGAGTATCGCGTCTCCACCAATAACTTCTCGGCCGAGTATGGCCGCACCTCCGGCTTCCTTGCCAACGCAGTCACCAGAAGCGGCGGCGCTGTCTGGCACGGCGTCGGATATCTCTACCTCAAGAACGACGCGCTCAACGCTAATTCATTTCAACGCAATCTCGCCGGCATCCCGCGCGCGCCGCAAAAAGAAGCCCAGTCCGGATTCCAGGCCGGAGGCCGCATCCCCAAATCCCAGTCGCTCTTTCTTTCCTCATCGCTGGAACGTCTGCGCACCCGGAGCCAAACAGCTCCCGTCGATTTCCGCCTGCCCTCCACTCGTTTCGTCAACGACTTCACCGCCCCCAACAGCACCGCCAGGCGCATCCTCACTCAATACGCGCCGCCTCAGGTGACGGACCGCAACCTCCCCACCGCCATCCTGACACTGGCCCCGCCGGTCTCCATCAACCGCTGGCTCGCCCTGGAGCGCCTCGACTACAAGCCCGCCTCCAGCCGCCATCAGGTCATGGGCCGCTTCTCTCTCTCACGGCTGGACCGCCCCGACTTCATCTATAGCCCGTATCCCGATTTCGTCTCCGGCCTCACCCAGAACACCTACAGCGCCGCCCTCCAGTGGCAAACCTTCATCAAACCGCGCCTGATCAATGAAGCCCGCTTCGGATATGGGCGCGATGAGTTGCGCTGGGACCGCGCCCATCCGGAAGTGCCGACACTTCTCGAAGGCTTCCAAGGCACCACTCTGCCCGGCAGCCTCGCTTTCTACGAATTCCGCAGCCCGAATTCGAGCTGGGAATTTAACGATACCGTCACATGGGCCCAAGGCCGCCACATCGTCAAGGCCGGCGGCGGACTGCTCTGGCGCAGCACCAAGACCGCGCTCACGGCCGGACGCGATGGCATGTATCAGTTCCTTGACATTATCGATTTTGCCCTCGATGAACCCACTTTCGTCTTCGCCCCGCTCACGCGCGGCAAGCTGCCCAACTTCACCATTCCCAACTACGACCGCCGCTACCGGCAGAACCAAATGTTCCTGTTCGCGCAGGACACCATGCGCGTCAACTCCCGCTTCACCGTCAATCTCGGCATGCGCTATGAGAACGCCGGCGCACCCAGCAACACCGGCGCTGAGAAGGATGCCACGCTCCTGCTCCCCGGCGGCAGCCTCAAGGACGCCACGCTCACCTTCCCCGCGGCCGGTGACCAGCGTATCTACAACCGCGACAATAACGACCTTGCCATTCGCGCCGGCGCGGCTTACGACCTGCGCGGCAACGGCTCCACCATTCTCCGTGGAGCCTACGGCATCTTCTATGACCGTCCGTTCGACAACCTGTGGCAGAATGTTCGCACCAACAATTTCCTGCTCGCCAACCTCCTGCTCCCTGGCGGACGCTATGACTACCTGCAGCCGCTCCAGCAGGCGATCACAAAACTACAGGGCCAGCGCTTTGCGGGCGACTTCCCGGATCTCACCTACATCGACCCGAGCTTCAAGAATGCCCTGGTCCATAGCTATATGTTCGGCGTCCAGCAGCGCCTCACCTCATCCTGGTCCGTCGAAGTCAATGGTCTGGGTTCGCTCGGCCGCAGCCTCGTCACAACTGACGTGATCAATCGCCTCGGCAGCGTCCCCGGACTCGGAAACAACAGCCGCACCAACCCGGGCTTATTCGATATCTCCTCCCGTGGCAATCGGGGCTCATCGGGCTACAACGCGCTCACCTTTGCCGCGCGCCACCGCTCCTCCCGCGGACAGTTCCACCTCAGCTACACCTACAGCCACTCCATCGACAATCAGAGTGAACCGCTTGCCGGCGACTTCTTCGATCTCAGTTTCACCCGAGCCACCAGCGGCAGCGCGCGCCAGGCCCGCTCCGCCTTCACGCGCCAAAACGATGCGCGGGTGGACCGCGCCAGCTCCGATTTTGATCAACGGCACAACCTGGTCTTCTACAGCCTCTGGTATCTGCCGGCCCCCGCTGCAAACTCGTTCGCCAACCATTTGCTGAAGGACTGGCGCATCTCCCAAATGGCCGCCTTCCGCAGCGGATTCCCCTACACCGTCTTTGTGCCTGCCAGCCTCGGCGGCGGTTCCGCGCTCCTCCTCAACAACCGCGCCGATGTCACCGGCAATCCAAATACGGACATTGCGGTCCCCGGCGGCCGCCGTTTGCTCACGCCCGCTGCCTTCGCCCGTCCCGTTGCGGGCAGCATCGGCAACACCGGCCGCAACGCCTTTGCCGGACCCGGACTGTTTAGCTTTGATTTCTCACTTTCCCGCTCGTTTGCCCTCCGCTGGCTCGGAGAAGGCGGCCGGCTCACCTTCCGCGCCGACGCATTCAACATCTTCAACCACACCAACCTCGCGGCCCCCAGCTCGCTTTTGGGAGCATCCGATTTCGGGATCGCCTCCTACGGTCGGCGCGGCCGCGATACCGGATTCCCGGCCCTTGCCCCCTTTGAAGAAACGGCCCGCCAATTCCAGATGATGCTGCGCGTCGAATTCTAGCCAAGGGCTGTGCCCTTGAAATCCGGGTTGCGCTATGGTCCCCGCCCTGACGGTGCGGGGCTGTCGTTGCCCCTGTGCACGACCGTCCAGCCCCGCCCGTGAGGGCGGGGACCCTGGGTTTGTTGGAGTGGTTCAGTAAAGGAATTCCCAAGCAAGTATCTAGCCTGGTGCCCGCCGTCAGTGTTGGGAAATGCTGAGCGTGTTTCCGTCCGGGTCCTTGAACCACGCCACTTTTGCACCACTCGGTGAAGTCCAGATGCCTAACTTATCCTGCTGAAGGCCATCGTAGCGTTCAAAGTGCACCCCAGCTTCCTTCAATCCACCCGCGGCGGCGCGAATATCCGGCACCTGCCACCCCAGCACCGTATACCCCGCCGGGATCAACTCCTTCACAATCGTTACCCGCAGCATCGTCCCGTGCGCATCGAAAACCAAAGCAAACGGACCTTCTTCGGACACCAGCCGTAGCCCCAGCGTGCCGCCGTAGAACTTCTTTGCACCAGCGGGATCGAGTGTGGCAACAAAGGCAATCACGGATTGTTCGCAAAGTGGAAAATCTGGCATGAGGCTATGATGATCCTGAATTGCCTTTGGCGCAATACCATTTCCACGTCATAAGATATCGGTTATGCGCCAAGGTTTCATCACGGAATACGATCCGCGTGGCGGGGTTTGCATCGCGACTCTTGCCTACGACTACCCTCGCGGTTTCCTCGTGACCGAACACTCGCACGGCTCCGATCAGCTCATCTATGCCACTGGGGGCGTGATGCAGGTTTCGGCCGGCCAAAGTGTTTGGTTGATCCCTCCCCATTTCGCCATCTGGATTCCGGCCCGGACCACTCACTCGATTCACATGGCGGGAGACGTCTCAATGCGTACGCTGTATCTGCGCATCGGACTTGCCCCCAAGTTGCCGCCAAAATGCACAGTACTGCACGTGACGCCCCTACTGCGCGAATTGATCCTCGAAGCCGTCCGCCGTCAGGAGCTTCGAACGAAAAACCGTCTTCACGCGGCACTCAGCCACCTGCTGGTGACGCAACTGGAGACCGCCTCCCCCATGCCGACTTCGGTGACGCTTCCGCTGGACCACCGGGCGCGCGGGATTGCGGACACGGTGATCGGCAACCCCGGCCAGCGCCAATCACTGGCCCGGATGTGCGCCTCCGCGGGTGCAAGCGTGAGGACCGTGCAGCGGATCTTTCGACGGGAAGTCGGTTCAGATTTCGAATCTTGGCGGCGGCAAGTCCGTCTAATGAAGGCCGTGGAACTCCTGGTCTCGGGCCGTTCGGTCAAAGAGGTCAGCTTCGCCTTGGGATATCGTCAGCCTACCGCATTCGTGGAAATGTTCCGCGGAGTTCTGGGCACAACCCCGAAGGCATGGATGCAGGCCCTGCAACGCCAGAACTAATAAAAGCGCTACTTCCCAATCCGGAAACAGGCCATCTCGGTAGTATTTCGCACCAGCAGCAGCCCATCGGAAATTGCCGGAAGGTTCCAGGTCTTCCCCTCGATGGCCGGGAACTGCGCCACCTCCTGGTGCCCCGCCGGAGTCGCCTTCACCAGCGCCACATCGCCTGACTCACTCAACACCACCAGGTGCCCGGAGGCCAGCAGCAACTGCCCATACCCGTACCGCCCGCCCTTCCATTTCTGCTCGCCCGTCTCTGCATTCACGCACGCCAGAATGCTCTCGTCCATCCCATAAATGTGCCCTTCATAAAGAACAGAGCTGTTGAACTTGTTCTTCATCTTCGTATTCGACCACACGGTTCGAGCCTGGAACTGGTCCCCCTGGCCGCTCAACTCCACCACCGCCGATCCATGCCCGTACCCGGCCGAAATAAAGAACCGGTTCGGCGCAACCACAATCGGCTGCGCGCAGTTGATGTCGTACTCCGTGGTCCACGGATACTCCCACAACAGCTTCCCATCCTCCACCGTCAACCCAACTGCCCGCCGCGCCGTTACCACCAGCAGTTGCCTTTTTCCGGCCAGCGTCACCACCATCGGCGAGGTGTAGGAGGTCTGGTCGTTCAACGCGGACCACACCCGTTTCCCCGTCATCTTGTCATAGGCCACCACCGACTTTCCGTCTCCTCCGCCCGGCAGCGCAATCACCTTCCCGTCCACCACCAGCGGCGCATTCGACATGCCCCATTGAATATTCGCAGCCCCGTTGTCCTTCAGAATATTCACGCTCCAAATCGTCTTGCCCGTCGCCGCCTCCAGGCACCGCAGCTCACCTCCCGCTCCCAGCGCATAAACCCGTCCACTGTCCCACACCGGCGTCGCCCGGGGACCATCCCCGCCCATCCCCTCCTGGAAATTCGCGGCCCAAGAGTTCGTCCATTTTTCCCGCCCCGTCTGCACATCGTAGGCCGCTACAACTTCCTGCGCCCGCCGCTGCTCGATCGTGAACGCCAACCCTTCCGCCACGGAAAAGGACGCGTACCCGCCGCCAACCGGCTGCTTCCAGAGCCGCTGCAAACCCGCCTTTGGCCACGACGTGAGAATCGGTTTCTGATCGTAATGACCCAGCCGGTTCGGACCACGAAAATCAGCCCAGTAGTCCGATCCGGTCGGTGTCACGGCCGCCGGAGCCGACGCCTCCACCCTCGCCGGCGCAGGCAACTGTTCCGGCTGCACCGCCTTTTGCGCGGCTCGATGCTCCTCCAACTCCCGCTGGTGCGCGGCCGGATTCTGGAAAGTGAACCTTGGCGTGATGCCCGTCCCGTACAGCTCCATCCGCATCCCGTAGAACAGCAGCAGATGTGCCAGCCCTAGCCCGGCCACCACCGCGCTCCCCACCACTTTCCAAATCACCCGCGTTTGCCGCATCCATAACAGCACCAGGCCGGCCGGAGGAAAGATCAGCGCGGACACCCAAACGCCAAGCCGCGTGCGATACCAGGGATTGCTGGAGGTAGACATGCTTCCATTTTCCCCCATATCCACCCTGCATGGGGCTAATAGCAAACCGCGATAGCCCCGTCCCGTAAGGGCGGGGACCTCTCCCACTTTAATGTCGTACTCCCGTCGAAACAGCACCGTAGCACATTCCAATTGAAAGATGAGCCTGGAGGGGACGCCGGGATAACCGGGACCAAGTAAGGGCTCCTTTCCACAATTCGGTGTCGGCGGTTCGATATCGGAAACAAGGGACTCGTCGTCGAGGCGGTGGGAATGT
>ORMF011125936.1_pt1 | contig 21896 bp, 21 predicted proteins | sample 1779871 | NCBI WGS metagenome assembly ORMF01 (sample SAMEA104232316, study PRJEB22302) | groundwater metagenome | biome: forest; feature: aquifer; material: groundwater | place: USA | collected 2011-08-07 | depth 5.4 m | reverse complement strand
TTTCTGATTTCTGATTTCTGATTTCTGATCTCCCTTTCGCCGCTTCTATTCTCCGCATCTTGCTGTCAACTCCCCACTCCGAACTGCCATCTCCCAACTCCCAACTCCCAATCCTTCCGAGGATTTCCCTCGTTCCGTCGTCGGACATCCCATCCGCCACGATGATCTCGAAACCGCCTTCGGGTTCTTCTTGGGAGAGGATGGACCTGAAACAGCCCTCGATGTGATCGGCCTCGTTGCGGCAGGGGAGGATGACGGAAACCAAAGGATGGTTTGCGCTCGTTAACTGGTTAAATCGTTGCATCGTTAAATCGGGCAGTTGGCAGTTGGCAGTGAACAGGTTTCGGTCGGCGAGGCGCCGACCGGGACACGCGAGTCGCGTGGGCTACCGTTCGGAAAGGGGAGAGTGGGCAATGGTCAGTTTTCAGCCCTCAGCCTTCAGATTTCTGATTTCAGTTGCCAGTTGCCAGTGGGCAGGTTTCGGCCGGCGGGGCGCCGGCCGGGACACGCGAGGCGCGTGTGCTACCGTGCGGAGTATTTAACTCTCGCCTCTCTCCGCACGACTCGTTAGAGTGCTGCCGGTATGACCACAGTGAAAGTCCATTTCGATGGCAAGGTTCTGGTCCCGGAGGAGCCAGTTGACCTGCCCATGAACTGTGCACTTGAGGTTCAAATCAAACCCGCATCTCCGAGCGCCTCCGGAGGAAAGCCGCTCCTGAAACTGGTGAAGGCCCTGGCGGCACTGCCGGCCAACCCCGAGTGGCCTTCTGACGGCGCGGCCCAGCATGATCATTACCTTTACGGTTCGCCCAAACGGTCATGATCCTGGTGGACAGCGGCTTCCTCCTGGCGCTCGCCCAGCCGACTGACGCGCTGCACCTCCGTGCTGTGGCTTGGGCGGAGCGCGTCAACGAGCCTTTGCTGGTGACGGAATACGTGTTGGTGGAGGTCATCAACCATCTCTCCAAACCGGCTGACCGTTCCAGAGGACACGAAATTGTTTCGCACATCACAGCCAGCTCGGACTGCCAGGTGGTTCACGCATCGCCCGAGCTCTTCGGAAAGGGCTTGGCCCTGCACCGCACCCGGCCGGACAAGGAATGGTCGCTGACGGATTGCATCTCTTTTTGCGTCATGCGGGACTGGGGAATTGGCGCCGCCTTGGCCTATGATCACCATTTTGAGCAAGCCGGTTTTGAAGCACTCCTGCGCAGAGATCCCGGTAGCTAATCTCCCCTCCATTCGTTCGAAGCTTGCGGCTCGGCCAGCGGCGCTCGCCCTACCTTTCGAAGTCAGGTGCCAGTTGCCGGTGGTGGCGCGTCTCGCGCTGCGAGGCGCGAACGGTTGCCGCGCGACCGTTCCGACCTGGGAAAGACAGTCCTCAGGTGTCAGTTGTTAGTGGCCAGTGGGGGTGCCGTGCTTCACTCCAGCCTTCAGCCTTCAGCCTTCATCGTTCAGCTTTCACCTTTCAGCTTTCACCTTTCAGCTTTCAGCTCTTGGAAGTCAGTGAACAGGTTTCCGTCGGCGGGGCGGCGACCGGGACACGCGAGGCGCGTGTGGTCCCCAGAACTTCTTCATAGAAATCCCCGAGGCGTTCGGCGATGCGTTCGATGGACAGGTCTTGCATCCTTTCCCGGCCTTGCACGCGCCGCGGACCATCGTGAACCCGGCGCAACTTCTCCGCCAGATCCACCGCGTCTGACTCAGCGAGATAACACCCTTCGATTCCTTCAATCCGCTCGGCCACGTCGCCCACGTCCACCGAAACCACCGGCACGTTGCACGCCAGCGCCTCTTTCACGATCGTGGACGCGCCTTCCTGGAAGGACGTGAGGATGACGGCATCGCTCGCGTTCAACCACCGGGGCACGTCTGCGTAGGGCACTTCACGCAAGTAGTGCAGCTCCGCCCGGACGCCTGAGCGCCGCAGGAGCGCCACTGCCTCGCGTGCCAACGCGGGCCGTTTCACCGGGTCGCCTGCGTTGCTGGCGAAAAGGACGTGGAAGCCATCCACGGCCCAGCCCAACCGGCGCCGGCACTCCTCGCGGTCTTGCGGCTCAAACCGCTCCAGATCGACCCCGCAAGGGATGATGCGGACCTTGCTGCGATCAACACCGCTTGGAAGCAACCCCTCCAAGAACCGCGAGACGACCACGATACCTCTCGCACGCCACGCCGCCTTCCGCGAACAAAGCACACCGTAATGGGAAATCCACTTGCGCACCCAGCCCGAATGATTCTCCCCGAACAGATCCGATCCGTGAAACGTGACCACGAGTGGCCAGCCCGAGAATTGTCGCGTGACCTGGTCCGCCATGACGCCGCCGTACATGACGTGAAGCAAGTCCGGTTCGAACCGTTCGACCGCGACAGCGAGCGCCCGCCGCATCCGGTAGTAACAGGACATCCCTTGGCTGAGCCGATCCACGAAGAAGACCTCCATCTCGACGCCCTTGGCCCGCAGCCCGCGAATCTGCTGCTCGACGAAAATGCCGTTCGTCGGGCGCTCCGGCGTGGGATACATGTTCGTGACCGCAAGGATGCGCATCGCGGGAAGAGAGGTGGAAGATCGAAGCTCGGAGATCGGAGATGGGGACGCGCAGCGCAGAGGTCAGATGTCAGATGTCAGAAACCGGAACGCTGATCTCAGTCGTGCTGGTCTCACCAGGATTCTTTGCTGCGCTTTGGCGAAGCAGGGAAACCACTGCCTTGAACTTGCCGGCTTTCGTTCGCGGGATTGAGCCGACGGTCTCGACGACGACACTCACGTTCGGACCAAGCCGACCCTGAACGCGGCGGATGAGGTCGGGCTCATCCGATGGGCCGTAACCGCTCACAGGAACCACCTTAACTCGGATGCGATCCAAGGCTTCCTGGATAATCTGGCCTTCCTGCACGTGCGGTTGATCGACAAACACGCCGTGGAAGCGCACCATCTGGCGGCCATCCGGCCCGACCACTACGTCTTCGAGTCGGCCGACGACCTCCTTGATCACGGGCATGGCGCGACCGCACGGGCACGGCGCGGAATCCCAGGCGGCAAGGTCACCAAGCCGGAAGCGGATCAACGGCTGGTACGAGCGCATCAGACAAGTGGCGACCACCTCGCCCACTTCGCCCGGCCCACACGGGCTGCCATCCGGACGAAGGATCTCCAATACGCAAGCATCCGGGCTGACGTGGAGGCGGCCTCGTTCACACTCGCTGGCGAACACGGCATTCTCGACCGTGCTGTATTCCTCGAAGACGCGGCAGCGATACGCCCGCTCCATAACGTCTCGCATGGCCGGCGTGACCTTTTCGCTGGTCGTGACCAAGGCTTTCAGAGCCGGGACTTCGAGGCCCTGCTCCAGAATGAACCTGGCCAGCAGATAGTAAGAGACCGCGTACCCCGTCATCCACTGGACGTTGTGACGACGCAGCGCCGCCACGTAGGCCTTGGCGGTGTCGGCCCGCAGGTGAAAGGCAGACAGATAAACCTGCCGCTCAATGGCGTTGAACCGGTAGAAAGGTCCGCTGCTCTGCGGATCAGGCTCGACCATCCGACCAGAAAATGTCGCTCGCGGCAGCTTGAAGGACACGCCGGCCCAGTCTGCCGATCTCACTTCCCGCAACGCCAGCGAGTCCCGAACCTCACGCCGGGTCCAGTACGTGGCGATCGGTGTGCCGGTTGATCCACTGGTATGGAAGATCAGCGGCCTGATCGTCCGCATGTCCTCGCGAAGGAACGCGGTCGGCCTTGCTCGGAGAGGCTCTTTGTCCAGCAGCGGTAACTCCTGCAAACGGCCCGCGCGCGCGGCTGACTTCTTTGCGTTGCCCCAAGACTCCCGGTAGTAAGGAACTCGATCCGCTGCTTGACGGAGAATCTCAATCAGTCGCGCTTTCTGCCACTCCTGCCATTCTGCTGCGCCGAAGCTACCTCGAGCCGCGTAGCCCTCCACGGAGTGCCGGTAACCGGGGCCAAAGCGCAGCCACCTCCAATAAAGTCCGTAACCGCTGATGGCGACGTGCTGCGCCCAGACCGGCAGCACAGAATAACACGAGTCGATTGCGTTCACGCTACGTGCTTGGAGAAATGCCCTGCGCCGACTGCGCGAGTGACGGGCGGTTGTTGGCTGGCGGCTCGGCCAGCGGCACTCGCGCTACCATCAGCGAGGCAAGGTAGGGCGAGGCGGCCCCGCCGAGCCGAGCGCCACCTCAGCCAGCAACTGTTCCCACTGCGGCAAGATCACACTCCAATCATGCTGTTCCGCCTTGGTCCGCGCGTTGCGCGACAGCCGCTGTGCCAGACCCTGCTCGGTCAAAACCCGCCGCACGGCAGCCGCCATCGCCCCGGCGTCGTTCGGCGGAACGAGCAGCCCGTTCTTCTCGTCCTCGACCAGATACGGAATGCCCCCGACGTTCGTGCTCACGATGCACAAGCCGCACGCCATCGCCTCCAGCACACTCACCGGCGCGCTATCCACATTCGTTGTGTTCAGAAAAATGTCGCCTTCGCTCAACGCCAGCGGCACGTCGCTCTTGACCACCGCGCCTGGGAAACTCAGATGCCGCTGCACACCTAGCTTGGCCCCCGTCGCTCGTGTTCGCTGCAGGCTCCGGTCCTTCTTGTCCGGACCGATCATCGCGAGGCTGACTGCGGGAAACTCTCCGACGAGCGCTGCCACGACGCGTGGACCGAGCGAGGGATTGTAGATCTCGCAAAAGGCGCGGAGCCAAACCAAGTCGGGCTTCGGGTGGTTCCGACACCCGAATGAGTAACGTCCGAGTTCAATCGGATTTCGAACCAGACGAATGTCCGCGTGGTAACACCGCAGTTCCTCTTTCAAGTAGCCCGAAGGCGTTGTCACGTCTGCGGCGGAACGTAGTAGTCGTCGCACGCGCCCCGGCCAGCGTCTTGCGAAGTCCGGCAAGCTGCCGCCATGCAGTGCCAGCATGATTGGCTTCCCCATCCTTCGCAACAGCCAGCAAACACACTCGGCCCAGAAGAACGCCGGTCCGCTGAACACATCCACCACCGCGAGATCGTAGCTCGCCGCTCGTCGCCGAACCGTCACGAGCATGTCCAAGAGGCGCGCAAAGCGATTGATCTTCGTCGAAGTGACCGCGACCGACCAGCCAGTGCTCGACAATCGGCCGGCCAGGTCACCACTCACGTACCGCTCCAGCGGGGCAGAACTCAAATAGCTGCTCACAAACAAGACGGCCGGTGTGGTACGCTGACGTCGTGGTACCGCCTCCAGAGTGGACCAGTCGGCCTCGCTCTCCCCCGCTTGGGCGGCTCCCACGGAACAGTGTGAACTCGGGGTAATCATCCCATCGTGGTCGTTGCTAATCTGGGTTTGTGAACGAACGAAGCTCCGGTCGTGTACCTCGACCATGCAGCTAGGCCCCTGGCTTGAACTGGGCTGGACGAACCACCGCCGTCTGGCTCGTAGCTCGGGCGACCGCGGGCTGCCGCGGAACGCCACCGCGTTTGCGCAGGCGCTCGCGCCACCGTGCGCTCAGACGCGGCGTCCGCGCAGAATCGAGCGTTGGCCCTTCCGCCGGGGCAAGCGCAAACCTGCTGCAAGCCAATCCGAACATGAACGCAGGCGCTGCCAACCTCATGCCACTAACGAGCATGAACATGAAGGTCCACCCCACACCCACGGCGACGACCTTCTTGGCAACCGATCCCTGTGCGCGCCTGAGGACCCAGACGGCCATGCCGAATAATGAGCCGATGGCGACCAACCCGAAGGCACCGTGCTCCGCCAGCAGTCTCGTGAACTCCGTGTGCGCTCCGGCCTCGCGCTGTAGAACCGCCAGCCGCTCGTGAGCCGAAGCACCGACGCCGACGCCCAGGAGCGGGTTGAGCAGCCAAAGCTCGACATCGCTGCGCGCAATTTCGTCGCGCCCGGTAGGCCTGGCATCACTGAACCGCGCCGACAACGCCCCCTTCGTGAACCGATCCATGGCGGGCCAAAGAATCAGTGCGAAAATGGTTCCTAGCACACCAACGACCAACGATACCTTGAACCGTGTTTGCGCCTCTCGCAGGAGATACCAGAGAGCAAGACCTACACTGCCCAGCGCCAGATAGACACCCGTCCGGGAAAAGGTCAGCGACGCCTGCGCCAAAAACCATGTCGCGACGACAAGCAGCGCATAACGCAACGCCGGGGGGATCGTCCTCTCCAGAGCGACGAGCAGTGCGAGGACCGCACCCAGACCGAGGACAGCCGACACTTGGTTGGGGCCGAACCCACCGCTGGCAGTGAAGTTGGACGACCGCTCTCCAAACTCGATCGTGGTTGCCGTCAATACGGAATAAAGCGGGATGGCGGCTACCGCAGCTACGGGAGCGATGAAGCTGAGAAAAACACGCGACAATTGTTGGCGTGAAACTCTGAAGCTCGAAAAAAAGGCGACCGCTACTGCCAGGCAGAAGGGACCAGACAGATTGAAGCTCAGCGGTTGCCGCGCCTCCGCAAAGCCCAGTTCACCGAGAGTGGAAAAAGCTGACGGGAGCAGGACAGCAAAATAAGCAATCGGCAGCACCCACTGCCGGCGCTGCACGGGGTGGCGAACGATCGACGCCAGCATCACCAGAGCGAACGCACACTTGCCGAACTCCCACACCGGCGCGCCGTTGGTCATCCGCCACAACACCTCCGCGCCAGTGATGTAGGCCACAGTGCAGAGCAGCAATTCGGGCCGGCGGCCGAGCAGCGCAATGCCCAGTGCGAAAGCCAACGTCCCCAAGGCGTGCGCGGTCGCGACGAGCCTGGACTGCTTCATCGCCCACGCCAGCGGCAAATGAAGCAGCGCAAACGCGAAGATCGGCCAGAAGTTTCGCGTTTGGCGTTCGCGAACGCCCTCCAGAACGCTTGCGAAGCGTCCAATGCCCGACTGGCGCCGCGCAGGGGCCCGGAGGTTAGAAGCCAACATGTCAGGACAACTTGAGCAGCGCGCGGACTGCCTCCACGTAGCGCGAGTAGGTGAAAGCGGCGGCGGCCTCAGCAGCTTTCTGCGATTCCCCCTTCCACAGAGAAGGCGCGGCGTGGTACTCCACGATCGCCCGGCAAAAGCCCTCCAAATCGAGCGGCGCGATCGCTTTGCCTGTTCGGAATCTCGCCAGGTACTGAGGAATGCTGCTGACTTTCCCAGCCAACGGCACGACGCCGTAGGCCATCGCTTCACTCAATGCCTTTGGCCAGCCCTCGCTGCGCGTCGGAAACATCATGATGTGGGCCGCTGCGTAAAACTTGCTCAACGCCTGCCGCGGGAACCAGCCATGGAAACGCAGCGCGCTCGCCACCCCGAGACGCTCGGCCAGCGCCTCGAAATCCGCGCGCTCAGGACCATCACCCACCAGGTCAAGTGTCGCCTCGATGCCCCGCTTGCGCACGCGCGCCAGCACCTCGATGGCGCGACCCGCCCCCTTTTCGCTTTCCAGACGGCCCGCGAAGATGAGCCTCATCGGCGTCGAAAGCTCCTTCCGCTCCGCACAAGCACGTGCATCGGCCAACTCTTCATCCGTGAGGCATGGATTGAAGAAAGGACGTACATGCCCCGGCTGATTGGGCCACTCTCCGTTCACCGTCACCAGCCCGCGGTGCCAGCCTTGCCTGAGCCACCACCTTTGAAAACCATACGACCAAGCTTCGCGTCCCTTCGGTTGCCAGTCCCCCGCGTACTTGATCCACCGTTGACGCGACGAACGGAACGTGCCGGTCAACAGGAGCGCGATGAAGCTGATATTGGCAGGGCAACGAATGTGAACGACCTCTGCGCTCCTGAGGGCGCGCAGGATCGTTCGCGCGTACGCAGGTGCGCAGGTTAGAATGCCGACCTTCTCGCGCAGGCGTCGTCCTCCGCTTGGCGGCACCGCTCGAAGCTCGATGTGTCGTGAATGATAAGGGAGCGCGCTGGCCGGCGCCGTCTCTCCGTGCAGCGGGGCCACGTGAATGACCCGATCAAACAGCGTGGCCAAGTGGTCGATTTCACGAACAGTCGGCCCCCAGCCGACGATTTGGCCCTCCCGACGGTAATGCGGCGTGTGCGAGACCACGAGCAAGTTCATCGTCACGCGGCCGTGGCACGGGTAGCCCCAACAGACTGGGTCGAGCGGCCGACCAGCGAACGCAAGAGCTCGTTGTACTCGCACACGCGCGGCTCCCATGTTTGCTCCGCGGTGGCATGTCGCAGCGCTGCCTCGCCCATCTGGTGCCTCAAATCGGGTGCCGTGAGCAGAGCGAGGATCGCCTTGCTGGTCGCTTGAGGATCATTTGGAGGCACCACGAAACCCGTGACGCCCTCCACAACCGCCTCCGCCAAACCGCAGTCCGCGGCCACCACGGCAGGCTTGCCGCACAGCGCGGCTTCCACCACAGCGATCCCGTAGCCCTCGCAGTCGCCGTCTTGAGTAGTAGTGCTCGTCATGACAAACACGTCGCAGGCGTTCAGGGCGCGCACCAGCGTTTCGCGGTCAATCCTGCCCAAGAAATGCACGTGGTCAGCCACGCCCAACTCGCGGGCCAGCCGCTTGAACTCGTCCTCGCGCGTGGGCAGCCCGGCAACCAGGTAATGGGTATTCGGAAGGTGCTTCAGCACGGCCAGCAAGGCACGGATGACGATGTGCTGGCCTTTCCGTTCGGTCACATTGCCGACAGTCAGCAAGAGAAACGCCCCATCGAATCCCATGCTCTTCCTGAACAGGCTCGCCTCTTCTGCCGGCAACACTTGGAAGCGTGCGGGGTCGGCGGCGTTCGGTATGACACGCAGCAGTCGCGGCGTGATACCCGCGGCGGCCAATCTCCTGGCCGTGAACTGGCTCACGCAGACTACCGCGCTCGCTTGCTGATAGGCCCACCGCGTGAGCGACCGTTCCCAGCCGCGACTGCCAAACTCCGTGCCATGTCCGATCGCGATCCACGGCATGCGGCGATGTCTCGCAGCCAACGCCACCAGCCACACCATCCGTTCTCCACTGGCGATCAGAACATCTGCCGGTTGTGTTTTGAAATGCCGAGACAAAAGCCACCAGCGGCTGAGTCCCTCCACGACAGTTCCGCGACGGGATTGGAGCCGGCTGATTTCAAACGACTGGTTGCGATTGAACTCACAGACCTCGTTCTCGTCGGCGTAGTCTTGCGGCACCAGCACGCAGACTTCCCAGCCCATGCGATGGAGATTCATCGAGAGCTGATACGCGTGGGTGCCGATGCCGCCAGGACCGGGTGGGAACTCGCGTGCGAGAATTAACAGCCGCACTGTGGCTTTCCTCATCCTTTGCCCAGCGGCGAGTCGCTGGCCAGAACGCATTCGCTCTCACTTGGCGCTAGTTTCTGAACCGACTCCGCGCTCAGGCGTGACCTGATGTCCCCCGCCAACACCGGAATCTCTGGACCATCCACCAGCATCCCCGTTGCTTCGAGTGAGGCCTTCCGCAAGCGCCATAGAGTGTGCGGGATGCAGACGAAGCCAAAGCCGGCCTTCACCATCTTCCGGAGCAATCCCCCTCGGACGCTGAACGTGCCCAGAACCGCGAGCCAGAGCGACTCGCGGGACTGCTCCGCCGAGAAATAACGCCGGGCCAGGTAAATCTCCGTCGCGCTCAGCAGTTGCCGATGTGTCAGCCGGGTGCGGCTGCTCGCGTAGGTCACCACACGCGCCTTGTGCGCGCGCAAACCGCCCGATGGTGCGTGGTGATGCAGGACCGAAACCGCCGGATTGAGCACCATGACCGCGCCGCTGAGATAGATCCTCATGCCGAGGTCGCCATCTGCACGTTGTCCGCGGTTGTAAGCGAGATCGAAGAGGCCGGACCGGACCAACACTTCCCGGCGCAGGAGAGTGTTACAGGTCGGGAGAACATCGCTGGCGCGGATGATACGGAAGTTCTCCGGCAGCGGCCCGGCACCGACCTCCTCGGCCACGCCGGAAGAAACGTCCGCTTGGCAGCGAGCCAGATTGTTTAAGTGCGCCTCGATCAAATCGGGCTTCACCTCGTCGTCGTCGTCCAGGAAGAGAATGTAGTCACCCTGGGCGATTTGGAGACCCGCGTTGCGCGAGGTGCACTGCCCCGGCTCGTCTTGATGAAGCAGCCTCAGCGGCAGATCGCTGAAATCCGCGGCCAACCGCGTGTCCCGGCGCGCGGCAAGCGTCTGATCGACAACGATGATTTCCAGAGGGCTAATCGTCTGGTCCCGCAATTGGCTCAGGAGTGTCCGCAGATATGGGTAGCGGTCAAGCGTGGGGATCAAAACCGTCACGGACGGGGTGGCAGAGGGAAGCTGGGAGCTGGAAGTTGGCAGATCGGAGCAGGGAGCAGGGAGCGGAGAGTTGCGAGTCGTGAGCGCCCTGAACGGCGGCGGCTCGGGCGGGCGGGGCGACTGCCAGACTCGCCGCGCTGCTTTCATAGCCTCGCCAAGCGAAACCCGCCGCAGCATGAGCGAGCGGAACAGCGCCCACGCGCTCCATTTCTTGCCGAAGCGGTAGTAGGCGAAGCGCAATTCGTCCTCGAAAGGCAGTGAGATCGGAGTTCGGAGTTCGGAGTTTGGAGTTCGAGATTTTGCCACCAGCCTGGGTAGGTGCCGCATTAAGACGCCGCGCGTGATGTAGCGATGCCCCATTTCCAATGCCGCACCCTCCAGCGTCAAAAAGTCCGCTCGCGGGCCACCCATCTGCCGGAGCACCTCCGTGCGGACCAGGCAGGCCCGCAACGACAGTCGCCACGCGGTTGCCTCGATGTCCGGGTCCGTGTCGCGATTCAGCATCCAAGTCGGATGGACGGCGTCCATGGTTCTCGGCAGACCGCCCGCTCCGAGCCTCAGTCCCGCGTGCCAAAGGTCGCCGGGGACTGTGAAGGCGTCCAGCACAACATCCCGCTTGGGAGGTCCGAGACTTGGATCCCAGAAGAGCCACGCCTCCGCATTGGAACGCTCAAGACGACGCTTCAGGGCAGAGGCGATCCTGCATGCAACCGATGGAACAGCCAGCACCTCGCCCAGCGGCCAGACGCCTTGCTGACCACCGCTCTCCAACCACGCTAGATCGATGCGTGCGCTCACCTTCTCTCGACGACAGAAACCGGCGTCTCAAGCCCTGCCTGGCAAACGGTGCCTCGGACTGGCTGCCCCTCGCCGGCCAGCACAGTGTGGTAAAGCTCTTCAAAGGCACTGATCTGCCTGGGCAGTTGAAACCGGGTTAGCACGCGCTCCCGTCCGGCCCGGGCCATGCGCTCTCTGAGGGGAGGGTCGGCAGCCAAGACTGCCAGTTTCTCCGCGAGGGCGCCTGGATCACGCCGGGGCACGACAAAACCCGTTTCTCCGTGCGCCACGTTTTCGCTGAGTCCACCCGCGTCGGAGCAGACCACCGGGAGCATCATCGCCTGAGCTTCGAGGACGGCGTTGCAGAAGCCTTCGGAGACGGCTGCGTGAAGAAAAACGTCTGCCCAGGCCATTTGCTCACGGACTTCGTTGCGCGTGCGCCCACCCAGGAGTTCGACCCGGTCCTCCAACCCCAGATCGTGCCGCGCAAAGGCCACCGCCTGCTGTCCGGCTCCTTCTCCGACGATCCGGTACTTGGCGCTAACGCCGCGCTCGTGGAGCAGCCGAATCGCCTGCAAAGCGTACTCGTACCCCTTCTTCCCCTCCAGGCGGCCGACGCTCAGGATGAGGAGTGGGCGCTTACCAGTGCCCGTCACCGCTACATGTGCGCGCTCCCGTGGGTTGAAGAACTGCGTGTCGATCGCCGGTGGAATCAGTCGATGGAACCTGTCTGCCGGGCATCCCCGTCGCTGTGCCCGGTGCCGGAGGTCAAGTCCCAGGAAATGCAGGGCGTCCGCCTTGAACCACACTTCCTCGTAGTAGCGCCCGTCATCCAGCCCAATTTGATTTAAGTCGTAGCCACGGAAGCTCGCCACGACCTTGCAGCCCATCAGTTCCCTCAAGTGCATCCGATCCCTGGCCAGGGAACCGAACTCGAAGTGAATGAGCGCGGGCTTTAGAGCGAGGAGCTCCGCATCGAGGTAAAGCCGTCGCAGAATCTCCACACCGAGCTGACGAGAGCCCCAGTGGAGATAGCGAAGCGTCCCACGGAGACTCTTGATGAGGCAGCGCGCCAGGGCTGCAGGAATCAACAGGAGGGCCAGCCAGCGCGGCCGATGCGGCCAGACTACATGCACTCGGCGGCGTAGGTCACCCCGCTGATGCAGCTCAGGGAAGCGCGCCCATTCCGCCGCCTTGCTTTCCCCACAAACCACGTGCACATCCCAGCCTCGCTCCAGCAGACCCAGGACTCTGCTGACAACGAAGGTCTCAGAGAGTGCAGGGAAAGACGAAACGACGGATACTACTCGTTTGCGTCCCGGGCGATCCATCTGTGTTTGATGATGCCTTCGACACCAAGCGGCCTACCCCATGCTGCGGCTTGGTGTTTGAGGAGAGTCGTTCAGCCGAACTGCTCCAGTGCTGCCGAGAACGTCAGAAGCATGGACAGCGTGTAACCCCGGCTCGCATCAGGAGGGTTGGAATAGAACTCGTCCAGGACCCCCCTGAGTTGCGTCAGTGGCACGAAATCGTGGATCCTCAGCCCAGGCCGCAAGAGCCAATTCTGCAGCCCTTCACGCCCGCGTTCCGTCAGAAACTGGACCTCCCAATTTCTCTCGATTACCCGCCTGCGCGAGAGGATCCGGCACACCTTCTTGAGCGCGCGTTTGGGCAAGAGCCAGGTGTCGAAATGCCGGCATCGGTAGAGGTCGGTGTCGTACTTCTGCCATTTGATTCCCGCAAGATCTGGCGCAAAACGCTTCAGGTAGTCGATCTGCAATCGACGCCCGCGGACGAAGTCCGTCGGGACACCGCAGAAAAAGTCGGCAAGCCTGCTGTCATAGAAGGGTAGGCGCGGAAACGCCGCTGCTTGAAACATCCTTAAGCTAGCGTTCGTCCATCGAAACACCCAGTTATCCACCTTGAACGCCTTGAGGCGGAAGTCAGGATCGGACAGGTGGTTAAGGTCCCTTAGCCCGCTGCGGATGAAAGCCCGCAAGTGGTCGGTCGTGTCCTGCTTGTCAACGTGGCTTGAACAGACTTGAGCAAGCAGCCAACTGCTCCCTTGCTTGTGCGTCTTCCGCAGTGCTCCGTCAACCAAGCTCTCTTCACCAGCACCTGCACCCTCCGAGGTAACCAGCCCCGTGTCGTCGAGCCACAGGTCACCCATGTGAGCCGCCACGACATAGTCCGCATTCCGACCGAGGCTGGCCGCTACTGCCGCCTGGCGGCATTGCGTGACATCCTGGAACCCCTCCACACACTCGAGCACTTGATCAAGCTCATTAAAAAGGTATTCGCCGATCGTGAACGCGGTAAATGGGAGATCCCGGCCGCGGGCGACTTGGCGGGCTATCTGAATCTCGACCGAATCGTCCGAATAGCCGTAGGAGTAAGTCCACAGCCGACCTGTACCTCCCATTACCGCGTGCGGGAGTGCCGCCACGGTGCTCCTCGAGTCTAGGCCGCCGGAAATCGGGAGGGCGATGCGCCCTTCCGCTAGCAAGTCCCGCATGACCGCGTGGAAGACGACGGCAAACTCCTCCACTGTGTCGGCGTAAGACCGCTTGAGTTCTGGCTCGTGACGCCACCTCCAATAGCGTTGTTGCCTCACCAGACCACCGCTCACATCGAAAACGTAATGCGAAGCCGGCTGAAGGATTCGCACGTCCTCGAAAAAAGTGCGGTCTTGCGGAAAGAAGCCGAACCCGAAGAAGGCTGTCAAGCCAAGCCAATCAAGGCGGCGGCGCGAACCCACAGCCGCGACGGCGGGGAAAAACGTGCCGAGCGCGGCGGAGCCATTTCTTTGCGCATAATAGCCATGCAGCGTCGCGAAGCGATTCGTCCATACGTGCCATTCACGCGATGAAGTGTTCCAAGCCAAAAGGAGCCAGTGCCCGTTAAGTCCGCTTGGAGGGCTTCGTCCTTCGAGCACATTCGAAACGACGAGAGAAATGTCGGCTTGTCCATAGAGTTCTCCCAGAAGCCAAGCCCTCCACAACTCACCGTGGAGTTCTGTGATCGGATACCCCTTCCATCCCAACCCGGGTGGTTGCTGGAGGAGCTGCCAGTCCAGGTGGGCTTCGAGTTGGCGGTATTCGGTGGAGCTAATGCGGTGCGGAAGCGCACATCCGGGCTTCCCAAACAGAATCAGCAGGTCGCTCGTAAACCGCCGACCTTGCGGAAGGTCTGTTACCATCTCACTAGGCGCCTTGCGGAGGGCGGGATGACCGTGCTGCTGGAAGTCGGCCACGCCTGCCAGGCAGCAGGCCGCCAAAACAGAGGAGGTACTGAAGGAGAAGACGCAGTGATCGGTCAGTCAACCCACCGGAAAGCACGGCCCGGTGGGCAAACGCCAAGCTGCTCAGCCTGTCGCCGGACGATACGCAGGTTAGGGCGGCATTCCAAAGAGCGCTAGTCCTCCACTTTCTGGCTTCTGCTCTGACTGTCGCATCAGTGATAGGCTTCGGCACCTCGCCCCGGATCACGGCGTCGGTTCCACGGGCTTGACGTTCATTCGCCATCATGCGCGGTATTTTGTTCTTCGCGATCGTGCCTTCGGAGAAAGTGATGGCATCCAGATGCAAGCGGCGACCGTACAGTGGTTGCAGGATCGTAGCCGCCCAGGCTTTCCCCGACTCCAGTAACCGAAGCCACAAATCGACGTCCTGCCCGGTTCGCTGGTACGTCCTGTAGGCTCCAACACGGTCAACGTCTTCTCGTTTAGCCACCACAGAAGCGTCCGTGAAGCGCCGCTTTCCTGTGAACACACGTTCCCAAGTCTCTTCCACCCATCCCGTCTCCCCGTGCGTCTGGCTCATGTGGCGGAAGGCCATCTTTCCGCGAGGAGTTAGCCAAAAGCTTGCAGTGCCGACAAATGCGCACTCTCCATGCTCGGCAAGAAAACCGACCTGGCGAGCCAGTCTTTCCGGAACGCTGAAATCATCAGCGTCCATCCTGGCAATGAACTCCCCCACCGCCACTCGAAGGCCCCGGTTCATTGCTGATGGGTAACCAAGGTTCTGCGCTTGGCTGAGCACACGCATTCGGGGGTCGTCGAACGAAAGGGCGACCTCCAAGGAAGCGTCCGTCGAGGCGTCATCTACCACGATCAGTTCGAGATCATGGAGCGTCTGGTTCAGCATGCTCTGAATCGCCTGGCCAAGGTAACGCTCGGCGTTGTACGCTGGCAGGATGACGCTGACCAATGCTCGGGACATCACGGGATCCCTCGTTTACGAAACCACGCTGAGCTGTCCAGGCGCCGAGCCAAAGTTTATTTGCGCTGGTGATTAACCACCGCAGTTTGACTAGCGCGTGGCTTTCAAGAGTCGCTGGCGCACGATTTTTCCGAGCTTCTCCAACAGCTTCAGTCCTCGCTTTCCTGGGTTCCGAACGTCCCGCAGACCGAAATATTGAGGACCTTCCGGCTGCGGGGCTATCCACGAGACGTTCGCGAGGTAGTCTTTGTCAGGAACAAACGAATTGATCATATCAACGATCGGCACATGATAATCCGCATCGTTCAAAGGGTCGCGCTCGGCCAGTCCCAGCATCCGCAGGGCAGCCATCGATTTTTCTTGGTAATATTCGATGTCTAACGGAGCAATGGCGTTCTCCTTGGCGTACAGGACACCGTCAACGAGGCCCCACATCATCACCCGGGATTCGGGCTCAGTCGCGTACGCACAACGGAGTCTCTTGCTCATGTATTCCACACGTTTTGGAAATTTGGCAGCCCGCACGAAAACCTTGCGGTAAAGGTCGCGGTAATACTGCTCGTAGTCGTGGAGGCCGACAATAGTGCGCGAGAGAATTGTCGGAATGCCACGCTTGGCCATCTCCTTGCAGAGGCGCGTTTCTGGCCGCTGGTCTTGCCAAGCGACTTTCATGAATTTCACGGCCTTGCCAAAGAGTTCGGTTCTGTAGCAGTGAACGCCGTAGGCTGGACCGCCGAATCCTCGGTCCAGCACCAGGAAGTTCATCATGTAGAAGGTGTGTGTACACGATTCCAGCTCCTCAACCATCCTTCGAAGCGCATCACGCCGCAGAAGGACATCTGCATCCAGGAAAACGGACCATTGCCTGCGCTGCGCCAGCGCAATTCGAACGCTTTTCTCGTGCGCCGCTGCAAAGGGCCTCTCCGAGACGACAGTAACCGAGCCGGGCAGAACTTGGGCCGCAACGATGCGATGGCAAAGTTCAGCCGTGCGCTCGCCAGCCTCCCGAATTACCACCGTAATTCCGGAACCAGGATCAACTAACGCCACTGGAACGCCTCGTTCATTTCGGCCGTGCCACGCACACTAAATGGGCACCGGTTGCACAATCCGCGAAATAACACCTGCGCCGATGGAGTTCCCACAGGAGAGCCCGAACCCTCCGGTGGTTCAAAGTGAATGTGTCGTTACAAAGGACGGCGGTGATGAACCGTTCCGTTGCGCATCGCCGATAAAGCCACCAGTGCTCCTCAATCCGGAAAAACCGTTCAATCTCCTGAGCGAGGGAGGTGAGTGTGTAATGGCGGAAGTGCTTCTTGTTGAGGGGAACATTGGCGGTCGGAACAGAGAGGATAAGCCTGCCACCGGCTTCAACCACATGAGACAGGTCGTGAATGAACTCACGAGTGGACATGTCAGGCACGTGTTCCAAGACCTCAACGAGAGTGACAATTGGATACTGGTCTGAATGACTCACAAGTTCACCGCACGTAAACGCCGCAGTTGGATTAAATGCCTTGGCAAAGGCAACTGCCCTGCTGGACAAATCAATTCCATGAGCATCAGCCACTGCCTCGCGAACCATGCTGATTAGGCGACCGTCCCCACAGCCAACGTCCAGCAGTCGCACAGGCTTCCACTTCCTCACGAGTTCGGCAACAAAGGTCATGTACGTCATGTATTCCAGGCCCCAGTAAAGCGCCCGGTGCAGCCTGATGTACCTCCCGGATTCTAGATCGGGCAGGTAGTGGTAAGGAAAACAGTACAATTCCTCCTGCATTCGGAATCTGTCGCTGGAGGTTGTTGGTTGGGGCGTTGCTACCATCTAGCGTAAGAATTCAAAGGCGAACATTTCCAGGTATTGTGCGTGACGATTAGCGGGCCGTGCTTTTCGGCTCTCGGCAGCCTGCCGGTGCCAAGCACATCACGGGGCACGACAGAAAATGAACCGGCGTTCCGAATCACGTCTGAGGTTTGACCGTTCACCGAGCACCAAAGGTGTAGGCGGTAGTCACCCGGCAGCAACGGCAATTTAGGAAGCGCGCAAGTCAACTTCCCTTGCGGGGCGTCAACTTCAAGTGTGCGGTCTGAGAATTCATTGCCGATTGTGAAAAGCGGTCTGTCAAGTGAGTTCTTGACAACGAGTGCAACTGAAAGGCCTCGCAAAGGTAGGCCACTTGCGGTGGTTCTATAGAACAGGCAAAACTCGCACTCCTCGCCGGCCTCGGCCGTTCGCCCCTCTCCGAGGTTCTTGCTTACAAGGGACCAATGAGTGAACCGGATCGGACCAGAGCAGCCGCGTTCCTCTGAGTCCGAGAAACTCGTTGTTGCGTCTGCACTACTCGTCAGTTGCGATTTCAGGTATCGCGCTATCACGTCATCTGGTTCGCCTGGCTCGGCGATTGAGCCGTCTTTGATCAGGATCGCGCGGTTGCAAAGCGCCTCAACAGCCTCCAAGTTGTGACTCACGAAAAGGATCGTCCGGCCACGTCGGGCCACCTCCCCCATCTTGCCCAAGCATTTTCTTTGGAATTCCGCATCTCCAACCGCCAGCACTTCGTCCACGAGCAGGATTTCCGGTTCCAAGTGCGCCGCGACGGAGAACGCCAACCGCACCCGCATTCCGCTGGAATACCGCTTGACGGGGGTGTCGATGAATTTCTCGACGCCGGAGAACTCGACGATCTCATCGAATCTCTTGTCGATCTCGCGTTTCTTCATCCCCAGGATAGTGCCGTTCAGATAGATGTTCTCGCGGCCCGTGAGGTCGGGATGGAATCCGGTGCCCACTTCGAGCAGGCTGCCCACCCGGCCATGAATCTCCGCGCGTCCGCTGGTCGGCTCGGTGATGCGCGCCAGAATCTTCAGCAGGGTGCTCTTGCCCGCGCCGTTGCGCCCGATGATCCCCACCACCTCGCCGCGCTTCACCTCGAAGCTGACATCGCGCAAGGCCCAGAGGATGGAGGAGTCAGAAGTTGGAAGTTGGGAGTTCGGAGATGGGAGATGGGAGATGGGAGCCGGAGGCGGGGAGTTGGGAGACGCGGCGTCGGAGATGGGAGATGGGAGATGGGAGGCGGAGGCGGGGAGTTGGGAGTGGGAAGTTGGGAGTTGGCGGATGGGAGATTGGAGATGGGGGCTGACGTGGGAGTTGGAAGTTGGGAGATGGGAGTTGGGAGATCGCCTGCGCCCTCGGCGCTATCTTCCGCGTCCGCGCTCCTATCTTCCAGCTTCTGTCTTCCAGCTTCCGCGCCGCTGGCGCTATCTTCCATCTTCGATCTTCCATCTTCCGCCGCGACGACATCGTCGAACTTCGAGAGGCGGCGGAGATTGCGGTAGTTTTCGAGCGGCGATTTCAGAAACGAGAGGGCAGCGCCAAGGAGGGTCTCGTGGCGCTGCTCGGCTTCGCCGATGCGGTAGAGCTTGCTGAGGTGGGAGACGCGGATGGCGAGGTCGGAGGTCACAGGTCAGAGGTCGGAGGACAGAGGTCAGAGGTCAGAGGTCAGGGCGGTCCCCTTTCAATCGCTTTCCGGTCCAGGCCGGATCCCGGCGACAGTCCAACACTGCTCTGACAGAGATGGTCTCCGCTTCCATCGAGTAGTAAACGGCGTACGGGAAGCGCTTGGACAACATCCGGTGGAACCCAAAAACTTTGCGGTGGATGCCAGCAAACAAGCGGAGCGAGTCAATGTCGGAATACAGCGACTCAAGGAAGTAGCTTCCCAGGCCCTCGCCTTGCGGCTCGTAGAACGCCAATCCCTCGGCCAGATCCTCGCGTGCCGAGGGCAGGATGGCCAGCTTCACAAGAGGCGATCCCGGAGCTGCTTCTTGGCAATCTCCCAATCCATGCAAGTCTCCTGCCCCGATTGGAGGCGCTCTTCTCTTTCCTTCAGGACGGCCTCGTGCCAGGCGGGCGACGGAACATCCGCTTCGTGGCGGCTGAGGTCAGCCCACAAGGCTTCCATCGCGCGCAGCTTGTCCTCAGTGGTCATTTGGTCGAGTGGCAATGTCATGTTCATAAGTTGATCTCGCTGGTCGCAGGATAGCACGTCCGGATCAGGTGTCGAGTCCCGGTGCCCCCTTCGAGCAGCGAGCCGACGCGTCCGTGAATCTCGGCGTAACCCTCCGTCGGTTCCGTGATGCGCGACAGAATCTTGAGCAGTGTGCTCTTGCCCGCCCCGTTCCGCCCGATGATGCCCACCACCTCGCCGCGTTTCACTTCGAAGCTGACATCGCGCAAGGCGTAGATGGCATCTGAAAGCTGAGAGTTGAAAGCTGAAGGCTGAAATGAGGCATCTGAAGGCGGAGAGTGGAAAGCTGAAAGCTGAGTGGGGGCATCTGAAGGCGGAGAGTGGAAAGCTGAAAGCTGAGGAGCAGCTTGGGAGAGCTGAGGGCTGAAGGCTGGAGGCTGAGGAATGATTTCTGATTTCTGATTTCTGCTTTGTGTGGTCCGCGAGGACGTCGTCGAACTTCGAGAGGCGGCGGAGGCTTCGGTAGTTGGAAATCGGTGATTTAAGAAACGAGAGGGCGGCGCCGAGGAGGGTCTCGTGGCGCTGCTCGGTCTCCCCGATGCGGTAGAGCTTGCTCAGGTGGGAGACGCGGATGGCGAGGTCGGTGCTCATCGGAGATGGAAGGTGGGAGATGGAAGATGGGGTCAGGCCGGAAAGAGCAGATGGAAGATGGGAGTCAGGAGCGCGCGGAGCACGGACTTGCGCCGCTCGGTGGATTGGATCAGGCCGGTGACCAGCTTGCCGACGCGCACCGCGTCTTCGCGCAGTTGAGACGCTGCGGTAGCACACGCCGGGTAGTTGTCTTCGATGACGTACGACAGGGAGCGAACCTCTGCGGTGGAACCACGAGCGACATTGTAGAATTGCAGCTTTTCCTGGACATGCAGGCGCTCGAATCCCTCCGCTTGGTTGCTCATGATGGAGACGCCAGCGCGCTGGATTTGGCCGCAGAGTCCAAAATCTCGCTCCAGGCGTGCATCGCGCGTCAGCGTGTAGATGCTCTTCACCAACTGGCGCGCCGCCTTCCAACTCTCCAAGTCTTCAAATGTCATAGGCTTCTCTTTTCTTAAAGTTGGGAGTTCGCAGTTCGGCGTTGGTCAAACCCGACTACTTCCTTCCATCTCCCATCTTCCATCTGCCAGCTTCGCGTTGCTCAGGCGACGTCCGCGAAGATGCGCTCGGTGCGGCGGAAGTAGAGGGCGCCGGTCAGCGCCAGGAGCGAAGAGCTGACCGCGCCGGCGGCGAGCAGGTCCCAAGGCATCGGGTGTTTGCCAATGATGCAGGAGCGGAAGCCTTCGATGACGCCGGCCATCGGGTAAAGGCCGTACCAGAAGCGGTATTGATCGGGAATCAGTGACACGGGCCAGACCACGGGCGCAGCGTACATCAGGATTTGAGTGACGAACTGGATGGCGTGTTTGACGTCGCGATACTGGATGGCCAAGGCGGAGAGCCACATTCCCAGCCCGGCAGCGGACAGAATGAGCAAAGCGCAAGGGGCAAGGAGCAAAGGGAGATTCCAGGTCGGTTTCACGCCGTAATAGACCATCAGGGCGATGAGCAGCACGAAGGCGATGGCGAAATCCACGAGCTTGGAGAAGACCGGGACCAGAGGGATGAAGAGGCGCGGGAAATAGACTTTGGTGAAGATGCTGGTGCCTTGGATGAGGCTGTTCGTCGAGCCGGTCACGGCGGAGGAGAAGTAGGTCCACGGCAGCAGGGCGGCATAGGAGAAAATCGGGTACGGGATGCCGTCGCTGGGAACCTTGGCCAGCCGGCCGAAGACGATGGAGAAAACCACCATGCTGAAGAAGGGATTGAGCAGCGCCCAGGTGAAACCGAGGACGGTTTGTTTGTAGAGGACGGTGACATCGCGCAGGACCAGGAAGTAGAGGAGGTCGCGGTATTCGCAGATTTCCCGCCAGTCGATGATCTGCCAGCCGCTCCGCGGCTCGATGACGACCGTGGGGACGGAAGAGGTCAGAGGACGGAGGTCGGAGGACGGCGGTGGGGCAGAGGTCAGAGGACGGAGGTCAGAGGGCGGCGGTTGGCTTTCGGCCATCAGAGCGGCGGTTTGGGGCGAGGAGGGCATGGGGAGGGGGGAGGGGAAAGGCTGAAGGCGGTAGTCAGTTGTCAGTTGCCAGTTGTCAGGGGGCGGAGCCACGCTCCGCTGGATGGCAGGTTAGAGATATCAGATTTCAGATCGCAGAGCGGGGAGGAGCGGCGGCAGCGAACACTGAACACTGAACATCGAACATCGAACATCGAACGGCACGACGGCCACTTGTTAAACCGTTGAACCGTTAAACCGTTGGATCGGGGCAGCGGGCAGTTTCTGAAAAGCAAACACGCTGAAACACTGAAAGCGGAAAGTTGAAAGCGGAAAGCGGACTTCAACGCAAAAAGTTGAAACGCTGAGAGGAGGTATCTGAGGGCGGAGAGATGATCTCGGATTTCTGAATTCTGATTTCGGAGTGCTGATTTCCGTTTTCAGCTTTCTGCTTTCAACTTTCTGCTTTTCTCAGAGGCAAGGTCTTTTAATCCATCGCCGCGAGTCGGAAAAGGTCTCGCAGCCTGGCTCGAATGGTCCTGCGCCGCTCCAAAGTCACCCGGCCGCGGGGGTCAAAGAGCAA
>ORMF011557417.1_pt1 | contig 21902 bp, 21 predicted proteins | sample 1779871 | NCBI WGS metagenome assembly ORMF01 (sample SAMEA104232316, study PRJEB22302) | groundwater metagenome | biome: forest; feature: aquifer; material: groundwater | place: USA | collected 2011-08-07 | depth 5.4 m | reverse complement strand
AGCAGCGCGTGGACGGCGTCACCATCGGCGCCACCGGGCAGGCAACACCCCAGTGGCAGATCCTGGCGAGCGCGGGCTATCTCGACACGGAGTCGTTGACGCAGAACATAGTGAACAAGGGGAAACGGCTGACGCTGTCGCCGGAGATCTCGGGCAGTGTCTGGACCACGTACCGCCTGCCGAAGGGCTGGACGCTCGGTGGTGGCGCGCGTAGCACCGGCGAGGTGTTCATCAACGCGGCGAACACGATCAAGGCGCCTGGCCATCACATCGTCGACGGGCTCGTGGAGTACGCTGTCAATCAGCATCTCACGCTGCGCCTGAACATCTACAACCTGACTGACACCGTCTACATCCGCAACGTCAACAACAACGGCGGGCGCTACAACCCGGGCAACCCTCGGACGGCGCAGCTGACCTCGGTCATCGCGTTCTAGGGAGCACGGGACATGAAGCGCTTTCGACTCGTGCTCTTCTGGACTCACCTCACGGCCGGTGTGCTCGCCTCGGTCGTGATTCTCGTGATGTCGTTTACAGGCGTGGTACTCGCCTTGAGACCACAGATCCAGGACTGGATCGAACGTGATGTTCGCCACGTGACACCACAACGTTCACCGCGACTCAGCGCGCATCAGCTGCTGACCGTGGTGAAAGACGCAAAGCCTGAAGCCTCCCCACAGACGCTCGTCGTTGCTCGAGACCCCGCAGCGGCCGCCACCATCAATCTCGGCCGCGAGGGCAATGTGTATGTCAATCTGTACACAGGCGCGATTCTCGGAACCGGTTCGGCGAGAACGACCCAGTTCTTCCAGTCGATGACGAGCTGGCACCGGTATCTGGGCGCGACCGGCGAATACAGGGCGACCGGTCGATCCGCAACGGGCATCAGCAACCTTGCTTTCCTCGTTCTGGCGATTACGGGGCTGTACATCTGGTGGCCGAAGCAGCTCACGTTTCAGCGCCTGAAACCCATTGTGTGGTTTCGGCGCACGTCGACCGGACGTGCGCGCGACTTCAACTGGCACAACACGATCGGGTTCTGGTGCCTCATTCCGATCGTGATCATGACGCTCAGCGGTGTCGTTCTCTCATACCCGTGGGCGAGCAGTCTGGTGTATCGCCTGACAGGTTCGCCCGTGCCGTCGGCCCGAGGCGCCGGCCCGGGCGGGCCTGCGGCAGCGCCCGCGAATACGGGCGAACCAGTCCGCGGTGGAGAACAGGCGGCGGGCCTAGGACGACCGGCACGGAGCCCGAGCAACGGCCCTGCACGGGCAAGCGGTGCGCGCCCGGACGGAACGCGCCAGTCTGCGGGTGGAGAGAACGCTCCTCAAGGGCCCGAAGAAGGGAACCGCCAGTTGCCGGCGGTCATCCCGGAGGACCTCGATCGGGTCTGGGCTCGTGCCGAGCAGCAGGTGCCGACATGGAGTCTTCTGTCTATGCGGCTTCCGAATCGCGAGGGTGGGCCAGTGGCATTTACCATCACCGACGGTGCGAAGTGGAACGCCTTCGCCCGATCGAGCCTCACGCTGAGCAGCGCCAGCGGCGACGTCATCCAGTGGCAACCCTACGAAGGAAGCAGCCTCGGTCAGAAGGTGCGCGGGTGGCTGCGCTTTGCGCACACCGGTGAACTCGGTGGCCTCACGGGGCAAATCATCGCCGGCGTCGGCTGTCTCGGCGGCGTCTTCCTGGTCTGCACGGGCCTGTCGCTCGCGTTCCGCCGGTTGTGGAACTGGTCGCTCTGGAAACGTCTCCGCTCCTCCAGGCGAAGCCTCCGTGGTGTGACGTCCACCGCGCCGGCTTCAACGAGCGCGCGCGAAGCCGTGATGGAGTAGTAAGAGGAGTACGCCCGTGGTCTTGGTCGAAGGGACACTGTGGCCCCTCGTTGTAGTTGGCGTCCTTCCGGATTCCGAAGAAGAGGTGGACGTCGTGACGCCAATCAGCGAAGAGCGTCTATGGTCCACCGACGTGCTGCGACTCGCCCTGATCGTTGCTGGTACGGGTACGCGTGCCAAGGCGGCCCACGACGGGGTGTTTGGGTGGCTGCGGCGCCACCGGTCGGCCCTTAGCCGCCGGACATTCCGAATGGCGTGGATCATCGAGGACGACACCATGCGCGCCTGCGCCGAGGCGTGGCAGGCGCTCGTGGGAGGTCGGCTGTTTGGGGCAGAGTCGACCACGTTTCGAGCGGTCGGGCCAGCGCTCTCCTGGTTGCTGAACGATGGATGTGGAAATGTCGTCGCGCCTACGTCGCACGACTTCAGTCGTAGTATCGCAATTCGGGTTTCAAAGGAAATACACGTCCAACGGCCGATGTTCCAGGGCCACCGTCCGTCGCTGGACCGCTCAACGCCCGAGGTCATTCAGGATCCGCATGGCCGCGTTGTGCCCGGCGCAGCCGATGACCGATCCTGCGGGGTGAGTTCCCGCCGAACATGAGTACAGGCCTGCGATGGGCTGCGCGTAGGGCAGGCGATCTGCGAAACCGAACGAATTGTCGGCGTGATGGATGCGCCCGTCGACGTGGTGAGGTCGGGAGCCCTCGCAAACGGTCGCTCCGAGCGCGCGGCTCCTCCAATCACACCTTGGGCTTCGAGAACGAGCACGTCGAGCCCATGCCGGGCCAGCAGCAACGCGGCCACCAGCCCGTTGTGGCCAGCTCCGACGACGATGACGTCGGCACGGATTTAGGCGCGCATCGGCTACAGGAAGCGGCGGGCGATGGCTCCCCGCCTCTCACTTCTAGTTGATGCGCGAGGCCGACCAGTTCGAGCCCTGTATCGTGTCGCCGTTCACGCGCCCAGTGTATTGCGTGCTGGCTGCGGTGAAGGTGATCTGATCACCGTTCAGTTTTCCCGTGATCGGGGTCGATCCGAGTGTTCCGGAGATCATCTGGAACGTCTGCGTGATCGTGAGATTGCCCTGCGGTGTCTTCCAGGTGCCTTGGGCTTTGGCCGGGACGATCCATAGCATCGCGGTGCACCAGCTGGTGCATCCCTCGGGGCCGAGCGTGATCTTTCCATCCGGCTCCCACTGGTCCATTGTGAACGTGTTCGAGACAACGCGCGTGCCCGGCCTCAGACTCAGCAGCGTGGGCCGCAGCTGCAGGTTGATGGTCGGCAGCAGAAACATCGTAATGACCGTGGCCTTCGAAAGGTCGGTCTTGAACAGGTCCGCCTGCACGAACGTCGCTCTGTCGCTGACGCCTGCGGCAGCAGCGGCATTCTTCGACAAGCTCACCATGTCGGGGTTGTATTCGACACCGATGGCGCGGACGCCGCGCTTGGCCGCCGTAATGACGGTGCGGCCGTCCCCTGATCCGAGATCCATCACGAGGTCCTGTGGCGTCACCTTCGCCATGTCGAGCATGGTGTCGACCAGCGCCTGCGGTGAAGGCACCCAGACGACATCTTTGCCGGCCTGGCCCACCTGCGGTTTGTAGGTATCGGTGGCCTGCGCCTGTGGCAGCACACCGGTGGCAAGGACGATCGACAACGCGAGGAACAGTCGCTTCAGCAATGCACTCATATGTGCCTCCACGGCCGGGTATTGTAGGCCGAGGTTACTCCAGAGCGTCAATATTCCTGGATCGTGGACCGCTCTTAGCCCGCGAGGAATGGCAGCAGCTCGCGCACCGTGGCCACCTCCTCCAGAGAATTCACGCGCCTGATGATCGCCTCCGTGCGTTGAGGACCAAGGACGGGCGTCATCAGGCCCCGCGCCTTCCCATTGACCCGCTCGGTATCCAGCGGGTTTTCCTTCGTTCCAGGAGGATGACGGGTGAAATGATTCACCGTCCGGCCGTCACGAAGGTGTACCTCGACGAAACCGCTGCGCGGTGCATCCGGAACCATCAGCGCTCGATCGGCGATCAACTGGACACGCTGTTTGACGGCAAGGACCTTGGGGTCACCCATGCGCTCGCGTGAATGGCTGTCTGAGAACGACACGGTGCCGTCGATGAGGGCCACCGCGATGAGATGCTGGCAGTTGACGTCCGGCATGGCGCTGTCGTTGACGATACCCGCGCCATCCGCCGGCAACCTGACGATGATGCGGTCGACGTTCTCCGCGGTGAGACCGTGCTGGCGGCGCAATGTGAGAAAGGCGTCCAGCGGTGCCTGAATCGGGTAGCCCACCGAGAAGACCTTGATGGCGGTCTCCGTGACGAAGAACCGCGTGCCCAGACCGGCGACCATCTGCTCGGGCTTTGCCTGCGTGGAAAGCGCGTCGAGCACGTTGTGCTCACCCTCGAGCACTTCCAGCACGCCCGTGAATCCGGTCTGGACCATGATGGCCGCCGTGACGCCGTTGCGCGCACCCATCCCGGCAAAGTCGAACGCCTTCTCGACGTGCTCGATATCTCTGGTCCAGCTCCAGAGGCCGGACACCTGCTGCGCCGCATACGAGAGTGCGTAACGCATCCCCTGCTCGTCCAGGCGAGCCAGAGACGCCGCGGCCGCAACGCTGCCCATGGTGGCGCTCGTACCTTCAGCGCTGCGATGCGTCGCGCGCACGTGGTCTGCTCCGAGCGCCAGCAGGAAGCGACAGCAAAGGTCGTAACCAAGCACGACCGCCTTCAGCAGCTCCATCCCGGATCTGTTCTCCCGCTCCGCCATGGCCATCGCTGCCGGGACAACGACGCAGCCCGGATGCGCCTTGGTGTCAGGTTCGAAATCATCCGTCTCGTCGGCATGGCCGAACATCCCGTTGGCCAACGCCGCATTGACTGCTGATGTCCGGATGTTGGTAGTGAAGACCGATGCTTCCGGAGTGCCGCCTTGTCCTCGCACATACCGGATAGCCATCTCTCCGGGCTTGAGGTGGGCGCCCGACACGATCGCTCCGAGGGTGTCGAGAATCCGGTGCTTGGCTTCCCGCGCGACGTCTGGCGGGAGGCTTCGATCCCTGGATTCCACCATGTAGCGCGCGAGCCGGCCGGTAACATCGGCCGAACGCGTCGCGGGGGCCACCTGAGAGCGACCGGGCGCAGCAGCCGTTGCCGTCGGGAACGCGGCTGCGGCGAGGAGTCCGCCGGCGCTCTGCAACACGCGACGCCTGGTCAGGGTGGGGTCAGCCTCACTGGCGGGTTTACCGTTGCGATTGTCGCTCACGCGCCCCTCATTCCTCTGGAAAACAGCCGTGGATCCTCTGCCCGATGGCTTTGAATGCGGACCCAAGAATAATACGGCTTCACCGATACGTTCATAAATCGACCCTGGCGCTCGGCTTCGGCCGCAAGAGCGCGTTCTTCACGTCGGTTCAGTCGTCTGAAGGGCTGCACCTCGATGAGCATCGTGGTCGGCTTGACTGTGCGCTTCCAACGGCCCATCAGCTGGCCGCCGACCAACAACAGATGCGCGAACTCGCGAGCGGCGGCAAGCCCTCGCGGGCGCGGGATCGACGCCATGGCACCACGATCCTCGTACCCGATACCAAACTCATCGTAGGTCGGCAGCAAGTACACCGATCCCGACATGGATCGACGAGGAGCGCTCGACTCGACGAACCAGTAGCTCCGCCCATCGATCCTGTCTTCCTCGAGTCCAGCCTTCACCTCCTCGAGCCCGATCTTCGCTTCACGTACGGTGAGCCCCGACCACCACACGAAGTCGTGGATCGTGGCGGGGCCGCGGCTCGAGAAATAGCGTCGACTGAGCTCGGCCAGTGCCTCGTTGCGCTTCAGCGTCGGGGCGCGAGGCACACGTTCCTCGAACAGGGCATACGTGAACTGATTGCCGCGCCTCGGCCCGCTGCAAATCACCGCGTCCAACTCGGCATGCATCATCAGATAGGCGAGCCGTATGCCATCAGCCGCAATGCCAGCGCGCCGAAGCATCGACGCAAGCTCCGGACGCGTCCGCTCGTGACCGTCCCGAAGCGCGCGCTCCAGCAGGATCCGGCTGCGGGTGGCGAGCCGACCATCCACCTCGAACTTGCGATAGTAGTACTGCGGTCATGGGCGTGGCGAGTGTCGCACGGCTCCCGGCTTCACCCCGGCCGCGGTCAGCCGAGCGGTCAGGTGGGCGGCGCAGACGGGAACTTCCCGGCGGCCGTCCGCGTAACTCCAGGTGGGGCAACGGTTTCACCGGCGGTTTCTGGCTGCGCGCCCCTAATTGACATGCCCTCAATAAGATGAGACATTTACGTCTTCTCGGTTTTCTGCCTTTCTAGAGAGGTGTCGTCGCCATGAAGAAGAGTTTTCTGTGCGCGGTTGCCCTTGTCGTTGGCCTGTTGCCGGGCTCGGCGTGGGCGCATCACGGTGATGCGGGCCGCTACAACGAAGCAACCGTCACCCTCAAAGGCACGGTCGTGCAACTGGTGATGGTGAATCCGCACGCGCTCGTAGTATTCGACGTCAACGAGGGCGGCAAGACCACGAGGTGGACGGCGGAACTCGGCGGGCCGCAGCAGCTCATCAAGCAGTATGGCTGGAGTCCCACGACAATCAAGAGTGGCACCGGCATCACGCTCATCGGCCGCGTCGTGAAGAGCGGCGACCCGTACATGAATCTGACCGAGCGCGCGCAGATCACGCTCACCGATTCCGGCAAGGAAATCTACCGGACGGCGAACTACGGCCAGCCGGTCGAGCCCGCGAAGTAACGAACTCGACGCTGGGAACGAACGATGGGCCGCAACGCGCGGCCCATTTTTTTGAGCGCACACAGGGGGGACATGGCATGACGCTCGGATCGAGCAAGACGACTTTTCTGGCGACCGCGGCACTCTTCGTCTGCCTGCTGGGCGCCGCTTTCGTGCGCGCGCAGGCCCCGGCGGAGAAGGCGCCAATTTCCGACGAGGTCTTCAAGAACGTCCAAGTGATGAAGGGGATTCCGGTCGACCAGTTCATGGCGACAATGGGGTTCTTCTCCGCGTCGCTCGGCATGTCCTGCGGAGATTGCCATTCCGCCGACGACCGGAACTGGGTCGGGTTCGCCGCCGACAACCCGCGGAAGCAGACGACCCGCCGGATGATCACGATGATGCAGAAGATCAACGATGACAACTTCGGCGGCCGCCAGCTGGTGACCTGCTACTCCTGCCATCGCGGTGCCGATGCGCCGCGGGTCGTCTCCGATTTCGCGCTGCAGTACGGGCCGCTCCCTCCGTCCGATCCGAACGCCGTCATCACGCAGTCTCCGCTTGCTCCGATGCCGGACGAAGTGTTCAACAAATACATCCAGGCGGTCGGTGGCGCACAGAGGGCCGCCGCGCTCACGAGCTTCACTGCCACGGGTACCAACGTCGGCTACGGGCCGGAATCGGTGGACAAGCGCCAGGCCGAGATCTACGCCAGGCCGGCGCAGCGCACCGTCATCGTCCACACGAGCAACGGCGACAGCACGACCACCTACGACGGCCGCAATGCCTGGATCTCGGCGCCGCTCAGACCGGTCGCGGTCCTTCCGCTTGCGGGACAGGAGCTGGACGGCGCGAAGATCGACGCGATGATGGCGTTTCCGTCGCAGCTCAAGCAGCTCGCGCCGAGATGGCGCGTGGGCGTCGCCACGACGATCAACGACAAGGACGTCGACGTCGTCCAGGGGAATACGGCTGCCGGAATCATCATCACCTTGTACTTCGATCAGAAGACGGGCTTGCTCGCGCGATCCGTGCGCTACACCGATTCGCCGGTCGGCAAGATTCCGGTCCAGACCGACTATGAGGATTATCGCGACGTCGCAGGCGTCAAGATTCCCTACAAGTTCACGATGACGTGGCTGGACGGACGCGACACGTTCGAGTTGACGCAGGTGCGTCCGAACGTCACGATCGAGGCGGCGAAGTTTGCGAAGCCGGCGCCGTCGACTCCGCCGCGGCCTGCGGCGCGGCCCGCTGGGCGATGAAAAAAATCCCAACTACCCTCGGGAATCGAGGTAGTCATACTCGGAGGGATCATGAGGGGCGGAAAGCTGTCGGCTGTCGTCGTCGCATCGCTGGCGGCCCTTGCGGCGATCGTCGGCATCGACGCGCAGTCGGCGCCGGGAATGTTGTGGCAGACTGCGTACATCAAGGCGTCGAATCCGCACGCGGGCGACCATTTCGGCAATGGCGGCACGTTGCTGGGCGACTCGGTCGCTCTCAGCGGCGACGGCAACACGATGGCGGTGGGCGCACCGAACGAGAGCAGCGGTGCTAAACGGATCAACGGCAACCAGGCTGATACCTCGGTGTACAGCGCGGGCGCGGTATACGTGTATTCGCGTCGCAATGCCACGAGTCCGTGGACCCAACAAGCGTACGTGAAGGCATCGAATCCAGGCGTAGGTGACGAGTTCGGCCATGTCGTGACGCTGAGCGCCGATGGCAACACGATGGCGGTCTCGGCCTACTTCGAGGCCAGTGGCGCGAAGGGGATCAACGGCGACCAGGCGGACGACTCGATACCGCAGTCAGGTGCCGTATACGTGTTCACCCGTCTGGGCACGACATGGTCCCAGCAGGCGTACATCAAGGCGTCGAACACCGGCGACGCGGGGACCGACGGGAATTTTGGCGACGGCGACCAGTTCGGCTTCGCCTTGTCGCTCAGCGACGATGGCAATACCATCGCGGTTGGCGCAAACACCGAGGACAGCAACGCCATGGGGATCAATGGCAACCAGGCCGACAACTCGATGCAGTCGGCGGGCGCTGTTTACGTGTTCACGCGGACCGGTGCGACCTGGGCGCAGCAGGCCTACGTGAAGCCGGCGAACACTTCCGGAAACGTTCAGTTCGGGTACTCGGTAGCCCTCAGTGCGGACGGTGACACGCTCGTCTCGAGCAGCTTCGACGAAGGCGGTTCCTCGAGGGTCATCAACGGACCGTACGATCGGATGCGCAACGGATCCGGAGCGCTGTACGTCTTCACGCGCGCTGGCGGGTCGTGGACCCAGCAGGCCTACCTCAAGGTGTCGAACGCGGAAGCCGGCGACTCGCTCGGCGTGATTGTCTCGATCAGCGACGATGGCGACACGATCGCGTCGGGTTCGCTCGATGAAGACTGCATGGCGACCGGCATCAATCCGACGCAGCCGTGCGACAACGATCGCGAATCGAACACATCCGTTGGTGCGGCGTACGTCTTCGTGCGCGCGGGGACGACGTGGACGCAGCAGGCCTTCCTCAAGCCGTCGAACAGCGGCAAGGACGACTGGTTCGGATCGCGCCTCCAGATCAGCGGCGACGGCAACACGCTTGCCGCGTCCGCCCAGCTCGAGGACAGCGCCGCGCAGGGGATCAACGGCAAGCAGGATGATGACTCCGCGCAGGAAGCCGGCGCCGTCTACCTCTTCTCGCGCACCGGAACCGGTACGACGTGGGCGCAGAAGGCATACATCAAGAGCTCCAACAACGAAGCGTTCGACGAATTCGGCAGCTCGACGGCGTTGAGCCGCGACGGCCGTACGGTGGCGGTCGGCGCGCGTGGGGAAGACAGCGCGGCCAAGGGCATCAACGGCAACCAGGCCGATAACACCCTCAAGGAAACCGGTGCCGTCCACGTGTTCACGTTAAACCCAACTTCCGCGGGCTCGTAACGCGGTTTATCGAGGTGGATCAAGAGCCATGAACCGATTTCGTATCGTCACATTCGCAGCGTTCGTCGTCTGGTGTTCGGCTCTCGTCGCGCTTTCAGCGCTGGACGCTGGTCAGGCCGCGCCTGCCGCCGCGACCGGCGGCGATCAGCAGACGCGGGGCAAAGCGCTGTATCTCGACAAATGCAGCTCGTGCCACCAGGAGAATCTGAGGGGCACTAGTGGTTCGCCCCCGCTGGCCGGCGACATGTTCTGGATGAACTGGGAGACGTACACCGCGAACAACCTGTTCGAGCAGATCCGCACGACGATGCCAGAGGACAATCCCGGCGGCCTCGAGCGGCAGGCATACGTCGATATCGTCGCGTACATCCTGCGCGTCAACGAGGTGCCGTTCGCCGGCGATCTGCCGACTGATGCTGACTCCTTGAAAAAAATCATCATCAAGATGAAGGACGCGAAGTAACAACAAAAAGGCCGGGTCCCGAAAGGGAACCCGGCCTTCTTGCCTTCCTGGGGGGCGGGTCTGAAGCCCCGCCCCTGCTTGTCGGACTTTGTCGGACTACTTGGTGGCGTTCGTGCCGCCCACCGGACGGCTCGACACGTACGCGACGATGTTCACGAGATCCTCGCCCGTCAGCTTGGCGACGACGGGCTTCATCAGCTGTGTCCACTCGCCACTCCTCGCGCCCGCCTGCATGTCGAACATCTGACGCGCCAGGTAGCTCGGCGAACGTCCCGCGATGCCGGGCACCGGACCGAGTCCCATCAGATCCGCTCCGTGGCAGGCGGCGCACTCGATCGTCCTGCCGTTGCCGCCGGTCTTCACGAGCGCCTCGCCCTTCTTGATCGATCCAACGGGGACGTAGGCGATGAAGCCCGAGCGCGGGTCGCGAAGGAACTCGGTGTTCTCCACCTTCTCGGGCGTCTCGATGACCCGCATGCCGATCGGCTCTCTGCCCGCGTTCTCGCCCTCGACCGGGACCCAGATACCGCCGGCGCTTCTCATCTTCGGCACCGTGGTGGCCTCGACGACGCGAATCCACGGCGTCCATTTCATCTTGCCGAAGTACTCAGCGGCTTCCTTGATTTCCGCCGGCGTCAACGCTTTCGCGATCATCGCCATCGCGACCGTATTCGCCTTCCTCGGCTCCGCGCTCTTGCGGAGGTCGTTGCGGAAGTCCTCCATCGTCTGGATGAAGTAGGACACCGGAAGACCGGACACGCCGGCGTTCTCCTGTCGTCCCTTGCCGTTCGGCATGTGGCAGAGGCCGCACGCGCGCGCATCGGGCCGCTTGCCCTTCGCGACGATCTCCGGCATGACCGGGTGATCTTCCGGATACCAGTCGGCGGGCCCGAAGCCATCGGCGATCTGCTGCCGAGTGAACTGCTTCGTGGTGCCGGGGAGCGACTTCAACGAGGTGTCAGGCGTGGGTGCTGGAGCACCAGGCACCGGCGGCGGCGCGATGGCGTACGCCCACGCAGGAATATCTGCGGCCGCCCGAAGCCCAACGGCGGCGGCGAAAGGCAGCGCCGCAACAACAACCAAGGCAGCAAATCTACGCATAAATGGCCTCCACTCGAGCCAACGATTCTTTCGGATGGGAAACTATACGCCAAAACGACCCTTCCGGCGCACTGAAGTCAAGCCCGGCCGTATACTCTCGGCCGGAGTCAACAGTGCCCGGATCGCGGGCATCTTGGCGCCCTGTTTCCCCGTCGGCTGGGGGCGGCCGATTCCGTCGCCACGGACCCGTGTTCTTCGTGGTTGTTTTTACTTTCCGACAAGGTGGGGCGCGTCGGTGTTGTTCTCGAGGCAGACGAAATCGAGCAGCTCCGTGTTCGGCGCGATGAACTCATTGAGCGTCACGGTCCACGGCGCCGTATATGCCTTCGGGTCGTTCACGGTGACCTGCACTTCCATTCGTCCGTAGCTCACTCGCCTGAACCGCTCGGTGATGGTCGCCGAGTCGGTCAGCGGGCTGCCCTTGCGATCCAGCCAGATACCCTCGTTGCGGAAGCCGGTCGATTCCACCACGAGCGTGTCGCCCTCCCAGTGCCCGACGGAGTAGCCCTTCCATGTCGGCAGCGGGTTCGCCGGAAGCGGCCGGCCGTCCAGGAAGATCTGCCGGTATGTGACTTCGCGTTCGCTCAGGACGACGATGAGGCGCGGCGTCTGGATAATCTTGTTGAAGGCCGGATAGGTGTGCAGCCTCACGATCCCGCCGGGGAAGCAGTGCGACGTCGGATCGTCCTTGCCAAACTGCTCGGATCGCGCCTTGACGAGCGCAGCGGCCCACGGCTGATAGGGAATACCCCCTTTGAGGCCCCATCCGATGTCGAGGAACTGCTCGCTCATCTGATTGTCCGGGCAGCCGTCGGGAGGACACACCTGATTTCGCTCGGGCCGCCAGATTCCGGAGAGATCCGGTTTGCCGTCCGCCGTGCGCGACACGGGCGCGTTGAGATTCGGAGTGCCGTCGGCGTTCCTCGGAAGGCCCGCCGTCGGATAGTCGAGCCACTGCGCCGCCAGTGGTGATGGGTGAAGCAGGAGCGCCGCGAGAACCGCGAGCGGGCAGAGGATCTTCATCAATTCCCCGGTGCGTCCGCGGCCGTGCCGCCCGACATCTTTCGGCCGTCGCTCAGCGTGACGACCCGCGCGTTGGCGAGACGCGAGCCGTCCCTCGCCAAGTACCCGTCCACCGTAACGGTGTCGCCCGCCTTGAGCAAGTTCATCGTCCAGCCTCGCCGCAGCAGTCCGTTGACGGCGCCCATGGTGAACTCCCAGTTGGTGACCGTGCCAGCCTGGTCCTTCACGTCGATGTAGAAACGGACGTGCGGATTGGTCCACTCGACCTTCGTCACGCTTCCCGTGAGCGTGGTGGGCCTCTTCGCGTCGTACTCCGCGGCAAACGAATGATGCGCGCGCAGCGTAGCAGCCGACAGCATGACGCTGAGGACCATCGCGAGGGCACGGATGCACGAACGCTTCACGTCCACTTTTATACACCGGCCAGGCCCCTCGTGCGCCACTCCTCGGAGATGGCGACGTTCGAGGTCCTGCTTGTCAGCAAGAGAATCGGCATGAGCGACGGCTCGCCCGCGGCATCCGGCCCGCTCGATGCGCCAAACAATCCTGAGTGGGCGGATTGTCAGGCCGCCGCCCACGCGCCGGAGGTTTCGCGCAATTCACGGTAGGATCGATCGCGTCCTATGAGTACAGAACGCTTTCCCGTTGAGAAGTCAGACGAAGAGTGGCGGCGGATTCTGACGCCGGAGCAGTACTCAGTGCTGCGCGGCCATGGAACCGAACGGCCAGGATCGTGCGCGCTGCTCGAGGAACATCGAGCTGGTACCTTTACGTGCGCGGCATGCGGCCAGCGGCTGTTCGTCGCGGACCGGAAGTTCGAGAGCGGCACCGGCTGGCCGAGTTTCTTCGCCCCGCTCGAGGGCGCCATCGGTACGACCGAGGACCGCACCTTCGGGATGAAGCGGGTCGAGGTCCACTGCAGCCAGTGCGGCGGGCACCTCGGGCACGTGTTCGAGGATGGACCGCCGCCGACCGGGTTGCGGTATTGCATCAATGGCGTGGCGCTGATGTTCGAGCCATCCGCACCCTGAGATAGCGGAAATGGCGTCGGCGCCAATGCCTATTCCCCGACCAGCCTGTACACAAGCCAGACGGCGAATACGCAACCCAGGGTCATGACTGCCGTGAACGCGACGAATCCCCAGATGAAATGATTGCGAGATGACATTGATTGAGAGTGTTCGGCCACCGACGACACGATGAGAACGAAATCGAACAAAGAAATCGGCGGTTACTGCTGCGATGTAACTGCTCTGGCCCCTGCAAGTGTTGCAGCGAGCCGCAGGGCATATTCGAGGGCGCCTGGATCGGCCTTCCCCTGCCCGAGAATGTCAAACGCGGTGCCGTGAGCGGGCGTCGTAAAGACCGTCTTCAACCCGGCAGTCACGGTAACCCCCTTGTTGAAGCCGAGCAGCTTGGTCGCGATCTGTCCCTGGTCGTGGTACATGATCACCACGCCGTGGAAATCACCCCGCTTCGCCTTGATAAAAATCGTGTCCGACGAAATCGGACCTGTCGCATCGATCCCCTCGACACGCAGCCTCTCGACGGCCGGACGGATGATGCGGATTTCCTCGTCACCAAACAGTCCGTTTTCTCCGCAATGGGGATTCAGCGCGGCCACGCCGATCCGCGGAGAGTCGTGCCCCATGGCGCGGAGCGTCGCATCTGCCAGGTGCAGCGCGGATGCGATGCGCTCGGGCGTGATCATATTGACGGCCTCGCGCAGCGCGACGTGTGACGTGACACGGAAGGTCGCAAATTCCGGAATGACGTTCATCTCGCCGAAAAACCCGACGTGATTGGTCAACTTCGCAAACATCTGGTGCTCGTCAGGAAACTTCCAGCCGCCTCTCTGCAGCGCCGCCTTGTTGAGCGGCGCGAAACAGATGCCATCGAGGGTCCCGGCGAGCGCGAGGTCAATCATGTGTTTCAGCGTGTCGCCGCACACGCGCCCGGATTCTTCGGAAATCTCGCCGCGCTGGAGGCGCGAGGGATCGAGATTGGCGAGGTCGAGCACAGGAACCGACGCGGAGGGCCACCGCACGTCGTCCAGCCTCGCGTGCACCTGATAGGGGATCGTGATCCGGGCGTCGCGCATGCCGAGCTCCAGCACGCGTGCGTCTCCGATCACCGCCAGACGCGCCGGCGCGGCGATCGCCCCAGAAGACAGCACTTTCGACAGCGCTTTCACCGAGATCTCCGGCCCGATGCCCGTCGCATCGCCGAGCATGAGGCCGATCAGCGGTAAATCTGTCATCTACTGTGACGTCTATCTTGTCACGCTTGCGGCGGAATCGGCGAGCGATGTAGCCTTGGCCGCACCAGCATCATGACCAACGACACTCGCGCGACCGCCGCCGTCATTGATTTCGTCACTCAATGGAACCTCGATCGCTTTCCCAGGGAAGCGATCTCCGTTGCCAAACAGTGCATCGTCGATGGACTCGGCGTGATCCTCGCGGGCTCCACCGCGGATGGCACCGCAATCGTCAGGGACTACGTACGGGCTGGCAACGAGGTGGGTGAGGCAACGGTTCTCTGCGCCGAAACGTTTTCCTGCCGCGCCGCCTCCGCGGCGCTCGTAAATGGGACCGCCGGGCACGCGCTGGATTTCGACGACACGCAGCTCTCGTCGTCGCCCGATCGCACCTTCGGGTTGCTCACGCATCCGACGATTCCGCCGCTGGCGGCCGGCCTCGCGATCGGCGAACGGCTTGGCGTATCGGGCCGCCAGCTCCTCGAGGCCTATCTCATGGGCTTCGAGGTCGAATGCAAGATGGCGGAGGCGATTCACCCGAGCCACTACCAGAACGGCTTCCACTCGTCCGGCACCTTCGGCATCTTCGGCGCCATGGTGACCGCCGCGAAACTCCTTGGCCTGAAGGCTGACGCGCTGGCCAACGCGCTCGCCATGGCCTCGAGCATGAGCTCGGGTATCCGCTTGAACTTCGGCACCATGACCAAGCCGCTGCACGTGGGGCGCGCCGCCCAGAACGGCGTGATGGCCGCGGAACTGGCCGCGCGCGGGCATACAGGAGGCGGTGACGCGCTGGACAGTCCATGGGGGTTCTTCCGGGTGTTCACGCTTGGGGCAGGATTCGATGCGAACCAGATCGTCGGCGCGCTGGGCAACCCGCCGAGCATCGTCTCGCCCGGCGTCTCGCTCAAGCCGTATCCATGCGGCAGCCTCGGTCATCCCAGCATGGATGCGATGCTGAAGCTGGTGCTGACGCACGACGTCACGCCCGGTCAGGTACGGAGCATCCGGCTGCGCGCCGGGTCCAACATCCTCAACCCTCTGCGCTACCTGATCGCGCACACCGAACTCGAGGCCAAGTTCTGCCCCGCCTTCATGATGTCCAGCCTCGTGCTGCGGAGGAGGGCCGGGATTCACGAATTCACCGACGAGTTCGTGCGAAGCGCTCCCGTCCAGGAGATGATGAAAAGGGTGACGACCGTCCGTGATGCCGAGATCGAGGCACGCGGCTTCGAGAAGATGCGCAGCATCGTGGAAGTCGACCTGACCGACGGCCGCACCCTCGTGCAGGAAGCGGACGAGCGCTACCGAGGAGGGCCCGAGAAGCCATTCACGCGTGATGAGCTGCACGAGAAGTTCACCGCCTGCGCAAGCCTCGTGTTGCGGCCCCAAGCGATCACCGAGACCCTCGAGCGTCTCGAGTCGCTCGAGCAGATGCGCAACGTTCGGGAGCTTGTCGGAGTCCTGACCGCCGGGGCGCTTGCCGCCCAACCGGCGGCCTCATCGACCTAGAGAGCACGAGTGAACCTCGCCTGGATATCAGTCGGTGCGCTGATCGTCGCTGTCACGCTCAGCATGGTGACGACGATCAATGTGGGAGTGGTCTGTCTTGCGTTCGCCTGGATCGTCGGTGTGCACCTGGGCGGGATGTCGACGGGAGACATCCTCGAAGGGTTCCCGACACAGCTCTTCATCACGCTGGTGGGCGTCACGTTGTTGTTCAGCATGGCGCGCGGGAACGGGACGCTGGAGCGAGTCACCGAGCGCGCCGTCCGCCTCTGTCGCGGCCACGCCGGCTTCCTGCCGATCATGTTCTTCTTCATTGCGCTCGCCCTGTCGACGATCGGGCCGGGTAGCATCGGCGCGACCGCGCTCCTGGCGCCTCCTGCAATGGCCGTCGCCGCTCGGACCGGTGGGTCGTTCTTCCTGATGGCCCTCATGATTGGCAACGGGGCGCTCGCCGGCAGCCTCTCCCCGTTTTCGCCTACCGGGGTCGTCGCGAATGGCGTGATGGCGCGGATGGGGTTCCCGGGACTGGAGTGGCAGACATTCATCAACAACATCGCGGGCCACACGCTGGTCGCATTCGGAGGGTATTTCCTGTTAGGTGGCTGGCGGCTCTTCCGGCGGGGGGCCAGCAGCACTGTGACGGTGGAGCCGGCCAGTCAGCCGCTCGAGCCGCATCACTGGCTCACGTTGGGGCTCATCGCCGCCCTCCTCGTCGGTGTCATCGTCTTCGAGTTCGAGGTGGGCATGACGGCGCTCACTGCCGCAGCCGTGCTCTCGTTTGCGCGTGCGGCCGACGAGAAAGAAGCGATCCGCGGTATGCCCTGGGGCGTCATGTTGATGGTGACCGGGGTCACGGTGCTCATCATCCTGATGGAAAAGACCCAGGGATTGGACCTGTTCACGAATCTACTGGTCCGCCTCTCCACCCCGGAGTCGGTGACGGCCGTTGTGGCATTCGTCACGGGTGTCGTGTCCGTTTACAGCAGCACCTCTGGCGTCGTGTTGCCCGCGTTCCTGCCGACCGTCCCGGGCCTGGTGGAGCGCCTCGGCGGTGTCGACGCGATCTCCGTCGCGTCGGCGATAAGCGTGGGGTCCCACCTGGTCGACCTGTCACCGCTGTCAACCACGGGTGCGCTGTGCATCGCGGGAGTGCCGGCTGGCGTCGACTCGCAGGGTCTGTTCAACAAGCTGCTCGCGTGGGGCCTGTCGATGACGGTTGTCGGTGCGCTCCTGTGTTGGTTGATGTTCGGATAACAGCCGCGAGCCCAATGCAGATCCCAAATCCCCAATTCCAAGCTCCAAACCGCAAACCACGTGTTCTTGCGTTGGGGTTTGGGATTTGGGTTTTGGGGTCTGGGATTTCCGCTCCGGCGCTGGCGCAATCACCGTATGTCGCCGGCGCGATCGGCGCCGACGTGTCGCGTTCCAGTCACGCCGATTCGAGTTTCTATGCGTCTCCGTCAAATGGTGCAGAAGTCCTGAGCGGCGCACTCCGCGTGGGCACGTCCATCAACGGCATCTGGGGTGTGGAGCTGGAATACGTTCGAGCAGGCCGCAGCTCCGACGAAACGCCCACCATCCATCCGCTGGCTCAGGCCGGGAGCACTTCGGTCAACCTCGCGCAGCTCTTGCCCGCTGTTGCGCCAGGCATTCCGATCCCGTTTCCCCTTGAATACCGGTCCGAGGTCAGGCGGCGGCACATGAGCATGAATGCCGTCGTGTGGGCGCGCCAACCGGTGGGGGGCGCCGTCGACCTCGTGTACCTTGGCGGAATCGCATTCACGCGCGAACGTTCGGACGTGACGCAGAACATCAGTCCGGTTCTCAGGACCGTCGTCCCGTCCACCGCGATTCGAGGCACATTCATCGAGTACGCGACGCGCCCGCTGGTTGGAATGGAAGCGCGAATAGGCCTCACCTCGCGGCTCCGCCTGGTTCCGGGACTTCGCGTGCAGGGACTGGGCGACGGATGGCTCGTGCGCCCGAATGTCGCGCTTGGCTGGTTCTTCTAGAGCGTAGAGCGAAACCTAATCGACTGCGAGGAGCCCGGGCACTTCCGGAACTACGAAGCGCGTCACGAGTTCCAGGAGGTTGTCAAATCGGAATGGCTTCTCGAGCCATCCGTCGACGTGCAGGCCTGCGCGCTCGTCAACGCCGACGTCGCTGGCGGTAATCACGACTGTTGGAATGGTGGCGAGTTGCGGGTCCGCGAGCTGACGCGCGCGGAACGCTTTCCCGTTCAACGCACCCGGCAGCTGCAAGTCGAGGACGATCAGCGCGAATCCGTGTGGCTGCGCGGCGAGCTCACTCAGGCCCCGCCTGGCATCCGGCTCCTTGGTCACCATGTATCCGTGCAACTCCAGCAGCTGCGCAAGCCCCTCTCGGACATCGTCCCGATCCTCGACGAGGAGAATCTCGCCGCGACGAGGTGAGGGATACGCCAACGGAACTTCGTCACGTGGAGCGATCGCCTCCACGTCAGCTTTGAACAGGTTTGCTACCTGATCCATAGAGGACTCACAACGGTCGCAGTCCACGATATGTGCCACGGACGGCATTGGGGTCAGACTCGGGTGATGCCTTGTAACCGAGTCAGACTCCGTTAGGGGGCGCCTCGAGGTTGGCCGGAACCGCTACACGAGGGGCGGAAAAATCTACCTTGTTCGCGTGCCAAGTGCGGCGCGCGCCGTTGCGGGCTCGATCAGCAGGAAGGCCACCGCGGCACCGATGCCGATGGCGATCTGCGCGACCGCCAGCTCCGGGCGCGAATCACCCGTTAACACGCCACCAGTTACGAGAGTCCCCGTGAAGACCCAGTCAGCGGCGGCGACCCACCCCGCCGCGCGCCCGCGCGCCCATTCAAGCTCGGCTGGGTAGAAACGCGACGTGAACCAGAGATGGAGGCGTAGCGTGACCGCGACGATGGCCGCCGCGAGCACGGCGACGAATACGGCGTTGCCTTCCTTGCCGCCGATGACCCCTCGGGCGATCCAGGCGGGCCACGTCATCACGCCGTACACCAGCGCCGCGGCGGCCTGATGAAACTCCCACCACCACCGCGCCGGCTGCGAGAGAAGCGCCGATGCCGCATGCTCCTTCGCGGCACCCTGCGATGGGTGCGCAATCTCGCGTTCGAGCGCAGCAAGCAGCTCGCGTGCGGACTGATAGCGGTCGTTCGGATTGGTCTGGATGCACCGCCATGCGATGTCGGACGCCGACACCGGCATCGGACGTCGCCCTGGTGTCAGGGGGTGGAATCCGGTGAGCATCTCCGTCAGTACGACGCCGAACGCGTAGATATCGGCACGGAGATCGGTGACCGCGCCGAGCAGCTGCTCGGGCGGCATGTACGCAGGCGTACCCAGCGCGGCGCCAGGACGCGTCAGACGCGTCGACGTGATGCCCTCCAGTTGCGCGATGCCGAAGTCGACGACCTTCACTGCGCCAACACCAGTGATGAGCACGTTCTCGGGTTTCAGATCGCGATGCACGACGCCTGCATCGTGCGCCGCGCACAGCGCGCGCGCGATGTCGGCCGCGACCGCCAGCGCGCGCGACGGTTCGAGCGCCGCCCGCTCGATTTCGCTGCGCAGCGTATGTCCATCGACGAACTCGGAGGCGATGAACAGCTGGCCTTCGATCTCCTCGAGCGCGTACACGGTCGCCACCGCCGGATGGGAGATGGTCGCAGCGGCGCGCGCCTCCCGCCGCAGGCGCTCACGTTGCGCCGCGTCGTCGTCATGAACGGGCGGGAGCGCCTTCAGCGCCACACGCCGATCGAGCCGCAGGTCACGCGCGGAATAGACGATGCCCATGCCGCCACGGCCGATTTCTCGCTCGATCTCGTACGAGCCGATCCGCGTGCCGGGCTCGAGGAACTCTGGCGCGGCAATGTCACTCGGATCGATGACGACCGGCGCCTCGAGAAATCCTCCGGCCGTTTCGTGCGCCGCGACCAGCGCCGCCGCTTCGCGCGCGAGCATCTCGTCGCTCCCGGCTTCGCGCATCAGCCAGTCGAGCCGCGTGTCGGGCGGCTGTTCGAGCGCGCCGTGGAACAGCGTTTTGAGGCGTTCCCATTGATCGCGCGTCACGCGCGACCACCCGGTGCGCTCGCACCCTGCTCTCCCTCCAAGGCCCGTTTCAGCCAGGCGCGCGCCATTGCCCATTGCCGCTTCACGGTGGCGGGCGACACGCCGACGGCATCCGCGGTCTCCTCGACGGTCAGTCCGCCGAAATACCGCAGTTCCACGATGTGCCCCTGTTCGGGGTCGATGGCGGCGAGCCGCGTCAGGACCTCATCGAGCGCAAGCACGTCTATCGATGCTCCCTCGCCCGCTTTGAGCCCTTCATCAAGCGTGACACGGATCGGCGCGCCACCACGCTTGGCCGCAGCCCTGGCGCGGGCGCGCTGCACGAGGATCTGGCGCATCGACAACGCGGCAATCGCGAGGAAATGGGTGCGATTGGCGAAGGTGCGGGCCCGCTCCGCCGCGAGTCGCACGAACGCTTCGTTGACGAGCGCTGTGGCCTCGAGGGTCTGCCCGGGACGCTCGCGGCTGATGTAACGCGCCGCGATGCGCCGAAGCTCGTCGTAGACGAGCGGCATCAAGTCCGCCGGCCGGCCGTCCGAGGGCTGTGGTGTCAGCGTCGTTCTATCGTGACCGTCTCGATGACGATGTCCTTGACCGGGCGATCCCGTTCGCCGATCGGCGTCTTTCCGATCTTGCTGACCACGTCCATCCCCTCGACGACTTCGCCAAACACCGAATGCCGATCATCGAGATGTGGCGTCGGCCCCAGCGTGATGAAGAACTGCCCGCCGTTGGTATTCGGCCCCCTGTTCGCCATCGAGAGCCTGCCCGCCTTGTTGTGCCGCAGCGTCGGATGAAACTCATCGGCAAAGTTGTAGCCGGGACCTCCGATCCCTTGCCCGAGGGGATCGCCCCCTTGAATCATGAATCCGTCGATGACGCGATGGAAGATGGTGCCGTTGTAGTACGGCTTCTGCACCTTCTGATTGGTGCGCGGATCGCTCCACTGCTTGGTCCCTTCCGCAAGCCCGACAAAATTCTCGACTGTTTTCGGCGCCTCCTGATCGAACAGACGAATCGTGAAATTTCCTTCGGTGGTGACAAACCGCGCGTAGGTTCCCGCCAAGCCTGGCTCCTTGTGTGGTCCGTGGAGAATCCGTTGAGAAGGCGATCTATGAATCCCAGAGGATATCACTCCCCCGCGATACAATTCCGCTCATGACCGGTGCGATCCGGACCGTGGAAGAAGACGCGCGCGACGCCGTCGTGGCCGGACGTGCTGACGATCCGTTCGCCGTGCTCGGCCCCCACGCATCTACGTGCAACGGCCGACAAGCGCTCGTCATCCGGACGATGCGGCCGTCGGCGAGCGCCGTGGAACTGGTGACCGAGGATCGCGTCATCGCGATGGAAAAGCGTCATCCGGACGGGCTGTTCGAGGTGACACTCGACGCTGGCAGCCGTTCTGTCAGCGAAGTGGCCTACCGCTTCCGCATCCACGAGGCGGGAGACACCCGCGAGACGAGCGATCCCTACCGGTTCGGTCAGGTGCTGAGCGAGTTCGATTTGCACCTGTTCAATGAAGGCACGCATTACCGCGCGTGGGAGAAACTCGGCAGTCATCGCCTGACAATCGACGGCGTCAGCGGCGTGCATTTCGCCGTGTGGGCGCCGAACGCGCAGCGCGTCAGCGTGATCGGTGACTTCAACCGGTGGGATGGCCGCGTCCATCCGATGCGAAAACTCCTGCCGTCGGGCGTGTGGGAAATCTTTGTTCCCGATCTCGGGGAACGCACCTGCTACAAGTTTGAAATCCGGACCACCGGCGGACATCTGCTGCACAAGGCCGATCCGTTTGGGCGCCACTTCGAGGTGCCGCCGAACACGGCGACGGTGGTCGTGGACGAGCAATACGGGTGGCGGGATGACGACTGGATGCGGGACCGCCCGTCGTACGACGCATGGCGGGAACGGCCGATGTCGATCTACGAGGT
>ORMF012666031.1_pt1 | contig 21904 bp, 22 predicted proteins | sample 1779871 | NCBI WGS metagenome assembly ORMF01 (sample SAMEA104232316, study PRJEB22302) | groundwater metagenome | biome: forest; feature: aquifer; material: groundwater | place: USA | collected 2011-08-07 | depth 5.4 m | reverse complement strand
TCGACGAGGGAATGCGCAACGAAGCCGAGGCCAATATTGCCAAAGACAACACCGTGGGTGAAGACCTGGAAGTGCGTAAGGCCGCGGTCGCTGCTCTTGGTCATCATGCGGGCATGGTGGTCGTGATGGATCCCAAGACTGGCCGCGTGTACACGGTCGTTAATCAGGATTGGGCACTTCGTCGCGGGTTCAAGCCTTGCTCAACTATCAAGTTAGTAACGGGCGTCGCCGGCTTGTGCGAGAAGGTTATTCAACCTATCGAAACCGTCAGCGACGGCAGTAACTATCGAATCGACCTGACGGACGCTCTCGCATATTCAAATAATCAATACTTCCAACATGTGGGCGGTCAGGTCGGTTTCGACAAGATGGTCACTTACGCTCGCGAGCTGGGTTTGGGTGAAAAGACAGGAATCAACTATGTGAACGAGTCTCCCGGAAAGGTACCGCTATTCAAATCGGGTTACGCGGTAAACCATATGAGTTCCCATGGGGACGATTTCGAGGTGACGGCCATCCAGTTGGCGAGCCTGGTCTCAGCAATGTCAAACGGCGGTAAGTTGCTGGTGCCGCATGTACCGCGTACGGTCGAAGAAAACACGAGCTTTAAGACCGAAATGCGCCGCAAAATTAACATCGAGAATGAAGCTTGGAAGCGCATGGTTCCGGGAATGATCGGCGCGGTCAATTACGGTTCAGGAAAGAAGGCCTATCGTCCCGACCAGACAGTTGCCGGAAAAACCGGGACCTGCATAGGCCAGGGATCGTGGTTAGGCCTGTTCACGTCCTACGCTCCGGTTGTCAATCCGCGTTTGGCAGTGGTCGTGATAACGCGAGGCGCCGATGCACACGGACATCTCCCGGCTGCCGTCGCCGGCAATATCTATCGCGCTCTGAGTCCTCGCTTCGGTACGCAGATTAATTTCCAGATTGCCGAAGGTCCGGACGAGGAAGCGACGCCCAAAGGCAATCGCGACAAGAAGGCCAATGCCCTAAACGAAGAGGCCAAGGAGACGAAGGCGGCGACTGAGGCCGAGGAAAACAGCAACGATGCTGCCGACACGACAAATACTGCGGCCACCAACCCCAGCCTGAACAGTTCGCCGGCAACTGAGAAGAGCATGGTGAAAACGACTTCAATGCCAATCGACAACAAGCCGAAAACTCCGGCCAAAGTTCCGGCAAAAACAGGCGCCAACGACGGTAACGATGGCCGTCCGCGGCGTATTCAACCAAACCAACAGTGAACCGGGATACCAGCCCACCGCCCGGTTTCGCGACAAAACCCAGCAGTGCCGAACGCTCGTGATTTCTTGCGAGAGTTCGGCATTTTTGCTGTGATGTCGCGACGGCAGGGAGTTGATCGGATTAAGGCTTGACACATGGCGGCTGTTGCCTGATTATTGCCGTTTCGTTTGTGACATCAAGCTTGTGGCGCGCCTTTATCCAGAGGGAGCGCCGGAATCGTGACAACGAGCGGCGCGCCAATTGCATCTTAAGCTTCGCGGCGCGTGAAGGACCGCGCAACTTCCCAAAGAGTTGCAGCAGAAATTTAGTAAGAGAAATCGATCGGAGACTCGAGGCAAACCAATGAAACGAACAATAATTTTATCCACCGTTGCTGTCATGCTGGCAGTATTTGCTGTGCCCGCGTTGGCCCAGACAAAAGAGTGTAATGACGAGAACAAGGCCGCTTGGTATGACACCTTTCTAAAGAACTACAAGGGCGAACCGCCCCAGCAAAAGATTGCCTACGATGCCGCCAAACTTTACCTGACTTCGTGTCCCGCGGATCCGGCTGACAAGATCGCGGAGTTTATGAAGAACAAGTTTGTCGTTCCGTATGAAGCGATGACGGCAGGCGTGACGCTGAAGAAACAGTTTGAAGACGCTTATAAAGCGAAGAACTACGCGGACGAGATCAAACTCGGCAAGCAGATTCTGGCGACCGAGCCGGACAACTCGACGGTGTACATTATGATGGGTGTGGCTGGCCTGGGCGATGCATCACTGCTTAACGACGCGGCTCAGTCTGCCAGGAAGGCAATTGAGTTGGTCGAAGCCGGAAAGCCTTTCACTCCGTACGAGTCAAAGGACAAGGCTCTGGCGGCTCTCAACTATGTAATCGCCAAGTCCTATCTGAAATCATCGCCGGCAGAAGCAATTCCCTATTTGATAAAGGCTGTCAAGTATGACAGCGACCTTAAAAAGAACCCACAGGTCTATGCTGAATTGGCCGGTGCATACGGCGAAGGACCAATCGCCAAGCTTTCGGAGGAATACAAAGCGAAATACACAACCGAAAGTCCAGAAAGTAAACTGGCGCTGGCAAACATAAATCAGTTGATCGACCGTCAGATCGATGCGTTGGCGCGGGCCGCTGCTCTCACCTCCGATGCGGCGAACAAAAAGGCCGTCATGGATGTGCTTACCGGCCTTTATACGGATCGCAATAAGTCCGCGGCGGGCCTCAACGAAATGATTGCGGGGATTTTAACGAAACCCATACCGGATGTGCCGACGCCGCTCACTTCGCTGCCGAGTACGCCATCGACGACTCCAGCTACCAGCGGATCTCCAACTAGTGGAGCCGCGCCGGCCAATGGTGGTTCGCCGACCGGAACAACCGGAAGCGCGAACAAGACAGGCAGCGGTGGCGCCTCGAACGCCGGCCAGAGCAAGACGGGTTCGGCGACGGCCAGCGGAACTGGGACTGCGAAGCCTACCGCCAGTCCGACGCCGTCAAACAAGAAGCCGCGCTCGAATCATCGTCGCGGATGATTGGGACCCTGAGTGGAGGTCCCGCCGCAAAGAACTGGTGGCGCTTTGATTTTTGACGCCGGATGCATCGTCATTTCGACGCTGCATTCGGCGTTTTGCTAAGATGGCCTTTCGTGAAAACCTCCGAGTTGCAAAAACCAGATGAGCTTGAGGAAATCCTCGGCTATCAATTCCTGAATAGCGCCTTGCTGGCGCAGGCAATGACCCATCGCTCCTGGGCGCACGAACAAGTCTCGCCCCGCGCGCAGCACGACGCGCGTAATCTACACAACGAGGCGCTGGAATTTCTCGGAGATTCCATTCTCGGCCTGATCGTTGCCGATTATCTTTTCAAAGCGTATCCCAGAGCCAGCGAAGGCGAATTGTCGCGCATGAAGCACCGGTTGGTCAGCGAGCCGACCCTGGCAAAGGCTTCGACGGACTTGCGCTTAGGGGAATTCGTGCGCTTTGGCCGCGGGGAAGAGAAGAGCGGCGGCCGTAGCAAACACGCTCTGTTGGCGGATGTTTTCGAAGCGGTAACCGGAGCAATTTTTCTTGACGGGGGACTGGAAGCGGCAAGAGATTTCGTCGAACTCGCGCTTGGACCCGAACTTCGCGCGGCTGATCCGATCGCCGCGGCCGCGGCCGATCCGAAAACCACTTTGCAGGAGAAGCTGCAGGCGATTCGTCAGCCGGGACCGCAGTACACGGTAATCGAAACGCTGGGTCCGCCTCACCGGCGCATGTTTCATGTCGAGCTAAAGTGGAATGGCGGCGCCGCGCGGGGTGAGGGTCCAACCATCAAGGCCGCCGAGGCGGCCGCGGCACAGGCGGCGTTGAAGCTAATGGAAAGCGAGTAGTCCCGATCTAAAGCCGGCTTGACCATCAAGCTTGCCAACCTCTACGATGTGCGCAATGAACGAATCAACCGTCACGACTGAAGAAAAAACAACTGAGAAGTCGAACGCGTTTTCTTCTCGCCCGGTTAAATCCAACGGTCGTGAGATCGAAACGAAGGTCGAGGCTGAACCGGTTGGCCCACCCAGAAGCGTAATCCGCGAGTACTTCGAATCTGCGGTCGTCACAGTCATTATGGCTTTGTTCGGTATGACGTTCATCGTTCAGGCGGTCAAAGTTCCCACCGGTTCGATGCAGAATACAATCGTGATTGGCGATCATCTGCTGGTGAACAAGTTCATTTTCGCGCCTGGCCCCCGCCTACCCCTGCTGCCTCAGCGCGAAATCAGACGCGGCGACATCATTGTTTTCAAATACCCGGGCAATCCTTTCAATCCCGAACGCGACCGGGATGAAGATAACATTCCGTACAAAGTCAATTACGTAAAGCGAGTGATTGGCTTGCCTGGCGATGTAGTAGAAGTGAAAGGGCTGCGCGTTTTCGTCAACGGTCAACCGTTGCCGGAACACATCATCGTCGCAAAGAACGTTAACGATAAGGCGCCTCTGGAGATCGTTGAGGATACTCCGCGACAGGGCAACGAATTGTATGACGTGTATTACTTTGCCAACAAAGTCGAGGCTGCGCGTCGGGGCCAGGACGTTAGTGCCAGTCCTGATTTTAACTTTGCGGTCAATGGCAAGCCGGCGAAAGTTCCCGATAACTCTTACTTTGTGATGGGCGACGATCGCGACAACAGTCTGGATAGCCGGGCGTGGGGCTTTGTGCCGCGCGACCTGGTCATCGGACGGGCCATGTTCGTCTACTGGTCATACGACGAAACCAAGCAATTCAGAAGCCCCCTCGATTTCTTCACCAACACACGCTGGCGCCGCACTGGCACGATGGTGAAATAGCGTTCCGCGTGACACTTCCGTGTTCAGTCGATTGCTCTCAAGAGAGTTCCTAACCTGCGTTTGGGCCCGAGCTGAAGAGGATGAAATTCTCGGCCGCGCCGCGCAGTTGTCATACTATTTCCTGCTCGCACTCTTTCCGCTGCTGCTTTTTCTGATTACTCTTTTTGGCTATATGGCCGGCGCGGGCTCTCATCTGCGCCATAAACTTATTACCTACCTCGGGACGGTAATGCCCGGCGCAGCGCTCCAGCTGGTGGTGGCAACGATCGATCAAGTCACAGACGCTCGCGGCGGAGGTAAGTTGTGGTTTGGCCTGCTGGCGGCATTATGGGCCGCCTCCAGCGGTATTAATGCTCTCACGCAGGCTCTTAACGCCGCTTACGACGTCCCTGAAACGCGTCCCTGGTGGAAGGTGCGTTTGATCTCCATAGCACTGACGGTCGCGATTGCGCTTTTAATAATTTCCGCGTTGTTGCTTGTGCTCTACGGAGGCCAACTCGGTACCTTTCTCGCTACGTTCATTCACGAAGGCGATGCGTTTACAGTGACGTGGAAAATTTTGCAATGGCCGATTTCGCTCGCGTTCGTCTTTATCGCCTTCTCTCTTATTTATCACTTCGGTCCCAATCTTTCGGCCCGGCGCCATGGCGGACGCATACCCCGTTCCGATTTCCGGCGACGCTGGTTTTCGCCCGGAGTCCTGATCGCCGTCACGTTATGGATGCTTGTCTCGCTCGGCTTCCGGCTCTATCTGCATTTTTTCAATTCCTATAATGCGACCTATGGGTCACTGGGCGCATTGATCATTTTGATGCTCTGGTTCTATCTGACGGGCGCAGCGATTCTTTTGGGTGGTGAAATCAACTGCGAGATAGAGTACAGCGAGACATCGACTTAGATTCAACCCGCCACAGGTACTCTTCACTTCGATCATAGCGTCTCTTGAGACGACAAGGTTCGGGATCGATGCATTCTTGTTCCGTTTTAGTTCAAGCGAGGACGCGGCTGCGGCTGAGAATCCAATTACACCTCGCGGCACGGGAAATGCTCCTCCCTCTTTCGTAAGCGCAATCAGTTCGAAAGAAAGGACGGTTCAAAGAAAATGCTGTGGACAATTCTATTGGTGTTGTTGGTTTTGTGGCTGTTAGGTTTGATTGGTGGAGTCGGCGGCAGCTTAATACACCTGTTGCTGTTAGTCGCGTTGGTTGTATTGATTCTTCAGCTGATTACCGGCCGCCGAGCGGCAATCTAGCAACTTAATGTTTCCCGACGGAGCGCAGGTGATTCAAGGAGGGATGCTATGCGATATGAGGACGAAGTCAAAGGCAAAGGGAAACAAATTGCCGGCACGACAAAAAAACATCTTGGTAAGTTAGCCGGCGACCGTGACCTGCAGGAGCGTGGAGAGCAGGAGCGGTTCGAGGGAAAGGTTCAAGAAAAGGCAGGCAAGGTTCGAAGGAAAGTCGGCGAGGCAGTTGAGGATCTCGGCGACAGAATCGCCAGCAAACTGTGATGCTGGCGATTCATTTTGTGAGCAAAGTTTGGGTACAGAAGGGGAGAATGATGACCACTAGACTGTTGCTGTTAACGACGTTCATCGCGTTAACTCTGAGCGTCGCGGCTTGTAACGACACCTCGGTAAATTCAAACGACCGCGCCAACACAAACGCCAACGCTAACATGGGTGCGGCGAGAGCTGAGGCGACTCCAACCGCAACGCCAAAGTATACGGAAGAGCAGGCGCGCGAAGAACGGGCCCGGGCCAAGCAGAACAAAGAGACAATCGGCGACACACTGGAAGACGCCTGGATCCACACCAAGATCGTGGCCAAACTGATCGGGGACACGCAGACACCAGAGAGAAAAATCAACGTTGATGTTGTCAATAACGAGGTCACGCTGCGCGGCACCGTCGATACTCCCGAAGCGAAAAGCGAAGCTGAACGCGTCGCAAAAGAAACTGATGGAGTTAAGAAGGTCGTTAACCAGCTAAAAGTTAGTCCCGCGGCAAAGCCGGCGAACACTAACAAAGCTGCAAACACTAATAAGAGCAAGACGAACTACTGATGAGTTGAGATTGGCTTTCTCTATGGCGAGAGCGGCCCGCGAGTGGCCGCTCTTTCCTTTGATAGGTGACTATGAAGTCGTACAGGAGGAATTTATTATGGAAGGTCCTTTAAGGGGATGTCTGGCGGGAGTGGCTGCGTGGAAGTGGGGCGGCGGTTGTCTCTCGACCATCATCATTTTCATAATCGTATATCTGCTGTTGGGCCATGTGAAATGCTGAACCCAGCTTTCACGCCAAATATGGGCGCGGTTTTATGGCAGAATCTGATTCCCAAAGCTACGGGTTTTCGTGTAGGCTAATAACCCGCTCATGACTGAAAAGATTCGCAAGGTCCTCTCGTTTCCGTCCCCAGTTCCTGCTAAGGCGGACTATCAACGCGTCAAATCCAGTTACTCGGTTCGCGAAATTAGACAACTCTTTGGGTTGAGCGAGCGCACCGTCCGGCGCTGGACCGAAGCCGGAATTATTCAGGGCACGCCCGCCGGCGACAGCGGGGACTTTACTTACGATTTTCAGGCGCTCACCCTGTTCCGGCGGGTGCGCGAAACGCGCTCGCAGGGCCTGACGATCAAGCAGATCGAGGCTGAGTTGCAAGGACAGCTGAGTTTGTTCCGAGCTGAAGTGAATCAGGTTCAGATCGCCCGGTTGCTGACACCGTTTGAGGAAGCACTCCTATTGCATGAGCAGGGCGACGAGAAGGCAAGTGAATTTTATGTCGAGGCGATCAATGCCGGTGACAATGTGGCGGAAGCGTATTGCAATCTGGGAATCATCGAACTGGATCGCGGGAAGACGATTGGTGCGCTCGAGAATTTCACTCAATCTCTGAAAAACGATCCACGCCACGTAGAGGCCCACTACAATCTGGCTAACCTTTATTACGACGCAGGCGACTTTCCCCTGGCACGTCTGCATTACGAAGCAGCCATCCAGATCGAGCCGAACTTTTCACTTGTCTATTACAACCTCGCCCTGGTGTACCACCGCCTGAATAATGTTCAGGGGGCAACCCAGTCTCTGAACCGATATAAGGAACTGGAGCCGAGCGACGAAGAGATTGAGCTGGTCGATCAGCTTTTGAAAGCTTTGGAAACCGGCCGGCCGGGCAACTAATGCTATGACGTTGATTGTTTAGGACTGGTTCGTCATTACCCGTTGACTATTTGGCCCGGTCGCTACCGCTCCCGATTCTGTACCGAATATCCGGTAACGCCTGAAGGTTGCTCGCCCGCGCCCGATGAATTAGATCGCTCGACTTTAGCAGAGTGGTTGTGAGTAATTTTCGCGCGCGGCTACTTGCCGGCGAGCAAATCAACTGCAGGATTGAGGGTGCGAAGGATTACGCCGCTATCCATCGCCCATCTCGTCATTGATAGACTTCAAGGCGTTCTCGAGCATAGTCCGATGCGCCGGGTTGGTGGCCCGGCTCAGTTGACCCATAACGCGTGAGCGAGAGAGTCTTAAGGTTTCAAATCTCGCGCTGCGCGCTCGCTCTTCGACGGTTGAAGTACCCCGGTGTGCCCGGGCGTCCGCCGCCGCCTGCTGCCGTTCAAATACCTCTTCGGCCTGTCCGGCCAGGTCATCTCCATCCCATGCCATCGCTTCACCTCCAGCAAATCGTGCCTTATCGTACACCTATTCCATTGATCACGCACTGCTGGCTTGCTCTTTGGCCGCACTGCTGAGACGATTAGTGCATTCTCATTAGCGATGTGGTTTGGCGAAATCGACACGGTGTGCACCGGCTGGTTAACGGTTTACGCCTTTTCAAACGGGATTCTGTGAACTTACCTCGGCTGCCATTGGGCAAATGTACACAAGCAAATCTCAACTGTGATTTCGATTTCCCTGTACACCTGAGATAGAGCGGAAATAGAAAAACTATGGGCGATGACAGACTAAAAGCATTACTCGCAATAGCGGACACCCAGCCCGAAGAAGTAATGATCTGGTACGGGTTGGCAAACGAGTATGTAAAGCTGGAACGTTGGCAGGAAGCGGTCGACGCTTTGCGCCGTACTATCGCCCTCAACGCCGATTACACTTCCGCTTATCAACTGCTCGGCACTGCATTGATGAAGTTGGGCCAGCGTGAAGACGCGCGAATTGCCTGGACCGAAGGTGTGCAGGTAGCTGCGCGCACCGGCGCGTGGAACGCGCGTCAGCACATGGAACAATTGCTGGCGGACGCGTCGGGTGAGGGAAGCGGTCTTTGCGCGGAGTGAAGAGAAGTGCAATGCCGGCAATGGTGCCGATTCTGCTCATTAACACCGTGGCTTTAGCCTGGTGACCCTTGGTTAGGATCGGAATGGAAACCGTTTCAACAGGTTTCGGCTTGATTAGGAACTACATTTCACCGGGCTAGAGCCACGGTGCGAATAAGAGAAGCACGGCCTACTACATTAGCAGTTATGAGCACGACAATTACTAAAAAAGAGAAAAAAAAGGTAAACCCAAAAGATGCCTGGCGTGATGCCCGCGAATTGATTTGGTCGCATCGCTATCGCCTGGCGCTGGGTATGTTGCTGATGGTCGTTAATCGACTAGTCGGCCTGGTGTTGCCGGCGAGTTCGAAATACCTGATCGATGACGTGATCATCAGACACCGTGGTGAACTGCTCGTGCCTTTAGCGGCGGCGGTTGGGGTTGCGACTCTGGTGCAGGCGCTGAGCTCGTTCGCTCTTACGCAAATCCTCGGCGTAGCTGCCCAGCGGGCCATCACTGACATGCGCAAGAGCGTGCAGGAGCACGTCGCCCGTCTGCCCATCAGATATTTCGACTCAACCCAGACCGGCGTACTCATCTCGCGTATCATGACTGACGCCGAGGGCATTCGAAACCTGGTCGGCACCGGACTGGTGCAACTCGTCGGCGGTCTGGTGACGGCAGTGGTGGCGCTCGGCTATCTTTTCTATTTGAACTGGCGGATGACGTCGATCACGCTGCTGGCGCTGGCTGCGTTTGGCTTCGCTATGGCGACTGCCTTTAAAAAGTTGCGACCGCTGTTTCGCGAACGCGGTCAAATCAACGCGGAAGTTACCGGCCGCCTGACTGAATCGCTGGGCGGTATTCGCATTGTCAAAGCTTACGCCGCCGAGAAGCGCGAGGAGCTGGTCTTTGCGCGCGGCGCGCACCGTCTGTTTCGCAACGTTGCGCGATCGATGACCGGTGTCTCGGCCATCACCGCGTTTTCCACGATTATTATTGGTATCATTGGCGTCATTCTTATTCTTGTGGGTGGACGCGCCATTCTTAACGGGCAAATGACCCCTGGTGATCTGGTCACTTACATCTTCTTCACCATGATGGTGGCCGCGCCCCTGGTTGAGATCGCTTCCATCAGCACTCAAATTACCGAAGCGTTCGCCGGGCTCGATCGCATCCGCGAAATCAAACGGATGACGACTGAGGACGAGGACGAAGCCGATCGAGATCGGTGTCCGGACCTTGCGGGCGAAATTAGTTTTGACAATGTCAGTTTTGAATATAACGATGGCGCGCCGGTCTTAAAGCATGTTTCATTCAAAGCGCCGGCGGGCTCGACTACTGCCCTGGTCGGTTCGAGCGGATCGGGCAAGAGCACGCTGATTAGTTTGGTGATGGCCTTCAATCGTCCGCAAGAAGGTAAAGTGAGTGCGGACAACCGTGATCTGGAATTGATTCGCCTGAGAGATTATCGGAATCAACTCGGAGTGGTGCTGCAGGACAACTTTCTCTTCGACGGCACAATCGCAGAGAACATCAGCTTTGCCCATCCGCACGCCACGCGCGCGCAAATCATCGAAGCCAGCCGCATCGCTCATTGCGAAGAATTCATCAATGGGTTTGCCGATGGCTATGACACTATAGTCGGTGAACGCGGCGTGAAGTTGTCTGGCGGACAGCGCCAACGCGTGGCCATCGCTCGCGCGATTCTCGCCGGGCCCAAAATATTGATTCTGGATGAAGCCACGTCGAGTCTCGACAGCGAGAGCGAGGCCTTGATTCAGGATGGTCTACAATCGCTTCGCCGTGGCCGCACTACCTTTGTGATCGCGCATCGACTTTCGACGATTCGCAGCGCCGACCAAATCCTGGTGCTGGAAGGCGGCGAGATTGTCGAACGCGGGACACATGAAGAGTTGCTGGCTGCCGGCGGTCGCTATAAACAGTTGTATGATAAGCAGTATCGATTTGAGCGTAACCAGTTCATCAATCCCGGTGAGGACTTTACGCCTGAACCTGAGAAGCCTTTAGCGGTAGGAAGCGGCGCCTCGGATCAGTTGCTGCCCACGAATTTGTGAAAGGGTGCGCGCAGGATACCAAAGAACTTGTGGGTCCATCGATGATGCGCTCCAAATGAAGAACGCTTAAATGCGGGGCGACAATTGAGCGCCGTAGGCGCGGCATATTTGTAGCCCCGGGCGTAAGCCCCGGGGACCGGTCACCCCTCTCGGTTGCAAGCCCGCGAAGCGGGCGACAGAACTTGATCAAAACCGGGCATTTCTGTCGCCCCTCGGGGGCTTGGAATTAAATCTGTGTACGATCCCCGGGGCTACTAATCTGTCGCCATCTTCGATGGCTCGTTGACGGGTTCTTACTAAGGCAGTTTTGCGTGAGACAAAAGAGGAGATTGAGATGGCAACCACTCCCCAAACCTTTGCAAATCACATGCGTTGGCAACCTCCGTTCCACTTTTTTGTGGCGCCGGTGATGCTGATTAATTTGATCTGGTCTGTGGTTCTGTTCGTCAAAGCACCCGGCCTGAATTCCGGTTGGTGGATCGTCGTCTCGCTGGCCCTCATCGTGCTCGCATTACTGGTCCGAGTGAATTCACTCAGGGTGCAGGATCGCCTTATCCGGCTGGAAGAGAGACTTCGTTACCAGCAAATTCTCTCCACCACGCTTTGCCAGCAGACGGGGGCGCTCACGCCAGGCCAGATAGTCGCGCTACGTTTCGCCGGTGATGACGAATTGGAGGAATTGGTGGGAGCGGTGCTGGCGGGCAGAATGACCAAGACCAGAGACATCAAGCGGGCAATCAAGGGGTGGCGCGCCGATACATTTCGCGTTTGAAAGCCCGTGGAGAAAACATTCACCATACGGGCCGGCTTTGCGCCGCGTTAACAACTACAGACTTAGCCTCAAGGAGAACTAGTGAGCCAAAAAGAAGCTTTGCAGAGCGCGGCTGATGAAGCCCGTAAGGCAGCGCGCTCCGCGCGCGAATTCGCCGGCATCCTGGACGAGTATGCAAAACTCATAACTCAACCAAACTCACGTCAACGAGCTGACGATACTCATCTTTCGGCGATGAATAAACTGAGGGTGATAAATGAAGGGTTGGCAGTTTGCGAAAAGTGGGGAGAAACAGCGCGAACCACCACTGCAGCTCCGGCGCCGCCTTCGGAACCGCTGCCTAACAGCGAGACCCGTGGCAATCGGGAACCAGCACCCAAGTTCCAGCCACGCTCCGTCCGCGTTCACAAGCGAAATAATAATCGGTGAGCGTCATTCCTGATGAATTCGTGGGAAGCAGCGTCGGTGCGCAGCGGCTCGGCTGTTCAAACTGATCCTCAGCCAATAGTTCAAACTGGTTCCGTGACGATTACCGGATCCCGAGACGTCGATCGCGATACGGCGCGCCATCTCTTTGAACAACATCTTTCGTCGCTTTTGCATCAGGGTCGCACCTGGCTGGTTGCCGGTGCGCGCGGGATCGACCAGTGGGCCATCGAATGGTTGGGTGAGCAGAATGAAAGCTGTTGGGCGGTCGTTCCATATACCCTGCAAGATCAGCCGAGGTCGGTTCGATCATCGTTAGAGCAAATCGAACGCGTCATTGAACTGCACCTTCCCAGGCGCAAGAGCGCTGGCGCTTTCAGAAACCGTTACATGGTCGACCTTTCGCAAATCGTGTTTGGCTTCTGGTCAGGCAAGGGTGGCAGCACCGTTAAGACCCTCAGACATGCTCTGCGAAAGCAAAAAGAGGTACACGGCATTCCAGTATCGTCGGAATAAACTTTGGCGAGAGTATTAACAGAGAATCTTCATTCCGGGTTGAGCTGGACGTCGACTTGCTTACCCAGGGTTGAAGCCACCTTGGGCTTTGGGACATAGCCACTTCGCGGTATCACTGCCCGCTCGTTCGTCTTTGAGAGTTGCACTTCAAACTTGAATCCACAACGCTCTACCTCAGACAAGGATGTCATTATTATCGGCGGTGGTGCTGCCGGGTTGTTCTGTGCGATCGAAGCCGCCAAACGCGGACGCAAGGTCCTGGTCCTGGAGCATGCGGACCGAGTCGGTAAGAAGATCGCGATCTCAGGCGGCGGCCGCTGCAACTTTACTAATGTCCACACCAACCCCGCTAACTTTCTCTCTGCGAATCCTCACTTCTGCAAGTCCGCGCTCGCCCGTTACACGCCCGGCGACTTCATTGCGCTCGTCGAGAAGCACGGCATCAAATATCACGAGAAGAAACTGGGCCAACTCTTCTGCGATCAGAGCTCGCAAGAGATTATTGATATGTTGCTCGGCGAATGCGATGACGCCGGGGTCGAGGTCCGATGCGGATCTCAGGTGCGCGGCGTAAGCCATGAAAACGGTTTTGCCGTCGAGACTAATCAGGGATCTTTCAGTGCCACGTCGCTCGTTATCGCGACCGGCGGTTTGTCCATCGCGCCGCTGGGAGCGACCGACTTTGGTTATCGCATTGCGCGGCAATTTGGTCTGAAGATCGAAGCACCCAAGCCGGCCCTGGTACCCTTCACTTTGAACTCGACAGTCCAAAAGCAACTAAGTTCGTTAAGTGGAATTTCGCTTGACGCTTTGGTCAGATTTGAGGGCGCCGAGTTCCGCGAGAACATTCTGATTACGCATCGTGGCTTGAGCGGCCCCGCGATTCTACAGATTTCGTTGTACTGGGAGGCAGGCGCACCGATCGTCATCAACCTGCTACCCGACGAAGACATTCTGGAGCTGCTGAAGGAAAAGCAGGGCTCCGACATGGAACTGGCCAACCTGCTGGCGCAGCACTGGCCACGGCGCTTTGCTCAGGCATGGTGCGATCTCTATGTTTCTTCGCGACCGCTCAAGCAGTTCAACGAAGACCAACTAATCGACATTGCCGGAAAGATTCAAGGGTTTCAAATCACGCCAGCTGGCACTGAGGGTTTTAAGAAAGCGGAAGTGACCGCGGGCGGCGTCGCTACCTCTGAACTGTCTTCACAGACGATGGAAGCCAGGCAGGTGCCAGGACTTTTCTTCATCGGTGAAGTAGTCGACGTAACCGGACAACTGGGCGGCTACAATTTTCAATGGGCGTGGGCGTCGGGTTATGCTGCAGGGCAGGCGGTCTAGAATTGTGCAACGTAAATAGTGCAGACTGCCTTGGACTCTTTTCTACGTCCATCGCTATTATCACACCTGTTTATTTCGATCCCGGCTTGCGAATCCATTCGATCTTTCCCACAAGGCAAACATGATGACCATGAGAACAACTTTCTATCTTCCATTGGGCCTGGCCGTGGGTGGCATGCTCTTTTATCATCTGGCGCAGAAATCCATACCCAAAGAAATCAATCCGTTTTATGCGATGATCATCGCTTATGTGGCAGGCATCATTGTCTTGAGTATTTGCGTCTTAACGCTTTCAGATAACAAATCTTTCATCAGTTCTGTGAGAGAGTCCAATTGGGCCGTTATCGTCGTCGGAGTTGCCGCCGCCTGTATTGAAGTGGGTTTCCTGCTGGCGTATAGATCGGGTTGGAGAATCAGCGTGGCGGCGGTTGCCACCAACGTAGCCGTGACGCTTATGTTAGTCCCGATCGGCATTATCATCTTCAAAGATCATTTGTCCGCGCGAAATATTCTCGGCCTCGTATTCTGTCTTTTAGGATTGGTCCTGGTGGTGCGAGATTGACTCTCAGGCGACGGGGCAGCCCGACCGTGAGCGAGGGTGTAATCCCAAATGCGTCAACGCCCTTCCTAACTGTCGGGTTTCTGCCCGTGAGGCAGTCAGAACGTGGATGCGTTGCCTGCCAACACGCTTTACGGAATTCCTTCGCTTAGTTCCGCGAAGAGATCCCGCGTAGCGCCGCAGCTTAGCCCGCCTTTTGACTCAGATATCAGGCTGAATCATAAGCGCGCTTCGCGCGAACGCTAACGAACTCGTCCGTCTCTATGATGTATGCAGTAAGGGTATAACCATAGACGCATCCGGTATCGAGGCCAATCGCTTTGGGACCACGCCGCGGCTCCGCTGCAGGCCAATGTCCGAAGAGGACGATCTTTTCGCCGTTGTAAACGTGATACCAGGGCGTACCCTCCTCACTCTCACGGTCTCCTCCCAGGGTACGCAGGCGCGTCAGGTCACCAGTGGTCTGTGAATGGAGTTCAACATTCGGCCGCAAACCCGCGTGCACGACGAGATGCGTGCCGAGATCGATTACAAACGGTAAAGTGTTTAAGAAGTGCGCATATTTGTCCTTTTCACCCTTGAGTTCCTTGTGAGTCTCCCGTTGGGCCGGTTTCAGTTCTACATCCTCACCGTTCCAACGACGACGCAACGCGAGATCGTGATTGCCCAGGACCGTCGAAAACCGATCGTCGGTCATGAATAGTTCAAGCGTCTCAGCGCTTTTCGGACCCTTGGCGAGAAGATCACCCACTGAGACCACGCGGTCGGTCCGTGCGAGTTTCGCCTCATCCAGCAATTCCAGCAACTCGTCATAACACCCGTGAATATCACCTACTACAATTGTGCGCGATGCCATTCAAACCTCCGATCAGGGTTTGCCATCGCCATGTTATATCTTAAGCCTCAGAGAAAAGCGAGAGGGACGCCCACCCAAAATTTGGCCAGTAAGCGCAAAAAAGCCCTTCAGACTCCGTCCTGTTTAAGGGGAGGACCTCAAGCAAACGGCTCGTGGTGTGGCGTTGATGTCGTGGGGAACAAGACTTGAGATCCTGTGCCGATATCCTTGAGCTGACAGTCTCTCAAGTGCTATCCTTCGTGCGGCGAATTGAGCCGAACCTGATTGTCGAGCCTTTCTTAAACATACTTGCAGCGGTAACGAACTGGTGACCCCGATGACTCTAACTAAGGCGCTTTTCCGTAATTCTCTGGGCGGGTTGATTAGCATTCTTGTGCTGGCAACAGCCGCGTCGGCTCAGCAAGCTGTAACGGCGGGCGACAGTCCGAACGTCCAGGTCGGCATCAAGAACTTCGGCCAGATGGATGCGCGGTTTTATCGCGGAGCGCAACCCGGTAAGAAGGACTACAAAGACCTGGCGGCATTGGGAATCAAGACTGTGATTGATCTGCGGGACGATCCGGCGCCGTATGAAAAGCCGCTCGTAGAATCTCTGGGAATGAAATACGTCAACATCCCCATGTTGGACAAGAAGTATCCAACCGCGGAAGTTACTGAGATGTTCCTGAAAACGGTCAACGACCCCGCGACCGGCAAGTTCTTCGTACACTGTGCCGGTGGGCGACATCGCACGGGCGCGATGGGGGCCGTTTATCGTTTCCAATTCTACGACTGGACCGTTGACCAGGCGTACCAGGAAATGAAACAGTACGACTTCTATACCAGCTGGGGCCACCAGGCCTTCAAAGATTTTGTTGAGGATTATTACACTCGAACCCACGAAGGCAAGACAGTCAATCCGGAATCACCCCAGCGAACTGAGTCAATCAAAAGCCAGGGCAAGCCATAAGGAGTTTTTACTTCGATTGGACCACTCTCCTTCATCCCTTTGTGAGAAGGGCCGGGGATGAGGGGTTGATGAGAGGCATCCATTTTCTTGTTTGTGCGCCGTGGCCGGCGAATGGCATTCAAAGACAAAGATATCAATGGAGTCGCCGCGGCATAACCCTCACCCCAGCCCTCTCCCAATGGGAGAGGGAGCATAAGAACCTTTTTTGAACCGCCTTCGCGGACCAGGCCTTCAGATTTGTTTTCAACCTAACGATACATGTAAGTGTTGCTCTCTTTTTGCTCCCACTCGACGCGGTCGATATTCTCGCGATCCGCCGAGAATATCTCCTCGCTCAATTGATTCGTGCTGACCGCTGTGTTCAGGTTTACCAGGTACACAATCTTACCCATTGGATCGTCCTCGTCCTCACGATCGAATTCACGAAGCTCAGTATCGAACTTATACCTGGCGAACAATTCTTTAAGCACCTCGTTAGTCCGATCGACATTACGCGTCTTCACACAAATCTCCATGGAGCGGACAACTTGCGACTGTTCGAAGTACTCCAAAATCGCCAAAGACAAAAGCACGAACAGCGTCAATATGACGGCCATGTCCCAGCGCCCGATACCCGCGGCCAATCCCACCGCGAGGCAGATCAGCAGCACCGTGATCTCTTTCGGATCTCGAATGTTCGTGCGAAAGCGCACGAGCGACGCGGCGGCGAAAATACCGAAAGCGCGGGCCGCACTGTCGCCTACCACCATCATCATTGCCCCCGCTACCACAGCCATCAGTATCTGTGTCTGGGCCACATAGGGATTGCGCCGGCTGGCAGAGATATCGCGGCGCGGACGGAAAGCCAGGAGTGCCGCCAGAAACGCGGCCAGCGAAAACCTTAGCGCAATCCTGGAGGCAGTCGTTGCCCAACTAACGTAACTAGCCGGCGAGAGGCCTGAAGAGTCCGGACCGAAAAGCTCCCAGAGCAGTGGATGACTACCGCGCTTGCTTTGTTTCTCAGTTTCGGCCGGCGGCGCCTCTCCGGTGTTGGGTGCGGCTGCTGTGGCCGCCTTCGTGTCGGCCGCCGGGCGATCACGCAGGACGTAAGCGAGCAGCCCGCTTCCCAGCAGGATGGCGACAAACGTCGCCAGAAGACCTGCGGTCAGTCTGTTCATGTCTCACCATCCTCTCTAATTAAAGCGGGAAGGTCATCAGAGCTCCTACTGCCGAAGATTTACCAGCTGATCGATCCTGGCGCGAAAGGCGCCGTTCAATAATTGAACTTCATCCGGCGTGTAGTTAGCTGCGCGAAAAGCATCGCTGATCTGCTTATCGCTCAGCCGCGAGAGCCAACTCCCAATCCACCGGGCCTGCTCGACGGTAATGTTTGCAAAAAGCCCTGAGTTCTTGCCCCCGTAAGCGAATTTTATTCTGTTTCCCTCCACGCCCTCGATAAACTTGGACTTGACGAAATCCTGGGGCCGGTTCCGGCTGCGCGACATGAAGCCACCGGTCTTCCCAAAAGTGGCGCCGAGGTCGCTAAGTATGTACTGGAGTTCCGGGCCGCCGCCGGCTCCCTTGGGGACGAAGATTATCTTGTTGTTATCGTCCTTTAGATCCCAGTTATTCATCAGAGACATCAGGACAATCATTCCCTGAAACTCTTTGGTGCCGCTGAAGGGGTTGCTGGCCCATTGCCACGTCGTCAGTCGCTTTACCTTCTTCGGCCGGGCTTCGAACTTGACGTTGGCAAAGCCGCCGCCTTCACATCGCTTGACGTTGCGGGCCGGCGCACCTTCGATTTTGACGCAGGGAATCAGATAGTTGATCTCGGTCATGTAGCCAACCGCCCAAACCAGCCGCACTGCTGCTGTTTCCGGCTGCGCTTCATCGCGAAGTTTGGCCACCCAGATGTTTCCCGCCCCGTCGCGCACGCGAAAATTGATCGAGTAGCCACCCGCCGCCTGGTCTCTGATAAAAGTGACGCGGGACAAGTCGGGCTTCATTGATTCGCCGCCGGGCCCATTAAAGAGATCGCGCGACTCAATATCGGTGGGCTCTCTCCACAGGACACGTTCTCCCTGTGGCGCTGGTTTGGGCTGCTTCGACTTCTGTGCTAAGCCGGTTGTCGAGAGGCAGAGAAATATGATCGCTAAGAAAGTTCTTTGGCCCATAGTCGTTTCCTCTTCGATGAATGATTTTTCCCCGGCGCCGGAAAACTGTTGTCGCCTTCAAAATATGTTTGACTGTTGAAGGGCTCTTCGCCGGCGCGAATTTCAGGCCGCTCGTAAATGCCCTCGGCGTTCAAAATTCTCGCCTGGACATTGTCCCGTAAGTAAGCAGCCAGCACAATATCCTTCAGATACTTCCGCAGTTGAGGATCGAGGACCGGCGCCACCACTTCGACGCGGCGATCAAGATTGCGCGTCATCCAGTCGGCCGACCCAATATAGAACTCTTCATCTCCTCCGTTGGCAAAATGGAAGATGCGGCTGTGTTCGAGAAAGCGGCCCACAATGCTCCGCACACGGACCGTTTCAGACAGACCGGATACTCCCGGGCGCAACATGCAAGCGCCACGAACTATCAGATCGATCGTTACCCCGGCCTGCGAGGCCCGGTAAAGCGCCTCGATTATTTCCAGATCAGTCAGGCGGTTGACTTTGGCCGTGATGCGGGCCGCGCGGCCTGCCACTGCATGGGCGGTCTCGCGCTCAATCAGTGCGAGCATGCGCTCGCGAAGATTCACTGGTGCCACCATGAGCCGGCTGTACTCTTTCTGCATCGAAAAGCCCGTCAGAAAGTTGAATACGTCGGTCGCGTCATCGCCGATTTCCGCGTCAGTGGTGAGCAAGCCCAGATCGGTATATATCTTCGAGGTGGTTGGGTTGTAGTTGCCGGTGGCGATATGAACGTAAGTCTGAAGCCCATGTTCTTCGCGTCGCACGACCAGCGTTAGTTTGCCGTGCGTCTTAAGATTTACATGCCCATAGACGACGTGCACACCGGACTGAGCGAGCTTCTGGGCCCATTCCATATTGTTCGCTTCATCAAAACGCGCCTTGATCTCGACGACCGCCGTAACCTGTTTGCCGCGCTCACTGGCCTCGATCAGGGACTTCGGGATTGGAGAATTCTGACCCGTTCGGTACAGACATATCTTGATGGCCAACACTTTTGGATCGCGCGCTGCTTCGTCGATGAAATCGGTGACAGCAGCAAAAGACGTGTAGGGATGATGGAGCAACTGGTCCTGTTGCTTGAGGGACGCGAAGATTGACCCTTTCTTACGAAACGACGAGGGCACTGTAGTCTGAAGCGGTTTGTCTTTTAACTCAGCTTGATCCAGGCCGTAGAGTTGCATCAAATCCGGCGCGCTGAGCACTGCGTCGATCTCGTAAACGTCGTCCGGCTCAAGATCCAGCGAATGAGTCAAATACTCGACCATTTCGCGCGGCATGGTTGAGGCCACCTCCAACCGAACGGCCAGGCCAAACCTACGTTCGCGGAGAGACTCCTTAATGAGCAACAGGAGATCTGCCGCCTTGTCGTCTCTGATCTCAACATCGGCATCCCGCGTCACCCGAAACAGGTGCCCCTCGCTGAGCTGCATCTGAGGGAATAAGGAATGAATGTTTGCCGCGATCACCTCTTCGAGCAGGGCAAATTTCATAGACGCTTTGCCGATAGGAACCAGCCGCGGGATGACCGGAGGCACCTTGATGCGCACGAATCTGATCTCTTCACCCTGCTCCGGATCGTGCTCGACGGTGAGGCCGATGTTGAGACTAAGGTTTGAGATATATGGGAATGGGTGAGCCGGGTCTACGGACTGGGGCGTGAGCACCAGAAAAACATTCTTAATGAAATACTGGGCCAGTGCCTGCTTCTCGCGTTTGGAGAGGGCGGCGTACGGCACAATTTCGACGCCCCGATCTTTCAGGCCGGGAATGACTTCTTCACGCAGGCAGCGCGAATGGATTTCTACCAACTGCAGCACGCGATTGCGTATTTCTCTAAGCTGCTCCGGGGGCGTCAGTTCGCCCGGCATCGGCCCAATGTCTTTAACCTCCAACATCTCCTTGAGCCCGGAAACACGGACCATGAAGAATTCATCGAGGTTACTGGCAAAGACCGAAAGGAACTTTAGCCTCTCAAGTACCGGGACTGACTGGTCAGTTGCCTCTTCGAGCACACGTCGAAAGAATTCCAACTGACCCAAATCCTGATTGAACACGGACCAGGCAAGGAAGTGTTTAGGCTTCGACTTCTTTGCAGTCGACATGGTGCGCCGAGTTTTCGCTGCCGGTTTTTTCCTGGCTGAGGTCATATCAAGTTTCTGATTGTTCCCAAGAGCTTCATTGTAAACGAGAGTGCTGGGGGATGTTTAGAGTTATGTGAGCGCCCACTGGTTAGTCTTTGGTTTTTAGGTCCGAAGGACCATCAGTCAATAGCCCGGCCCGTGACGGCGGGGTAAAGCAGGTTCAGTTATCCGAGCGCTAAAGGTGCCCCACGCTTTTACCGGCTCTTCGGGCCTCTCTCGGTTTTCGAGAGGACGACGGACTGGACCATTCAACTGCCGGTCCTTGGGACCCTATTAATGTTCCCTGCTTTGTAGCATTTGCGTTCGGAGTATGCATCAGCTCTAGTTTGAGCACCGGGCCTCGATGATCGTCCTCGCCTTGCGGATGAATTCCGAGGTCCACTCTTCAGGTGGTTGGTCGCGCTCAGCGTTCCGCGAGGCGCGGAACACCGCAGTGATCATTTGTTCATTCCTCTCGGCGTCCAGTAACCTCTGCAGGCCTGTTGCCAGAAGCTCGCGGCCCTGCTCGCTGATACTGGTATCACCGATGCTCTTGGCTGTCGTCGTGCAGTGGCCTCCGCTCATCCGGATCGGGTCCTTACCCCTCCACGCAGCAAGCGTGGCTTTCTTTTCGCTCGAAGTGGAATAGCCAAAAGTCGAGCCCATGTCGCTGACATAAAAAACTGCTTCGCCCGGCTCGCAAGTTCGCGAACCGTCAGGGTTCTTTCTGGACTTAAGGCAGGCGAACTTTTGATTGTCGGTCTTGGTGTCTCCGTGATCGATAAACGCGAGCCAAAGCTTGAATGCGTCAATCTCTGCGCGCGGTGCTCCATTCTGAAGCAGCTTCTGAAGCGATCCGGCGAGTGCCCCGGAATCTTTGCGGTTGCAATTCACATCGATGCCCTTGGCCAGAGGCAGCTCGATCCCCGCGGCTGGTTGAAAGGGTGACCAGGGCGCGCCCTGAAAGGGTTTGGTCAAGCTCTTCTCGCAGTCAGCGCAAGTAACATCCGCGACCCACTCGTCGTCGGCAAAAAAACCCAGGGCCTTCGAAAAGCGCGAAGAAAGAAACTCTCCGTAAACCTCGCCATTCCTCTTATCCCTCGTCTGACCTTTGAAGTGCGGTTTCACTTTGTATCGAATCGGCTCGCCGTTATCGTCGCGGTTGCTGGGCCCCGTGCAATGTAATTTTGGCGTGGTGCCGGCGCCCGGACTCGGGTCCTTATCCGCTACGCATGTGATCGCCCTCGCGAACCCGGCCGAATCGACTGGAGGTG
>ORMF012366759.1_pt1 | contig 21914 bp, 23 predicted proteins | sample 1779871 | NCBI WGS metagenome assembly ORMF01 (sample SAMEA104232316, study PRJEB22302) | groundwater metagenome | biome: forest; feature: aquifer; material: groundwater | place: USA | collected 2011-08-07 | depth 5.4 m | reverse complement strand
TAAAAATGGAATAAAAAATTCTATCTTGAAAATAAGGATAGAGAAAAAGCTAGAATTTTAAATAGAAAAAAGAAGATGTATCAATGGCTACTTGAATATAAAGCTACAAAATCTTGTCAACTTTGCCCAGAAAATACAATTATATGTTTAGATTTTCATCATAGAAATGCCGATGAAAAAGATAGAAGTATCAGTAACGCTGTATTAAAATGGGGCTGGGGGTTTAAAAGATTAGAAGAAGAAATAGCTAAATGTGTTATATTGTGTAGCAATTGTCATAGAAAAGTTCATGCTGGAATTTTATCTATTAGCTAAAATTTTGCGGGATCGTCTAACGGTAGGACACGTCCCTCTGGAGGACGGTATCTTGGTTCAAATCCAAGTCCCGCAGCCAAGACAGGCACCAACCTCGGTGACCATAATTTTTACTATAATTATGACAACAGATAAAAAAGTTTTTTCCGTTGAGATTTTTCCAAAGATAGGATCAAATTTTGCTTGGGTGGGCGGAAGCATAGAATCATCATTCCAGGGAATCAAATTTTTGATATTAAGCAGTAACGAGCCAACTGGATTATCTATATCCAAAGGAACGTCTGCCTCTTGGAGTTCACCTAACTACCATCAACTTAGGTTGATAGTTGAAAAAGAAATAACGGATACAAATCCTTTTGTCAAAAGCGAAGTGATGTGCGATTTAATCTCGATGAGCACAAATAACTATATGAATTATTTTACACCATTAGTTGATGAGTATTCCTTTAATGGCGGATGGTCTTTTAGCGACAACTTTCCAAAATATCCAATAACAAATTCTTTAACTAATCTTTATTCAAACAATGATTTTATTGATTACTCACTTTTATTAAAACTGCTTAAAAAGGTTGAAAAATCCGCTCATAGAGACTCCTTGCTAGCAGCATTTCATCTTAACAGGCTTGCAAAATACAAAGCCTTTAGTCATGTAACAGAAGCAGTCGCCGACTGCGTTAGTTCCCTGGAAGCTTTGTATATGGAAGAAAAAAATGGATATCAGAGTTCGCTTATAGCAAGTTTCTTCCAGCAAGAAATAAATAAATTACCAAAGGGAAAAAGGTTTCCGAAATCAGCAGCATTAATTACCTTTATCAAAAGATTTTATACAGGAAATCCTAAAAATATAAGTAAAGTTGAAGAATATAACATTTATGAAATTCGCTCAGCCTATCTTCATCGAGGATTATTGAAAGAACCATTGAATGGAAATATGAGCATAATCAGCTTAGATAAACTTGAGGAACAGCTTTTATATAATACTTTTTTTGAAGTTTGTTACAACACTATTTTGAACTTCGCCATGATTTCATGACATGACAATAACGAAATGATCTTCGACTAACCTGAGCAACATTTTTAAGGTATAATTCCTTCATGACAAAATCTATTTTTGAAGTCCTGCTTTATTATAAATATGTTGATATTAAAAACCCAATAGAGGTCAGGGATGAGCAACGAAAACTTTGTGAATCTTTAGGCCTAAAAGGCAGAATAATTTTAGCTAAAGAAGGAATTAATGGAACTTTGGAGGGATTAAAAGAAAATACTGAAAAATATATTCAGATCATGAATAAAAGTAAGTATTTTAAGGATATTAATTTCAAAAGAAGTGAGGGAACAGGAGAAGCTTTCCCCAAATTATCTGTTAAAGCCCGAACCGAAATTGTTAAATTAGGAATCCCGGAACTAAATCCTCAAAAAATCTCCGGAAAATATTTAGAAGCTGAACAGCTCCATAAGTGGTTTGAAGAGAAAAAAGAATTTTATATTGTGGATATGAGAAATGATTATGAATATGAGTCAGGATTTTTTGAAGGTAGTATTTTATCCGGAATTCATAACTTTTATGACCTTCCTAAAACTTTGTCTAAATTGGAATATTTAAAAGGCAAGACTGTAGTAACTGTTTGTACTGGTGGGATCAGGTGCGAGAAAGCATCAGGATTTCTTTTAATGAATGGTTTTTGTGATGTTTATCAATTAAAGGATGGTATTCAAACTTATATGGAAAAATATCCCAATGAGCATTTTAAAGGCAAGCTTTATGTATTTGATAACCGTTTAACTTTGGGATTTAATACTTCTGATAAAAATCATGAAATTGTTGGAAAATGTATGCATTGTTTAAAACCTTCAGATAATTACGTTAATTGTGAATATGATTTCTGTCATTTGCATTATATTTGCTGTGGAAGTTGTAAAGATAAAGAAACTAACTTAGCTTTTTGTAAATCAGAATGTAGGAAAAAATATCTTCTGGGAATATCACAAGTACAATAATCTTTAAATAGATTATCCTGTTTTGTTATAAACTTTTAAAGCTGCTGAGATTATTTTTATACATTTTTTTAAATCATCAGTATTTAATACATAAGCAATTCTGACTTGATTTAAACCTTGGTTTTTTGACGAATAAAACCCAGCCCCTGGTGCAAGCATTACTGTTTCATTATTTAATCTAAAAGTTGTTAACAAAAATATTGCAAAGTCTTCAGCATTTTCAACAGGCAGCGATACCATTGTATAAAAAGCTCCCTCTGGTTTTGCTAAAAATACTCCTTCAATACTTAGTAATCCCTTATATATCAAATCTCTCCTTTTTTGATATTCCTTAACTACCTGATTAGTATAGGATTTAGAAACTTTTAAAAGCTTGGCAGCCATTAATTGATCAATAAGTCCCGCCGAAAGCCTGCTTTGAGCCAGCTTTAAAACAGCGGCCATTACATCTTTATTTAAGCTGGCCAAAATCCCTATCCTTGCCCCACAAAGACTAAATCTTTTGGATAAACTATCAAGTAAAATAATTTGATCGGGAATTTGATTTAAAAATTCTAAAATAGAAATTTGTTTTTTACCATCAAATGCAAACTCCCTGTAGACTTCATCCGATATTAAAAACAAGTTATGTTTTTTTGCAACACTAATAAGCATCTGCATTTCTGCTTTTGTATAGATTGTCCCGGTTGGATTATTTGGTGAACAAAATAAAATTGCTTTTGTTTTTGATGTTATCTTTTTTTCAATCTCTTCTATTTTTGGTAAATGAAAACCTTCCTCAATTTTGGTAGGTACTGCAATAAGTTTTACCCCAACAAAACCTGCACAAGATGAGTAGTTGCTATAAAAAGGTTCAAACACCAAAATCTCCTCACCAGCATTAGCAACAGCAAACATAGACATCACAACCGCCTCTGACCCTCCAACAGTTATTAACATATGCTCCTCTTTAATTTTTTTAAACCCCAGGTTATGGTAGTAATCTTTTAAGGAATTTAATAATTCTTGTTCACCTTGTGATTGTGCATAACGGATAGTTTCCAAATCCCAATTCTTTAATACATCAAGCATTATTTTGGGGGTTTTGATATCAGGATCACCAATATTCAAATGATAAACTTTGGTTCCGGATTTTTTTGCTGCAACAGCGTACGGTGTTAACTTCCTAACAGCAGAAACAGGTAACTCTTGTATTCTTTTTGATAAGGTCAACATGAAAGCATTATAACTTTGCAGTTTAAAAATGTGAATAACTACTTAGGGAATCTACGTAAACCAAATCCGGCTGCTATGGCTGAGGTTGAGAAGATAACTGCTAAACCTGCAGGAAAACCTGTATTTGGTAAAGATTGCGCATTTCCTTGAGTACGATTTGCACCTAAATCATTAGCGGAAGCCACACTAGGTTGTGCAGTAGGTAAAATTTGTCCTACTACAGCAGGTGTTGAAATAGGAGTAGGAGATACAATTGGAAGAGGAGTAGGAGTAGCTTTTGTTGTCTGAGTCTGAGCAACCTTGGTTTTATTAACAGAAAATCCACCTGTAAAAAGAAAGTAAACCACAGCCATAGCTGCGAGTATTAGTCCGACAGTTATTATTCTTAACACCCTAGGATCATCCATGAGCCGAATAGTATCAGATTAAGCACGCTTTTGCAACTATGGGGCAGCCTGTAACAACTTTAAAGCCTCTTTAACTCTTTTAATAGCCTCATCTTCTCCTAAAATTTGGATACTCTCAAATAAAGGAGGCGTTACTGGTTGTCCTGAAATAGCTACTCTAATAAGTTGAAAACAAGAGGTTACTGATATATTTAAATCTTCTGCCAGCTTTCTAAAAGAAGTCTCAAAATCCTGAGTATTCCAAGGCTTTTTTAATTTTTCTAGGGTTTCTATGACTTTAGCCAAGCTATCACTTAAGTTTTCTATCTTAAGTTTCTTAAAAACTTCAAGATCATATTCAGGATTTTCAAAGAAGAAAAAAGTTAAAGGTATAAAATCAGATAATTTTTTAATTCTATCTTTGATCAAAGGTATAAGCTTTGATAATTTTCCTTTTGCCGGATGATCTACTAAATATTCATCCAGTCTTTTTTCGAGTTCAGTATCAGACATTTGTCTAATATATTCCCCATTTATCCATTCTAGTTTTGTTAAATCAAAGACCGGGCCCACAGGTTTTAAATCAACTAAATCAAATTTTTGGATAAACTCATCCATAGTAAATATTTCTTTACCTTCAGGATGAGACCAACCCATCAAAGCCAGAAAATTTAACATTGCCTCAGGTAAGTACCCTTGCTCCAGATACCAAGAAACCCAAACAGGGTTACTTCTCTTTGAAAGTTTTGACTTATCCGTATTTCTAAGCAATGGGACATGGGCATGTATTGGCATCTGCCACCCAAACGCTTCATATAGCAATACATGTTTTGGGGTAGAGGAAATCCACTCGTCAGCACGTATAACATGGGATATCTCCATCAAATGATCATCTACTACAACAGCCATATGATACGTCGGAAAACCGTCTGATTTGATTAAAATTTGATCATCTATCTGATCAGTATTTATAGTTATTTTCCCTCTTATTAAATCATCAAAAGTAATCCCCCGATTGTCTGGTACTTTTAACCTGATTACAAACTTGTCTGACTTTGGAGAATCACAAATCTCCTGATGTCTTTTAAATTGCCCCTTTGACTCCAATTTTAATTTTTCCAATTTTTCGGGTGGACAAAAACAAGTATAGGCAGCATCTTTGTTTATTAACTCATCGGCATATTTTTTGTAAACTTCAAGTCTTTCTGATTGTCTATAAGGGGCAAATGGTCCACCAATATCAGGACCTTCATCATAGTTTAGATTAAAATTTTTCAGAGACTGCAGTATTTTAGCTTCTGACCCTTCAACTAAACGGGTTCTGTCAGTATCTTCTATCCTGATTACAAACTTTCCTTTATTCTTGCGGGCGTAGGCAAAATTTATTAAACCAGTATAAACATTTCCTACATGCAAATCTTCTCCTGTTGGAGAAGGAGCAATCCTTACTCTTACTTCCATATTTTGAAGTATAATATAACTAAAGATTACAAGCTATACGCTATATGACTTTAAGCCAAACTGCCATTTTAACTAAACAAATTATCACTATTTCCATTATCACCATTGTGGTATCACTTTCCAGTTTTATTGGCTATAAAATCTGGTATGCGTATTACCTAGCTCACCTTCCTCCAGTTGAAGAAAAACCAGATGTAAAGTTTGGCCAATTACCTTTGCCAAATTTTCCAAAAGGTTCAGTTTCATCCTCCAATTTTTCATATTCAATAGATACTTCAACTGGAAATTTACCTAAAGTAGGAATTGATCCAGATTTTTCAAAAATTGCAAAAGTGTATTTTGTTACTAAAACATATGCCACCTTACTCTCGGCTGAAAATTCTAAAACACTGGCAGAAAAATTTGGTATAAAAACTGATCCTCGGGTCATTTCTGAAACTGGCTACTTATTCCAAGATGATAAAAAAAGTTTAACTATAGATTTGGACAATGGTAATTTTTCGTATAAAGTTGACTTAGCAATTTCCGGCAAAGATAGTTTAGATGATGATAATAAATTGGTTTCAGGTTTCTTAAGAGAGTTGCAAACTTTAGGAGTCTTTAGGGAAGAACTTTCAAAAGGCAGAAACCGGGTTTTACACCTCAAAGAAGGAGAGACTGAATTTGCTCAAATCTCATTGTGGCCTGCATCAATTGATAATAAGCTAATCTTTACATCCCAATTCAATACTTCTGATATATCTGCCAAAGTCTACAAAAATACTGAGAACTTATCAAATTATTTAGAGTTGAATTTTAATTATTACCCTGTTGAACCCACTACTTTTGCAACATATCCTGTAAAAAGTGCTGAAATAGCATTTGAAGATTTAAAAAGCGGAAAAGGGGTTATAATTGTTGAACCAACTAAGCCGGAGGTATCTATAACTTCAATATATTTGGGTTATTTTTTATCAAAAAACTACAATCCATATTTACAACCAATATTTATTTTCGAAGGACCATCTTTTGTGGCATATGTAAGCGCAATCAGTGAAGAATATTTTGAGATTAATGCGCCAACTCAGATTCAGGCCAGATAAAATTATCATATACCCATTCAATTAACTTTGTTGTTTCTCCGAATCTGTCATCTGAACCTAAAACAACAGTCAGTATTTGATGCCCATCCCGATCTACGTATGTCACAAGATTTTCTTTTGCTTCTTCAGTAAATCCTGTTTTAACACCCAAGACTCCTTTTACTTGAGATAGAAGTTTGTTTAAATTTGAAAGTGGATGTGTATATTTTTTATCTAAAGAAAATATGCTTGTTTGTTTGGTGGCAAAAATTTTAGAAAGCTCTGAATTCTTTAAAGCTTCCTCAGTTATTATTGCTAAATCTTTTGCAGAAGAATAGTGATTTGGGCTATCAAAACCAGCTGGGTTATCAAAATGGGTGTTTTTCAAATTCAATTCCATTGCTTTTTTATTCATAGCAGAGATAAATCCTAATACCCCCCCAGGGTAATTCTCTGCCAAAGCGAAGGCTGCATCGTTACCAGAGTTAAGAAGCATCCCATACAAAAGAGAGCGAAAACTTAAATCCTCTCCATTTATTAATCCCACCTTTGAACCACCCACATTTGCGGCGGTCATTACTTTAAGTACTGAATTAGGTTTAAAATATTCACTGGCAACCAAAGCTGTCATAATTTTGGTAGTTGAAGCAATAGGGTAGGAAACACTTAAGTCTTTTTGGTAAAACATAATTCCTGTTGTTAAATCTTTTGCTAGTATTGCTCTAGCAGTTAAGTGAGGAACTGGAATATTTTTGCTGATAGGGGATAAATTATATTTTTGGATCCCTGCGACGGCCGAATTATTTTGGGGAATTTGAAGACTGACAAAATGATTTTCTGTTTTTTGGACAATAAAAGGGAGGGTGGTAATTAAAGTTACGGCAACCAGTATCAGTAAGGCAGAATAAAAATAATACTTCATTAAACTTTAAATCTAGACTGAAAATTACTTTCCTAATTTAGTGTCTACCCTTTCCATGTCTCTAGGGTATAAAGATGCTTCTCTGACATTCTTCAAATTTAAAAGATGCATAGTAACTCTTTCCAATCCAAAGGAAAAACCTCCCTCAGGGGGCATACCATATTTGAAGGATTGCAAATACATTTCAAAATCTTTTGGGTTCATTCCCCTACTTTTTATTGCTTCAACCAACTTTTCATAATCATTAACCCGCTGACTTCCACTTAAGACTTCAACTCCTCTAAAAAGCAAATCATAGCTTAAAGAATATTCTGAATCTTTCGGATCTGGCATTGTATAAAAGGGTTTTGCCTTGGCAGGAAAATGAGTAATTGTTACAAAATCTGATTCATGTTTTTCTTTTGCCCATTTACAAATGTCCACTTCATCTTGGGGAGCCAAATCTTTTTCTTTTCTATTATCACGTCCAAATTCTTTAAAAATTATTTCCTGCGCTTCCCTTAAAGTAAGTCTGGGGATTTTACCCGCTTCGCCGCGAGGCGAGCCAAATAAAACTTTTTCAACTCCAAATTCTTTTAAAATATCTTCACACTTGCCTTCAGTATATTGAATCATAGATACAGCCACACCTTCCAGTAAATCCAGCAGTTCTTCAAATTCCACAAACCCAAATTCACAGTCCAATTGAGTTGTTTCTGATAAATGTCTTGTGGTAACAGATGGTTCCGCCCTATAAGCATGTGCAATTGTATATACCCTTTCAAAAATTGGAACTAACATTTGTTTATAGAGTTGCGGACTTTGAGTCATAAAAGCTTTATGTCCATAATAATCTACTTTAAAAACCTCAGCCCCTCCTTCTGTTGAAGATGCAGCAATTGTCGGGACTACTATTTCTGTACAGTCTAAATTTTTACAAGCAGTTCTAAACCCTTCTAAAATATTTTCCTGAACTTTAAAGATTCCTTTAACTTTTGGGTGTCTTAGTGTTAAGGATCTAAAATCTAAAAGTGTTGGGAGCTGTAAATCCAAATCTTTACTCCCCATATCAAAGGGTAATTCTTGAGACTTTGATAAAACTTCAACTTTTTCTGTATAGATTTCTATCTCGCCTGTAGGGATATTTTTATTCACTAGATTCTCCGGACGTTTATTAATATCTCCTTCCAAAGATATGGCATCCTGCAAACCTAAATCTTTCCCTGACCCTCCCCCCACCACAACCTGGATCATTCCTGACCTATCTACAACGTCCAGAAAAGTAATCTTGCCATGGTCTCTTTTGGTTTGAATAAACCCGAAGATTTTAGCTTTTTCTCCAATTTTTTTTATACAATCATTTATCAATGTTCGGTCCATAATATTTTGTTACCTTGATATTGTTCCAGGATCTCGTCCATCATATCAACATGCCTGTACATTGACAAGATAGAAACTGGTTGTTAAAATATTCAAAAGTCTATGTCAAAAACATTAGCAATTGATTCAAAAAATTTAAGCAACTTACTTAGCCTTCTTTTAGGTTTGCTCCTTGTCGGAGCATTCTCGGGAGGCCTTTTTAGGTAAATTTATCTAAAAAGTAGTAAGTAATTAGCCTCCCACTAGGGAGGTTTTTTTATGAGGAAAATATGCAAACATTAAGAAGAGAAATAGAAAGTGATTATCCAAAACCAAATACAACTTCAAGCGCAATTGAAGTAGTTCCTGCACCTGCAGATTTTAGCGTGAATTATTTAAGACACTCTTTAGGTGTGCTTTCTACTCCTCATTTAGGAAACTTACCAATCCAATTTAAGATTGCCCGTAATAATGATTTGGCAAAATTAATTACATACGATTTATGTACTCAACCAGATAATCAAGCTAAACCGTGGTTATTACAAAATGAAGGCAAACCAATTAAAATAGCTTCTCCAGATACAACACCAAACAAATTAGCAGCATACATTCCCCCGGGTGAAAATTTTGCAACAGTTAAACAATCTTTGCCTGAGAATTTGCAAGCTGCTGAGACACCCGCACAACTACATGCATTACTAGGAAAAGCCCCAACCTATTCACAATTTATTTTAGAACAAGACCAGAAATTATGGAAAGCAATCTTGGAATCAGTAAATTCTAAAATGGGATTATTTGGCAGGATTATAGATGCTAATGGTGCAAGTTCTACTTTTTCCCAACAAGCCCCAATAGAAGATCCATACAGTACTTTAGTGCAAACTGCTCAACATTTAGCTGAAGCAGTAAAACCTGGAGGAAATACCACTCCTCATGCCGGAGATCTAATACCAAAAATTGACTTTACTGCTTACGTAATCATGTTATCTGGAGCTATGCAGGCAACCGAAAAACCTAGATATGACAATAAAGGAAGGTTAGTAAATTACCATTTAGCAGACGAGAATATGTTTAATATAGAGTATAGGGAACGTTTAACTAGAAATACTAATAGGATGCATCAGATAGTAGTTGATGAGGTCGGTGATCCTCGTATACCACAACGCATTTCTTTTCAATTAGTGGATGCCAGAAGATTGCGACCGTCTCCCCGAGTAAAATTTAAATCCAAGGAAAGGAGATATAATTAATGGCAGTCGCAGAAAGAATAATCAAAGAGGGTCCTATCCAGGTATGGCCTTTCAACACCCCGGAAGAATCAGAGCTACCATCTAAATTGCAAATCCCAACCAACGATGATGGCCAATTCGACCTCAGAGAAAAAGGGAGATTAGTTGCAAGATTAATTGCAGTTGGACGTGATAAAAACGAACAGGCTGGAATTCAAAGAGATGAAATTTTAAAAACAGCATTTTCATTCTATGGTGGCGAGAGAATTAGCAGACATTTAACTAGATTTATTGCTCAATTAAGATCCCGAGAAGCCTTAGTAAATCGCAAACCATTTATACAAAGACTATTACCTCGTTTATAAAGGTTTGTTGATATTATTAATAAGTTGTGTTAAATTAATTTAGGAATGAATAGAAACATTGCACAAATTATTGAAATTATTATTTCCTCATCGGAGGGAGGATATTTGGGATAACCCCTAAAACAGGTTAAACCATTTTATACCTCCCAATCGGGAGGTTTTTTTATGGAAAAAATTTTGAAAGGAGGTGTTTATAAATGATAGAAGGACAAAATAGCGGCTTTTCTGTTGTGACTCTAGAGGATATACCAGCTAGATCAGAAACCTGGGATGGTCACAAAGCAAGAGTAGTTGTTAACGTGGAAGGACAAAATTTTGAAGGATCTTCTGCTGGGAGTTCTGTTGATCATGCTTATGCAGGAGCTTTTTTTGATGCTCTTACAGATAGATTTCCAGTATTAAGATCTGTTGGATTACCAGTTGCTGATAACAGTCAATCTCATACTGATCTATCTTTTCCTGTTGCAGGATCTCGACCACTAGTAGTTCGTAACGACGGTCCAACTACAAATCGACACTTAGGAGAAATGGTTGCTCTCGCAGTAAAAACTGTAGTCAAACAATTAGGATAATCTTAGTTTGAAATTTTTATATCTTTTACCTTTAATTGGATTTTTTCAAGTCCGTTATAGGTATTTAATTCTGGTGTAAAAGCCAGATCAATTGCCTGCCCATTTTTTAGATTGGATGATAACTCCCCCATTTTAAAAGCGATTGCATCAATATTGTCTGCTTTGAATTTTAAATGCTTACCTGCCCCTACTGTTTTAACATCAGAAATTTGCATATTATATGTTGCAAAAATAGGTCTGGGATTTCCAAAACCAAATGGCTCAAATTTCTGCAAAGTTTGTACTAAATTTTTGTCTAACTGATTACTCTTAACTTCTGCATCAATCTCTAAAACCTTTTCAATAACATCCGGCCAAGTTAAAGCAAAATTTTCCAGTCTTTCTTTAAAAGCTTTTACATTTTCTTTTAAAATAGAAAATCCTGCAGCACCTGGATGCCCTCCAACATCAATTAAAATATCTGCATGCTCTCTGATAACTTCCACAATATTAATTCCATCAATCGAACGAGCTGAACCTTTTGAAACAATCTTCCCAATTGAAATTGCAATTGTCGGACGGGAATACTCATCAGTTAATCTTCCAGCGATAAGTCCGATAATCCCAGATGACCATTCTTCACTGAATAAAACGTGAACTTTACTATCAACCTTTAACATCTGTTTTGCTTGCTCTAGTGCCAGGGTTGTTAATTGTTGACGTTCTGTATTGGTTTCGCATAAAAGTCTTGCTAAGTTTTTAGCTTTTGCAGGATCTTTTGTACAAAGCAATCTTAAAGCATCAATTGCATGATCTAATCTACCTATAGCATTAAGTCTTGGTCCTATCATAAAACCGATTTCAAAAGAACCGATATTCCCTCGGGAAATACCGCATTCATCGATAAGAGCAAGTAATCCAAGATTTTCAGTTTTATTTAAAACTTTTAAACCTTCAAAGACAAAGCTTCTTCCCAAATTAGTTAAGGGAATTAAATCACAAACTGTGGCAATTGCTACAAATTGTAAAAGCTCCAAGGATAAATCTTTTTTAATAATACCTTTTACTAAACACCAGGCAACTGCCGCACCACACATTTTTGTTGAATGAACTATTGCAAAAGCTTCTGGTAAATTCTCTTGAGGAAGATGATGGTCAGTAATAATTAAATCCAAACCCAATTCCTTTGCAAACTTTGCCTGCTCAAAGGCAACAATCCCACAATCAACAGTAATCACCAAAGAGGCTTTGGATTCTTTTGCAAACTCCAGACCTAACTTTGATAAACCATAACCCTCTTTTTCCCGATGCGGAATATATGGTAAGACTTTTGCTCCAAGCGATGACAAAGATTTATATAAAATAGCTGAGGCAGTAACACCATCAACATCATAATCCCCATAGATAATAATCAATTCATTACTTTTAATTGCCGAAAATATTCTTTTTTGGGCTTTAGAAATACCTGGAATTGTTAAATTTTTCTCAAAATCTGATATTTTAGGATTAAAAAATTGGTCTTTTTTTTCTCTTGGAATCCCCCTACTTGCTAAAAGCTGTTCAACTAAATCCTTGCTCTTTTGAGGCAAAATTTTCCATTTCATACAGGCGAAATTGTATCACACCGTATGAGAGTGTAAAATGACAACATGGATATAAAATTACCAAAAGAGGTAACAGAAATTTTGCAAGAATTTAAAAAGAATAATTTCCAAATTTATATTGTTGGAGGGGCAGTGCGTGATCTTTTAATGAAAAAGGAGGTTAATGATTGGGATTTTACCACTGATGCTACTCCTGAACAGATTATTAAATTATTTCCTGAAGGTTTTTATGATAATAAATTTGGGACAGTTGGTGTAGAGGTCAAAAAGGGGCAAGTTTTCGAAATTACGACCATGAGAAAAGAAGGAATCTACAAAGATTCTCGTCATCCAATAGATGTTTCATGGACAAACAAAATTGAGGAGGATTTAAGTAGAAGAGATTTTACTATCAACGCAATTGCCTTATCCGATCAAAAAATAGTTGATCCATATGGTGGCGAGAGCGATATCAAGAATAAAATAATCAAAGCAGTAAGAAATCCCAATTTACGTTTTGAGGAAGATGCCTTACGATTAATGAGAGCAATCAGAATCGCTACACAATTGGAATTTGAAGTTGACAAAGATACTTTTGAAGCAATTATTGTAAATGCTGTAAAAATTAAGGATATTGCATGGGAAAGAATTAGAGATGAGTTATTCAAAATTCTTTCATCAGAAAATCCTTCCTCCGGAATAACAAAACTTAAAGAAGCAGGGATTTTACAAATTATTTTGCCTGAACTGGAAAAATGTTTTGGAATTAAACAAGAAGGACCTAAACATGACCGGGTTTACGATATTGGAGAACATTCTTTACTTGCTTTAAAATATACGCCTTCTAAAGATCCTTTAGTTAGGTTTGCAAGCCTGCTTCATGATGTGGGAAAACCAAATACTACAAAGGTTTCCCCTGATGGAAATGTTACTTTCTATAACCACGATTTAATTGGGGGTAGGGTTATTTTAAATATTGCAAAACGTTTTAACTTATCAAAAAAACAAACTGATAAAGTATTTAGGTTAGTCCGTTGGCATATGTTCACAGTCTCAGAAGATCAAACAGATGCAGCAGTCAGGAGATTTATTAAAAATGTGGGGGTGGAGAACTTGCAAGATATGATGGCTGTAAGAGTAGGTGATAGACTAGGAGGAGGAACTCCCACAGAAACTTCCTGGAGAATGGAAAAGTTCCAAGAAAGAATTAAACAACTTTTACAAAAACCGTTTTCCATATCTGATTTAAAAGTTAATGGTAAAGATATCATGAACCAGTTAGAAATAAATCCTGGCCCAAAGGTTGGAGAAATCCTAAAAAAATTATTTCAGGAAGTATTAAAAGATTCTTCAAAAAATAATAAGGAATACTTGTTAAAAAGGATTGAGGACAAAATTTAATGCCCGAGCTTTTCTTCCCACCAAACAAGAAGAGCTGTTGCATTAAAGATTGAGGAGTAAGTTCCTGAAACAATTCCTACCAAAAGCGCCACCACAAACCACCTAATCGTCTCTCCTCCAAAAAGAAGTAACGCTGTTAAAACAAATACTACAGTTAAAGAAGTATTTAAGGATCTTCCAAGAGTTTGAATTACAGACAAATTCGCAACATCAATAAATTTTCTTCCTACATTTTTTAAGAGGTTTTCTCTTATCCTATCAAATATAACAATTGTGTCGTGCACAGAAAAACCAACAACAGTAAGCAAAGCTGTGACAAATAGGATATCTACTTCAACTCTTAAAAATTTTCCTAGAATTGCAAATAACCCCACTACCACCAATACATCATGTATTAAAGCTACAATTGCTGCTAAACCAAATCGCCAAGATGAAGTAGGTTTTGGGATTTTTCTAAAAGAGTAGGCAATATACAAAACTATAGCGACAGTTGATAAAAGTAATGCCATTAAGGCTTTTTGGCGAAGCTCATTTCCAATCACAGGACCAACATTCTCTACCCTTAACTCCTCAACTTTACCGAATTTTTCAGCAAGATTGGATTTTAAATTGTTTATTTTTTCAGATTCTAAAGGTTTTGATCTTATTATATAAGAATTATCTGAGGACTCAGATATCTGACCAACCTCTATTCCTGATGAATTAATTTCCTGTTTTAATTCATTTACTTCTACTTTTTTTTCAAATTTATATTCAATTAATGCGCCACCGGTAAAATCTATCCCTAATTTTAATCCTGAAGTTGCTAAAAAATATATTCCCGGGATTATGATAAGCGTTGAGAAAACAAAATACCAAACTTTAAACTTCATTAAATTCATTTAATTTTTTTAGCCTCCTTTAGGTCTTTATGCAATTCTACTTTTAGTGAATCTGCAGCTTTTTTTATTTTTATTTCCACTTCTGAAACCTTCTCATTCAAAAACTTCCAAATTTTATCATGGTTACCGTCATTTAAATGATTAATAAAAACTCTTTTATCCTCATCCTTCATGTTAGATAAAATGGCGTCCAAAATTGTATGGTGCAAACTTGAATCAACTAGATGAGCCAGATGCAATTTTTCTTCTTTAGTTAAATCCATTTCATCCAATTTTACGATTATTGAATCTATTTCAATTAAATGTGAGTAGAAATGTTTCATGCTTCATTCCTTATTTTAAGCGGTCCAAGCGGGACTTCATTCTTTTCATCATCAATAAAGAAAAATAACACTGGTCCTTTTCTGGGACCTTCAGCCAAACCTAAATAATCCATAACCTCAGGTGATCCACCCAAATGTTTACCAGTAAACTCAGCCGGTCCCGCATCTCCTATTACTGCAACAACTGCCTGCCCAGTTTTAGGGTTTACAACTAACATTTTACGATATTTGAAAAAATCCCTGTATTTTGAAACATTTTCTGCATAACCAGGTACTAAAAATGTTTGAACTGCTAAATAATAACGTTCTCTTAATTTATCCTCTTCTGTAAATTCTTCTTTTGAGGGAGCAAAATGTCCCCATGCTCCAAGTCCAGGAGCAATACCCGCTCCTGAATACTTAGCCCAATCAACTGTGTTGTCTGCATGAGCATATATATTATCACCTGGGTATCTATATAGATGTTGCTCTCCTCCGATAACTCCATAACTTCTGTTCAGTTTAATATTATTTATCTGAGCACTTACCTTAAAACCAAAATTTTTAGATAAAATTTCACCAATATTTTTTTCTTCATCATCATTTAAAGGTCTCATCTCTTGAGGCACTTCTTGGTTTAATTCCTGAGCTAATAAGACATTTTTATCATACCCTTTCAAAACATCATCCCTACTAACTATTAAATGTGAGGTCGCAGGTTGAGCACCGGGTGAGGAAAGCAGTAGTAATCCCCCTAATGAACCAATGGCCAACTGTTTTAGTGAGTGGGAATGAGAATCCCAAAAATTATCCTCTATGGTTTTGTGACGGGCAGTCCACTTATTCTTTAAATGTTCAAATTGCGGTCTTTTATTTGTAAATTTCATTCTATTTTATTAATAGTCTTAAAAATGTTTTAGTTACAATTATGGCTGTGAACATCGAAACCAAAACTCCAATTGCCAAAGTTATAGCAAATCCCCGAACTATTGATTGTCCCATGCTGTATAAAATAACCGCTGTGATAAGTGATGAAACATTGGAAGCCCAAATTGATGACCATGCCCTTTTAAACCCAAGTTCTAAAGCCAATTTTTTATCTCTTCCCCAGCGCATTTCTTCTTTCATTCTTTCAAAAATTAATATGTTGGCATCAACAGCCATCCCTATTGATAGTATAAATCCGGCAATCCCAGCCAGAGTCAAAGTTATAGGAGGCAAAACAAAACCACCTGTTTTAAAGATTGCCAAAACCAAAAGAGTGTATATAACCAAAGCCAAATCTGCTATTAATCCCAAGATACCGTAATGAACAGCCATGTAAATAGCTACCACTCCCAAACCTATGCCCCCTGCAACAATGCTTTTATTGATTGATTGCTGGCCAAGCGTAGGTCCAATAGAACGTTGTTGTAAAATTTTAATAGGCACAGGTAAGGCTCCTGCGTTGAGTTGAATTGCCAAACTCTTGGCTTCTTGGGTTGTGAATTGCCCGGTAATCACAGCACTTCCTCCTACTATCTCCTGTTGTACGATCGGGGGAGGCCAGCTTATCGGTTCTCCATCCAAAAACATTGCCAAGGGCTTGTTTACATTTCTTCTGGTAATTTCTGCAAATTTTTTAGCTCCATCAGAGGTAAATTCAATTGAGACCTGCGGACCAGTTTTAGACCCATTACCTCCCCCAAAGGTTACTTCAGATTTCTTTAAATCTGCTCCTGTCAGCCCGGTTTCTTTAAAACTATCAAACAATGCTTGGGCAGATTGAGTTGCTTCTGCTGAAGGCGTACTTACCATCTCTCTAAAATCCAACTGGGCGGTTTTACCAACCAAACTTGCGGCCGTTGAAGCATCTTTTAAACCAGGGAGGTCAACTATAATTCTTCTTTGTTCAGCTATTTTGGAGGATTGAACAACCGCCTCTGATACCCCATATAAGTTAACCCTTCTTTCGATAACATTTTTTGCAGACTCCAAAGCATTATCCCTGCTTGCTGGGTCAATCTTACTCATATCAGTTTGTAGAATCAGCTGTGTTCCTCCTTGCAGATCCAATCCCAATTTAAGCGGGTAATTTACTTTGTAGGATTTCCCCAGTATTTTTACCTGTGGAGAAAAAGGAAGGTCAATAAGGATTGAGAAAATTACCAAAAAAACAATGGTCCAGACAGCAAAAGATACCTTCATTTCCTAAACTGTAATCCCTTCCAAAAGCTCATCTTCATCTCCCACCAACATTACCTTAGGTTGAAGTAAAACTTTCAAAATAAAAGGGTCTCTGCGTCTTACTCTAAATTTAAATTCAGCCTCATCCATAAATGAATAGTTTATTTCTTCTTCTCTTTTAGCCTGTTCATCTGCAATAATTGATTGTAACTCTGGCAAGACGATGCTTCCAACAACCAAAAGATTAACATCATCTGAATTGGTTGAACCTAATTTCAAAAATTTTGTAGATAAAAAGGCAAATTTAATTTTTCCAAGCCTTGCTTTATTTTTAACTAAACCACCACCTAAACCACTTGTTTTTGCAACCAATGATAATAATTCTTTATAAAAAAGATAGTCTTTTTTAAAGCGGTAGAGCCGCCTATTGGCTCGCCATTCCGAAACAACCATTCCAAACTTTTCCATTCGGGACAGTTCACGTCTCACTGCATTGATCTCCTCAGACACCCTTCTTACTATTTCACGGACATGGAATAGCGACTCTTGGGGGGAAGATAAAAAAAGTTGTAATATTTTTACCCGGACTCTAGATACAAAAAGTTCTTCTAACATTGCCACCTCCTTTCAGGCAGGCAATCCGTCCCGACGCTGCTCGGGAATCAATAATTGACCTTGGATCCCTCCGGGACAGTTTGGATCCAGATCTGACCTTTGTTAAATTCAATTTCCTTACCATTTTTATCTAAGTATTTGCTTCTTGCTGTTCTCGATGCTTTTGTCCATTTTCCCTCTGTAAAGTTTCCATCTTGAAAGATATAGGCTTTACCGGTCCCAGTTGTACCATAAAGCAGATGTACATTACCAGGATAACCATCATTAGCATTCGATTCTTTTTCAAATTGAATCACTACTGCTTTAGCTGTTAACTGACTATTATTATCCAAATCCATGTGATCTGATCCACCATTTTTCCTTTTGTATGAATTTGAGGCTGAATCATAATTCCATTCAACTTGGTATCCTGGTTGAGATTCCCAAAAGTTAACTGTTATTTTTGAAACATTCCCCCCACCTTTGTCCTCTTTGAACTTCCATGGAGTGAACTTGCTGTCCCAACGTAACCCTGCTGAATCAGTTGCCGTCCAACCTCTTTTTGCACCCACTTCCCAAAGCTTTTGGGTCGTTGAATACATAGTGTGTTCTGTTGCAACAGCATGACCCAACCTTTGATAGTCTCTCCAAAATACAGGGAAACCAATACTGAATTGATTCAAATCTTTGACAGCGTATTTAATGATTTGGCCTAAAGCATCTGCAGGACCAGGAGTATTTGCTCCTCCAACATGGGCATACAAAGCGTCATATTCTCCCAACCAATCTAGAAAGTATGTTCTGGCAGATCTAACTGGTCCAACTTGCACATCTGAAAGGTTACAATAAAATAGCCCCATAAAACGGGTAATCCCACCCTCAGCTACAGTTTCATATACTACATCAGCAAATGACAGTCCTGATTGCGGTCTAGCTTCTGTATGATTCTCTATCATTACAGCCAAAGGTCTTCTTTTCTTCCAAGCTTCCATGGCTTTTTTGGTATGCATTCTACCGTTTAAAGGACAGCTCTCTGTTTTTGGTTCTGAAGGATCTTCAACCAAGGCATTTGAGGCAGTAGGAACAGACGACGAACTTCCTCCGGCTGATTTATCGTAGCTTTGATTTGAAATTCTACTAAATAAGGCGAGTGAAACAGAAGCTGAAATTGCATAACATAATGTTGCTAAAATTATAAGAACTAGGATTTTTTGTAAATTTGTTAAACCTTGGAATGTGCTGACTATTTTATTCATATTTTATTTTTCCATTATTTTCTTAACCACTTGTTCCTCTTCCTCAGAAAACTTGTACTTACTACTCTTACCCAAAATCACCGGCTTGGCAAATACTCTTGTACCTGACCTGGCATGCAAACTTGTTAAAACTACCCCGTTCCCTTTATTGTCTAACAGGGACAAAGTAAAACTTTGATCTCCCCCTGTGTCATTATAAGGGTTATACCTATTAAGCTCTACCCTCTGTACATGCTTCAATCCTAATTGCTCAACCTCCGATAACTTATTACTTAATTTATCTAAAACCTGTTTAAACTCTAAAACCTGTTTCGAAAACTCTTCAAATTTTTTCCTGATGTCTCTTTCACCGCTTTTTGGAAAAAGCGATTTGAAAAACCCATTTTGCTGCCAAACCAAAAAACTCAACCCGGCAAGCCAAACAAAAACTGCTAAAATAAGCAGCCACCCCCACTCCGAATACATAAGTTACTCTTTAAATATACAGTCCGGAAAATGCTTTGTCAATGATAAATCTGCAAAGAGAATTATTACAATGCCCTTTTATTTACCCAACCCATAGTTATAGCTTGGTTGGTGCTTGACAGCCTATCAGGCTTGTGCTAGGCTCAATTGAGCGTAAAGTTTTGAATATGGCGATCCAGCAAACTAAGAAACATTCAGATTTAGAAAAAAGATTGAGCCTTCTCCGTCAGCAAGTTTATGGTAAACAACAATTCAAATTCGAAGGCAAAAACTCCACCGCTACATCCAAAGATAGTAATAATCTATCCAATGATACAACCTATCTATATAAGGATTTATCAAAAATTGGCATCTTAGCAAGTATTGCTTTAGGCTTTCAAGTTATCTTATTTTTTCTTACTCGGAACCATCTTGTGAATTTAAAACTATTTTGAGAGGAGGTGAATTAAACAAATGCAAATGTATTGTGTTAAATGTAGAACTAAAAGAGACGCTGAAAACGTACAAGAGGTAACCATGAAAAATGGTAAAAAAGCTTCAAAAGGAACTTGCCCAACTTGTGGAACTTCAATGTTTAGAATTGGCGGAAATTCATAATCTATCAGCTGATAGAAGCGCCATTTGGAAAAACCCTACACTCAAAAGTGTGGGGTTTTTCGTATATTAAGAGTCTTCCCTAGAACGGTACTGTAAAGCCTCTGCAATATGTTCTGTTAAAATATTTTCAGATTCTGATAAATCTGCAATTGTTCTTGATAGCTTCAGTACCCTGTGATAACCTCTGGCTGATAAGTTAAGCGAGGAAATTGCCATTTTCAAAAGCTCCAATCCGTCAGCTGTTATCGTACAAAATTGTTTAATATCGGCATTTGTCATCTCAGAGTTAGTTAAAATTTTAGGCCTTGATTCAAATCTTTTACTTTGGATTTCCCTAGCTTTTTTTACCCTATCTCTTATAACTTCCGAACCTTCAACCTCCAAGTTTGCAGATAATTTTTCAACATCCACAGCAGGAACTTCTAAATAAATATCTATTCTGTCCAAAAGCGGCCCTGATACTCTTCTTTTATATTTAGCAATTTGTCCGGGCATGCAAACACATTGTCTTTTTTTATCCCCTAAAAATCCACAGGGGCAAGGATTTTGCGCTGCAAAAAGAATAAATTGGGCAGGAAAAGTTAATGACCCAGATGCCCGGGAAACTGTTATTTTATGATCTTCCAAAGGTTGTCTTAAAGACTCTAAAACATTTCTTGGAAATTCCGGTAACTCATCCAAAAATAATACCCCTCTGTGGGAAAGTGAAATTTCTCCGGGTTTAACATTATTTCCACCTCCCAGTAGTCCTGCTGCTGAAGCACTATGGTGTGGGGATCTGAAAGGACGGATAGTTATAAGTGATTTATCTGCTCCAAGCAAGCCGGCTATAGAATAAATTTTTGTAACTTCCAGCGCCTCATTTAAACTAAGCATAGGCAATATAGAAGGAAATGCCCTAGCCAGCATTGTTTTACCTGCGCCTGGTGGACCTTTTAACAAAATATTATGTCCTCCTGCTGCTGCAACTTCCATTGCTCTTTTTGCCTGCTCTTGTCCTCTTACTTGGGAAAAATCATATTCATAGGTAATATGATCATTTAAATTTAGACTAGTGTTAACCTCAGGTGTAATTTCCAACTGATTAAGCAAGAATTTAATTAAATCTTTCAAAGATTTAACAGCTAAAACTTCCAAGCCTTCAATTAAACTCGCCTCCTGGCCATTTTCTTTGGGCACAATGATCCTTTTTAACCCTTTTTCTTTTGCTAAAATTGAGAGGGGTAAAATTCCATGTGTAGGTCTTAAAATTCCATCTAAAGATAATTCTCCTACAACCAAACTTTCATTTAATTTCTCAAATTGGCTTTCCGGTATTTGACCTGAGGCAGCCAATACTCCCAAAGCAATTGGTAAATCATATGAAGGTCCTTCTTTGGGTAAATCAGCCGGTGCTAAATTAACGGTTATTTTCCGGGAAGGAAAATCAGCGCCGCAATTCCTTATAGCAGACCTGACTCTATCTCTACTCTCATCAACTGCCCTATCAGCCAATCCAACAATGGTAAACGAAGGTAAACCTGAGGAAGCAATATCAACCTCACATGTAACAGGAACTGCATCTAATCCGATATTTGCCCCGGATGTAATTTTTGCAAGCATTCCTTATTAGTATATAAGATAGTTGTGTATCTTGCGATAACTTTTTAACTATTACTTATGTTATTTATGGAATTTTGGTGCCTAGGAAATTAGTAAGCCAGATTCTGTTTCTCGATGATAATTTATCTAATGCTCCTGATTTCGACAATTAAGCGAGCAGCTTTGTCGGTTCTAGGATTGCAGCAGGGAGGATTGCCACGTTTCACCCGAGCTTGACCCCGGT
>ORMF011394743.1_pt1 | contig 21915 bp, 23 predicted proteins | sample 1779871 | NCBI WGS metagenome assembly ORMF01 (sample SAMEA104232316, study PRJEB22302) | groundwater metagenome | biome: forest; feature: aquifer; material: groundwater | place: USA | collected 2011-08-07 | depth 5.4 m | reverse complement strand
GTGCCGGCAGTATCTCCTGCGGCAGGCGTTCGAAGAGGCGATCCACACCCACGCCTACCAGTACATCGCCGAGAGCCTCGATCTGGACGAGGGCGAGCTGTTCAATGCCTACCACCAGATCGCCTCGATTCGCGACAATGATGAGTTCCTGATCCCGTTCATCGACACGCTGACCGAACCCGCATTCCGTACCGGAACCCCGGAAAACGATCAGAAGCTGCTTCGGAGCCTGATCGTGTTCTCGTGCCTCATGGAGGGCCTGTTCTTCTACGTGGGGTTCGTGCAGGTCCTCGCCCTGGGCCGCCAGAACAAGATGACCGGATCGGCGGAACAGTATATGTACATCCTGCGCGACGAGTCGATGCACTGCAATTTCGGCATCGACCTGGTGAACCAGATCAAGCTGGAGAACCCACACCTGTGGACTGCAGCCTTCCGTGAGGAGCTGCAGGAGCTGTTCGCTCTGGCGGTGAACCTCGAGTACCGGTACGCGGAGGACACGATGCCGCGCGGAATCCTCGGGCTGAACGCGCCGATGTTCAAGGAATACCTGCGGTTCATCGCCAACCGCCGCTGCCAGCAGATCGGCCTCGATGCGCTGTATCCGGGTGCGGGCAATCCGTTTCCCTGGATGAGCGAAATGATCGATCTGAAGAAGGAGCGGAATTTCTTCGAGACGCGGGTCATCGAATATCAGACCGGCGGCGCATTGAATTGGGATTGATCCTGAAATGACCGCCTGCCGACCGGGGGAACCGATGCATCGAGTGACTGCATGCAAGGCCGAAGAGGACTACAAGCTGTGGATCCGCTTCGAAGACGGACTGGAAGGCAGCGTTTCGCTCGGCAGCCTGCTCGAGATCGGGGCATTCAAGCTCTGGCGGGACGTGCGCGAGTTCGAGAAGGTCGCCGTCGATCCGGCGACCGCGACGGTTACGTGGGAAGGCGGCATCCGGCTCGACCCGGATGTGCTGTATCAGGACCTGGCCGGCAGGAGCGTCGGGTGATGCGAATGGGCAGTACTGGATTCAATCCGCATGCGGGGAAAGGTCCTCGCGCGCGGTTGAATAGTCTGGTCCGTCCGGACCGGGCTTTCTTGTGCAACTCTGATAGGAGATAACCATGGCAACGAAGAAAAAAGCCAAGAAGACCGCGAAGAAAAAGAAGAAGAAGAAAGCATCTAAGAAGAAGAAATCTTCGAAAAAGAAGGTAGCCAAGAAGGCAGCGGGCAAGAAGAAAGCCGCAAAGAAGAAGCCGGCGAAGAAAAAGCCGGCCAAAAAGAAGAAAGCGGCAAAAAAAACCGCGGCCCCTGAGGCCCGGCCAGCGGCAAAGGCGGCGACCCCAGTGGTTGCTGCGTCTGCCGGTGTAGCGGTCGCCAGTGCGAAGCCTGCGCTGAATGTGGCAGCTGCTTGGCCGTTCCCAACCGGATCCCGGCCGTAATCGGGAACCGATCGGGAATCAGGCGAGGGGTGAAGGCCCCTTGCCGGCCCTTACGAAGCTTCGCGGACCGCCTTGGTCATCCGGCCAAGACTGGTCGATCAAGGTTGGTCCGCGGCTTCACTTCCTTCCCCGCAGAACCTCTGCGGGTGCGACGTAGCGGTTCCCATTTTATCCGGTCGCCGGGCTTCCCGAGACTGGAATCTCGTCCCGGTCGACCGCATTTCACTGATCCCTCGCCTGACCTCAAGCGAAGATTGGAACTTATTGACGAATAAGGATTAATTGAATTAACATCGCGCCTGCTGCGTTGCAGCAGGAGTGCTCGAGCCTGGTACTTGAAGGCAGTCGTTCGAAGGCGACCCACCCGGGGCCGGGAACGGCGGTCGCGGCACTCAGTGATAATCGACGTTGCGGACGACGGTCTGGCCGGCGCTTGCGGCAGGCCGGAGTCGGTGCCTGACGGGAAGACGGGCGCACCAGACCGATCCCTGCGACGGCGGCAAGGGGGTACAGATGAAGGCACCACGAAATGCACTGGAATCTCGAAACGACGACGGGCAGTCTCTGGCGCTACGGGGTCGACGCACCGCGATTCTCGGCGCCGGTTTCGCGGCGCTGGTCGGATCCCTGCTGGTCGCCGCGCCTCACGGAAGGGACGTGAGGATTGACGCGGCCACGACCTCACCTGCCTTCGAGGACTTTCTTGCCGCCGCCCCTTCGCAGGCGTCGCCCCGCGCCGAGCCCGCAGACCGCGAGCAACGCGCGCTGACCGAATTTCTGTCCAGGCGGTTCAGGGTGGCCGACGATGCAGTTGGGACTTTCGTTGCCGCAGCGTTTCGCGCCGCGGGCGAACAGCGCGTCGATCCGCTGCTCGTGTTGGCGGTGATGGCCGTCGAATCGCGGTTCAACCCCGTCGCCGAAAGTTCGATGGGCGCGCTGGGGTTAATGCAGGTGATACCGAAATACCATCGGGACAGGATCGCCGAGCATGGCGGCGACGCCGCGCTGCTCGACCCGGTTCGCAATATTCAGATCGGGACTCAGATCCTGCGCGATTACCTTCGAAAGGGCGGCGATCTCGAGTCGGGCTTGCAGCTTTACGGCGGCGTCGCGGACGAGCCGTCGTCGCCTTATGCGGGCAAGGTGCTTACCGAGCGCAGCCGGCTGGAGCAACTGTTGGCGCGTCAGCGTCGCGCCGGCGCCTGACTCATGCCGTGGTGCGGCAGAATCGCGCCAGCCGCTCGGCCCCCTCTTCGAGATCCGCAAGGCTCCGCGTATAGGACAGCCGAACGAAGCGTTCGGTCGCATTCGTCCCGAAATCGGTTCCTGGCGTCAGGGCGACCGCCGCGCCCTGCAACAGGCGCAGCGTGAAATCGCCGGCGCTTCCGAAGTGCGAGCAGTCCGCGTAGAGGTAGAACGCGCCATCGGGCGCCGACGGCACGGACAGCCCCGCAAGCTCCACGGCGGGCACCAGGAAATCCCGGCGCCGTCGAAATTCCTGCCTGTGACCTTCCAGAATTCGGAGCGATTCCGGCGTGAACGCTGCCAGCGCAGCGCGTTGCGCGATGGTCGAGGGGCAGATGAAGAAGTGCTGGGCGAGTTTCTCAAAATCGCGGATCCGCGGACTCGGTAGCACCGCCCAGCCGAGACGCCACCCCGTCATGCAGAAGTACTTCGAAAAACTGTTGACCACCGCGACTTCGCCAGGAAGGTCGGCGGCGCTCGAAGGCGAGCTCCCGTAAACGAGCCCCTGGTAGGTTTCGTCGACGATGAGCAGCCCTTCGCGCGCGGCGACGAATTCCGCAAGCCTGACAAGTTCGGAGCGCGAGATGGTCGTGCCGGTCGGGTTGCATGGCGTACCGAGGAGCAGAGCGCGAGTCCGCGGCCCCCAGGCTGCGCTTACCAAATCGAGACCGGGCTGGAATCTGGTTTCCGGGCCGACGGGAATTGCCTTCGCCGCGCCCTCGAACGCGCGTACGAAATGCCGATACGCCGGGTATCCGGGATCGGGAACCAGGATTTCGTCGCCCGGATCCACGTAAAGCGCCAGAACGAGCAGCAATGCGCCGGAAGCACCGGCAGTCACCGCGACGCGCTCCGGTGCAATCTCGACGCCTAACTGCTCCCGGTGAAACTGCGCAATGGCCTCGCGCAGAGCGCCAAGGCCCAGTGCGGGCGTATACGCGGTTTCGCCATCGCGCAGCGCCCGTGCCGCAGCCTCGACTACTGGCGGGGGGGCAGTGAAGTCGGGTTCGCCGATTTCCATGTGTACGACATGCCGGCCCGCGGCCTCGAGGGCATGCGCGCGCGACATTACTTCCATGACCTCGAACGGCTGGATCTGCGCGACGCGCTGCGCGGCGGAAATTCGGTTGGAGTCGCGAATGGTAGACGGGATTATACGGAGCACTCGATTGCTATAATGCCCGCCCCTTAGTGCGCCGCTGTCGCGCAGGGATCGAGGAGTGCAAGTGGACGAGCAGCTCAAAATCAGCGCGCTGGAATATCACAGGCTGCCGCGGCCGGGCAAGATCGCGATCCAGCCGACCAAGCAACTCACCAACCAGCGCGACCTGGCGCTCGCTTATTCGCCCGGTGTCGCCGCTGCCTGCACCGAGATCGTCCGCGATCCGGCGCAGGCCGCCATGTTGACCTCGCGCGCGAACCTGGTGGCCGTGGTCACGAACGGAACCGCCGTGCTGGGCCTGGGCGCGATTGGTCCGCTCGCGGCCAAACCCGTGATGGAAGGCAAGGCGGTGCTGTTCAAGAAGTTCGCCGGGATCGACGTTTTCGACATCGAGATCGACGAGCGCGATCCCGAGCGGCTGGTCGACATCGTCGCCAGTCTCGAGCCCACGTTCGGCGGCATCAATCTGGAGGACATCAAGGCTCCGGAATGCTTTCGCGTCGAACGCGCGCTGCGCGCGCGCATGAAGATTCCGGTGTTCCACGACGACCAGCATGGCACTGCGATCATCGTCGGCGCAGCGGTCCTCAATGGTTTGAAAGTCGTCGGGAAGACGCTCAAGGACGTGCGTCTGGTCGCCTCGGGTGCCGGCGCCGCAGCCCTGTCCTGCCTCAATCTGCTGGTGCGCATGGGGCTGCCGTTGGCAAACATCATGGTGACCGACATCAAGGGTGTCGTCTATGAAGGGCGCACCGAGGAGATGGATCTAGAAAAGGCGCGTTACGCGAGGCGGACCGACGCGCGCCGGCTCGACGAGGTGATCGCGGACGCGGACGTGTTTCTCGGGCTGTCGGCCGGGGGCGTGCTCACGGCGGCCATGGTGAAGAAGATGGCACCCAAACCGCTCATTCTCGCTTTGGCCAATCCGGATCCGGAAATCCTCCCCGAGGTGGCGCGGGAAGCCCGGCCGGACAGCGTCATCGCGACCGGACGCTCCGACTACCCGAACCAGGTCAACAACGTGCTGTGCTTTCCATTCCTGTTCCGCGGTGCGCTCGACGTCGGCGCGACCGCGATCACGGAGGAAATGGAGATCGCCGCGGTGGAAGCGATCGCCGAACTGGCGCAGGAGGAGGCCTCGGACATCGTCGCCACGGCCTACGGCGGCGAGCAGACGAAGTTCGGATCCGATTACATCATCCCGCGCCCCTTCGACCCGCGTCTGATCGCGCGAATCGCTCCTGCCGTGGCGCGCGCCGCGACGGAATCCGGCGTGGCGACGAGACCGATCACCGACCTCGAAGCCTACCGGGCGTCGCTTGGGCAGTTCGTCTACCACTCGGGCCTCATCATGAAGCCGTTGTTTGCTGCGGCGAAGGCTGCCCCCAGGCGCGTGGTGTATGCCGAGGGCGAGGACGAACGGGTGCTGCGCGCGGCGCAGACCGTGGTCGACGAGGGCCTGGCGAAACCGATCCTGGTCGGGCGTCCCGAGGTGATCGAGCGGCGCATCGAGAGCCTTGGCCTGCGGATCCGCGTGGGCCGCGAAATCGAGTTGGTCAACCCCGATTACGACCCGCGCTATCGAGACTACTGGACGAGCTATCATCGGCTCGCCGAGAGAAACGGCGTGTCCCCGGAGTACGCCAAGATCGAAATGCGGCGCCGACTGACGCTGATCGGCGCGATGATGATCCACAAGGGGGAAGCCGACGGCATGCTGTGCGGCACTTTCGGCACGCACGCCATCCACCTCAGGTACATCGAGCAGGTGATCGGATTGCGTCCGGGAGTCAGGCAATTCGCGGCGATGAACGCGCTCGTGCTTCCGAATCAGACCGTGTTCATTTGCGACCCTTACGTGAACCCCGAACCGGATCCCGAGTGCGTCGCCGAAATGACGGTCCTCGCGGCGGAGGAAGTGCGCCGGTTCGGGATCGTGCCGAAGGTGGCACTGCTCTCGGCATCGAACTTCGGTTCGGTCGATCTCCCGTCGTCCCGCAAGATGCGGCGCGCGCTGGAACTCGTCACCGAGCGCTCGCCCGATCTGGAAATCGAGGGCGAAATGCACGGCGATGCTGCGCTCTCCGAGGAGATCCGTCTGCGCGTCTTCCCGCGCTCGCGGCTCAAGGGGGCCGCAAACCTGCTAGTCATGCCGACCATGGACGCTGCCAACATCGCATTCAACCTGCTCAAGACCGCGGCCGGCGACGGCGTCACCATCGGCCCGATCCTGCTGGGTGCGGCCCGCGCGGCGCACATCCTGACGCCCTCGGCGACGGTGCGTCGCATCGTCAACATGACTGCGCTCACGGTGGTCGATGCGAGTGCCCCGCGCGGCGGCGAGCAGTCGCTGTTCTGATCGCGCGCGATGGCGATGCGAACTCACGGACTGCCCCGTTTCGCGTGCGAGCATCGATGAGTGGGGCCCCCACGCGTGCCGGCTTGGTGCTCACTGGCGGCGGGGCGCGCGCCGCCTACCAGGTCGGCGTCGTCAAGGCGGTGCGCGACATTCTCGGCAATCCGGCGCGCAATCCCTTTCCGATCCTCTGTGGCACCTCGGCGGGTGCGATCAATGCGGTAGCGCTGGCGGCGTTTTCGGACCACTTCGGACGGGCAGTTGGCAACCTGCTCGAAGTCTGGGAGAACATGCGCTGCGGGCTGGTTTACCGCACCGATGCATCGAACCTGCTTCGAATGGGCGTGCGGTGGATTGCCGCGATGACCTGGATTTCGCGCCGAAACCCGGTCTCGCTGCTCGACAATTCGCCGCTGCGGGATCTCTTGGCTAAATTTCTCCCGTTCGACCGTATCCAGGCCAACATCGACGCCGGCGCACTGTATGCGGTCAGCGTGACGAGTTCCGGCTACACCAGCGGCCAAAGCGTCTCGTTCTTTCAGGCCCCTCCGGGCACCGAGGGCTGGGAACGCAACCAGCGCGTCGGTGCTGCGGTGAAGCTGGGGCTGGACTACCTTCTCGCTTCGTCGGCGCTGCCGTTCATCTTTCCTGCGGTCAAGCTGCACCGCGAGTATTTCGGCGACGGATCGATGCGGCAGATCGCGCCCGTGAGCCCGGCGCTGCATCTGGGCGCGGACCGGGTGCTGGTGGTGGGAACCGGCCGGCAGGCCGTCGATCCCGAGCGCGCCCGCTCGAACGTGTATCCGTCGCTTGCCCAGATTGCGGGCCACGCGCTCAACTCGATCTTTCTCGATACGCTGATGGTCGACATCGAGCGCATGGAGCGCATCAACCGCACCGTGAGCCTGTTGCCGGAGGACCCCGAGATTCGCAGCCGGGTGCGGCTGCGTCCGATCAAGGTCCTGTTCATCTCGCCGTCCCAGCCGATCGAGCGCATGGCGGCCCGCTTCGTCCACGAGCTGCCGCGGATGGTGCGCTTCGTGCTGCGCCCGACCGGCGCAATGGCGCGTTCCGGGTCGAACCTGGCGAGTTACCTGCTGTTCGAGGAACCATTCTGCCGTGCGCTGATCGACCTCGGATACCAGGATACGATGCACTCCGAACCGGCAGTGCGCGAATTTTTCGAAGGAACCTGAACGATGGCCGATACGACTCCGCCGAACGACCCGTTCGAAATGTTTCGCCGCCTGTGGGGCCCGCTCGGAGTTCCCGTCCCCGGACTCGCGATGCCGACCCTCGATCCCGCCGAAATCGAGCGGCGAATCGCCGAGATGAAGGCGGTCGAAGGCTGGCTCAGCATGAATCTGAACATGCTTCGGATGGCGATCCAGGGGCTCGAAATGCAGAAATCCGCGCTGCATGCCATGCACGCGACCGCGGAAGCCGGCAAGGATGCCGCCGCGGGAGCGGCACAGCGGGTTCATCCCATGATCTGGCCCTGGAACGCCATGCAGGAGGCGCTGGGCGCCGGCGCGCAGACCCCGGATCCGACCGACAACAACCGAAAGAAGGAGAGCAAATCATGACCAAAGCTGTTCGCTTCCACAAGCTTGGAGGTCCGGAGGTTCTTCAGCTCGACGACATCACCATTCCCGATCCCGGACCGAATCAGGCGCGCGTTCGCCATGCCGCGATCGGCGTCAATTTCATCGACACTTACCAGCGCGCCGGACTGTATCCGATGCCGCTGCCTTGCGTCGCCGGGAACGAAGGCGCCGGAGTCGTTGAAGCAGTCGGGCCGGGCGTCACGATGGTCAAGCCCGGGGACCGTGTCGCCTACACGGGCGCACCACCGGGGGCCTACGCCGAGGCAAGGCTGTTCGCTGCAGACCGACTGGTGAAGATTCCAGAGGGCGTCAGCGACGAGCAGGCCGCATCGATGATGCTCAAGGGCATGACGGTGTGGTACCTGATCCATCGCACCTATCCGGTCAAGGCCGGTGAAACGGTGCTTTGGCATGCCGCCGCCGGCGGCGTGGGGCTGATCGCCTGCCAGTGGCTGAAAGCGCTGGGCGTGACGGTCATCGGGACGACCGGATCGGACGAGAAGGCGGCGCTCGCCAAGGCGCATGGCTGCGATCACGTGATCGTGTACACGCGCGAGAATTTCGCCGAGCGCGTCAAGGCGATTACCGGCGGTAAGGGCGTTCCGGTGGTCTACGACTCGGTCGGCAAGACCACGTGGGAAGGGTCGCTCGATTGCCTGCGGCCCCTGGGGTTGATGGCTTCATTCGGGAACGCATCTGGCGCAGTTCCACCGATCAACGTCGGAATTCTTGCGCAGAAGGGGTCGCTCTTCCTGACGCGGCCGACCTTGTTCACCTACATCGCCGCGCGAGCCGACCTCGAACCGGCTGCCGCCTCGCTGTTCGCGGTGGTGCGCTCCGGAAAAGTGAAAATCGAGGTCACCGGACGCTATGCGCTCGCCGACGCCGCGCAGGCGCACCGGGACCTGGAGGGACGCAAGACCACCGGGTCGATCGTGCTGACGCCCTGAGGAGTTCCTTCTGACCGTTCAGGCAAGTGAATAGAATACAGCCCGCGGGCGCATTACGAGGCGCCCGCGATTACCCACGGGAGGATTACCCATGAAGTTCAGAATTGCGGCGCTGACGGCAGCCGTTGCTCTTGCAGTATCGGGCGTTGCGCTCGCGCAGCAGAAACTCAAGTTCGCACACGTCTACGAGACCAGCGAGGCGTATCACACGGCTGCGGTCTGGGCGGCCGGCGAAATCGGCAAGCGCACGTCCAACCGTTACACGATGGAGGTGTTCCCGGCGTCTTCGCTAGGCAAGGAGACGGACATCAATCAGGGGTTGACCCTGGGGACGGTGGATATCATCTACACGGGCCAGCTGTTCGCCGGGCGCAATTTCGGTCCGATCTCGATCGGGGGCGCGCCATTCGTGTTCCGCGATTTCGACCACTGGAAGAAGTTTTCGACCAGTGCGCTGTTCGGCGAACTCGCCGACGGTTACGCCAAGGCGACCAGCGGCAACCGGGTCGTCGCGATCACCTATTACGGCAACCGCCAGACGACCGCCAACAAGGCGCTCAACCGGCCCGAGGACATGAAAGGGCTGAAGATCCGAGTGCCCGACGCGCCGCTGTACACGCTGTTTCCGCGTGCAGTGGGCGCGAACCCGACTCCGATCGCGTTCGCCGAGGTGTACCTTGCGCTGCAGAACAGGACCGTCGAGGCGCAGGAGAATCCGCTGCCGACCATCGACGCCAAGAAGTTCTACGAGGTGCAGTCGCACATCAACATCACCGCGCACATTACCGACGCCTTGCTGACGATCGTCGGCGCGCCGCTCTGGAGCAAGCTTTCCGAGGGCGATCGCAAGATCTTTACCGAGGTGTTCCGGGAAGCTGCCGGGAAAGCGACCGGTGAAATCATCGACGTCGAGAAGACCCTGATGACCGATTTCACCAAGCGCGGCAAGACGGTGGTCATGGTGGACCGCAAGCCGTTCATCGCGGCCGTGCAGAAGTTCTACGTCGACGGGAAGCTGCCGGACGGCGGAGCGCTCCCCTGGCCGAAGGACGTCTACGACCGGCTGCAGGCGATCAAGTAAGCGTCGCCAGGCAAAAAGAAACGCCGCCCTCGGGCGGCGTTTTTCCTTCCGCAGGCCGGCGTTACTTGATACCGAGGATTCCCTTGGCCTTGTTGAGAGCGGCCTCGGATTCGCCGTGTTTTCCCGCCTTGTGGTGGGCTTCGCCTTCCGCGCGCAGCTTCTTGACCTCCTCCATTTGCGTGGCGCCGACCTTTGCCGAGGGCAGGGCATCGTCAATCTGTTTCATCAGTTTCGGACAGGTACTGGCGATCGCAAAGCTGCTTGCGACGGCCAGGGCAACGAACAGCATCGTGCGTTTCATGGTTCCTCCTCGCGTAGTAAAGGGTCTTTGGTGCGGCCGGGATAATATGCCGGTCATGGCGAGAACACCGGCCTGAGGGCGGCTATTCCAATTGCGCGCCACCCTGATGCACGAGCGGGTAGTAGAAGTGGATGCCGGCTGGCTTCGGGGGCGCTTTTCCGGTGGCCGCGGCGGGCCGCCAGTGATCGCCGGAGACCAGGAGGCGCCGGGCCGGGAGACCGAGCTGAAGCCGGCCTCGGTCCTGATCCCGATCGTGCTCAGATCGGCTGAACTGACGGTGCTGTTCACGCGGCGAACCGCGCATCTTAGGAGCCATTCCGGGCAGGTCAGTTTTCCGGGCGGCCGGTCGGAGCCGGGCGATTTGTCGCCGGAAGCGACGGCGTTGCGGGAAACGCGCGAAGAAATCGGGCTCGAATCGCGATGCATCGAAATCCTGGGGCGCCTGGCCGACTATCGAACGCGCACCGGGTACTGTGTCTCGCCCGTGGTCGCGCTGGTGGCGCCGCCCTTCGAACTGCGTCTCGACGCGCATGAAGTCGAGGAAGTGTTCGAGGTGCCACTGTCGTTTCTGCTCGATCCGGCGAACCATCAGCGGCACGCGCGCGAGTTTCAGGGCCGCCACGTGGAATACACCGCGATGCCCTACGCGCAGCACTACATTTGGGGCGCGACCGCGGGAATGCTCGTGAACCTTTACCATTACCTCGCCTCCGGGGTCTAGCGGCGCGCATCCCTGTGCTATCTTCGGCCGCGTCATGGGCGTACTCGCAATCGTCGCGGCGCTGTTGCTCGAACAATGGCATCCGGTCGCCGACCGCAAGGCTTGGGACGCGGCGCTGACGCAGGCCGCGAACTGGCTCGAGGCCTCGTTCAACGCGGGGGAGGCGCGACACGGCATGATTGCCTGGGCCGTGGCGGTATTGCCCGTCATGGTTGGCGTCGTCGGGCTTTACCACTTCTTTCTTTGGCTGCACCCGCTGCTCGCGCTCGCGTTCAACGTGGTTGCGCTTTACCTCACGCTCGGCTTCCGCCGATTCAGCCATTTTTTCACCGATATCCGGTCCGCGATCCGCGACGGCGACGCCGATCGCGCTCGGGAAATCCTCGGTCTCTGGCGAGGTGAACCCTGTTCGCATCGCAGCCGTGAGGAGGTCATTCGGCTGACGATCGAGGAAGCTCTGGTCCACTCGCATCGCCACGTGTTCGGCGTGCTGTTCTGGTTCGTGCTGCTTCCGGGGCCGAGCGGCGCGTTCCTGTACCGATTGGCGGTATTTCTGGACCGCCGCTGGGGCGTGCTCGGCGAATTCGGACACGCCGCGCGCAGCGTCCGTCGGTGGCTCGAGTGGCCGGCAGTTCGGCTCACCGCTGCGGCTTTCGCGGTGGTCGGCGATTTCGAGGATGCCATTTACTGCTGGCGCACGCAGGCCGCAACCTGGTCCGACGCGCAACTTGGAATCGTGCTCGCCGCCGGCGCCGGAGCGATGGGGGTGCGTCTCGGGATGCCGCTCTCCGAGGTCGGTGCTCCGCTCGCGCGCCCGGACCTCGGCGTCGGCGAGGCTGCGGATGCACCTTTCCTAGACAGCACGGTCGGATTGCTGTGGCGCGCGCTCGTACTCTGGATCTTCGTGTTGCTCGTCGCGAGCGCGGTGCGAATCCTGTAGCGCGCAGCGACGACTCGATCAACCGGGCCGATCGCCTCGCGGCTTGTCCGCATCGTCGATGCGCGTCTGTGCGGCGAGCACGGCGAGAATCTCGCGATGGCCCTTCTCGGTCGCGAGCATCATCGGCGTGGCTCCGTCCTTGTGCTTGAGCTTCTGGTTCGCTCCGTGGTCGAGCAGCGCTTCGACCGCCTTGACGTGGCCGTTGACGGCCGCCTTGTGCAGCGGCGACCAGCCTTCCTTGTCTGCGAGGTCGGGATGCGCACCGGCATCGAGCAGCGCACCTACCACGTGGTGGTGGCCGCGCCCGGCCGCGTGCAGCAGCGGGGTCCAGCCGTAATTGTTCTGCATATTCACGATGGCGCCCTTGGCGAGCAGCACCTGGGTCGCCATCACGTAGCCGTTCATCGAGGCCCAGTGAAGCGGCGAATAGCCGCTCTTGTCGCGCGCGTTGACCGTAGCCCCGGCCTCGATCAGGACCAGCGCGGCCTTCTCCTGTCCGTTGAACGCCGCCACCATCAGCGGCGTCCAGCCGCCGTCGCCGACCTGGTTGACGTCCATTCCCGCCTTGATGAGCATCTGCAGGATCCGCGTATCGCCCTGTTCGACCGCGCGCAGCATCCGCTGCTGCGTGCATTGCACGCCGATCTCCTCCAGTTCCCTGCGCATCGCCTCGAACCCCCAGGGATCCATGGGGTCCTTGGCGTTCGCCTGCACGATCGCGGCATGGGTGCCGTACAGCGTCATCAGCTCCTGCATGATGTCCGGCGGAAAGCCCTGCCTGCCGCCGCGCTGGTCGACGAGCAGTTCGTTGAAGTAATGCTCGAGCTGCGGCGTGATCCAGAGTTCGGCAATGCGGGCGACGATGCGCGCGTAGCGCTCTTCGAGCCGGTACGGATACTTTTCCGGCCTGTCGCGGTAGGCATCCGCGAGCTTCGCGTTGCCCATCACGCGTGCTGCGGGCCCCTTCGGCGACGGCGACGCTTCCCGCACGTCGAAACCCTGGATCGCGTGCGCCGAGACGAAGCGCCGCCGGACCGTGCTCTCGCCTTCCGGGGGGTAGAGATAGAGTCCGATCTCCGCCCTGATGAAGCCGATCGTTTCGCCCGCCAGCACGGTCCCGTCGATCATCTGGACCGAATAGGTGAACTTCTCGTCGTCGGCGAAGGCGACCGCGTCGCTGGCGTTCTCGAACAGCCGATCCTTGCGCTTCATCTGCAGCGCACGCTGGAGACGGATCTCGCGAACGTCGTGCAGGGCGACGGCTGCCGCCGGGTCGCCTTGATCGGACTGGAACTTCAACTCAGCGGCGGTCTCAGAATAGGCGAGGAGGTTGCCGAAGGCGTCGCGCCCGTCGCGAAACGCGAGAATGCAAGGCTCGGGCCCGTAACTGTCGAACGAAGGCGGAAACTCGTACTCCGGCGGCGTCGGCCAGGCAATTTCGTCCATCGCTCGTGTCTCCCCAGATCGCGTAGAGCAGTCTATTGCAGGCAGTTCACGGATTCAAACGCGACCAGCCCGGGCGAGGTCATGGGCCGCGTGGGCGACCACACCGCCAGCACTGCGTGAATTGCGGCTCCAGACGCTCGCCGCAGGCGCCACACTGCCACGGCGGTCCGGCGGCAAGGCGCGCGATCGCGCCGTCACGCAGCAACGATTCCGCGCGGGGCGCGTCCCGCTCGTCGGTCACCCAGAGCTCGATCTGGCAATCCGCGGGCGGCAACTCGCCCGCGCCCGAGGACAGGATCTCGTTCTTCAGCAGCGTGTCGATGCCTTCGACGGCGAGCAGATTGCGCGCGTGATGCACGGCGAGCAGATCGAAGGACCCGAACACACGGCGCACGGAGCGCTTCCCCCGGCGAGCGCGATCAGAGCCCGAACAGCGTGTCGCACTTCGCCGCGCAGACGAAATCGTTCTCGGACAGACCTCCGATCGCGTGCGTCCAGTACTCGACGCGGCACTGGTTGTAGCCCACCTGCAGCACCGGATGGTGGTCCTCCCGATGCGAAATCCAGGCGAGCGCGTTGACGAATGCCATGGTCTGGAAATAGTTCGTGAACGGGTAGACCTTGACGAGCTTTCCTTCCTCGACGATCCAGCCCTTGAGCTGCGCCAGCAGCTGCGAAGACTCCTGCGGCGTGTACGGGCAGACGCCGCCCTCGCAGGGTTTGCATTTTCTCGATGCCAGGTCGTTCGTCATCCGGTGGCCTCCTGTAAGCGCGCGATCCGCGTCGCGGCGGGTGGATGGGAGTCGTAGAACGCCGAATACAGCGGATCCGGCGTGAGCGTGGCGGCGTTGTCCTGGTACAGCCGCACCAGAGCCCGCACCAGGTCAGCCGCGCTCGAGTGGGTCGCCGCATAGGCGTCGGCCTCGAACTCGTGCGAGCGCGACAGCAGGCTCGCAAGCGGCTGCAGAAAGAAGGTGAACACCGGGACGACGAGGAAAAACAGCAGCAGGGCGATCGCCGTGGACGGTGTCGTGACGCCGAGCCCTTCGTAGAACGCGGCAAAACCGGCGAGCTGTCCCAACATCCAGAGCAGCACGAGCGACGTGGCGAACAGGATCGAGACGCGCTTCCAGACGTGATGCCGACTGAAATGGCCCAGTTCGTGCGCCAGCACCGCCTCGATCTCGGCGGGCGCGAGGCGCGCGAGCAGCGTGTCGAACAGCACGATCCGCTTGGCCGCGCCGAACCCGGTGAAATACGCGTTGCCGTGATTCGAGCGCTTCGATCCGTCCATCACGAACAGACCGCTCGCGCGGAAACCGCAGCGCGCGAGAAGCGCATCGATGCGTCCGGCCAGCGCAGGATCGCTGAGCGGGGTGAAGCGGTTGAACAGCGGCGCGATGACCGTAGGGTAAGCGAGAAGCAACAAGAGATTGAACGCGACCCACGCGCCCCAGACATACAGCCACCACTCCGGGCCCATTGCCGCCATGAGCCAAAGCACGAGGACGATCAGGGGTATCCCGAGCGCTGCTCCGACTGCGCCCTGTCGCGCGAGGTCGGCCAGAAACAGTCCCAGCGTCTGCCGGTTGAAGCCGAACCGCGCCTCGATGACGAACGTGCGCCATAGGGTGACCGGCAATTCGAGCGCCGCGAGAACGAGCACCGCGCCGACGATCAACCACAGGCCATGCCACAACCCGGCGGGATCGAGCACGGCGGCGAGCGCATCGTGAAGCGCCTGCAGGCCTCCGCCGAGCGTGAGGCCGAGCAGCGCGACCACGCCGATCATCAAGTCGAGGATGCCAAGGCGCGTCTTGGCAATGCAATAATCGGCGGCGGTCCGGTGGGCGGTCAGCGGGATCGCGGACTCGAAACCCGCGGGTACCGAGTCGCGGTGCAGGCGGACGTGACGGATCTGGCGCAGCGCAAGCCAAAGGCGCGTGGCCGTGGCGAGCACCACGGCGAGGACGAAACAACTGGTCAACAGATTTTCCATGTCATGAGAGAATACCGCGGGGAATCCATTGGATAAAGCGTGGCCTCCGACCCGAACCGACTGATTTGGCTCGATCTCGAGATGACCGGTCTCGTTCCGGAGTCCGACCGCATCATCGAACTCGCGCTGCTCGCGACCGATCCGGAGCTCAATCTGCTCGACGCGGGGCTGGTGCTCGTCATCCGGCAGCCGAACGAAGTGCTTGCGGCGATGGATTCATGGAACACCAGCGTGCACGGCAAGTCCGGGCTGGTCGAAAAGGTCCGTCAATCCACGCTGGACGAGTCGGCGGCGCAGGCGAAGGCGATCGAATATCTTTCGCAGCACGTGCCGGCGCGCAGCTCCCCGCTGTGCGGCAACTCGATCTGCCAGGATCGGCGGTTCCTCGCGCGCTGGATGCCGGAGCTGGAAGCCTATTTCCATTACCGCAACCTGGATGTTTCGACGATCAAGGAGCTGGTGCGGCGCTGGAAACCCGAAGTCATGAAAGGCTTGGTTAAGCAAAGCAAGCACGAGGCCTACCAGGACATCCTCGAATCGATCGAGGAATTGAAGTACTACCGCAGGTCGGTGATGACGATCTGAGCGGGCACGCATTGCCCGCATCGCGTGACCGGGGCGGCAATCGTTGCCGCATCCCCAAAAGCTCCGAACGTCTATGTCCGCGCGCGGCGTTTCCTTGCCGCCGGTTTCGCGCGGCTGGCGGATTTACGCGGTTCGGCAATCTCCACGATGGCTTCGATCTCGACCGGAATTCCGTTCGGCAGCGAACCCATCCCGACCGCGGATCTCGCGTGGCGGCCGGCGTCGCCGAACACTTCCACGAACAGGTCGGAGCAGCCGTTGATCACCTTCGGCTGGTCGCGAAACTCCGGTTCGCCGTTCACCATGCCGAGGACTTTCACCACGCGCCTGACCCGGTCGAGGCTTCCCAGTTCGTCCCTCATGACCGCGAGCAGCGCAAGCCCCGTCGAGCGCGCGAACTTGTATCCCTGCTCGACCGTGAAATCGCGGCCGACCTTGCCCTGCGGGCGAAGGCCATCGACGACCGACGGTCCCTTGCCGGCGAGAAACAGGAGGTTCCCGGTGCGCACCGCGTTGACGTAATTCGCCACGGGTCCCGTCAGCGCCGGGAGTTCGATGCCCAGGGACTTCAATCGCTTTTCGGTGCTCATGGCGCAGGGATCACCTTTCCGGGATTCATCAGGTTGTCGGGATCGAACACGCGCTTGATCGAGCGCATCAGGTCGATCACGTCGTCGCCCAGCTCGGCGCGCAGCGACTCCTGCTTGCCGAGCCCGATGCCGTGCTCGCCGGTGCAGGTGCCTTCCATCCGGATGGCGCGGTCGACCAGCCGCTTGTTCAGCTTCTTGGCAAGGGCGAGTTCGTCCGGTTTCTCCGGGTCGATCAGGAACACGAGGTGGAAATTGCCGTCGCCGATGTGACCGAGCAGCGGCACCGGGACGACGTAGGATTTCACGTCGTCCATCGACTCGCGCACGCATTCGGCGAGGCGCGAAATCGGCACGCACACGTCGGTCGAAACCGCCCGCGAGCCGGGGCGCGTCTGCAAAACCGCAAAATACGCGTTGTGCCGCGCGTCCCAGAGCTGGCTGCGGTCCTCCGGGCGGGTCGCCCACTGGAAGCCCTTGCCGCCGTTGTCACGCGCAATTTCCTGCACCGTCTCGGCCTGTTCCACGACGCTCGCGTTGCTGCCGTGGAATTCGAAAAACACCGTCGGTGCGACGCGGTAATCGGTCTTCTTGTGCTGGTTGATCGCCGCGATCGTCTTTTCGCAGACGATGTCGCAGCGCGCGATCGGCACGCCCGACTGGATCGTCTGAATGACCGTATTGGTGCAGCCGTCGACGCTGTCGAACGCGCAAACTGCAGCCGACATCGCTTCCTGGACGGGATAGAGGCGCACCGTCACCTCGGTGATGATGCCGAGCGTGCCCTCCGAGCCCACGAACAACCGCGTCAGGTCATAGCCGGCGGCCGATTTGCGCGGCCGGCGAGAGGTCTGGATGATGCGCCCGTCGGCCAGCACGACCTTGAGCGAGAGGACGTTTTCCCGCATGGTGCCGTAGCGCACCGCGTTCGTGCCCGAGGCGCGGGTTGCCGCCATGCCGCCAAGCGTCGCGTCCGCGCCCGGATCCACCGGGAAGAACAGTCCCGTGTGCTTGATGTGCTCGTTCAACTGCTTGCGCGTCACCCCCGCCTGCACCACGGCGTCGAGATCCGGCTCGTGGATTTCGACGATGCGGTTCATCCGCGAAAGATCCACGCAAACCCCGCCCTTGACCGCAAGCACGTGGCCTTCCAGCGACGTGCCCACGCCGTACGGAATCATCGGCACGCGGTGCCGGCGGCAAATGTCGACGACGTCGCGGACTTCCTCGGTAGACTCGGGGAACACGACCGCATCGGGCGGCGCGTAGGGAAAATACGACTCGTCCTTGCCGTGATGCTCGCGAACCGCCGCCGATACGCTGACGCGCTCACCGAGCAGCGCTCGCAACTCGGCAACGACGCTTTGGTCGAACTCCCTGGCTTTGTTCATGAGGCGTCTCCTGCTGCGCGTTGCGCGATGCCCGCGTCGTTGCAACGCGTAGGGCTAGCGCGGCACACCGCGTCCGCAACGGCTCATTTTAGCTTGATGTCACCCTCGAACGGCACGCTCAGTCCGAGCGCCGGGATCTCGAGCGTGACCCGGGCGGCGAGCGACTCGTCGCCGGTCAGGCGCCGCGCGTCGAGCGCGTGCTGCACGGCGACTTCGATCTCGCGCTGCGAATTGACGCCGACCATTTTGAGGAACTTGCGAATGCTGAGGTTGAAGGTTTCCTGGTCCATGCTCATGCCTCCTTGGCAAGAATCCGGCGCGCTTCGGCCTTGCCGAGTTCGACGCCCCATTGATCGAAGCTGTTGATGTTCCAGAGGATGCCCTGGGTGAAGACCTTGTGCTCGTAAAGGGCAAGCAACTGCCCGAGATGGCGCGCGTCGAGGCGCTCGAGTCGAATCGTGCTCGATGGACGGTTCCCGGGGTGCCGGCGATGCGGCGGCCAGGAATCATCAGTGGTTCCGAGCGCTAGCGTCTCGGCCTGGGCCTGCGCGTTCGCATCGAGCTCGGCACTCACGCCGGCAACGACGAAATCCACCGGCACCGGTTGCGTGCCCTGGTGCAGCAACTGATGGAAGGAATGCTGACCCACCGTGCCCTCCGCGCCCCACAGCACGGGTGCGGTCGCATAGGCGAGCGTTCGGCCTTCGCGATCGACGCACTTGCCGTTGGACTCCATTTCCAGTTGCTGCAGGTACGCGGGCAGCAGGCGCAGCGCGTTGGAATACGGCAGCACTGCGTGCGTCGGCGAGCCGAGAAAATTCACGTTCCAGACGCCCAACAGGCCCATCAGCACGGGAATGTTCCGTTCCGCCGGGGCGCTGCTGAAGTGCTCGTCGACGGCGTGCGCTCCGGCGAGCAGCGCGTCGAACCGATCGGCGCCGAGCGCGCACAGAGCGGTCAGCCCCACCGCGGACCAGAGCGAATAGCGCCCGCCAATCGAATCCGGCAACGGCAGGATCTCCGTAACGCCGAATTCGCGCGCCGCCCGCTCGTTACCGGTGACGGCGATGAAGTGTTTCGCGACGTCGCGCCCCGAAAGCCAGCGCTTCGCAGCCTGTGCGTTGGCCAGGGTCTCCCGCGTCGTGAAGGTCTTCGACGCCACCACGACGAGCGTCGATTCTGGATCCGCCCCGGCGAGCGCGCGCTCGAGATCGAGCGGATCGACATTGGCGGCAAACCGGAATTCGAGATCGGTTCCGCTGGCGCCCAGCGCATCGACCAGCAGTTGCGGGCCGAGCGCAGAGCCCCCCGTGCCCAGATGCACGATGCGGCGCAGCCGGGGATCGCCGCGTATGCGCCCGGCGATCGAGCGCATGCGCTCGAGCGTCGCACGTATATCCGCAGGCGCACGGTCGCCGGCGCGCAAACGCGTATGTTCGACCGCACGCTGCTCGGTCGTATTGATCGGCTGACCTTCGAACATCGCCGCGCGCCATTCCGGCAAGGCGCGCTGATCGGCAAGCTGCACGAGGAGTCGCAGCACCTCGTCGTCGACGCGCTGGCGCGAATAATCGATCTGCACGCCGCCGATTGCCGTCATCAGGCGCGTGGCGCGTCCGCGGTCGCTGGAAAACCAATCGGCGAGCCGCGTGCCGCGAATCCGCTCCCGGTATTGCGCGAGTCGTGCCCAGGCGGGGCATTGGTCCGGAGGCGAAGTGTTCATGGGCGATGGCGATAAAGCCGCAAGCGTTCTCCCTTGTCTCCAGGGCGGCCCACGTCGGCCAGTTTGACCCAGGCAGGGCCGGGCGCATCGCGTTCGTGGCGGGCGCTGCCCTGCACCAGCAACAGCGGGCAGGACGAGGGTCTGGCGCGGTCGAAGGGTTGCGTGCGGATGCCTGCATGGTAGCTGAGCGCGGCGCGCTGTGCCGAACCCACGCCGATGCGCGCGACGCAACGCGTGCCGGCGGGAATCCGCGACTGGAGCTGCTGGGCCACTCCACGGTAACTCTTCTGGTAATCGGCCCATGGAAACCAGAGCATCGCAAGCGTTCCCCAGAGCAGGGCCACGCCCGCCGCCCAACGCGTGACCCCGCGCGTCGGGGAAGGCGGCGTGAACAATGCGACGTAGGCCCAGGCGAGCGTCAGCCCCAGCGCGATCGCAAAGGGCCACCATTCGAACTGCCCTTCGAATCCCGGTGCGGACTTCGCAAAGTTGCGCGCGATTCTCGGCGGGACGCCCCAGGTCATCGCGGCGTAACCCAGCCAGACCAATCCGGCGAACAGCGTAAACGTCATGACGCCGAACCAGTCGAGCGCGCTTTCGGCGCCGCGGCGCAGATGCGGTACGCCCTGAGCCGCGAGCATCGCGAGCGGCGGCAGCAGTGCGATCGTATTGATGTCCTGCGCGGGGCCCGCGATCGAGATGCCGGCGAACGACAGCACGAGCGCGGCCAGTGGCACGAACACGGCCGGGGAAGTCATTTGGCGTCGTGCAGCCCAGACCGCCCCCGCGGCGAGCGGCCACGCCGGCCAGGTAAACCAGCCTGCGGTGACTGCGTAATAGCGCAGGTTTTCCACCGGTTCGCCGCGCGACTGCAGCGCGAGCGACCACCACTCGGCGGACTGAGCCGGGGCGCGCCAAGCGAGCGCGAGCGTCCAGGTTGCCGCCACCAGCGTCGCCACGGCCACCGCGACACCGAGCGAAAGACCGACGCGCCGGTTTCGCCATTCGCTGCAGACGAGCGCGCCCGCGAGGATCGCCAGCCCCATGGCGACGGGTGCCACGGGGCCCGTAGCGAGAAACCCCGCGCCCAACGACATTCCGATTCCGAACCCCGCTACCGGCGCTTGATTCGCGAAGTGTGTGGCGAACGCGAGCGCCGCGCACATCGCGGCCAGCGTCGCCAGATCCGGCACCGCCTCGTGCGCGTGGACGAAGAGCCCGCTCGATCCCAGCAGTACCATCGCTGCCGTCGCGCCCGCCGATTGCTCTTGTCCGCTCGCCGCCGCGCGACCCGCCGCGTGGTGGATCAGCCATAGCGCAACGAGGACAAACATCGCGCTCGCGAGCCGAACCGCGCCGTGCAGCGGAAGCGCCCAGCCGAGCAGGCTGGCAAACAGCAGCCCGACCCAGTGATACAGCGGGGGGTCCTCGATCCAGGGCTCGCCGGCGATTCGCGGCACCAGCCAATCACCCGTGCGCTGCATCTGGCTGATGATTTCGATGGCGACCGCGTCGTAGGTTTTCCACGGTTCGTGCCCGGTCAGTCCGGGCAGGAGGAAGGCCAGCGCGACGAGCGCGAGAAGCCAGCGCGACGCCGGCAGTTCGAGGCGCGGAATCATGTCCCGATTCTAGGCGGCCAGAAAACAGCAGGGGCAGCCGAAGCTGCCCCTGTCCGTCGGCTCCGACGCTCGCCTCAGGCGATCTTCGTGCGGGTGTAACGCCGCCTGAACTTCTCCACGCGGCCGGCGGTGTCGACGATTTTCTGCTTGCCGGTGTAGAACGAGTGCGACTCGGACGACACTTCGACCTTCACAACCGGGTATTCCTTGCCGTCGGCCCATTTCATCGTCTCACGCCCCTTGGTGTCGATCGCCGAACGGGTGAGGATGGAGTGGTTCGACGCGGTGTCCAGGAAGATCACCGGACGGTACTGTGGATGAATGTCGGGTTTCATGGTTGGCCTGCTGAAAAAAGGCGACGAAGTATACGCAAATCAGAGACTTAGTGCAACGATGGGCTAGCCCCGGCGCATCGAGTCGAAGAACTCGGCGTTGGTCTTGGTGGCGCGCACCTTGTCGATCAGGAATTCCGCCGCTTCCAGCTCGTCCATCGGGAAGAGGAGCTTTCGCAGCACCCAGATCTTCTGCAGGATGTCCTTCTCGATCAGCAACTCCTCGCGCCGCGTGCCCGAGCGGTTGACGTTGATCGCGGGGAAAATGCGCTTTTCGTGCATCCGGCGGTCGAGGTGGATCTCGAGGTTGCCGGTGCCCTTGAATTCCTCGTAAATCACGTCGTCCATGCGGCTGCCGGTGTCGATCAGCGCGGTTGCGATGATCGTGAGCGAGCCGCCTTCCTCGATGTTGCGCGCGGCGCCGAAAAAG
>ORMF011154043.1_pt1 | contig 21919 bp, 17 predicted proteins | sample 1779871 | NCBI WGS metagenome assembly ORMF01 (sample SAMEA104232316, study PRJEB22302) | groundwater metagenome | biome: forest; feature: aquifer; material: groundwater | place: USA | collected 2011-08-07 | depth 5.4 m | reverse complement strand
GCCGCCGCCGTCCACGTCGGTGCGGGCGCGAGCGCGATGAGCTGGTCGGTGATCATGAAGGTCGCGCCCACGCTCGACCCGGGGATCGTCCGGATCGGCTTCATCTTCGGGATGGTCGGGTACGGCACCCAGGCGGGTGGCGGGCCGCGCGCCCATGCCCCTCTGGCTGCCGGACGCCCACAGCCAGGCGCCCACGCCGGTGTCGGCGTTGCTCTCGGGCGTCCTCATCAAGTGCGCGCTCCTTGGAATCATTCGGTTCCAGACGATCGCCGCCGCCGCGTGCGGCCCGGCGTTCCCGGCGCAGGCGTTGCTCGTCTTCGGCCTCACCTCGGTCGTGGTGGCCACGCCGTTCATCCTGGTTCAGCACGACATCAAGCGCCTCCTCGGCTACCACAGCGTCGAGCACGTCGGGATCGTGGCGCTCGGTCTCGGCTTCGGCGGCCCCATCGGCACCTACGGCGCGCTGCTGCACGTGGTGAACCACGGCGTCACCAAGGCCCTCGCGTTCTTCGCCGCCGGCAAAGCCATCGCCCGATACGGCTCACGCGACATGCGGGTCATCCGGGGCCTGCTCGGCGTGGCGCCGATCGGCGCGACGCTCCTCATGCTCGCGGCTCTGTCGCTCGCCGGCATGCCGCCGTTCTCGATCTTCCTCAGCGAGCTCTTGGTGCTGCGCGCCGGCATCGGCCACGCGCACTGGGTGGCGATCGCGATCTTCCTCGCGATGGTCGTTGTGATCTTTGCCGGCCTGCTCCACCATGTCGGCGCGATGGTCTTCGGTGAGCCGACGCCGGCGGCGAGCCGGGAGCCGGAAGCCTGGTCTCCGCTGATCGCGATGCTGCTCCTCGCGGCGATCATGGTCCTGCTCGGCCTCGCCATTCCGGGGAGCTTCGACGGGCTCCTCCGTCGAGCGACGGAGATCATCGTTGGCTGACCCCCTTACGGACGTCCTGCTGGCGTGCGCGGGCGGCTCCGTCGATGCAGCCGCAGGCCCACGCCCATCGGACCTCACGGTACGTCTCGGTCGCGCAGCCGATCTCGCGGCGGCAGCCGCCGTTCTCATCGGACCTCGCTCGATGGCCCTGGCCACGATCGTGGCAACAGACGAGACGACGACGCCGGACGGCGATCTGAAAGTGCGCTACGTCTTCGAGCCCACGGTCCCCGGCCGCCCGGATCAGTTCGTAACGCTTCTCATCGGCGTGGATCCAGCGTGCCCGGAGGTGCCCTCGCTGACAACGGCGGTGCCGGCCGCAAACTGGCATGAGCGCGAGATACAGGACCTTTTCGGGATCGTCCCCGTTGGACATCCCGATCCCCGCCCGCTCGTGGTCCACGACGGGTGGCCGCGCGGCGTCTTCCCGCTCCGCAAGACATTCGATGGGTCGCGGCGCGTCGCGGTCGAGCCCGCCGACGAGTTCCCCCACCTCGTCGCTGAAGGTGAGGGCGTGTTCGAGATCCCGGTCGGCCCGATCCACGCCGGCATCATCGAACCCGGGCACTTCCGCTTCACATCGGTCGGCGAGACCGTGCTCCATCTCGACGCGCGCCTGTTCTACACACATCGCGGACTGGAGAAACGGATGGAAGGGCTCTCGCCGCTGGACGGGTTCTACGTCGCCGAGCGCATCTGCGGCGTCTGTTCGGTCGCGCACGGCCTGGGTTACTGCGAGGCACTGGAGCAGATCGCCAGCGTTGAGGTGCCGCTGCGCGCCCGGCTCATTCGAAGCATCGCGCTCGAGATGGAACGGCTCTACAACCACGTCGGCGATATCGGCAACGTGTGCGCCGGCGCCTCGTTTCATCACGGTGCCGCCACCGGGATGCGTTTGAAGGAACGCCTTCAGCAGATGAACGAACGGCTCGCCGGCAACCGCTTCCTCCGGGGCCTCCTGATCCCCGGCGGCACGCGCCTCGATCTCTCGGACGACCTCCTAGGAGTGCTCGCCGCCACGCTCGAGGACACTCTCGCAGGGCTCGACGGCCTGATGGGACGCATCGAAGCCAACCCGTCGGTCGTCGATCGGCTCGATGACACCGGCGTGCTCCAACACCAGGCGGCGCTGGACCTCGCCGTCGCGGGCGTGGCGGCCCGGGCGAGCGGCGTGGATCGCGACGCGCGCCGCGATCATCCCCACGGCGCGTTCGCGGGTCCCGAGCCCCCCGACCTGCACGTCGCAACCGCGTCGGAAGGCGCCGCGATGGCCCGTGTGACGATTCGCGCCCTGGAAGCGCGGGAGTCGATCCGGCTCGTCGACGAGTTCATCCGGCGGCTCGAGCCGGGGCCGTTGAACGTGGCCATCGAGGATCCGCTGCCGCGCGAGCGGATTGGGATCTCGGCTATCGAGTCACCGCGAGGCGAGGCAGTCCACTGGCTTCGCCTCGATGCTGGCGGGCGCGGGGAGCGTTACCACCTTCGGTCGCCGAGCTACCACAACTGGCCCGCCGTGGCCCTGGCCGCAGAAACGGCGATCGTTCCGGACTTTCCGCTCGTCAACAAGAGCTTCGAGCTCTGCTACTCGTGTACGGACCGCTGACGTGCTGCGAATCCTCATGAACGCGCTGCGCACGGGGGTCGTCACGATCCGTTACCCGGTGGAGCCGAGCGTGCCGCCGGATCGCTTTCGAGGGGCGCCTGTCCTGCGCCCGGGGAGTCACCTGCCACCTCCGGCCGTCTGCCCCGCAGGCGCAATCGCGGATTACTTCGACACCGGAGGTCGCCACGTCGCGCTCGACCTCGCGCGGTGCATCTTCTGCGGTCGCTGTGCTGAAGACCCATGGGGCGGCGCGATCACCATGGGACGGGACTTCGAGCTTGCGGCGCGCAGCCGCGACGATCTGCGGATCGAGGTCGTGGCCGAAGATCCTGCCCCTCGACCGGGCTGGGGACGGGCCGCCGCTACGGCGGAACCAGCACCCGACAGGGACGCCGAGGCCACCCGCGCCTCGTCCGAGATCCGCCGGGTGCTTGGCCGATCGCTGCACCTCCGCCACCTCGACTCGGGGTCCTGCAACGCCTGCGATTGGGAGCTCGCTGCGCTCCTGAATCCGGTGTACGACGTTCGTCGCCTCGGCATCGACTTCGTCGCCTCGCCGCGGCACGCGGACGGCGTTGTGGTCACCGGCTCGGTCACGCGCAACATGGAGACCGCCGTCCGCCGGACGTTCGAGGCCGTCCCCGACCCGCGCATCGTGATTGCCGTAGGAGCGTGCGCCGCCTCAGGAGGCATCGTCGGAGAGGGATACGCCAGCGCCGGCGGCGTCGACCGGGTCCTCCCTGTCGACGTCTACATACCCGGCTGCCCACCGCGCCCGGAGGCCATCATCTTCGGCATCCTGGTCGCGGTCGGACGCCTCGATGCCCGCCGCCAATCCGGGGGGTGAGAATCGACGTCAGAGATCGTTACCGGAGTACGACTGGTTGAACGACTTGTTGCAGAGCGGAAAGTCCGGAACGATGTTGTCCTCGAGTGCGCGCGCCAGGGCCGGCCAGTTGAAGAACGACGGGTCGACGATCTTGACTCGGTGCAACCGCCCGTCGTCATCGGCCATCACCATGTGAACAAGCCGGCCCCGCCACGCTTCGACAATCCCGAAGCTCGGCGTGAATGCCGGGAGAGATGAGATATCGACGCGGAGCGTGGACGAAGCCGCCCGGGCCAGCGCCTGCTCGATGACGAACAGCGTCTGACGCGCCTCGCGCACGCGCACCTTCAGGCGCGCACGTACATCCCCGCCGTCCTCGACGATCGGTGCGAAATCGAACCACTCGAACGTCCCGGTTGGCAGATCGCGTCGCACGTCGTGCGACAGGCCACACGCGCGCGCGACGAAGCCAACGACGCCGAAATCGTGCGCTACACCAGGGTCGAGCCATCCAGTGCCTTCCAGGCGATCGGCAACCATTGTGTTGTCGAGGCCGATCTGGACCACCTCTTCGAAGTCCGACACCACGCGCTCGATTTCTTCGAGGATGTTCGCACCGCCTGTCAGCCCGGAGATGCCTCCCGGCACGATGACCCCGCGCAGGAGCCGACGGCCGGTAATCCGTTTGTTGAGCCGAAGCACGTCCTCCCGCAGGCGCATACAGTGCGACTGGCCAACGGGAAAGCCCGTATCGGCAATGATGGCGCCGACATCCGTGATGTGGTTGTAGAGCCGTTCCAGCTCGAGGAGCACTGTTCGCCACGCCTTCGCGCCGTCGGGCACCTCGACGCCGGCAAGCGATTCCACTGCCTGGCAGAACGCGAGCGCATGACCCACACTCGTATCGCCGGACACGCGTTCGGCGAGCTCAACGGCGTCCGAGGGGCGGCGGCCCGCGAACAGCCGCTCGGTGCCTTTGTGGGTGAAATACAGACGGGCCCGCATTTTGAGAATCGTTTCGCCGAGCACGTTGAACCGAAAGTGACCCGGCTCGATCACGCCTGCGTGCACGGGACCGACCGGAATCTCGTACACGCCCTCCCCTTCCACTGCCGTGAACGGAAACGGACGCCCGTCATCGCTGAAGTCTGGAACGACCGCGTCGTGTCGAAGCGGATGAAACGTCTCAGGCCAGAAGCCGTGCCGAACGAGCGGACGCGGATCGGGATGTCCGGTCGGCGTGATACCAAGGAGATCTCGCATCTCGCGCTCGAATCGCGACACGGGAAACGATAGCGCCGCAAGGCTGGGAATCGCGGGAGACTCGCGAGGCAGCGCAACGCTGATGTGCCGAAGCTGCCACGGCGAGCCTCTGAGCGCCAGCAGATAGTGCACGTACATGTTGTTCGTCCGGGGTCGATCCTCCCCGGCCACGAGCAGCACGACGGCGCCGCTCTCACCGATCAGCAGCCGCATGGCGTCCACAAATTCCCCGGCATCGACGTCGGTTCGCACGATCATGGTCGCACCGTCATTGCCGCGTGGCTCAGCAGCATCTGCAGCGGGGCGGGGATCGACACGCCAAGCCAACCGAGCACCAGGACCGGGACCGCCAGCAGCGCCAATGGCACACTCGCCCGCTCCCCTCGCACCATTCCCGGCACGGCTTCGCCGAACAACATTCGATGGACCTGAACGAGCAGCGACGCGAACGCGATCAGCAAGAGCACGAGCACGCAACCGGTCACCGCGGGATGCCCTGCGTTCCACCCCGCCTGGATGATCAGAATCTCCGATAGAAACAGACTGAATGGAGGAAGACCGCCAAGCGCGAACACGCTTGCAGCGAACAGCACGCCAGTGTGGGGCGCGGTCGCCAGAAGTCCCGGCGCGCCGGAAATTTCTCCCGAACCATACCGCTGCAGGACGCGGCCCGACAGCAGAAATGCCGCGCTCTTCGCCAGCGCGTGGCCGGTCAGATGCAGCAGCGCCGCAAACACGCCGAGCGGTCCGAGCGCGAGACTGAAGCACACCAGACCCATGTGCTCGATGCTCGAAAAGGCAAGAAGCCGTTTGAAGCGTGTTTGCGACAGCAGGCTCAGGCTGCCGACGGCGATCGTGGTCACGCCGACGACGAGCAAGAGCGAATCGGTGTACCCGGAGCCGACCGCCACGTCGATGATCGCCTTCCATCGAAGGATGGCGTACAGCGCCACCGCGAGCAGGACGCCGGACATCATGGCCGACAACGGCGACGGTGCCTCCGAGTGGGCGTCAGGCAGCCACGTGTGAGTCGGCGCGAGTCCGGCCTTGGTTCCGAACCCGACGAGCAGGAACACAAACGCCAATCGCGCAACCTCGGGATGAAGCGCCGTCGCCGCGTCGCGAAGCGTCGTCCAATGGAGCGCGAGACTGATGTCCGCGCCGGTTGTGGCGTAATCGACGTATGCCAGCACCGTGCCGGTGAACGCAAGGGCGATCCCCACCGATCCGATCAGCAGGTACTTCCAGGACGCATCGACGGACGCCCGCGTTCCGCGGAGCGGAATCAGCAGCACCGACGTCACGGTACTGGCTTCGATGGCAACCCACATCACGCCGAGGTTGCCGGTGCTCACCGCGACGAGCATCGTAAAGGCAAACAGGTTCGCGTAGAGGCGGAACGTGCGGATCTCCGCCTCCGTCGCGTGGTGCTCCCGATCGAGTCCGGGTCCAATCGACACAGCCAGCGTCGCCACCGCCGATACGAGCAGCGCCAGGAGCGCCGACAGTGCATCGAGGCGCCACATTTGTCCGACGACGACCGGCACTCCTCCCGCTGCGAGCCGCAGCGCAATCGCCACAGCGGCAGCAAGCGACACGGGCATCGTCGCGACGTTGAACCATGCCACGCGTACCAGGTCGCGGCGCGTGACGAGCGCCAGGGCTCCGGCCGCCAGCGGCGGCGTCAGCAGCGCAAATACAAGGACGAGATCCACTGTGCTCAGGTCCGTCACTCGGCCGATGTTTCGTAAATGCGATACACGATTGCCTGCATCACCAGGACGCCGAGCAGTACATCCAGGAACCCCCCCAGCTCGACGACGAGCGGCACGCCGTACGCGCCGAGCAGCGCCAGCAGCGCGATGCCGTTCTCGAGCATGAGGAAGCCGACGATCTGGGCGACCGCCTCACGACGGCTGACGACGATGAACAGGCTCACGAAGATGAGCGCGAGCGCCAGTGGAAGACCACCGCGTGTCGCCAGGTTCATGACTTCGGCAAGCGGTCTCGAGATCTCGTAGGCGGCCACGGCGAGCGCGCCCGACACCAGCAGCGACGTTTCCGTGTTCACGAGCGGCTGCAGTTCGCGCGCGCCCTGGCGGCGCGCTTCCATGCCCGACAGGACGCGCGGCACGATCCAGCCCTTGAGGGCGAGGATCATCGCGGCAACCGCGAACAGCTCTGGCACACGGCCATACCAGGCGACGACGGCCCCTACGAACGCGAGCGCGATCGATTGCGTGCGGAATGCGGTGATGTACGCGGACGCGTGACGCCGCCACATCACGACAAGCGTCAACAGCAGCATCACGCTGGCTGCCGTCATCGTCAGGCGCGAGAAAGCGGCGTCCATGTCTATTTCGTGAAGAACGAAGACGTCGCAGCCAGCAGCGCGAGCGTGAATGACAGCGCCAGCAGCTCCGGCACCCGGAACAGTCGAAGCTTCGCCACGCGGGTCTCGAGCACTGCGAGGAACAACCCGATGGCCCCCAACTTGATCAGAATGGCAGCGAGGCCCATGGCGATGGCCGCAGGCGCCAGCGACGTCGCTATGCCCCACGGCACGAACAAATTGGCGGCGAGCGTCAGCAGCAGCGTCAACCTGAACGCCGCCGCCCATTCGATCAACGCGAGGTACGGCCCCGAGTACTCGAGGATCATCGCCTCGTGGATCATCGTCAGCTCGAGGTGCGTCGACGGGTTGTCGACCGGCAGCCGTCCCGTTTCCGCAAGCATCGCGATGAGGAACGCCGCGAACGCCAAGGCGTGTCCTGGTCCGATCGCGTAGGCAGGCGTCTTCAGCACGGAACCGGCAATCACACCAAGGCTCGTCGACCCGGTCGTCAGGGCCAGCGCAAGGATCGCGATTGCCAGAGTCGGCTCCGTCAGCGCCGCAACCGTCATCTCGCGGCTCGAGCCCATGCCACCGAACGCGGTACCTGGATCGAGGCCTCCGAGCGCGAGGAAGAAGGTGCCGAGCATCAGCAACGCGGTGAGCACGAACAGATCGCCGAGCTGGTCGGCCGGCTGGATGGCGGTCACGACGGGCACCAGCGACGCCGCTGCGATCGTCGCGCCGACGACCGCAAACGGCGCCAGGTGAAACATCCACGAGGTCGTCTCGGCGAAGACCATGCCCTTGCCGAACGTCTTCCGCAGCTCCCGGTACGGCTGCAGCACGCCCGCGCCGCGACGGCCCTGGAGGCGTGCTTTCGTGAGCCTCACGTAGCCCACCACGGAGGGGGCAAGAACGGCGAGCAACACTGTCTGCGCGACAACGATCAGTACGCCCGTCATCGGATCCACCTGGCGACGAGGAGCAGAATCAGGAGCGCGCCGGGAAGGAGCGCGAGGTAGAAGTGGATCGAACCGGTATGGACGCGCCCCACCTCGTCGGAAATGCGTTCGGTCGCGCGGATCAATCGCGCATAGAGAAGCTGCTCCATCCAGGGCACCAGATCGGCGCGGAGCTTGATCGCGCGCACGAAATAGCGCGATACAGGGTGCACCTCCACTGTGACTTCCTGGGTCGGACGATAGAAACCCGTGAACACGCGCTTCAACGGCTCGGCAAACGCCGCCGCGGTGTACTCGCTGCGAGGCGACTGCGTGATACGCCCGCAGTTCCAGGCCGCACCGACGCGGAGCTGACGCGCACGGCCGAAGAGCCTCACCGCCAGGGCAGCGGCGAGGCCTGTGACGGCGATCAATCCAGCGATCACGACCGCCCAAAGACGGCTTCCCACGAGCGGCAGCGACAGCGCCAGTCCGGCATCAAGACGGCCGGCAGGCTGACCGAGATCGCTGACGATGCGCGACAGACGAGGCAGTACCAGCGTCGGCGCGACGCCGAGCACCAGGCACGTGACTGCCGGTATCGCCATCGCCACGAGCATGATTCCCGGCGTCTCGTGAGCGTCCCGCGCCCCTTGCGATCGCGGAAGCGCGAGAAACGTGATTCCAAACAGACGCACGGCTGACACGGCGGCAAGTCCCGCCACGAGCGCGACGCCCGCGAGCGCCAGCGGCAGCACGAACGCGAGGGCGGGCGCCGTGCACTGCGCTCCAGCCGCGAGCAACTGGAACGTGAGCCACTCGGACGGAAACCCGTTGAGCGGCGGCAGCCCGGCAAGCGCGAGCGCGCCCACCAGCGACAGCAGCGCCGTCCACGGCATCCGCTTGATCAACCCGCCGAACGCCTCGAGCGAGGTGCTGTGGGCGCCATGCACCACGGCTCCCGCCGCCAGGAACAACAGGTTCTTGAAGACCGCGTGATTCAGCGTATGAAGCAACGCGACGAGTAGCCCCATCGCGGCCAGCGGAGCGTAGCCGTAACCTCGCATCAACAGCGCGAAGCCGAGGGCGACGAACACCAGGCCCAGGTTCTCAACCGTGCTGTACGCGAGCACCCGTTTGAGATGCGTCTCGGCGACGGAGTAGAGGACGCCGGTCAGCGCGGTGATGACTCCAGCCGTGAGTAGCACGCCTCCCCACCACGGCGGCCCAGGCGGCAGCAGATCGAACACGACGCGCGCGATGCCGTAAACGCCGAGGTTCACCATTGCCGCCGACATCAACGCCGAAACGTGGCTGGGCGCCGCCGGATGCGCGCGTGGCAGCCACACGTGCAGCGGCACCAGGCCCGCCTTCGATCCGAACGCCGCCGCGATCAGCACGAACACCGCGGCGCGGGCGCCCGGCGTCAACGCCGCGCCGGCATTGCGCAGCGCCGAGAACTCCCACGATCCGCCCCGGCCAAGAATCGAGAAGGCCGCAAGCAGCGCGAGGAACCCCGCGTGCGTCATCACCGCATACCAGATGCCGGCGGACGAAGCGTCTTCCTGTTCCGGATCGCTGATAACGAGCAAGTAGGAGGAGAGCGCCATCACCTCCCACGCAAACAGGAACGTGGCCGCGTTGTCCGCACACGGCACGATGCACATGCTTGCAAGGAAGATGTTGAACATGGCGTGCGTCGCCCGCCCGCGGATCCGTCCGTCCAGGTTCCGGAGATAGCCGATTCCGTACAAGGACGCAGGCACGCCGGTAAAGCCGACAATGACGAGGAAGAATGCGCCGAGCGAGTCGAGTCGAAGCGAGACGCCGCCGAGCGGCTGGAGGAGCGCATCCGAGCGCGCGGTCCACGTCGCTCCCGCCGTCAGCACGTTTACGCCGAGGAGAAGCGCGGCGCCCGAACCGATGAGTGCCGCGGCCATTGAGAGCCGGCGTACGGCAGCGCCAGGCGGCGGCACGAGTGCCGAGACGGTACCGATGGCAAACGCGGTCATCATGACCGCAAAGACGCTCGTGAACGTCACGCCCGCCGCACCCCGGTCCCATCGAAGCGGCCGACGGCTGCGAGAATGCCCTGCAGAATCTGTGTCGGCTCCGGTGGACACCCATCGATGTAGGCATCAACAGGGATGATCGAGTCGACCGGCCCCGCCACCGCATAACTGTCCGCAAACACGCCGCAGGTGCGCGCACAATCGCCAACCGCGACCACCAGCTTTGGATCAGGTGTCGCGTCGTAGGTCATCCGAAGGGGGACGGCCATGTTTCTCGTCACCGGACCGGTGACGAGAAGCATGTCAGCGTGTCGCGGTGAGGCAACGAAGTGAAGCCCGAACCGCTCCATGTCGTACACAGGACCAAAGAGCCCGATAATCTCGAGCTCGCAGCCGTTGCACGAGCCGGCATCGACCTGACGGATGGCGAGCGCGCGTCCGAACAGGGCGCGCGCGCGCTGATCGATCTCTCTCGCCACCGTGATGGCATCAGCGCCATCGCCGGAGAGCGGTTCAGTCACGATCCCTGTGCGTCGGATTTTCGCGAACAGCCGCATTAGTGGCAACTATCTTCCCACGGCGCGGCAGGCCAGAGCCATGCGGCGCCCCGCACGCCGCTCGCATCGCCGTGACGCGCGCGGACGAGGCGCGTCTGCACTCGGGATTCGGGATTCGGGACTCGGGACTCGCCCGCGGCAAAGACAAATTCCGCCCAGAGGCACGGCACGTTGACATAGAGACGCTCGATATTGGACATGCCGCCGCCGAGCACGATCACATCCGGATCCAGCACATTGATCACGCCGGCCAGCGCGCGCGCCATACGCCGCTCGTACCGCGTCAGCGTCACCTCGGCTTCCCGTTCGCCGGCCGCCGCGCGCTCGACGATCTCCGGCGGAAGCAACTGCTCGCTCGTGCGTCGCGAGTGGTCCAGCGCCATGCCGGGTCCGGAAAGAAACGTCTCGACACACCCACGCCGCCCGCAGTAACACGGCGGCCCGGGCACCTCGTCGGCCTCCGCCCAGGGGAGCGGGTTGTGTCCCCATTCACCGGCGATGGCGTTCCGGCCCGTCACCAGCTGCCCCCTGACGACAATCCCGGCTCCCGTGCCGGTACCGACAATGACTGCAAAGACGACCTCGGCGCCGGCGCCAGAGCCATCGGCGGCTTCAGACACTGCAAAACAGTTCGCGTCGTTGGCAATCCGAACGGGCCGCCCCAGGCGCAACTCGAGGTCCTGCTCGAGCATCTGTCCGATGAGCCAGGTCGAGTTCGCGTTCTTGACCCGGCCGGTGGAGGGAGACAACGTACCCGGAATGCCGATGCCGATAGTCGTAACTGGGGATGGGGAATCGGGGATCGGGGATCCGGAACCCCCACCTTGGGATTTGGGCTTTGGGCTTTGGGGTTTGGGGTTTGCCCGTGCCTGCTGTTCGAGCGTCGCGACCAGCCGCACGATCGCATCGAGCGTAGCGGCGTAACTCTCGCGCGGCGTCTCCACGCGAGTCCGTGCGATCTCCTCGCTGCCGTCGAGCGCCACCCCTTCAATCTTGGTCCCGCCGACGTCTATTCCGATACGGATTGGCACCCGGTGAGCTTACAATCCCCGCATGTCGAGACGCCGCTTTCTCAAGGCCTCAGCCCTCATCGGCGCCGGAGCCGTCGCCAGTGGCTTCCCCGTCCCCCCAGCAATCGCCGCCCGGCAGAAGGCGCCCACCAGCGCGACGAAGAAGCCGATCAAGATCCTGATGGGCGGATACGGTCCGCCGACGACGGGCTTCAGCCTGGGGTTGAAGATGATTGGCGATCGTCTCCAAGCGAAATTCGGCAAGGATGTCGAGGTCAAGTACGTCTACAACATCCTCGACCTCGGGTACAAGGGCGAGGACATCCTGTGGCTCGTCGAGGACGGCGTGCTGACGATTGGCTATCAGTCTAGCAGCTACCTCACCGAGCGTGTGCCCGATCTCGGCATAGCCGACCTCCCGTTCATCTTCTCGGACAATGACGGCGCGCGCGCGGCCATGGACGGCCGCTTCGGCCAGACGCTGGTGCAACGCATCGAAGCGAAGATGGATTACCGGATCCTCGGCTGGTTCGAGAACGGCTTCCGGCACATCTCCAACAGCCTTCGACCCGTGCACGTGCCCGCCGACATGAAGGGCATGCGCATGCGGGTGCTGCCGAGCAAGGTGCAGGAACGCACGTTTGCGCTGCTCGGAGCCAGCCCGAAGATCATGGATTTGTCGGAGCTGCTCCCCGCGATCAAGGCGGGCACGATTGACGCACAGGAGAACCCGTTCTTCAACACAGTCACCTACGGCGTCCACAAGCTCCACCGCTTCCACACGGCGAGCAACCATTTCTACCTCTCGCGTCCGGTCTTTTTCCATCGAGCGTCGTTCGACGCCTGGCCGAAGGCGGTGCAGGAGGAGATGCGGGCGGCGGTGCACGACGCCGTTGCGTTCCAGCGCGGGCTGCATGTGAAGGAAGAAGAAGACTCGATGACCGCCATTCGGGCGGAAGGCGGAGAGATCGTCGAGCTCACGGCCGGCCAGCGCCAGGCATTCGTGGAAGCGGTCACGCCGATGTATGGGGAAGCTCGCGGCCAATACGACCGCGAGCTGTTGTCACTCGTGAAGCTGTAGGGACAAGGGGGAAGTGATCCCCGATCCCTACCGAGTTCCCCTGGCGCCGAGCTCTTTATAGGCGAGCCCGAAGTTGTTCTTCAAACGATTGGGATCGGCCGCCGCATAGCCAGCATACTTCGCGGGAACCTTCCACGTGGTGGACATCTCGTCGACCGTCTTCCCCGCCTTCATGGCTGCCTGCGCGTCACTCAGGAAGTCCCGGTTGAACGAGACGTATTCCCTGAGTTCGGCCGGCGTCATCTGCGTGCTGTGGCCGGTGATGTACATGTCCACGTTCTTGATCCCGTTCAGACCCTTTTCCAGAGTGTTGGCGATCTCCATCGCGCTCCCGCCGTTATTCGCGTCGAGTAACGGAACGTTCTTTCCGGAGAAGATGTCGGCGGTGTGCACGACCCGCAGTGCCGGGAACGCGACCCACGCGTCGCCGTTCGTGTGACCCCGGCCGAAGTAGTACAGATCCACTTCGTCGGCGCCCTTGAACAGCGTCATCTTGTCCTTGAACGTCCGCTTCGGAACACCGCGCCCGTTGTTCTCGTCGAAGATGGTCTTGGCCGGCACGGTCTGATTCGCCGCCGTGCTGTTCGGGATCATCTTCGCCATGTTGGTCTTCGTGTTCTCCTGGACGATGATGTCCACCGTCGCGGGGAACTCCACGTTGCCGCTGACATGATCGCCATGCGTATGCGTGTTGATCAGCGTCGTTATCGGCTTGTCGGTCAGTGTCTTGATCTTGTCAAGGATTGGCTGGCCCCAGCCCGGGTTCTTGGCATCCACGACCACCACGCCGTTGGCCGTGATGAATACAGCGGTATTCCCGCCGCCCCCCTTGAGCACGTACAGGTTGTCTTTCAGCTTCTCAACTTCAACGACCCGCGGCTGCTGCTGCTGCTGCGCCGAGATGGCGATGGACAGCGCACCAACCGCGATCAACGTTCCGAGGACTAGACGTCGCTTCATGCTGCCCCTCCAAAACTCACGCGTAGTATTGCCGATACCTGCCCCTTCTGAACAGCCACCCGCCAAGGGGACCCAGCCAGCCGAGGACGTGGTACATATGTCCCAGGTCCATCAATTCGATCAGATTTCCGTCAAAATCCTTCGCAAAAAAGAATGTGTGACCGCGCGGCGACCGTTCCGGCCTGCTGACGCACTCCACGCCCTTACTCAGGAGGTAGTCGTACCACCGCTGCGTATTCCTGACGTTGAAAGAGATGTGCGTAAGGCCAACCTGGTTCCAGCGGATATCCGTCGGCGGCAGATGTGGCTGGAACTCGAAGATCTCAAGGACCGCGCCGCCAGGCACGCGAATCCAGCCAATCTTGCAGGACGGCGCCCCGCCTGGTCCGATTGAAGTGGAGGGACCCTGAACGCCAAAGAAGGCGCGAACGCGCTCGGTCGGCGCGTCGGCGACACCGACGAGCGGACACCCGAAGACGTTCCAGTAGAACTGGACCGCTTTGTTGAAACTCGACACGGTGATGCCGCAATGGCTGAAAGAGCGTGCTTTCATGACTCTCCGCGCCTGGTCCAAGAGGACCCGGCCTACCTCAGATGCGTTTCCCTGATGTGGTCCGCCACGCGGAGTGCCTGTGCCGCGATCGTCAGACCGGGGTTGACCGCCGCAGACGAAGGAAAAAACGAGGCGTCGACGGCAAACAGATTGTCGATGTCGTGAGCGCGGCAGAACGGGTCGAGCACCGATTCGCGCGGATTGGTCCCGAAGCAGAGCGTGCCGCACTGATGCGTCGTGTTCTTCTCCTTGTGGGAGTGCGCGACGACCACCCAGAAGCCGAGGCGCCGGAGAATCCGTCTGGTTTCGGCGACGAGCTGCTCGTGGGGCGCAACGTTGTTTGGACGGTACTGCAGGCGGATGCGTCCGTCGCGCTCCACTGTCACGCGGTTCTCGATCCTGGGAAGGTCTTCGGAGATGGCGAGCCAGTCCACCCCGCGCGACACCCACGCTTCGTACGCCCACAACGGGATCCACGGAACGACAGTCTGTGCCATGACGCCGTGTGTTCTTCCCTGTGACTGAATCTGTCCGAGCGGGTACGGCGTCGCGCGTCCCCGCAGGTAGAAATCGTTGATTGCGACCGTTTTCTGAAAGACGGTCTCGTTCCGGCGGAACGGATGGAAGCCCTGCATCATCGTCGCGAGATGCGCCATGTAACGCGTTCCGACCAACCCTGAGGAGTTCGCAAGGCCGTTCGGATGCGCGTCGCTTGCGGATCGCAGCAGCAGCGCGGCGGAGTTGACCGCCCCGCATGACACGACAAACAGAGGGGCCTCGACCCGAAGCGTCTCACCATTACGCTCGACTTCGACGGCCTCGACTTTCCGCCCCGCGGCGTCGGTGATCAGGCGACGCGCGTACGCGTTGGTCCACAACCGGACATTCGGCCGCCGTATCGCGTGACGGATGCAGCAGACATCGGCGTCGCTCTTGGCGTGGACCTTACAGGGGAACGAATTGCACGTGTTGCAGAGGACGCAGCCGTCCGACTCGCCTGGCCGAAGCAATCCGAGCGGGAGCGGCGACGGATGCAAACCCAGGGCTTGCATCTCCGTAACAATGCTTTCCATGCCGGCCGAGTGCGGAACCGGCGGGTACGGAAACGGTCCGCGAGCGACTTCCGTGGGATCGATGCCATGTTGCCCGCGAACCTGATAGAGGCTCTCGGCCCGCTCGTAGAACGGCTCGAGCGTCTCGTAATCGATCGGCCACGCCGGTGAAATGCCGTCCACATGTTCCATCGCCTCGAAGTCTTCGCGGCGGAGGCGGTAAAGCACGCTGCCCCAGAACTTGGTGTTGCCGCCGACACAGTAGTGCGTGTACGGGCGGAACTCGCGGCCGTGCTCGTCGAGCCAGTGCTCCGCGATCCGGTAGCGGAGGTGCTTCCACACCGCTTCCGGGTTCCAGTTCTCGTCTTCCTGGGGAATGTAGTCGCCGCGTTCGAGGATGAGAATGCGCGCCGACGTGCCCGCCAGTGACTGCGCCAGCGTGCCGCCACCCGCCCCGCTCCCGATGATGATGATGTCGTAGCGTTCGTTCGGCATCGATCAGGGAGCGACCGCCTCGTAAATCTGGTCCATGAGCCTCTGGTCCTCGATGGCCCGCTCGAGGCTCATCTCCGGCACCCCTTGCTCGTGAATCGCCCGCGCGAAATCACGGTACATCGCCTGGTAGCCGCGGATATCGCGAAAACCCGGAAAAAGCAGCGACGGCACCCCTTCCCCGCGGACGACGACAAACAGCCCGTTGGATTCGAAGGTGATGATGCGGCGGCTGCCGAACAGCTTGGAGAGCCGAAGTCCCCGGAGCAGTGACGGAATCTCCCGCGAGTAGTAGAGCGAACCGACGGCGCCGTTATCGTACCTGAAGGCGACCAGCATGCTCTTGGGGCGCGTATCGGACCCTTCCCGCGACACCGATGGCCGATACCCGTGGATCGTCTCGATCCGGGGTCCGAGACTTCCCGCCAGATGGAGCCAATGAATCCCTTCTTCGAAGAAGGCGTCTCCCCCGGCCATCGTTTCGTCGTTGCGCCAGTCGTCGGCACTCTTGAACTTGCGCGCGATGGTCGTGAAATGCGCGAAGACCATCTCGCCAAGGACTCCTTCCGCGAGCAGCCTTCGCAAACAGACCGCGAGCGGCTTGTAGTGAGCGTTCTCGCCGACGAGCACGACGCGTCGAGACCGGTTTCGCGCCTCCACGACCGTCTGGTAGTCCGACATGGACACGTACGCGGGCTTCTCGACCAGGACGTGCTTGCCGGCCTCGAGCGCCTGCAGCGTCAGGTCGAGATGAAATCGAGGAGGGACGGCGATGACGACTGCGTCGATGTTCGGATCGGCAATGGCCGCGGCGTAATCCGGGTAGCTGCGGGCTCCCCCATGCTCGCGGCAGAAGGCGTCCGCCCTGGCGCGATCACGGCTCGCGTAGCTACAGGTAATCTCGCCCCTCAACGATCTCAGGTGCCGGCTGTGCACGCGGGTGATGAAGCCGCAGCCGAGAAAGGCGATTCGCAGTGCTGGCAAGGATAAACCAGTTTACGACAGCCGGGATTCGGGATTCGGTTGCGCCCAACTTCGCAACGCGAGATCAGGTCGATCCGCCTCGCTTGACACAGTCACAGCGGGTTGACAGTGATAGCGCGGGGTCTTACCGTAGGGCGATTCGCAAAACTTGGTTCGCGCACGCGCGCTGGACGAAGGTCAATGGGAATTCGCACATTCTGGCTGAACCTCGGCTGGCTCGTCATGCTGGTGGTGACGATTGGATTACCCTTGGCGCTCGATGCCGCCGGACGCCTGACGTACTTCACCAGCCTCGGTTTGTGGGGTATCCCGATTCTCTATCTCTGGCCCGTCTTCCGTCTGATCACTGCGGAAGGCACGGGACGGCGCCGCCGGGCTTTACAGTGGACCGCTGGCACTATCGTCGTGCTCGGCATCGTTCTCGACTTTGTGTTCGGACACCTGACGTTGCGGTTCCCGGGCTGCAGCGAGCCTCCGGGTGCTGGCCCCTATGTGTTGTGTCTATCGGCAGTGCGTGGCAGCGTGCCGGTGGAAGAGCTTCTCTTCTATGCGATGGGCCCAGTGGCAATGGTGCTCGTCTATGCATGTGCCGACGAGCGGTGGCTCAGTAGGTACAACCCCAGAGACGATCTGCTGGATCTCAAACTGATACAACTGTCGCCGCGTCTCGTGATCGTCGCTGCCGGCGCCGCCCTGACGGCGCTGGTACTCTGGCGCGTGAATGGAACCTTTCCGACCTATTTTGCGTTCCTCGCCGCGGGAGCCGTCTTGCCGGCGATGTTCCTGTACCGGACCATCGGCAACTTGACGAATTGGCCGGCGTTTGCGGTCACCACGTTGTACGTCCTCGTCACGTCGCTGATCTGGGAAGTGACGCTCGCGATTCCACGGCAGTGGTGGAACTATGAACCTTCCGGAATGATCGGGCTGACGATCATCGCGTGGTCGCGTGGCGACGCAATCTTTCCTGTTGAGGCCGCGGCCGTATGGCTTTTTGCCCCCTTCTCGAGCATTTTGACATACGAGTTCGCCAAGGCGCTGACGCATCACCCGCGCGCGATCAAAGTTGCTTTGTTCGGGTCCGACGCGATGCGTGCGCGTCCCTCTGACTGACGCATCTCTCTCGTGCTCCGGCGGCACATCTTTGCCCGGGAAGCGCTCGGTCGTTTTCAGCACGCGGATTCACGTCACTCCTCACAGTCGCCACGTGTCGAGGAATACAGCCCTCGAATCCCGCTCAATAGAAGTCGTGTGCGTCCACCGACGCGCCGCCGTCGATCCCCTGCAACCGCTCCGCCTTCACCGAGAGCACGCCGTCCTGGTGCTGCAGCACGCCTTCGACGAGCAGGAATGGCTGGCGAATCACGGTCATGCAGTCGCGATCGAACAGGTCGGGGCGGATGATGACGTTGGAAACGCCGGTTTCGTCCTCGAGGGTGAGGAAGACAAACCCCTTGGCGGTGCCGGGCCGCTGGCGCGTGATGACCATGCCGGCAACACGCACCCGGCGGCCATCGCGCACCTGCGGAAGATCCGAGGCACGCAGCACACCGCGCAACGCCAGGTCATCGCGACGCAATGACATCGGATGGGGGCCTATCGTCAGACCCATGCCCGCATAGTCGGCCTGCAAACGCTCGTTGTCATTCATGACAGGAAGTGGGGATCGCTCATTCAGGGATCGGGGATCAGGGATCGGGGATCCGGAGGTTCGTGGTTCATTGTTCGAGGTTCGGAGTTCATCGTTCCAGGTAGCGTGTTCTTGATCCCTGATCCCTGATCCCTGATCCCTGAAGAGCTCCCCTGCAGGGCGGACAGCGCGTTCCACTTGCCATAACGCGCTCCGCCGCTCATGTGTGAAGGCATTGAGCGCCCCGATGTCGGCCAGCGTCGTCAGCTCGTCGCGGCGCAGCCCCGTGCGCTGCACGACCTGCTCGATCGAAGCAAAGCGGCCGACAGGCTGTAGCTGCACGGTCCACTCGTGCGCGCAGGTGTTGCAGAAGTACGTCCGCGTAGGAATCCGTGTAGGGATCGGGGATCGGGGATCGGGGATCCGGCGGTTCAACTGGTCCACGTTTTTGATCCCTGATCCCTGATCCCAGATCCCTTCCCGGACAATTTCAATCATCGACTCGTCGTCTGATCCACATTTCGCGCACAGCAGTGGAGGCGCGAGTGTTTTTGTGCGGTCGAATGCAGCCATCGCCTGACCTGCCTCTTTTCGCAAGCTGTTCACGTAGATGAAACCGAGCCGGATCGCGCCGTCCTCTTCGACGCGGCACAGCCAGTCCGACTGCTGCACGTCGATCGGGTGAAAGCGGACGCCGCGCCGCTGCGCATCCTTGACAAGCGACGCGGGGTGGTAGAACCCCATCGGCTGGTTGTTGAGGAGCGCCGTATAGAACGCGGCGGGATAGTGAACCTTGAGATATGCGCTCGCGTACGCGAGCAGCGCGAAGCTGGCCGCGTGCGATTCCGGAAACCCGTACAGCGCAAACGACGTGATTGAGTTGATGATCCGTTGCGCGGTGTCTCCGGTGATACCGTTGCGCGCCATCCCCTCGCGCAGCTGCCCTTCGATCTGCTTCATGCGCTTCTCGGAGCGCTTGAACCCCATCGCGCGCCGCAGCTCCTCCGCCTGGCCTCCGGTGAAGCCCGCGGCGACCATCGCCATGCGCAGCAGCTGCTCCTGGAACAACGGCACGCCGAGCGTGCGCGCGAGGATCGGCTCGAGGCACGGATGCAGCGGCACGACCGGCTCGCGTCCCGCGCGGCGATTCAGGTACGGATGCACCATGTCGCCGACGATCGGTCCGGGCCGGATGATCGCCACCTGCACCACGAGGTCGTAGAAATGCGTCGGCTTCAACCGCGGCAGCGTCGCCATCTGCGCCCGCGACTCGACCTGGAAGACGCCTATCGTCTCCGCCTTCTGCAGCAGGTCATAGACCGCAGGATCGTCTGGGGGTAAATGCGCGAGATCGAAAGCAGGCGGCGGGCAGCTGGCAGCGGGCAGTGTTGGACTGCCGGCAGCCGGCTGCCGGCTGCCGGCTGACGCGTTTACCAATTCAATAGCGTCTTGCAGAGCGGCCATCATCCCCAACCCCAGCAGATCGACCTTGACGATGCCCATCTCGGCGCAATCGTCCTTGTCCCACTGGATGACGACGCGGCCGGGCATCGACGCGGGCTCGAGGGGAACGACGGCATCGAGCTCACCCTGGCAGATCACCATCCCGCCCGAGTGCTGCCCGAGATGTCGGGGCAGATCCTGGATACGCATCCAGAGATCCGCAAACGTCTGCATCCGCGGCATCGCCAGCGACAGGCCCGCCGCCGCCATGTTGCGCCCGAGGGTGTCGTTCGGATCGGTGAACTCGAACTGGTTCATCGCCTTCGCAAGCCGGTCGATTTCATCGTCCTGAAGCGAGAGGGCTTTGCCGACCTCGCGCGCGGCGCTGCGACTGCGGTAGGTGATGACGTTGGCGGTCATCGCCGCGCCCAGCCGTCCGTATTTCTCGTACACGTGCTGGATGACGCGCTCGCGCCGATCGCCGCTGGGCAGATCGAGATCGATGTCCGGCCACTCGCCGCGCTCCTCCGACAGGAAGCGCTCGAACAGCAGTTCCATCGCGATCGGATCCACCGCCGTGATCCCGAGGCTGTAGCACACGGCGCTGTTGGCCGCCGATCCGCGTCCCTGCACGAGGATGTCCTGCTGCCGGCAGTAGTTGACGATGTCCCAGACGATGAGGAAGTAGCCGGCGAGATCGAGCTTCTCGATCAGCGCGAGCTCGCGCCCGATCTGCGCACGCGCCTTGTCGTGATACGGACGGTACCGATCGCGCGCGCCCGCCTCGGTGATGTGGCGGAGGAACGATACCTCCGTCTCCCCTGCCGACACCGGGTAAGTCGGGAAGCGGTACCCGAGATCCGCCATCGTGTACTCGAGCCGCGCGGCGAGCGCCTCGGTGCCGGCGAGCGCGTCGGGGCGATCGCCAAAGAGCTGTGCCATCGCATCCGGCGACTTGAGGTATCGCTCGGCATTGCGCGCCAGCTTGCGGCCGGCGGCGTCGAGCGTCGTGTGGTGACGCACGCAGGTGAGCACATCGAAGAGCGACCGATCCGCCGGCTCGGCAAACCGCACGTCATTGGTCGCGATGACTGGCACGCCGAACGCGCGGGCGATCCCGGTCAAGGCGACGTTTTCCGCCTCTTCATCGCGCATCAGGTGGCGCTGCAGCTCCACGCAGACGTTGCGGCGCCCGAAGATGCCAACGAGGCGATCGAGCAGTCCGCCGACACCGTACCGCCGCGCATCGAGCATGGGCCGGCCGGCCAGTGCCACGAGCCCTGTGGTGTACCCCTCGAGCTCCTCGAGCATCAGCGCGCCTTCAAGCGCTTTACCTTTTGGCGCGCGCATCTTCATGCGAGTGACCAGGCGACAGAGATTTCGGTACCCGTCCGCGCTTTCAACAAGGACGGGGAGACGCCACGTGTCCGCAGGCAGCCGGCGGCCGGCAGCCGGCTGTTCGTGCTGGGTTCTGCCCGCTGCCAGCTGCCCGCTGCCGACTATCGTCAGTTCAGCACCGATGATCGCGCGGAGTCCCGCCTGCGTTGCTGCTTTATGAAAGCGCGGCGCGCCGTAGACGCCATCGGCGTCAAGCAGTGCGATCGCGGAGTAGCCGAGCGCCGCTGCGCGTTCGACGAGCGTTTCGGGCAGCGACGCGCCCTGGAGAAAGCTGAAGGCTGAGGCTGCGTGGAGTTCGATATACATAGCCGGCAGCTGGCCGGCAGCTCGCAGCAAGTTCTCGGGCCGACTGCCCGCAGCCTGCTGCCCGCTGCCAGCTAATCAACCACGCCCTCGATGAACCAGGCATCCGTGTCGCGCTCGCGGAAGATGCGATAGGTCGCCCCGTCGCTGAGCGTCACATCCCACTCGTCGCGCTCCCACGCTTTCACTTCTACGGGCCACGGCTTGCCCGACGTAGCCGAGGCGAAGTCGGTCCTTGATGTCTCTGTGCCTCCGTGACTCCGTGGCTTGTCCCGGTGACCATCGGCGGCTTCGACCCACCACCCACCGGACGAGCGCCTGGGCCCGGCATACGTCTCGACGTGTCCTCCGCTCCATCCACGTCGATCGGAGATCCCCCGCACGGGCGCACCGCGATCGACCCGCACGCGCGCGGGAACGGGGAACCGGAAGCGGCGCATCGCCACCACGGTAGGGATCGGGGATCGGGGATCAGGGATCCGGGGGTTCGCAGGTTCTGTGCTTTTGATCCCTGATCCCCGATCCCTGATCCCTGTATC
>ORMF012644181.1_pt1 | contig 21923 bp, 24 predicted proteins | sample 1779871 | NCBI WGS metagenome assembly ORMF01 (sample SAMEA104232316, study PRJEB22302) | groundwater metagenome | biome: forest; feature: aquifer; material: groundwater | place: USA | collected 2011-08-07 | depth 5.4 m | reverse complement strand
ATGATCCGCCAAGTCAAAAAAGAATTCCCTGGATTAGTACTCGCGAATGGCGGAATAACGTCACCGGCACAAGCCATTACGATGATAGAGGCAACTGGTGCTGACGGCGTCGGCATCGCTCGCGGTAGCTGGGGTGCGCCGTGGATTTTTAGACAGACCCGTGAACTTCTCACGACCGGAAAAATGTCCGAGGTAACGACCGGTGAGTTACTACACGCCATCCGTCGTCACGCTGAATTACTGAACACGCATAAAGGAGCGCACGGACTGATCGAGTTCCGCAAGCATTTCGCCCACTTTATCAGCGGACGTCCCGGCGCCGCCCGACTGCGGGCCCGGGCCGTTCAGGTCATCAGCCTCAACGATATCGATCATCTACTGCACGAACTGGCCAACTAAAAACATCCGGCCCGAAGGCCGGATGTTTTATTATGGCGCAGGTTACGGGGTAATCGTCACCTTGTTGGCCAGGAAGTATTTATTCGCGCTGTTCCAACTGCCGCGGACCGTGACAACCTGGTCGTTCGCCAAGTCGGTGAATGCCTTTTCAACGTCACCAAGCCAGTACTTCGTTCCGTCGTGGGTCTTGACAGTCGCGGCGACGGTGATGGTCTTGCCGCTGGCGGTCTGCTTCTGTTTAAGGATTAATTTGAACGTCTTCGTTGTGGCGTTCAAATCGGTGATGGTCCCCTTGATTTGACCCCACCAGATCGATTTGTCCCAGATCAACTTGGCCACACCGCCTTCGAGTTTCGTTCCCCAGAGCTTGACCTTATCGCCAACCGCAATTTCAACGATCGTCGCGCTACCCTTAAACTTACGGATGATCTTCGTCGTCGAATCAATCGCAAAAGTGTAGGGTGAGGTGGTAATCGTTTCGTCCTCATTCTTCGATCGCACATCGACAGTGATTGATGTGGTGCTCACAGCAGTCACTTTGCCGTTAACGTGCACGTACTTTGTTTTTTCTCCATCAACTGCGCGGTTGAACATCCCGATGCCATTTCGATCACCTTTTCCATCAAGGGCTGATTCCTCACTGTGGAGGAACTTCGGCAACCCCTTCGATGAAATTTTCGCGTCGGCGACCGGTGCGACTAACAGGCTCGCGAGAGCCAACATCGGAACCGCTAAAAATATCTTTCTCATAGAGATTCTCGTTTAATAATAAACCGCATCTATTGATATATCGCTAAGAATGAAACAAACGTTACCGTCGACCTTGGACTAAATTTCGTATTTGTATTTTTTATCAGACGCCCCGCCCTTAATGAGAATCATGGAGATGATCGGCGCGACGATCCAGAAGAACCGGGCGTTTTCGTGGGCGAACAAGCGCTGGGTCAGCGGCGCCAAATGCTCCGAAGCGGATGGCGACAAGAACGACAGGGTGATGGAAATCAGGAGGCCAACGTGGAGAAAACTGAAGAGCAGGACCTGCCACCATGATCCACCCGCGTCACTCTTGGCAACGGTCGCGAGCAAGGCTGAACGCGACATTAAGAAGAAAAGCGCGATGAACACAACGACGAAAGCCGAAACCCGAACAACGAAGAATTGACTGACCCCTATGTCAGCGTTAAAGTTTCCGATAAATGGGGCGAAGTTGACGACCGCCAAGGCCATGTAGACCGAGATCAGAATCGTGATCACCCGATCGCGACCGAGACTTAACCCATAGAGCAAGGCGGCGACAATAAAGAACAAGATGATGAACAGGTCCCAACTTGGTTGGGCCCAGTTGATGCTGGCTACAAAGCTTTTTGCCTCAGTAGTCGTTTGGGTCAAATTGACCGCCAGTAACGGCATGAAATTACGGCTTTATTTTGTTTAGTATTCGCAGTATAGCATATTTAGATGTAAAAAACAAGCTCCGGCGTGCATTGCCTCGTCGCTGATATCGATAACAATAATCGGCTTGACCATGGTATACCCCGGTGATACATTAGTGCCGGCCCTTTACAAGGAGAATACCATGCGTCAACGAGCTTTTGAGTTTTGCCGACGGGAAGGGGTGTGCCTTTTAGTAATTGAATTTGAGCCAAGTCGGCACGCCGGTACAAAGTCCGTCTTTATCGAAGATGAAGAAAAAATACTTTCGGTTGTTACCGCAGTTATGACCACCTCTTGGAATGGTGGTACCCACGGCGAACATAGTATCGGGTATTACCGCGCAACTCTCTTTAGCCCTCCCGACTGGGTTGCCGCCCATTGGTGGAACCACGGTGGGCGACGGATCATCCTCCACCTCGCGTGCACAGATCGATCCGTCTATATGAATGGGCAAGAGATGTTCGATCAGAACGGGTCGGTCAGGAAAACTCTCGAGGCTCTTTGTGCTACACAGGGACTAGTCTCGCCTTCATACTAGAAACACCAGCGTCTTCGTAAGAAGCGCTTTTTTACTATACGAGAATACTTCACCGCATGGTGCGCACTATGAAGACTAGTTAACTAGCAAACCAGGTAACTAATCAACTAACCCTCTACACTCCCTCGTCTTGGAGCTCCTTCAGCAACTTCTTGGCTTTGGCCGAGAGGTGTTTTGGGACATCAACCGTCACTTTGACCCGATGATCGCCCCGGCCGCGGCCGCGCAGTTGTGGAATTCCTTTGCCTTTGATCTGAAAAACCTTACCCGGCGGCGTCCCGGCCGGAATCTTTAAGGTGACCGGTCCGTCCAATGTTTCAACTTCAACCGTACCACCAAGCGCGGCGACTGACATCGGAATCATCGCTTCACCAAACACAATGTCGCCGTCTCGTTTCAGCGTTGCGTCTGGCGCAATCGAAATATCCAAGTACAGGTCGCCGCTCGGTTGGCCGCGCCGACCGGCTTCGCCTTTCCCGGCGAGCTTGATTCGCTGGCCGGCGTCTATGCCGGCGGGAATCTTGACGGTGATTTTTTCCGTTTTCTCAATCCGCCCGTGACCATGGCAGTGCGAGCACTTATCGCTCACCGTCGTTCCCTCGCCATCACAGGTCGGACAGGTGCCGACCGTCTGAACCGCGCCGAGAAATGTCTGCTGGACCCGTTGGACCTGACCGCGACCGCCGCAAGTCGCGCATTGTTTCGGCGCTGATCCCCGCTTCGCGCCGCTCCCAGAACACTCGGGGCAGGTAACGTGGTGGCGAATCTGGATGTTTTCCTCACCGCCGAAGGCGGCTAAACGGAATAAAATCGTCAACTCCGCCCGGATATCAGCCCCGCGCGTTACCCGAGATCGCGCTGACCGTCCACCGCCAAAACCGAAGAGGTCGCCGAACATATCGCCGAGATCGCCCATGTCGACCTGGCCGCCGAAACCGCCACCAAAGGGACCACCTGCCCCGCCAGCGGCGGGGCCGCCTTGGCGGCGCGCCTGATCGAAGGTCTGGCCGTACTGATCGTACTGCTGACGTTTCGTCGAATCACTAAGAACCTGGTAGGCTTCATTAATCTCTTTGAACTTTTCGGCGTCGCCAGTTGATTTGTCAGGATGAAATTGGTGGGCTTTTGTCCGAAAAGCTTTCTTGATTTCGTCAGCGCTCGCCGAACGGTTGACGCCAAGGAGTTGATAGTAATCGCTTGCCATATCGTTAGCCACCATATCAAATTAGCACTCGATTGGCAAGAGTGCTAAGCCGTAAAGCCTATGTTCGCGGCACTAATTTTGACTCATCCATCCGCGGGTCGGCCAGCAGAATCTTCACCGCTTGCCCGATAAAACCGCTATAGCCCGGTTTCGGGAAGTGCGATCCTTTCACCAGGATCGCATCGCCGACTTTGAGCAGGGGACGAAGCGTGGTTGCCGCCGCTTCGGCCGAGTCCACCGTAAACAGCCGAGCCGGCGGAAAATGTTTGCTCACCGCCGCTTCACCGATCCGCTTGGCGAGTGAACCGACGGTAATAATTGTTTCAATGGCATCGGGTGATAAGATGCTCCCGATGCGATCATGGCTGGCCGCCGCCGTTGAACCCAATTCCGACATTTGACCGAGAATGACGTGTTTTTTTCCCGGTACATCCAGTTCGAGTAACGTGGTGACTGCCGAAATCATTGAGGCGGGTGAGGCATTATATGAATCATCAATAATAACGGTGCCTTCAACCCCGCAAAACAGATGCATCCGGCCCGGCGGCGCCTGGTAAGCCTTAAGCCGTTGGACGCTCGTCAGCGTTTCATCGCCACAAACGTTCGCGACGGCGATGGCGGCGGCCACCGGATAAGCTTGGTGGCGCCCGATGACGCCGGGCAAAGCGATCGGAATGACGCTCCCGGCCACCGCCAGTTTGACGATTTGCCCGGTCGGCAGGCCGTGCTCATCGGTCACAGCCCGAACCTGGTCAATCCGAATGTCCGCCTCCGGCGCCCAGCCGAAGGTTATAACCCGGCATCGCAATTTTTGAATCAGTTCCCGACTGTGTTGATCGTCGAGATTCATGACCGCCGTTCCGTCGGCGGGTAACATCCTCACCACCAGCGATTCTTCAGCCACGACCGCCTCGATGGTATCAAAAAATTCCATGTGCTCAGGAGTCACCGCGGTCAGGACACCGATCGTCGGTCGGGCTAATGTAACGAGCGGACGGAGATCGCCCGGTTTATCGGCCCCCAATTCTAAGACTAAAGCTTTCGGGTAGGGCCGCCGCCCGATCAGTTGGACCAGGCCGCTGAGCATCACGCCAAACCATTGCCAAACCTTGGTCCGGGCCTCACCGCCGGCAATGATCGCCACCGGCACGCCGATGGCCGCGTTAAAACTGCCAAAGGTCTTGCGGACCGGACGGCCCGGGTGCGCCAAGGCGGCCGCGATAGCTTCTTTCGTTCCCGTTTTTCCGACCGATCCGGCGACGGCAACGACAACCGGCCGCTCCTTTTTCAGGATCGCCGCGGCAAGACTGCGAAAGATGGCTCGGGCAAGAAATTTCATAGGCTGGTCAGGGGCTTATTGTCCCGTCGCGGCCGGATCGGCCGGCGGGACGCCAAGATAGAGTAGCAGTAATCGCGCCAGATTGCCGAAGAGTGGGGCGGCGCTTGATTCGGCAAACTGGACATCCTTCGGCCGAACGAGTTTAACGACCATCACAAACCGTGGATTTTCCACCGGCGCAAAACCAGCAAACGTTCCAATGGTTTGGTTGGTTTCATACTGTCCGGTGGTGGGATCGGCAATTTGGGCCGTGCCGGTTTTCCCGGCGACGAAATAGCCGGGCACCCCGGCTCTTTTGCCATGGCCATTTTGAACGACTCGGACCAACATCGCCCCGATCGTCGCCGATGTTTTGGCCGACACTACTTGCCGCACCGTTTTTGGCTGGGTTACGGTCGCGGTCCCATCCGGTTTAACAATCCGATCGATCAGATACGGTTGCATAAGTTTACCGCCATTAGCCAGAGCGGCAAAGCCCGCCGCTAATTGCAACGGAGTCACGGTCAGCCCTTGGCCAAAGGATCCGGTCATCGCGTAAATATCTTTCCCTTTGGACAAACTGCTGATATTGCCCGACGCCTCGTCGAGTTCTATCCCCGACGGCTGGCCGAAACCGTAGGCCTGGACATACCGTTCAAAGGTGCTCGGGCCAATCTGCTGCATGGCGAAGATGGCGCCGGTGTTGAGGGATTTTTCCAGGACTTCATACATCGTTTGGACGCCGTTGGCTTTCAGATCGGAGTTGCGAATCGTGAAACTTCCGACTTTCACTTCACCGGTGTCAGTGTAGGTCGTGTCCGGGACGACCTTCCCTTCATTAAGGGCCGCCGCCATCGTAAATGGTTTAAAGACCGACCCCGGTTCGTACGGTTCCTGAGTCGCTGAATTCAGAAACGTCTTCACGTCCTTGACTTGGCCATAGGCGTTCGGGTCGTAATCGGGAGCGCCGCACATGGCCATGACGGCGCCGGTATGGGGATCGAGGATGACGAGACTGCCGTTATCGGCCCCGTGTTTCTTGACCGCCTCGTTCAGCGCCTGACAGGCTTCAAATTGAATCGTCCGGTCGATGGTCAGAATAATATCTGAACCGTCGATCGCCGGTTGCCAAAATTGGGCGGCGGTCGCGATCAGCTGACCCGAGGCGTCTTTCTCCGCTTTGAGAAACCCTTGCCGACCGGCCAAAACGGCTTCGTGCGCGCCCTCAAGACCGTAGCGTCCGACTTTTTTATCGCCGTCATAACCAACGAATCCGAGGACGTTCGCGCCAATATTTTTCTCCGGATAGTACCGGGTATTTTCATCGGCGAAATACAGCCCGGTGATTTTCAGGGCCGCAATTTCCGTTTGCTTCGCATCGGTCAGTTCATGCTGAATCGGCTCATAGAGGTCGTTGGGTTTATTCAGGCGGGCGAACAACGTCGCTTCGTCAACTCCGACGAGCGGGGCCAGGGTGGCGGCGACATCGGCGGGTTTCGTCACCTGTTTGGGGATTGCATAAAGCAAATGGAGCGTTTGATTGGTCGCCAAGGGGTAGGTTCCGGTCGCCGCTTGCCGATCGTGGACAAGGATATCGCCTCGCGCCGGATAGAGCTCTTGGCTGAGTTGATGTTGATCCTGGGCTAAGGCTTCATAAAATCCATAGTTGACGACTTGGAGCGTGAACAAACGCAATAACACCAACGACGCCATCAGCCCGACGCCGACGGTCATCAAGGTCAGCCGGTCACGCCACCAGTCGGAACTCCGTCGAACCGAAGGGCGGACCATGATCAGCTCCTAGCGCGGTCCCTGCGTCGTCGCCACGGCGCCGATGGCCGGTAAATATTCAAATCCCTGGGTCGGTTCTAAATTGAGGGTTTGGCTGGTCAGCCGGACCGAACTGAGCGACCGAAGGTCGGCCGCTTGGAGTTCCAGTTTTTCATTGCTGACTTGAAGTTTCGCCAGCTGGGTTTCCAAATCATCAATCGTAAAGCCCTGTGAAGCGGTCTGATTTGTCAGCAAGACGTAACCAAACCCTGACAAGGCGGCGGAAATCGAAACAAGAACGGCAAATTTTTGCGTCGAAATTTTTAACCGGTGCCACCAGCGGGTGGATTGGGCCAGCGGGTTGGTTCGATGCAAACGGCGGGTCATAGGTTTCTGGTGTTTTTGTTTTTTGCTTAATGAGGTTTTTGGTAGATTCGGAGTTTGGCGCTTCGGGAACGCGGGTTGGCGAGTTGCTCAGCCCGGGTTGGAGCGATAACGTGCTTGGTAATTATTTCAACCCGTCCAGCGTCAGCCATGTTCTTCCCCCATTGCTTGACCAATCGATCTTCAAGCGAGTGGAAAGTAATGACCGCTAGTCGGCCGCTGGGTTTTAGGAGCGACACCGCTTGCGGCAACGCTTCGGTCAACGCTCCGAGTTCATCATTAACGGCAATCCGTAAAGCCTGGAAGACAACGGTCGCGGGGTGAACTCGTCCGCGGCGACGCCAGATGGCGGCCACCGCTTCGGCCAGTTGGCCGGTAGTGGTGAAAGGTGCGGTTCGTCGAGTGGTGACGATCATCTCAACGAGCGATTCCGGTCGATTGATCTCGCCGTAGTCCCGGAAGATCGTTGTCAGTTGGCTCGGCGTCCAGGTATTGACGATCTCGGCCGCGGTCAACGATTGGTGGACCGGATCGAAACGCATGTCGAGCGGACCATCGTGCTGTAAGGAAAATCCCCGAGCCGCATCTTCGATCGTCATTGATGAGACGCCGAGATCGAAGAGGATACCAGCGACCTGAGTACATCCTTGAGCGGTGGCCACTGACGTGAGGTCGCGGAAATTCGCGTTCACCGCCACGAGTCGTGACCCAAAACCGCTGAACACCGTTCGGGTTTGTTCAAGTGTTCGCGGGTCGGCCTCGATGGCCAGCAGTCGCCCGTTCGGCGCGATCCCTTCGAGCAGTCCGCGGGCATGTCCCCCGCCGCCGAAGGTCGCGTCGATGGCGTCATCGTTCGGCTGAAGATTGAGCTGTTGAAGAACGTCTGGGAAAAGGACCGGAATGTGACCGGGCATGCGAGGGAATTTAGACGCCGAGCTCACCGAGAGCTTCAGCGATATCCCCGCTTTGCCGTTCCGTCCCACTTCGGTACCTTTCCCAAGCGGTCTTGTCCCAAAGTTCTAAACGATTGTAAAGACCAGCGATCACGACCATCTTTTTTAATCCGGCGAACTGTCGCAAATATTCCGGCACGACGACCCGACCCTGCTTATCGATCTCCAGCTCCATCGCCCCGGCTAACATCAACCGGCTGAAGGCCCGGGTGTTCGCTTTCGAAATCGGCAACCGCGCCAACTTCTCGGCCATAACTGACCACTCTTTCTTGGTATAAATGAACAGGCAATTATCGAGTCCCCTGGTCACGACCGCACCCTTGGTCAGATCAACGCGAAACTTGACCGGGACTTGGACCCGGCCTTTATCGTCTAGAGCGTGGTGATATTCTCCTATGAACATAGAGACACAATGTGGTTTGTTTTAGTGTGCGCACCTGCCCAGCATCTGACCGAGCCGCGCGAGGGCATGGTGCTGGGTGATGGTACTCACCGATAAACATATGATTTGGCTGGGTTTTGTTGGTTTTAATTATCAGTGGAGCAGGGGGCCCTTCGCACGGCTCAGGGCAAATTGCGGCTTCGGCCGCAATTTGACTTATCCCCACTTTTCTCCACCTACAACCATTTTACACCACAAAAACCCTTTCGTCAACACAATGTTCCACCCCGTTAGACAATACGAAACTAGCCTGAAGTTAGCAAAAAACTTGTTTCCACCGAGGAGCTTGAAGGATGAATCACACCCCGGAATTGTCTAACGGGGTTCCACGCGGAACCCTACCTACGTTACAGCTTCGGCAGGCAGGCCTCTGGGGATAACTCGGCCATTTTTCCAACGCAAAGTCCACCCCCACACCAATCGGCACGTACATGGGTTTAGATTAACTGCGCAATAGGTGGCATGAGCTTCGCTTTATAGATATATTAATATTCTCCCCGATTGGTGTGGGGGATAAGAAAAAACCGCTACCGGAGGTGGAGCGGTTATACGGATGCTAATTATGGAACGGTAATTCGAATTGCTGAACGCCCTTCAGCCCCTCTGCTACCAAACCCGCGGTCGAGACATTGTAGCCATTCTGTCGTAATAAATCTTCCATCAGATAGGAACCCCGACCGTCGGCCAGGGCGTGGAGCATCCCGATCAAAGTGCGAAATTCGAATTGCCGAAGATGCTTTTTCGTGATGCCGTCCCAACCGTTATGCCATAACCACAAATGCAGATGCTCAACAATCACTTCACGGTGCAGTGGCTGACGAACGCCTGGGCGTCGAAAATCGCAAAGCCCGATGCAGCTGATTGGTGGTTGACACATAACTCCCTCCCTAGCAAAGGTACATAAAAAGTGCTTGTCTGGGAGCAAGCCTACGTTGAAAACTACCCGAATGTCAAGAGGCTATTGCCTGTGCATCAACTGATAGACAGCAATCCCAAATGCCGTCGCGACATTCAACGATTCCTTTTTACCAACCATCGGAATTTCAAGATGGACGTCACAGAGTTTCAGTAAGGCTAGACTCACTCCCCTGACTTCGTTGCCGACTATCAGCACAACGGTCCCCCGCGGTTTGTACGAAAAAATATTTGTACTTTTTTGTGTTTGCTCCAAGGCAACGATCCTTGCACCCGCCCGACGCATATTCTTCAACCAGGGAGCGGGGCGGCTGATTGATTCCCACGGAATAAAATTCTCGGCACCAAGCGAAACTTTCACTACCCCGGGGTGCGGCGGGCGGGCGCTATAGCCGCTCAAGACGATCTTGCTGACGCCCGCACCATCGGCGGTGCGAAAAATTGAACCGACGTTGTAGGCGGAGCGTATATTGTGGGCGAGGATGATGATGGTGGGTTTCATATGAATGGCAGTCAGAAGTTTACAGGATTATTACTATCCTGTGACCAGCGTTCAGGATTTAACTGGATGTATTCGCGTATTCGAAGAAGATCATCCTCTCCGCGGAGGACGCGCTCATGAAACGATCGTTGCCAAACCGAAGCGCCGGGAGTGAGACGTATATTGTTTATTCCAGCGGCTGAAAAGGTTTTTAAGCCTCTCACGATTTCTGTCAACGGGTGGTGTCGAGGCGTTTTCGTGCTACCACCACGCAGCTGCGGGTTTAAACCCGCAGCTGCAGAGGATGGTTCTTTGGTCCAGTCTGGAATTGATATAATTCCGTGAAAATGATTCGGCATAATAACATAGTCATCCAGTTCGCAGACATAATGGTTTGGTAAATCCAGCCAACATTTTCTAACGATTTTTCCGTAGTCATTGAGTTGTATTCTCCCGTCTTGCGAGTAACCAAACAATTCTGCACGGTTACGTGTGCAGATCGTGACAAAATAATATCCCGGTTGAGAATAGTCGTAGTTAGGTAAACGCATGGCAAGCCTTTGCTGCCAGCCACCATGAAAATTATTCTAAACTACTCACCAAACAATTGCAAGTCATCGCCTCCGTCCCTTCTTCCTTGCCTGTGACTGCAAGACCCGATCAAGTAATCCTTTCGGCGCCCCATCATCAAGGTTAATCACTTGATCTGGATCGATCAGATGATCAACCTCTGACGCAACGTCATCAGTTAGTCGATATGATTCCAGCAGTTTATCTGGGATTTCCTTGAGAAATGGCGAGGGATTTTGCAACTGCATCGACATCGACCGAAACCCAGCGGCTAAACTATACGTCAGGAACAAATACTCTTTCGCCCGGGTCACGGCGACATAGAATAACCGCCGCTCTTCTTCCAACCCACCATCTTCTGTGAGAGCCCGCGGGTTCGGCCAGGCTTGGTCACTAAGATGGAGAACAAAAACAGCCCGCCATTCCAGGCCTTTGGCTTGGTGAACAGTTGAAAGGATGAGTTTCTCTTTATCGCTCGCATCCGCCCCGCTTTGCGCCACCCCGAATTGTTCCTGCAAAGATACTTCTGATAAAAACTTTGAGAGATCAGTGTATTTCCCGGCGAACAACGCTAGTTGCTCCAAATCCTGTAATCGATCATTCGCGTCTTGGTATTGGTTTTTCAGATACTCCTTGTAGTCACTATCCATGACCAGTCGGACAAGGTTTTCCGGACTGCTTTCACGCTCATCAACCAATGATTCCACCATCCCCCGAAAAACTTTCCACCCATTTGTCGCCCGAGACGGAACCGTGATCCGCTCGATGGCAATCGTCAGGGGGTGCGGGTCGTCGTCAATGCCAAGATTATCCTGCAATGTTTGAAAAATGAGGCTAGCGGTTTGATCGCCAATACCCACTTGGAGCCGCAAGACGCGACTCATCGCCACTTCATCCTGCGGATTATCAACAAGTTTCAGGTGAGCCAGCACGTCTTTAATATGGGCTCGATCAAAAAATCGTAAACCACCTCGGAAATCGTAAGGAATATCGCGATGGGTTAACTCGAATTCAAGCGCCTGGGAATGAAACGCCGCGCGAAATAGCACGGCCATCTCATTCAACGGTATGCCCTCTTCACGCAGTTCCAGTATTTTTTGCGCAATAAATTCCACTTCCTGCTCATCGCTTGTGGCCGGAACGATAATCGGCCGAGTACTCCCCTCCCGAACATGCTGGAGTTTTTTTGGGAATTGCTTGGTGTTGTGTTTAATGATTTCGTTGGCAACGTCAAGCACCGGTTGGGTTGAACGGTAATTCGTTTCCAGGCGGAACGTTTTTGCGTCCGAGTATTTTTTTGGAAAATCTAAAATATTGGCAATATCAGCCCCGCGGAAAGAATAGATCGACTGGGCGTCGTCTCCGACCACTAACAAGTTCTTGTGAACTTCAGCCAGCAATTCAACAATCTCGGCCTGAAGATGGTTTGTATCTTGGTATTCGTCAACCAGGATGTATTGGAACTGCTGGCTCAGCCGGGCGCGAATGTCCGGGAATTCTTTCAGCAGACGACGCAGTTGCCACAGCAGATCATCAAAATCCATCGCGTTCGTGCGGCGTTTCCGTTCGGTATAGGCCGCGGCGATATCAATGAGCTCGCGTTGAACTTTCATAAACTCCGGTTTCACTTCCGCGATCAGCTCATCCATCGGCAACCCAGTGTTGATCGACAATGAAATCAAACCATTGATCACCCCGGCTGACGGAAACCGTGTCTTCTTGGTATCAATATGCAGTCCTTTAACGCAGAGACCGATCAAATCTTTACTATCTTCTTCATCAAGAATCGTGAAATTGTTTCCGTAGCCAAGGACTTTGGCGTATTTGCGGAGTAACACATTGGCGACGTGGTGAAACGTCCCGCCCCAGAGCGTCGAAGGGAATTGCCCGAGCAGTTCCTCAACGCGAAATAGCATTTCCTTCGCGGCTTTGTTCGTAAACGTGACCAGGAGAATATTCGATGGATTGACTCCTTTCTCAATGAGATATGCCACCCGGTACACAATCGTCCGTGTTTTTCCTGACCCGGCGCCAGCTAATACTAAACATGGCCCATCACCATGAAGCACAGCGTCAAGTTGTTCGGCGTTCAGCTCTTTTGGGTAGTCAATACGAAAATTTTTTAGATCAAACGACTTCTTAATGATGTATGGTGTATCCATGCTAAAGAGTCAGTCTGATACTAATCTTTCCGGCGGAGCCGCCTGCCTGACCGGCAGGCAGGGACCCGGCTTCGCCGGGGAACGCCGCCGGGTCGAAGGATTTCTTAAGTATATACTCTACTGCCATACCTTACATGTTGTTTTTAGGAAAATCCATTCAATACCACGAGATGGTGAGCCGGGTCGAACTATCGAAGGATTTTTTGATGATGTAGTCGGTTGCCATCGTCAGGAGTCTATCAATAATGGGAAAATCGAACAACCATCGGGGAGCAAAAGAAAATAGCAAGGAGGCCGCTTCCTGAGGCTCTCGAAGGACGCGGATCACGTATGGCGTCGGTCACACCTGATGGTTCGAGTGTCTCACTAAGCAGGTGCGACCAACTATAAGGTGTATCGGCTCCTTTTCACGTCAAAGAAAAAACGGGGAGGAGATGAATCCTGCCCGCTGATAACCGATTTTTGTTGAGACTGATGTCAGTCCGGCGGTGGCTGTACCAGTTGCACCCGGTATGACTGTGGTCGCTGATGAATGAACAGCAATTTGCCGTTGCGCGTCACCATGGCGCGTTCATCGGGGTGGCGTTTTCCGAGCCACTCGACGAACTGGTCCTTGGCATCCTCGATGCCATCTGGGAACGTACTGCGAACCCCGGGCTCATAAAAAAGAGTAATCTGTGGTCCGGGTAAGAGGTCCTTTGACATGGCCTTCCTCCTTATAAGTTTCACTGGACTAGGAACGCCTCATACGTGCCGTATCTAACTCCTTTAACGTTTCAGTGTCAATGCTTTTTCTTAACCGAAGCAGCTCCCTCGCTCCACTCGGGACAAGAACCAGTTAGATTGGGACCTTGGCCGGAGCGTTATCAAAGCTTTGTCTTAAAACGAAGTAGGTCCCTCGCGCGGCTCGGGACAAGTATACATTGTCCTTTTAGGTAGCATTCGCTACCTGTGGATAATGTATACTTGACTTCGGTTTTTATTCGGTCTATGCTTACTCACGACATGAAACGGCCGTCAGGGGGAGCAACGCGAAGGATGCGGCAACGCCCCTCGCCCTCCCCGCCCGACGGTTGCAACTAACAAAACTATGGCTCATATCCTCCCCAAGACAAAGCAACGGGTCCTCCAATATTTGAAGGACTACATCGCCCGGCACGGCTACGCGCCAACGCTATCGGAAATCGCCAAGCATCTTGATGTTTCGGCGCTCTCCACGGTGCACGAACATATTCAATTTCTTGAAGAACGCGGGTTTATTGAACGGGCTGACGGCGAAGAACGCGGGATTACGATTACCTCGGCTGTGAAGCGGCTTGGTCAGGTTTTAGCCAAGAGCATCAGTTTGCCAATTTCGGGTGTCATTGCCGCCGGTAGCCCAATCGAAGCGATTGAACAACGCGATCAACACTTGGCCGTTCCAGAGGAGCTTGTCCGCGGAAAAAATGCCTACGTTCTGAAAGTTCGCGGTGACTCCATGATTGAAAGCTTTATCGCCGACGGTGATTACGTGGTCGTTGAGAAAACCGATTACGCTAAAGATGGCGATACGGTAGTCGCACTTCTTGATGATGGCACGGCGACGTTAAAGAAAATGTTTAAGAAACGGAATTTTATTCGCCTCCAGCCAGCGAACCGGACGTATTCCCCGATTGACGTGAAGAGCGTTGTCATCCAAGGCAAAGTTCTCGGCGTGATTCGACAGTACTAGACCAGTAACGATGAGTTTTCGTGGTGTTGTCATTCAAGAAAGTTTAGATGATTCGTCTGTTCTTTCTAAGGAACTGATTGTCAATACAAAGATCATTCCGATTACACGAGAAGCGAAAACTCCATGGTTGAAGCAATGGACATTGCAAACAGTAGAAATTCCTGAAACCAAAATCGATTCTTTTACCAAAATAATTGCTTCCGCCATCGACCGCCAACATCCTGGTAGCTGGTACGCAGAATTTAAAAACGATGCACAGCAATATGTCGTTTTCTCAAATAAAGTCTTTACCTATAATTTGGGCAACAAGAGCAAACACACCCATGCAATACACTATGGCTTGCGTCTCGGAATTCCAAAACAACAACTCGATTTCTAAGCATTAAAATTTTTTACATTTTCACTTCGGTTTTTATTCGGCCTCTCGAACAAGCCACCAACTAGGCAACTAGCGAGCCAGGAAACTAACAAACTACCCCCCAATGATCGCCTATCTCCAACTTCCCTATCACAGCATCCTGGTCGATAAGACTGGCATGTTCCAACAACTTCGCGGCGTCGCCAATTGGGAAATTGATTCGCCGCGCAGTGTATACTTTCTCCTCGATTCATGGATGACGAAGCAAAGAGTTCGCGAATTGTATTTAGCTTTGCGTGGATTGTTCGGACCGTATATTCGGTTTGGCGCAGCCGAACAAAAAACGACCGCCCGGGCCGCCGCGTTGTACCGCTCAGTTCCGCACTGCGCAATCATTACCGCCGATCAGACTGAGCAATTCCTGGCTGAACTTCCAATTCGTCTTTTGCCTGGGCTCGGTGAGCGAACGACAAAATTTTTGGAACGTCACGGCGTCAGTACATTTTCAGCGTTTCGGAGCCTCTCCGCGCCTAGGTTAAAAGAATGGTTCGGTGTTTCCGGCTTGATTCTCCAGCAGTTTGCCAAAGGAATCGACCCACGGGCGGTTGAGTCGCGCCAACGATTTGTTACCGCCGCCGGCTAAACTGCATTGATTTTTGTCGCGGTTTGGCAATAGTGATATTTGGTCCCCGGCCATACCACGGTCGGATTGGTCGGCCGAATTTTTTTCCAATCCTGGGACCTGGAAATGCTAGCTCCTTGGCCGTCAATTGACTGTGCCGGACAACTCCACTCACCGGAATATTCCAAATCCAGCCTAGCGTGTTCGCCGTCACCAACGCGGCCCGGATCGCCGTGAATGGACCCGGTCCGCGAATCACCACAATTTGTCCAACTTTCTTTGGCCCGATCAAGCGCGCAATATTTTTTAGCAGAAGATGAGCCGCGTGGTGCTCATGGCGGGCGTGTTGTTGCTTGAGAATCCGGCCGGTTACCGATGTCAACCAGAGATGGCGTTCACCGGTGAGGTTTGTCTGGATGACCAGACAATTCATGATTTCGGCTGGGTCCGTTTATCAACGACGGTAATCAGCGGCCCGGCCAGAATGCTGTATAGAAAACGGTCGGTGACCGAATCGCGGTATTCAAATTCCTGACGGCTGAGAATCGTATAGTGGATTTCCCGGTCGAAATGAACCTGAAACGATTTAATCAGCCGCTGGATTTTCACGCGATTGGCTGAACCGACGATGAGAATATCCGTCGCCGCTTCCGTCTGGCCGACAAAAAAACCGGTCAGCACAAGCAGATGGATGCGGCCGCTGCCCTGGATCGCCGCCAGGAGCTCTTGTTCTTCCATCACCTGGGCTTTAAAAATGAGCGCCTTGAGTTCCGGGAAAAGCTGGTACCTGGTGTTCGCTTGGTAAAAGCGCTTCTGGCCCTCGCCGCTTGTCTGGACGATTCCGGCCTCGGTCAAAAAAAGTAATTCTCGCCGGACCGAGTTCACGTGCTCGTGGATTTTACGACTTATTTCCCGAACAAAATAGGATTTTTCCGGGTTCGTCAACAACAGCCGCAGGACTTTGACCCGCGTTCGTGATCCGAGGAGTTGGTCAAGCATACGTCGCATAGGTTGAACGGGTATAGTATACTACAGAAATGCCCGAATCTCTATGCCCAGTAGTACAACTTCAATAGTGTTCTTCTCTTGTTACATACTGGTCAGCCGGGAGGGAAAGGCCGGTATATCGGGTTTACGAACAACCTTAAGAAACGACTCGAAGAACACGGGTTGGACGCTCCTTCGCCACCAAGTTTCAGTTGCCCTTTAAGCTTATTTACTACGAGGCATGCCTTTCAAAGGGGAATGCCCGCCGAAGAGAACGATACCTGAAGACCACAGGCAGCCGGAGATTCCTAGCCAAACGTCTCAAGGTATACTTGTTCGGAAATTGAAGTTGTCCTACTGGGTATGCCGGTTCGACCCCTCATCGACAGCCTTCTCCTGTATGATCCAAATCGGTCCTCCTCAACCGCAAACGTTTGGGTTGCCCACCCCTCGCCGAGTGAAGAGGCCGCCTTCGGCAAGCTCTTCATGGTGGTCAGCATCGAGAGCGCTGATCGTCTCAACCACGAAATCATCAGCGCCCTCCAAGACCAGTTGAAATTCCACTATTACCATTCGACCGAATTGAAATTTTCGGTTGCCTTTGAGCAGGCGCTCCACCAAACAAATCAGCATCTTCATCGCCTCGTGATTGAAGGAATTGACGGTTGGGTCGACCGCTTACACTGCCTCGTCGGCGCAGTCTGGCAGGATCAATTGATCGTTTCGACCGCCGGGCGAATGATGGCTTTTCTCCTCCGCCACGGCCGGATGCACGATATGCTCGGCGGCGGCACCACCCCGCCAAATCCGTTGCGGATTTTTTCCAACATTGTCGAGGGGCAACTGGCTGATCAGGACGGTCTCCTCTTCTGCACGCCGACCGTTCTTGATTATTTTTCACTGGAAAAACTTCGGCGAACAATCATCGAACATACGCCGGCTGAATCGGCCCGCTTACTGGAAGCGGCGCTCCTTGGCAGTGAACAACATATCGCCCTCGGAGCGTTGATGGTAAAAATTGAAGGCCGGGCTGAGGCCGCGCTCGTCGCCCCGCCGGTCCGGCCGGATCCCAGCCGGCCCTCAACCGCCGCTCCCCAGCAGTCGATGGATTCGCTGATCGCCCGTGAACGAGCCACTGAACAATTATTAACGCCCTCGATCTGGCCTTCCATCCGCGACACCATCGGCCAAGTGACTCGGGGGATAACCGCGCTGGTCCGAACGCAAATACTCCGCCGCCCGCCAAAACGAAATCTGCCGCCGGGACTCGGGTCGGCCGCCGTCCGGACCGGATCAACCCGCCCTAATTTTTCGCCACGGTGGACGCACCTTCGGAGAATGCTCAGTTCGGTCGGGCATCAATTCCGACAGCCGGGCAGAAAGTTGGCGACGCTTGCCCGGCGAGCGCGGCAATCACGTGGGCCAAGTCTGGCCCCGCCGACTGTATCGTCGGCGGGTCCAAGTTGGCCGAACCGGCTGGTAGCGTGGTGGCGGGCACTGCAAACTCGGCAACGGCGTTTGCTTGGTCTCGGCGCCCTGCTGATTTTTATCTTTGCCGCCGTTACCGTCTTACATCAGGGCGGTTTGGCTCCGTCGTCGGCCCGCCGTGACACCGCCGTCAATCAAATTGAGGATCATCTGACCAAAGCCGAGGCGGCCTTACTCTACGGCGGCGAGGATACCGCCCGCTCCAATGTGGACAAAGCGGCCGTGCTCGTGGCCACGTTGCCAAACCGAACCAAGGCTGATCGAGCCGCCCACCAAATCATCACCGATCGGCTGGCCGCTGTCCGGCTACAGCTCTCCCATCTCGTGACCGTCACCGACCCCGAGATTATCGCTCAATTAGCCGAAACCGCGCCAACTATCCGACCGCAACAACTGTATTGGACCGGCGATCTTGTTTTTAGCTATGACCCAAGCAAGCAATCAGGTATCGTCGTCGACCTCGAAACGACTGACGCGCCCAGTCTGATCCGCAACACAATCGACACCGGCCGGCCGATAACTGGGGCAGTCGTGGCCGCCGGAACAATCTTGTTCGCCACTGAACGACAAGGGTTTGTCGAACTGAATTTGACGAAAGGCACGTGGCGTCCGCTCGACGCGACCTGGCCGACCGGTACCTTCACCGCGCAAAGTTTGTCATTTTTCCAAAATCGCGTCTATGTTCTTGACCGCGCCGTGGGAGATATAATCCGTTTTAGCCGCGGGGCGGCGAGTCTGGGGACGGGAGCGCGGTGGCTGAAGGAGCCGGCTAGTTTAAAATCAGCGCGGGCCATTGCCGTCGATGGATCAATTTTTAATCTCCAGCCGGACGGCCTGGTCGAAGAATATTTCAACGGTCGAAAGGGTGAGTTTACGCTCGCCGCCATTGATCCCGCTTTGGACAACCCCACCAGGTTATGGACCTCGGCTGATGTCACCCGGCTGTATCTGGTCGACCCGGACCATCAGCGCATCGTGGTGTTTAACAAGAATGGCAAAGTTGTCCGCCAATATCAGTCCGGTAGCTGGACCGCCCTGGCCGACGTCGCCATCAGTGAATCAACCAAAACTGCCTTAGTTCTAAGTGGGACAACGCTCTACCGACTCCCGCTGCAAGATTAACAACAACCACACAGACAGCGCCAAAAACACCGCGGGTTTACCGCCCCTACTCTGCTACGCAGAGACCCCTCCTTTGCTGAGGAGGGGTTTTGACCGCGGTGTTGATTGTCGTTGGATTTACTTTAAAGCGACTTGGGCGCCGGCGTCCTCAAGTTGCTTCTTCAGGGTGTCGGCTTCTTCTTTCGTCGCGCCTTCCTTCACAACTTTCGGGGCGGCGTCAACGATATCCTTCGCTTCTTTCAAACCCTTGCCCGTCACTTCGCGAACAACTTTGATGACGGCGATCTTATTGGAACCGGCGGCCGTCAACTCGACGTTGAAGGCTGACTTTTCCTCAGCGGCAGCTCCGGCTTCAGCGGCAGCGGGCGCGGCGGCCATCATCATCGGCGCGGCTGAGGAGACACCGAACTTCTCTTCTAAAACCTTCACTAATTCTGACAAATCGAGCACCGAAAGCTTTTCGATTTGTTCGACCAGGTCCTTGAACTTGGCCGGGACCTCGACCATCTTCTTTTCATCTGACATAGGGTATTCCTTTCCTTCGACAGCCAATTAAACGGCGGCCGGTTGCTTGTCTTTTCCGGCAGAGCCGGATCCGGCCTGGCCGGAAAGCGCTGATAAAATTGTTATTAATCCTCGAATGTTTCCCGCTAGGACGTTGACCAGGCCGGTGATCGGCGATTTCAGCGTCCAGACGGTTTGGGTCAAGAGTTCCTGCTTACCCGGAATCTTCGCAAATTGGGCGACTTGGGCGGCGGTCATGAATTGGCCATCGGCAATGCCGCCGACGAGTTTGACCGCCTGATTGCCTTTCGCATATTTGCTTAAAAGTTTAGCCGGCAACACTTCGTCCTCATACCCGAAAACCATGGCGATACTGCCCTCGACCTGGTCAATCATAGCCGGATCGAGCGCCGCATCTTTCAGCGCCAAACGCATCAGGTTCTTTTTAGCCACCATCATTTCGATCTTGGCGGCCCGCAGTTGATTGCGAAGCTCGGTCGTGTCCTTGACGCTTAGACCGGAAAAGGACGTGAACACCACGGCCTTCATTGACCGGAGTTTATCGGTCAAAGCCGCGAGAGTGACTTCTTTTTGTTGTCGGGTTTTAGGCATGATCGTCGATACTAGACACAAAATCGCTGTCCCTTCCAAGGACAGACGCAACCAAAGTGATGGTGTACGTTCCTCGATCGGCTCTAGGTGATTTACCCCTGAAATTCGTTCAGGGACCGACGGTCTTTGGAAGTAGCCACAGTATACGGGAAGGTCTTCAGAGCGTCAAGCCCAGCACCACTTTTGCACAAAAGTGGTGCTGGGCAAGTCCTACTTCAGATACGTGTTTTTATTGGCCAGGTGTTGTTCGTAGGTCTCGGCAAAATACGTCGTTCCGTCGGGAGCGCTCAGATAGTAATAGTACCTGTTCGGACTCGGCGTCACCGCGGCCCGTAAGGCGCTCACCCCCGGATTCCCGATCGGCCCTGGCGGCAAACCAGGATATTTATAGGTATTATAGGGTGAGTCAATTTGGGTGTCGGCAATCGATGGCTGGGCCCGGCCTTTGCCGGTGACGTAATTCACCGTCGCGTCCGACTGCAAGGCCATTCCCTGATCAAGGCGTCGCCAGAACAGATCGGAGGCTTTCGCCCGATCGGTGTCGGACCGTAGCTCGGCTTCAAGAATCGAAGACATCGTGACCATTTCGAACAGTGTACGGTTCTTCGCTTTCGCGGCGGTTTGCATCGCCGGCGTAAATTTCTGCCCAAAATTATCAAGGAATTTCTTGATGACGTGGGCCGCCGAGGTTTTTTTAAAAAAACGGTAGGTATCGGGAAAAAGAAATCCTTCAAGATCCGCCGCCGCCGGTTTGTCCGTCAAAAAAGAATAATATGAATCCGGCAATAAGGTCCGGCTGTCGCTGGTTGCAACCGCCGGTAAAAAATCGGCGGCCGCGATTACGTCTTTCTTTTCAAGCTCAGTTGCAATTTGTTTCGAGGTCCAACCCTCAAGAATCTTTACTGTCACTTCATCGGCATCAATCTGCCCGTCGGCCAGGACCGTCGCGATTTCGCGTCCAGTCATCGTGGCATTTAAAGTATAATCTCCGGCGAGTAAGGCTGAACGACGGCCGGTCAAAATGATGTAGAGATTCCAAGCCTGTTCGGAAACGATAAGGTTTTTTACTTTAAGATCGTGGGCAACATCGCGGACCCCCTCACCGGATCGAATAGTAAACGTGACCGAGTCCTTTTTTGACCCGGCGGCAACGCTGACCGTCCGGCTGACCCACCAAAAACCGCTCCCCGTCAGGACGACCGCCACCAGGATGATCAGAAGGACATAGCGCATGAGGTGTCTACTCAAGCCCGAGTGTTTTATTGATGTTGGTGCTTGATTGAGGTTTATCCTCGCCGCCAATTCCGAACTGCATATCAATACCCAAATCGGCGCAGACTTCAGCCTCCGGAATTGCTTTCACCGAGGATCGGTCGCCGCCGTTGGCGAAGATGATTTTGTGTCCGGAATACTTCTTACCGACGTGCTCAAGGGTTTTCATGACGGTTCGATCTTGGTCAATGGAAAGTATAACCTCGTCCACATCCTTGAGGGCGGTCACAACTTCTTGGCGTTCGTCTTGGGTCATGATTATTTTCCCTTTTTTGAGGTGTTGTTGTTTATCGTTGTTGACGATGACCACAAGTTTATCGCCGAGTTTTTTTGCGTGTTGAACCATCCGAACGTGGCCGCGGTGGATGGGGTTGAAGTATCCGCTGACGATGACAATGGTGGCCATAGGTCTTTGAATCTAGATAACTGGTAAGTAGAGAAGGCGTCTGTAGTATATCACAGCGAACATACATACAGAGCAGGCTCCTCGCTTTGCTCGGAGCAACCCCCACACCAATCGCGCGCGATTGGTGTGGGGGCGCTTTCTAATCAATAGCTTAGCAACACCTGCAGGGGTGTTTTGAGGTTCAGCCCAAGGTGGAGACGCTCATTATTGTAGTACGGTAAATAGTTCACCAGGGCCTGTCGGTAGGCCTGGATCGTTGGCGCCACCTGGT
>ORMF010507345.1_pt1 | contig 21923 bp, 22 predicted proteins | sample 1779871 | NCBI WGS metagenome assembly ORMF01 (sample SAMEA104232316, study PRJEB22302) | groundwater metagenome | biome: forest; feature: aquifer; material: groundwater | place: USA | collected 2011-08-07 | depth 5.4 m | reverse complement strand
GATGCGCTTTGAGGGATTCGCGGTCAAGAAAATCGGCCGGGGGGGTTCGTTATTTGTAAAGGTCTTGGAGTTAGGGCTTTAGGGGTTAGGGAGCGGAAAATGGCGAAAAACATCCAAATCCCAAGCACCAAATCCCAAACAAATTCGAAACTCCAAAATCTAAATCCTAAACAAAGCCGAAATACCAATTCGGAATCCAAATTCCGGATTCCGAATCGAGCGGAGTTTGCGATTGGGATTTTGAGTTTGGATATTGTTTGGGATTTGGGGTTTGGTTATTGGAATTTTCTTTTGATTTCTCAGGACTATTCGCTTACTGGCGCCGGGCCGGAGGGGTCGATTGTGTGGTGGACGTCGTGTTGCGGGATAGGCATCGGGATGCCTTCGCGGCGGAATCGCGCCAGGATTCGTTTGCGCAGTTCGTGCTGGACGGGGAACTGGTCGGCGTAACTGGCGACGCGGCAAGTGAGAGTGAAGTTCAGAACGGAGTCGCCGAAGCCGGGGATGAATCGGACGAAGGGCGGAGGGTCTTGGCGCAGGCCGTGGATTTTTTCCGGCTCTCGCGTTGCTTCCTCGACCAGGACGCGCTCAATTACATCGGGGTCCGAATCGTAACCGGCATTGACGGGGATTTGCAGGGTCATTTCCTCGCTGGGCAAGGAAAAGTTGGTGATGACTTGCGTCGCGAGCTTGGAGTTTGGAATGACGACAATATTGCCGGCGAGAGTGCGAAAGCGTGTGGAGCGCCATCCCATCTGGACCACGTAGCCTTCCTCGCCCGTGCCGAATTTCACGTAGTCGCCGAGGCGGGCCGGTTGGTCGAGTTGCAGATAGACGCCTGCGAAAAAATTGGAAAGCGTGTCCTGAAGAGCCAATGCCACGGCCAAGCTGCCGACGCCCAGCGTGGTCCAGAGGGCGGTCAACGAGATGCCCATGTTTTCGAGCAGCAGCATGATGCCCACGACGAGAAAAACGACGCGGACGAGCAAACGCGCCGGCTGCCGCATGGCCTCTCCGGCGGTGCTGCGCGCCAGCCAATGGTTCAGCAGAACCTGCGTGGCCTGCCAGCCGTAGTAGACAACCACGACGAGAGAGGCGACATAGATGCCGCGGTTCAGGACGGCCAGGAGCCTGGCGGAAAAGGGAAACAGATTCAAGGAGGCCGCCATCACCGCCAAGAGCAGGACGGGGACGAGCGCCTTGTCGAGCAGCGCCAGAAGCAGGCCGGAGGTCTCCGTGGGCCGCTCCTGCGCACGCTTCCGCAGCATATTCATTCCGAACCGGCGCAAAAACCATGCGGCGGCGATGAGCAGACCGATTTGAAACAGGTATTCGAGCCAGGAGAATTCGGAAGAAAATCCCGACAGGAAATCCAGCATGAGCGCCTCCCGGAAGCGTGTGAAAACTAATTTAGTGTAGCCAGAATCGCGGTTGGAAGCAAAAGGGGGCACCCACGATACAGGAGGCAGAAGTTAGAAGCTAGAAGTTAGGAGTTAGAAGGAAAGGCAGATCCTTACGCTCGCCCCGGCGTCCGACCCGTCGGCCAGAGCCTCTGGGCGGCGCGCCGAAGCCCCAGGACTCTGGGGCGCAGGTCGCTCAGGATGACAGCCGTTTTCTTGTGCGGGTCCTTCTCCCGCTCTGCGGGATCAGGATGACAACCTCACAAAGTTTTTCAACAAGCTCTCAGGGGAGAAAGACGGAGCGGTTGATCCAGAGAATATTATCCCAGCTCAGTAATTTTTCGGTGCCGTCGAAAAGCTTGGAGATGGTGCCGCCGGAGGCCTTGAACGAGAATTCCTTGACGCGGTCGGGAGGATTGGTGGTGGCGTTGCGCAGCACATCGAGAACCTGCTCCTGGCGGGAGATTTGATAAAAGCTCGGATTCTTCGAGGAGTAGAACTTGGTGTCGGAGGCAGCGGCACGGTTCGCCACGCCGCGTTCGTACTTGATGTGCAACTCGAGGCGCTCGCCGGTCGAGGCCGCGAAGACCCAGTCTTGCGAATCGAGGATGGGACCGGAGCCGCTGCCAGTCCCGCTGGAAGTCGAGCGCTGCATGGTGTGAGTCGTGGCGGCGAGATAGACTCCGAACGGGCCGGGAGCGTCGGCGGGGTCTTCGGTGAGGCCCGCTATAACAAGCTGCACTGCGGCGCCGGCGGAATCTTTTACGGGAGCGACCAGATAGACGAGGCGGTTGGTTCCGGTCTTGCCGAGGGGCTTGCCGTCGGGGCCGTTGATGGTGACGCGGTCGATGAAGACGGCGCGGAGATTGGCGTCCTTGGCGTTGCCTTGGGTTGCTACGTTGGGGGTCCAGCCGGACGGAAGATACGTCGCGAGCACGGCGTCGGGCACATGGAGATCGAGCTGGAAGCGGACCTCGGAACTCGATTCCACCAGCGTCTCGGCGGAGGCGGTTAGCACCGGCGCGAGCATCGCGGCGGCGGCGAGCAGAGTTTTTACCCACGCGTGGGAAAATGTTTTTGTCATGGCGGCCCCCTGTTTCGTTAATAGATATGGGGGCAATGGTAGCACGACCTGGGGCGGAAATTGAGGGCGGAAGGAAGCGATGGAGTTTCTACCAGATGTGGAGCCGCGGTCAGAGCATTTTCTTGCGATGTTATGAGCAAGGGTTCAGTCGCCCCTACGGGGCTGGACTCGCTAATAGGGATCCGTGACCCAGGGCTGAAGCCCTGGGCTACTTTCACTCGCCCCTACGGGGCTACAGAAAGAACGCGCGGACGCGCTTCAGCAATTGGAGACATGGCCTAGCCTCGGAGTACGGGGGCGGAGTTGCTTCGATTTTTTTCTTCGATGTGGCGGCGGAGTCTATCGACGACCTCGCTCTCGCGGCCCTCGGCGAGTTCACTGATCACTTCATTCAGGGCAAAGTGAACTACATCGTGATGGTGGATTTCCTCGGGGGCGAGGCGCTCGCTGAAGCGGAGCCACATTTCATGGATCAACTTGATCTCGTTTGGTGTGAGGTGCGGAGCGTGGGGGCCGAGGATGAAATATTCGCGGCCGCCGGCGGGCGAGAGCAGCTCCAGGTCGAATTGGGGACGAGGCTCGGGCAAGCGTTCCCAGGCGAGCCCGATTTGGCGCGCCAGCTCCGGGCCGGCAAACTTCACGGAGCGGCCCAGCAGGATGCGGGAAGACTGGAGACTCTGCGCCGCGCGCAGGATGCCGTCCCATAACTCGGTGGCGTTGACCACGGCTAGGTGCGCGGTCTCTCCGCGCTTCTCGGAGAGCGCCAGGACCTTCGTGAAAAGGAACTGCTCGTTGCTGCTGAAGAGCTGGTCCTGCTCCAGCTCGGATTCGCCCGAACCCGCGCGATGGAGAAGCCGCACGTGCAGAACGACCACGTCGCGACGGTCGCGGCTGACGCGGCTCAGCACTTCGTCGAGATGTTCGAGCGCGTGGAAATTGCTGACCGGAACCAGGATGCCTCCCGGCTTGCAGCCCACGCTCTCGGGAGTGACTTCTTCTCCATACTCCAAATGGAACTGGTCCAGCTCGGCGTGCGCCGCGCCGCGCTTTTTCGTCACCTTTTCCGAGGTGGCGAAGACGGCGAAAAACAGGATGGTGAAAGAGACTCCGGAGACCGTGGCGACCTGCTTCGTGAAAAGGTTCACGACGCAGAGCAGAAAAAGCGTGATGGTGACTAGGCCGAGTCCGACGGGAATTTCCACTCCGCCGATTTTCAAATTCAGCGGGACGCGAAAATCGCGCGCGCCGGGCTGCTTGTAACGAAGCACCAAGACGGCCAGGCCCTTCATGGCGAAACTCCACATCACGCCGAAGGCATAGGCCTCGCCGAGCACAAAGATGTCCCCTCCGCTGAGCAGAATGGTGACAAGCTGAAGGCCCACGACGAGGTTGAGAATGCGATAGGAAGTGCCGAAGCGGGCGTGCGGCTGACGAAACCAGTCGGGAAGAATTCCGTCCTCGGAGACGCGGTTCAGGACGCCGTTCGATCCGACAATCGCGGTGTTGACGGCGCCGGCCAGCATCAAGACGCCGACGAATACTACAAAGGCGCGGAAGGCGAGACGGAGCGTCAGCGGGCCGGTGAGGTACATCGCTAGGCCGCCGATGGGGTTGTCGAAAAAGTTGTTGCGAACGGAGTCGGGAATAATCATCACGGCGAAAAACGCGACGCCGGCCGTGAAGATCAGGCTATAAAGAAAAATTACGAAACCGGCTTTTTCCAGATTCTTAAGTTTGGGGTGCTCGATCTCGCGGTAGACCTGGGCCATGGTTTCCTCGCCGCTCATGGCGAGGACGGAGTGGCCCAGACCAATGAAAATGCCGATCAAACCGACGGTGTAGGGGAGACGGGTGCGGCCGAGCCAGCCGAGCGCGTCCTTGGAATATTCGAGGGTTTTCAGCGAGGGGAGCGGAGGCAGATGCGCGCCGCGTACCCATAGCGTATAGACGCACCAGACCAGCATGATGACGACCATCACCGTGGTGACGTACATGATGCGCAGAGCTTTTTCGCTCGACTCCGGAATGCCTTTGGTGTTTTCCCACCAGAAATAGATTGTGACCAGTACCGCAAAGACCGCCGCGGTGGCGTTGGTGGGCAGAACCACGCTCGAATGGACATAGTGCAGGAATTCATTCAGAAGCCCTACTAGGTATAGGCCCGCCGAGACGCCGCTGATGGGGCCGGTGAGGATGTAGTCGAACATCAGGGCGGAGACGGAGAACTTTGCGAGCGTCGATCCCATCGCCTCCTTGACCACGCGGTAGACGCCGCCGCGCACGAACATGCTGCAACTTTCGATGTAAACCGATCGGACGGCATAGGCCAGGATCATGATGGCCAGAATGAACCAGGGAGCCGTTCTGCCGATGAAGTGCTCGGCGATGGCGCCGGCGTAAAAGGCGGACGATCCCATGTCATTGAGAACCACCGCGGCGGCACGCCAGAAGGAGATGAAGGTCAGCATGGCCGTGGTGGCCACTACCACGCGGGCGGTGTTGGAACGAGTTTGTGTTGTCACTGAATTTTCTCCCTGGGCCATCGCGCGTGTTCGCCGATGGCTTTCAAATTTGCCTGCGAAGTTAGCTGACGGGCTCGGGCTTGAAAGTACCCGGTCCCGCAATGCGGGACTGCGCCCCAACTGCTTGGGTCCTCCGCCTCCAGGGTAGAGTTAGGCATTCCCTGGGTTGCGACTCACTCGAAGCGGTCTACTAATCCGGACGAGCCGGAAACAAATTCCAATTTCCAAACTCCCAATCCCAAACAAATTCCAAATCCCCAATTCCCAATTCCGGAGTCTATTTTCACAGGCGGTTTGGAATTTGGGCTTTTGATATTGTTTGGGATTTGGCGATTGGGATTTCCCACCTTTTCTGCAACGCATGAATGAAACGAGTTCTCACTTCTTGTCACATTCTTAAATCGCCGGTTCGAGCTTGCGCCCCCGCCAGTTGCTCATACTGAGCACGTCGATCGAAATGGAGCGTCCCGTGAGTGCGCCGATCTGCACGACGAACTCCGCTCCTGAACTCGGTGGTGCGTCACGCAGTTGGTGTTCCACCGATTCCATCAGTCCCTGCAGCAGATGGAGGCAGGGCGCCGCGCCGAAATGAATCTCCACGGCAGGCGCTTCCAGGACCTTCAGATCGAGCGTCGCGCGAAGTTTGCTTGCCAGAAGCAGACCGGATTGGAACACGGTGAGAGCTTCGTCAATGCCGGCGAGTACCGTGATCCGTCCCGTGGCGGCATAGCAGCCCGCCTCATCGCCGCCTGTTGCGAAGGCTGCGCCGTTGGCCGGTATGGCTGCTTCGGAAAGCTCTATACTCTGGCAAGCGCTTGCGTGCGTCATCAAACCCAGAATAAGACGGCGGGCTAAGGAAGCTCTAAAGGAAGACTAAGGATGGCCTTGTGGGGGTTGGGTAGGGGGCGGCAAGCAGAAAAGTCAACCCCTTGCGGGGTTGGTCTATATCCCGTGGCGGCTGTTTCCGTAGGTTGAAACCTACGGCTATTCACGGTGATCCCCTTCGGGGATGCCGACACGTGACCCGAAAGATTCCTCATAGCCTTAAAGGATTCCTCATTACCTTAAGTGAACAGGATTGAGTTCACGCGAGGGGTTATTGCGGTGGATCGGGGAGCGAGAAGCGATAGCCGACCCAGGGCTCAGTGAGGAGATATTTGGGCTGCGAGGGGTCCTTCTCGATTTTTTTGCGGAGCTGGTTGATGAAGACGTGCAGGTATTCGACCTCGTTGCCGTAATCGGGTCCCCAGACGGCTTGCAGAAGACGAGCATGAGGGATGGGAACGTTGGCGTGCGCGACTAGAAACTGGAGCAGGTCGAATTCTTTTGGGGTGAGGCGGACTTCGCTGCCTCCGGCTGTGACGCGGCGGGTGGAAAAATTGATGAGGCAATCCTCAAGCGCCAGGGTTTGATGGGAATCTCCAGCGGGCGAAGGGAGGCGGCGCAGGGCGGCGCGGATGCGTGCCAGCAACTCCGGTGTGCCGAAGGGTTTGGTTACGTAATCGTCGGCGCCGGCGTCGAGCGCGCGGACCTTGTCCTCTTCGGCGCTGCGGACGGTGAGCATGATGATAGCGGCGTCCGACGAGGTTCGCAGTTCGCGGCAGGTCTCAATGCCGCCCATGCCGGGCATGTTCATGTCGAGGAGGATCAGGTCGAAGCGGAGTTGGGAGTGCTTTTCCATGGCCTCCTTGCCGGTACGCGCCTCGCCGACTTCATAGCCCTGCGCGACGAGGGTGGTGCGGACAACGCGGCGAATCTGCGGGTCGTCGTCAACGATGAGGATGCGGCTGGTGGTCACTGTGTTTCTCCTGAATTCGGTTCCGGCGAGGGCAGCGGCAACGAAACGATGAATTCGGCGCCCTCTCCGGGATTGCTCTCGACGCGGAGATCGCCGCCGTGGGCCTGGAGAATCTCGCGGGCGATAAACAGTCCCATTCCGGAGCCGGCGCCTTGGCGGCGGGCGCTGGAGCCGCGATAAAAGCGCTCGAAGATTCTCTCCCGCTCATCTTCCGGAATTCCCGCGCCTTCGTTATGCAAACGGATGGAGACGGCATCGCCGTTGGTGCTGGCGCGGATGGAGAGCGGCGAGTCGGGCGGCGAATACTTGAGAGCGTTGTCGAGCAATTGCTTTAACGCGAGATGGAACAGATCGCTGTCGACCGCGATGGAGGGAACGCTTCCAGGCACGGAGACCTCGACGGTCCTACTTTCGAGCGGAATCTCCATCTGCTTCAGGACGGGCTGGATCAGCTCGGGGATGGAGTGCAGCTCGCGGCGGAGACGAATCTTGCCGGCCTCGATGCGGGCCAGGCGGGTGGCCTCGGTGACGAGCGCCGTCATGCGGTCGGCGTCCTGATTGATGACGGTGAGCAACTCACGCTGGTCGGCGGGCGAGGTGACGCCGTTCGAAAGGATGGCGCTGGCGGCGGCCTTGAGCGACGTGAGCGGGGTCTTGAATTCGTGGGCCAGGGCGTCGAGGAGCGTGGACTTAAACTCTTCACTCTGGCGCGCGGCCTCGGCACGGGCGGCGGTTTCCTCGGCGCGGACACGCTCGAGACCAACGGCGACGAGGTTCGAGAGGGCTTGGAGACCCGCGGCCGAGAGTGTCGCGCCCTGAAGCGCGAGGCCGCCGATGGGCCTTCCTCCCAGCGTGATGGAGGTAACCGTGGTGCGGGTTGGCGTGTCCTGGAACAGGATTCCTTTCACGGCGGCTTCTGCGAGCTTGCGAGCCACGTTGGGGAGAGCGAGCGTTCCGGCCGGGCGCATGGTGTGTTCGGGTGGAGAAGGATTTTGGGAATCGCGGGGGAGGTCGGCGGGGTCGTAGACGGCCACGGCCGCGAGTTCGTAAATCCGGCGAATCTCTTCGGCGATCTGCTGGGCAAAGGGCTGGTTGGGGCTGGTGAGAAGGATGGCGCGGCTCAGTTCGTATAACCGTTCCATCTCGCGCTGCCGCCGGAGCGCCTCTTCCGTGCGGCGGCGGGCACGCTCGGAAAGCTCGCTGGCGATGAGCGAGGTGGCGAGAAAAGCGGAGAGCGCCACCCAGTTGTGCGGATCAGCGATGGTAAACGTACCGACTGGCGGGAAGAAGAAGTAGTTAAAACACAGCGTCGCGGCGAACGATCCGATCACGGAAGTGCGCAGTCCCCAGGAAGCGGCGACAAGCAGAATGGTGATGAGATAAATAAAGCCAGCCGTGGTGGGATTGACGGGAATCCATCGGGCAAAGACCAGCGTGACTGCCGCGACCGCCGCCAGCGTTCCCACGGTGTGTGCGGTTAGCCGCAAAAAATTGGATTCGGGTTCCATTGAAGAGAGCCCCTGCTCATTTCATTCTAATCGCTCCGGGGTTGGGATGCTATCGGCAGTCGGAGACAGACACTTCAAATTGATTCCGAGGAATTCACTTGTCAGGAATTCTCGATTCGGGATGAGGAAGGGCGCATTCAAGCGGCCCTGGTTCTCTCATATCCCGGTTTCGACAAAGGCAGCAACAGCGAAATCCGCTGATAAACGACTCTGGGGATGAGGGAGCCTCGCGCGCCATGGCGGAGGCGGAGAAGGCCGTAGCGCTCCATTGTCTTTAGCGTCCGTGAGAGGTTCGATTTTTTCCGGCCGCTGAGTTCGGCGAGTTGTGCAAGCGACTGCGGAGAGGATTCGGCGATGAGACCGAGCAGGGCGCGGTTCCGGTCGGAAAGCACCCGGGCAAAGCTTTCGGGCGACGTAAACCAAATCTTCGGGTCGGTCGCGGCAGGCTTGAATTTGCCTTTTGCTATCGCCAGCGTACGTGCCTTCATCTCTTCGTAACTGGCTATGCCAACGCGCAGCGTCCTCATAACAGAACTCCCTTCTGTTTCAGAATCCCATCTACAGCGGTCCAGAAATCCTCGATCAGCGTCACGGCGTCCTTAAATGGGTAAGGATGGACCGTGTTCATGCGGTGTTTGTGGTCATTGGCACTCCGGCTTTTTCCGCCGGGACCTCGCGATTGCCGAACTGGGTGAGCATTGTCAAACCCGATTAGCCGGCTTCCATCCGGGCCATGCAACGTCAGTGAGTAAACTAAACCATGCGGGCGCTGGGAAGACGTGGGCACTCGATTGACTGAGAACCGAACCCAATATTCTCCCTTGGTGTCCACCACGAATACCTGGCCGTCGAGATCCAATAGCACGTCTGCGCCCGGATCCCGCTCTCGCTGTTTCATCCTAATGGAAGGTTATCAGAGCTTGATAACTAACTGCAAGATTAACAATAGAACATTTTCCAGATTCCTGAAGCCCACTCGGCCTCAGGAAAAGAAGGTTTTTCTCCCGCTCTGCGGGATCAGAATGACAGCATCGGAGAATTCTTCAAGAAGCACTTACACCGGGAAGCGCGGCTTGAGCCATTCCGCGATTACGCGGGCGGCTTCGTCTTGGGTGTTTTTGCCACCGGCGGCAGGCTCGACCGGCTCGAAACCGTGGTTGGCTCCTTTGATATATGCGAGCGTTTTGTCCTTGGCGGCGGAGGCTTGGTGTTCGCTGCGGATGATGTTGGGGGTCTCGTCGAGATCGGCGGTGCCTCCCATGATCAGAGTCGGATGAGTGATTTTGGCGAGATTTTCCTTGGTCAGCATGCGGGTCTGGAAGGCGGACCATGTGGCTAGGTAGCCGCGCGGGGTCATTACAGCGGCCTGTCCTCCTTCGCCCTGGAAGTTGGGGCGCTCGGGATCGCTGCCGTTGCCGACGCGGCGATCGGAGGGGTCGATCGATAGGTCCGTCATGCCGAGCATCGCCGAGCAGCGGTAGATGGTCATGTACGGCTCGAAAGCGGCCGTGCGGCGGATGGTGATTTGATCCTGGGGATCGAGGCGCGCGAAGTCGGGCGATTTCATCTGCTGCTGCGCGCGGCGCTGGCGGGCGATCAGCTCGAAAGCTTTGGCGTCGAGACGCTTGCAGCGCTCCAGCTGAGCGGCCTTGTAGCGCGTGATGAAGTCGGGCGAATACTTGCTCGATGCGGGCGGCGTGCGATAGCCATTGCGCGGATCGTACATGTCGAGCGACGGGTCGGAGGCCAGCGGGTCGTCTTCATCAACCACGGCAGGATCGGCGCGATGCAGAAAGATGATTCCTTCACCTTCGTGCGCAGCCATGCAGACCGTGCCGTCTAGCGGAGGGAGGTCGAATTGGTTCAGGTCGGGAGGGTCGCCGGCGGGAGTGGTTGCGAAACGGCCGGGCGGTTTGGTGGTGGCCTGGACTTGATAGAAAGCGAAGAGGCCGCCGCCGCCGCTGTGCCCGAGCGAAACGAAACGCTCGACCTTGTAGGTGTCCTTGAGAAATTTGATGTGCGAGGCAATGTCGAGCAGGCTCGCTTCTGGCGTCGCGCGCATCGGGTTGGTGTTCCATCGGCCAACCTGTCCCAGGACGGCGTAGCCGTAACCGGCGAGACGGCGCGTCAGGAAGTGCTGCGAGCTATTGCCGTTGGGGTGCATGACGAGTATGGCCGTCTTGGGGTTCTTTCCCTTGGGTCGACAGTATTGGCCCCAACTGCGGCCTCCGTCCTGGGCGCGGAAATCGAGATACTCGCGCTCAACATCCTTGCCGGCGGAGGAAGACTCCTGGGCGCGGAGCAATGGCTCGGAAGAGTGGAGCAGGGCGGCGGCGCCGGCGGCGAAGGCCGGTGCTTTCGAGAAAAATTCTCGGCGGTTGATGGGCATGGATTTTTTCCTTTCGAGTGGAGGCACCATTATACGGAAAGCGGCGGCGCTTCGAGAGAGAAAATGTCAAATATTGGGATGGGCTATCATGGAAGAGCTGGCTGGGGCAGGGATTCAAACCCCGATACGCGGCTCCGAGGGTCTATGGTCTTAGGTCTTACCGGTAGACGAGTTCTCAGTCGCCAGGGCCCAGGTGAAGGCCGAGATGGACGCGGCTGCAAAGATCGCGCAGGAAGAAGCCAAGCGCAAGGCGGCGGAGCGGAACAAGAAACCGTCTGACAGCAAGTCGGGAAGCCCGCCATACCGGTCCAAATAAATCCTCCTTTAGACACCGATAACTCGAAAATGAACTGGATCTATCTAGTGAAAACCACCGCCCTATTTCCTCTTGTTCTTGGTCGCCTCGTTGTAGATTAGCCCCGCGGCACCGCCCGAAACCGCGCCGATCGCCGCGCCTTTTCCGCCGCCGGCTAAGGCCCCGATGGCTGCGCCGCCAGCAGCGCTACCTCCTACGATCAATGCCTGTTTTTTAACGGAGCGACGGCGACGCCTGCGCACCACCCTTCGCCTGTAGATTCTTGACCTCGAAGGGCCGGAGTAGGCAGCAGATAGAATGATGTTAGACTCCGGTGGTATTTCATTGGACACAGTAGGGCTCTCAATGAGGGCTGTCATGTTCAGCGAGATCGATGGCGAATCGATTGTCTTGGCGCTAGTCTGTAATGGCCGGGTGTCATTATACGCGTCAAAACCAGCACCAATAAGAAACCCCAGTAGAATCAGTGGAATAGCTAACTGACCGAGTTCGACTAATAGATTTCGCCGGCCTCTTGCCGATGTTGTTTGAGGGTCCATCTTTTGTCTCCTTTTGCTTCCTAATCATGGCTTTCATTCCAACCTGCAATTCTTATTCCACCCGAGCGACGGATAGTCGATGAGGTTTCAGAACAGTCCTGATCACCTGGCTTCGAGAGAGAAAATTTCAAATATTCGGATGGGCTATGATGGAAGAGTTGGCTGGGGGGCAGGGATTCGAACCCCGATACGCGGCTCCGAGGGTTTATGGTCTTAGGTCTTACCGGTAGACGAGTTCTCAGTCGCCAGCCTCGCATTCACAACTGAGTAACTGCTCCCCGCAGCGCGGGCATCTCTCCATGTCGCAACCAGGATGATGGAAATTTCCTTGCGCATTGAGGATTCCACAATCATGACATCGCGCTCCCACGTCAAAATATGTTGTGTTCCGGATATAGGTTTGACCGTTGAGGATAATTGTTTCCCTTGTGCAACTGTCGGCCGTGTTCATTTCTTGTCCGCAATGCTTGCACGTTACCATTTCTAAATTCTCCAGTCGGTCCCATATTGGTATTACATTTTTGGCCGCACAGCGTTCGCCTTTTGCAACAACCCAAGGCAAATTGGGATAAGTAGGGGAATTGGCTGGGAGGCAGGGATTCCTACACAGAGCATGGCCCAACTTCTTGAGCCGCCGTCAATTTCTCATAACTAACTGTTAAATAAGGACAACTGGAGAAGCCCATAAGGTCTATCCCGTCTCGCCTTTCTCATTGGTACCTTCCAGAAACAGACACCAAACAGACACCAAGAAGGCTCCTTCTTCCGGCTGGGAGTTTCCAACTCCAAGGCTGGACCATCGAGCGCGGCTGGTGGAACAGGTTGGTAGAAGTCCATCTTCAGTTCTTCCTTCACGCGGCGGAACGTCGCACTGCCAGATTGCCCTGCCGGTCACCTGAAGGGCTTATCGGGCCAACTCCCACTGGGGCACGCAAACTATTTTATCACATGAAATCATGGAACCTTCTCCATGGTTTCGTCGGGAATCTCTCCGTTTTTTCAGATACATTCTGCAGCTCCGTTGCGGAACGGAGCTGCGTATTTTCAAGAAAGGAGTGAAAGCATATGCCAGAAATTGGTGTCAACAAGGTCATTCTTATTGGGAGAACCGGAGCCGACACGGAGTTGAAATACACCTCCAACGGCAAGGCTGTTGCGAACTTCTCCCTGGCCATAAACGAGAGCTTCAAGACCGGCGACGGAGAGCAAAGAGAGCATGTCGAGTGGGTCCGGTGCGTCGCCTGGGGAAGGCTTGCCGAGGTGTGCGGCGAGTTCCTGAATAAGGGAAAGCAGGCTTATGCCGAGGGGCGGTTCCAGACACGCAAGTACGAGGACCGCGATGGAAACGAACACACGGTCTGCGAGGTTGTCGTCCGGCAGTTGCGATTGCTGGGAAGGCCAGGAAATGGAAACGGCAAGGCCGAGCAAAGGACCGAACCGGTGGATAACTCCGGGGCAGAAATTGACACGGACGAGATCCCGTTTTGATGTACGGTTTTTGCCTGCCTTTAGGTTAGCGTTCAAAACTGAGGCCATCAGACATATTCAGGGTTTGGTTCCGTGGGCAATTTAGTATCGCTCCGGCGTCCGGGATGGTGTACTCTTAAGGCATGGAAACCGTGCGCGTCGAGATTCCAGCGGAGCTTGTTCAGGCTGCAGGACTGAACACTGAGAGCTTGTCGGTCGAGGCGTCCGGATTGCTTGCGTTGGAACTTTACCAGAAAGACAAGGTTTCCTTGGGGCGTGCCGCCGAACTGTGTCGCATGCCACTGGAGCAGTTCATGGAGTTTGTCGCCCGGCACAACGCCTCGCTCCACTACGCAGCCGGTGACCTGGAGGAAGATCGCCGCACCCTGGAGCGGCTCGGGTTGTGATTGTCGTTTCCGACTCGTCACCGCTCATAGCTCTTGCCCGGATTAATCGGCTCGACCTTCTTCGCTCACTCTACGAACGGATCCTGATTCCCCCTGAAGTGCATCACGAAGTGACAGTCGCTGGCCGTGATCTTCCCGGTGGTCGGGAAGTGAGAAAGGCAAACTGGATACAGGTCGTAAAACAGCGATCACCTGGAGGCCAGTCACTGGAGCAAGCTTGCGAGGGTCTTGGTGGGGGTGAACGTGGCGCCATTCTGCTGGCGAAGGCGCTCCCTGCCGAGCTTCTCCTCTTAGATGAATGGAAGGCACGGCGTGTAGCGCGACAGGAGGGTCTCCCGGTTGCAGGCTGTCTGGCAGTGCTGGAGGCCGGTGCTTTGAAGGGACTCGTCTCAGATCTGCGTAATGCCTATTTAGATTTACTCCGAAAGGGAATCCGCTTCGATCTCAGACTGCTTCAAGAGAGCCTCACCCGATTGGGTCTGCCAAAGCTGTGAACAGAGCGCTGCTATAATCGTAATTTGGGTGGGCAGCACCATCACGGTCCGCGCGGGCTCCTGCAGCATTTTCGAGTCTCTGCTCATCTCGAAAGCAGACCTAGTTACCCTGTTCCAATGCCCCAGCCATAATGCCTAGCGCTAATCGCGCATCAATATCCCAACCCAGCCTCCAACCTGGTTTCCGTAGTTGGGGAACGTGTGCCCCCAAGTTTCCTAACCGACCCTGAACCAACAACCCAGTTTCCGCCTCCGAACTGATTCGAGGGCGGAGAATTCCACACCGAAAAACACAGAAAGGAGAACAATTGTTTATCGAACTGATGCCACTCCTCGCGGGGCGAACCGTGATGATTACGGTAGCCCGCGTGGACGACCGGACGTTGCGTGTCAACGTCATTCCAACCAAGAGGAACGAAGACGAAAACGCAGCGCTTACGACTCCGCTGAGTTATACCGGCACGCCGGAAGAGCTCGATCGGGAACTGGGCAAACAGGTAGCAGGCTACGCCGAGACCCAGCAGCAGCTGGGAAGCACTCTGGCCCAGGTGAAGGCGGAAATGGATGCCGCTGCGAAGGCTGCGCAAGAAGAAGCCAAACGCAGGGCCGCGGAGCGGAACAAGAAACCGTCTGACAGCAAGTCGGAGAAGCCTGCCGCGCCGGTTGCTCAGTCTGCCACCCCGCCACCCGCCGCAAGCATGACGCTGTTTCCGGCGGCGGAGACCACCGCTGCCGCAGAAAGTTCAGGAGGTGCGTGAACATGCTAAGCGAAACCCGTATGTCGCGGGAATTCAGTTACAACGGTGTGAAGCTTCCCGACCCGAATCCAACGATGACGCCCGACGAAGTCCGGCAATTCTATGCCACTCAATATCCGGACATCACAACGGCGTCGATCACGGGGCCAGAGGCCGAGGGCGATAAGCTGCGGTATAGCTTCGTCCGAGCCATCGGCTCAAAGGGGTAACCATGACCCAAACGGGGAGAAAGGAGGACGCGAAGAAGGCGGTCCTGCGCGAACTCGAGCAGTTAACCCAGGACCGCCACCCAAGAAATAGAAGTCTGGTCAGGAGGTTTGCGAGGTGCCCCCAAATTCGAAGGTCCACCCAGATTTTCGCAAGGGCTGTCGAGGGAAATGGCCGCTGGTCCAGCGGAACACATGTGTCGCCGCCACCCGGCTGGTTGCCACCGCTGAATTGATGGGAAGCGGTGACAATCTGACCCTGCCGCGGCTGGACGGCGTGCCACTCGATCACAACTTGTGTGCAGGCGATGAACCGGCAGTGGCGCTCGCAAAAACCTTGTTGAAGTTGGATATCGCAGTCCCGGATGACTGGGAGAAGTCCAAGCACGATCCGAGCGCTTATATTGGATTGACACTGGCCCGTTGGATCGCTGCCCACCGCGGCAAGGCCATCAAGAGGCGGTTCGATCTGACAACCGCGATCACCAGTTGCCTTGACGATTACGCCGAGAGAGAGCCGGCAAACCCAAACTTGCTCTATCTTACCGTCGATGCGGGCAGTGCCGGCTACGTCGTGTTCAGCCCGGCGATGGAGTTGCTTGAAAAATCTCATCCCCAGTTGCCGGCGACGTTTTATCACTTATTCGCTAAGGCGCTGAACAAATGGATTCGAGTCTATGACTACCACGAGGCCCAAGAGCGCGTTGTGATGTTACGCGAGTGGATAGAGCGTGAAGCCGGCGAAGACCAGTACGAAATCCCCGATGTCGAGGCTTGTATTCCAGCTTCTCTAAAACGTCAGCCGCTCGGTCGTAGGAAGCTGGTGGACATAAGATCGCGGGTGAAGGGGAAAGAAACGAAATCCATGCTTGAGGGTGTGATCGAGCTGGCACGGATCTCTGAGCCGGGGGACCGGCCGGAATTGACGGACGAGATGCGCGAAGAGATGGGCGACATGAATCCACCCCTGCCCGGCCTGCTAGCTGTCTTCAAGAGTGAAGATGCCATCGAAGGCTGTTTTGATGAGGAGGCCCAGGCCATGATGGAACTCACTCCCGAACCCAGTCTGATCATCCCATTGAGCGCAGACCAGCCGGCAAGTGTACAGGTGGCATTTCGCACCCTCGGGGTTGTGTGCGACACGTTGGCAGCCGCCAGCCGGCTGATCGATCGCATGCCGGGAAATGACCAGTGGGTGATCCGAGGAGGAAACGATGGAGTCGCAGGTGAGAATAGGCGCTAGCCGACGGTTTGTTTTAAGAAATGCCGTACTTATTTACGGCGACGGTTCAGGAGCATTCGCCACGGTCCATGAGGTCCGAGGCGAAAAAGATGGAGCACCATACCTCGGACCAGGCCAATCGCTGACGACAGCCTTCCTACGATCACTGGCACATGGGCTGGGAGTGCGAATGGCGCCGGAGATCCTGCCGGACAATATCCTCGCAAGAACGCCAGATTTAATCGCCTGGTGGACCAAGGCCCAGCATCGCTGCATGTTCTTTGGGGGCGGAAGCGAAGAGGCCGCGAGATTGAATGGCCACACGTATCCCCATCCGCCTTTGGTATTCAAGATCTGGGGCCGCGATCTATTCGTGCGTGCACATGCGGCCGATGTCCGGCCTTCGGCAGAAACACGACTCATGACGGCGCCGTATTGGAATACCGATTCTAGGTCCTGCGTTTGCCAGGGGAGTATGCGCGTACCGGAGGAAGTTTCAGCGCAGTCTATTGCCGGGTGGGAGGAGGCCTTCTTCGCATCCGAATTTACACATCCTAGCGGCGCAGTGCGCCTGACCAGTCACCCAGGAGGATTTGTGGGCCTATGGTCCAGTCTCGCCGGCAGCAAGGGCCCCTTTCCAACCGAGTTTCTGAGCGACGCAAAGCAGACGCTGCGTGAGTTCATTGAGGGCAACGAGGAGCGGTAGAGCAACATGGAAACTCACAGGATTCACGAGGAGTTGCTTCGTCGGCAAGTGCGCGTTCTCGTGGTGGGCTGCGGAGGAACCGGCAGCGCCGTCGCGGCTGGGTTGCCGTATCTACACCAGGCGATGCTGGCGTGCGGTCATCCTGGAGGTCTCCATGTCACGTTGATGGATGGTGACACGATTTCCCCCACCAATTGCGTCCGTCAGCCCTTCAGCCGCTCGGAGATTGGGCTATACAAGGCCGTGGTCCTGGTGAACCGGATCAACATCTTTTGGGGGCTAAATTGGGAGGCGGTCCCGGCTCACCTGACCGATAGGCAAGCATTCTCCGCGTCCCATGAAAATGGATATAAGCGAACTCATATCGTGATTGGCTGCGTGGACACGCGAGCGGCACGGGCTGTGATTCGAGACGCTACTGGCGACTACAGCAGTGTGGACTATTGGCTGGACATTGGTAACAACGCTGACAGCGGCCAGTTCATCCTGGGTGAGCCGCTGAACCAGGTCAATCGTCGGGCCAGAACGCGCTTGTGCTCAGTCGCGGAGTGGTTTCCTGAAATTGTGGACGCAGGCCGCGATAACGACGGTATGCCGAGTTGCAGCGCCGCCGAAGCCCTGGCAAGACAGGAGCCTTTTGTGAATCAGGCTTTGGCACAGCACGCGTTAGCTTTACTTGCCCGACTTTTCCGTTATGGAATGACATCGTATTACGGTGGTTTTATCAATCTTGCGACTGGCGGATGCGCCCCTTTGCCCACGGATTCGCGTTTGTGGAGACGAGCTGCTAAGAGACGCCGACGCGAAAGGAAGCAATGCAAGGCAAGAACGATTAGAGCGGCTTAGGACTTGCGGAGTTGCGTCTATCGGCAACTGTCCGGATCGCCGACTACTCAGCCAGTGAATGATCGTTTCCGATTCGTCCGCACGTCCGCTACGTGTCCGAACGAGTCCGAGGGGCACGATTGATGAGGACTACTACATACCGCGCGAGAACGATCGCTACGGCAGAGGTTCCAGCGTCAACTCCACTTGCATCTGTGCGCCTTCCGCAACGCTTACGCTGACGGCGTTTGCGTCGTACGGACGCAATTCCTCAGGTGAAAGATTCACCACCATGATGGATTCCGCCCAGGCGTAGAGCCTGTAGTCGCCGGGCGTGATGCCTTTGAGCGTGAACCGCCCGCTTGCATCCGTATTGGCAGTCTTCAGCAACCGCAGCAAGGCAGGCTTCATCGGATCTGGCAGCAGGGTGACAACCGCTCCCGGCCAGGGCTTGTCATCACGGAGCACAGTCCCTTGGATCGTTGCCGACTTGGCACTTAGGACTACGTCCAGCGAGGGCGCGGCCTGGGGCTGCGAAAGGTCAAGGCCGGTTGCGAGCAGGTCCACGCCGCCCGCCAAGACGTGCTTCATATAGGTGCCATCTCCCGGTCCAATCAACGTTACATAGTACCGATCCGGTGGGACGCGCTGAATCTTGAATGTGCCGTCGGGCTCAATTCTTGCGGGCTGAATTCCAATGCCAACGGGACCGTCAGCGCGTTGAAGTCCGACACTCGCCTGCACAGGGGGTTGCCCATCTCCCTCCATACGGATGTGGCCAGAGACTTCCGTCAGAAACGGCGGAGAGATGGGGAGGGTCAAGTCGTTCACATCTGCATTGACTACGACAACCGGCACGCGCATGGTGATGGGCCAACCTTGTCCCAGACGCCTCGCGTTGATGTAATAGGAGCCTGCTTGGACACCTGTGAATTCAAAGGTCCCGTCCCGATTTAACTCGCCACGAGGAGCTGCGGGGGAACCTCCCGGCGCGAATTCCTCACGGCTGGAATCCTGCGATTCCAGTGTCAACTCGGTGGGACCAGAGCGGCTTTGCCCAGGGGCGGGATTATCCAGTTCCAGGAGCTTCCCGCGAATGCGAAACACTGGCGCTTTCTGCAACCGAATCTCGATGGCGGAGAGATGCTGGCCGGCGTTGAGCGAGAGTGCAGTGGCGGTGTCCTGCTGGATCCCGCGAGGGTAGTAGGTGGGAACGTAACCTTCCGCAACCTTTCCCTCTACGGTTTGCGGTGCGACCGGCGGCGGAAACCCCATGCGGCGAACGTCCGCCCGAGCAATATACTTTCCCGGCATAAGACCGCCGATCAAGAACTCTCCCAAAGCGTTGGTGTTGTCACCGGAAACGATCCTGGAGCGGCGAAAGTAACCCGACTGCCGCAGAAGCTGGACCTGGACTCCAGACATTGGCTCGCCGTACTCGTTCAGCACCCTGCCTGAAATTACGGCCTGCGGCGTCAGCTTGAATTCAATGCCTTTGATTTTGTCGCCCGGCGCTCCCCTGGGACTTCGCTCGCCGGGCAGGTTGCCGTAGGATAGCCGCACGTAACCGGTCGTATCGACACTTAACAGATAGTTGCCCGGAGGCAGGTTTTCAAACTTGAATTTACCTTCCGCATCCGAGACGGCGCTGGCCTTCGCGGGCTGCCCGCTGCCCACGACCCCGCCCTGTTGCAAAGAGAAAATGGTCAGCGTTAGGTTCGCCCTCGGCACTGGCTCGCCGGTTAACGCATTGACCACGCGGCCCTCCAGCGACACAACTTCTTCCGCAGTGGTGGGTGGGGGCGCAGTGATTTGTCGCTCTGAGATATTAAAGGATAGTAGCCAGAAAAAGCCAACAATTACGGCCGGCATCAACTTCATGACAGCCTCCTAATAACAGCCTCTGTGGACGGCACGCCTTCGTGCAATATACTCATATTATCGCACTCCGCCTGCCAATTGCTCTTCTCGGAAACTGAGGCGCAGCCAAACGCCGAACTATGGCTTAATGGTCGGCGTCACCTCGCCATAGTCAACAGGCTCGCCGGTACGAGACTTCAACTCCCTCAGCCAGAGGCGGCCATTCACGCCATGCACAACCCGGCCCAGAAACCCCAGTGTCTCTGCCAGATTGTTGCGATTCTTGCGAATGTCTTCTTTCGTGACTCGGATGTAGGCCGCCAGGAAGTCCTCCATACTTTTGGCCTTGGAGAAGAGATACGTCGCGTGTCCTGATTGCGGTGTTTCCACGGCTATTACGGTCTCAAGCTCAAAGATGTATTCCCCGCGAAATAGGTAGAGTCGTCGAGCACAACGGCAGAGATGGCGATAATAGAAGGCATCATAATCCGGCTTCCAGGTAATCTGAGCGATCTCAAAGTCACTAGGGACGCCCAGGTCCCAACAGAGTTTCTGTAGTTCGGTTTTTTCGACTGGCTCCCGTTCGATCCGGGCACGAATCCGGTCGAAGGCGTCCGAGAACTGGCCAAAGCGATGGTAGACTCTCCGCGCCGATTCGATCTCCTCAGCGACCTTCGGGGGTAGCTTGACCTGGAGGCGGCTAGGCAGCGCAGTTTCCCACTTCACCAGATGCCACTCGCCGCGGCGATGAAGGTACTTTCCGGCTTCGACAAAGGTCGCCTGGATCTCCATCTTCGCGGCCAATAAGTGTTTCCACTGATTCCAGGTGGCATCCCACAGAATCGGCATGGTGGACTGGTCGAGCAGGACTTCCAGCTTGCGTCGTGAATCGCGGTAAATGGCGCGATCAGCGTAGAAGTCAGCTTGGCGCAGGGAAGCTCGGAAGCGCCGCTGCCGACGTTCAGGAAGAAAAGACAAGACGCGAGCGACGAAGAACGTCTGGCCATCCCGCGATCGGTCTCCGGCCACGATGATCGAGCCAAAACCGCCGTAAGGGAAAAGTACAGGAGCGACCGAATTACACATCAACTCGTCATAGCAGGCACGCAGTTCCGGTTGCGCCAGGATGTTGAAGGCCCGCTCCATTGCGAAGAAGCCGGCTTTGGGAGCACCTTCGGCGCGGAGTTCCAGTTCGCGTAGTTTGAAGGCAAGCCGCAACTCAGCGGGTGATGTCGTGGAAGGAATCCGCAACGTTTCATACAGGGTGTTTTGCCGGTCCCACGGTTGGTTCCGATTGGCAACGTAAAAGTAGTCGCGCAGCACCTCACACGGAAAATGGAGGGCGGAGATGCCGAGGTTCCCGTGCGGTATTTCAGCACGAACATAGAGCTGTTCTCGCTTGTCGCTTTTCGGCTGGGCGGCATAGCCGATGGAGACCTGGTAGACATCGCGGGTGCGCGGCGAAGATGTGTTTTTGTGGATGTAAATTTCAGTTCCAGCTTCCGGTGAAGCCGCGATAAGAGGAAAGTCGATTTCATCACCGGGACGAATTTGAAGGGCGAGAAAATTTGACACCAGGACCCGACCACCCTCTTTCACGACACAAGCAGCCTTTTCCCGTTCGTGCTTGATCTGGAGCACCTTCCGACGGACAGTTCCGCCCTCCGCAAGGGCAGGCTCGAGTCCCGCTTCCATGATAGAAGGAGCGTAAATCCTGTTGCCAGGTGAGTCAAATGAACGCGAACTGGCCGCTAACACCCTGTGGCATAATGAGATAGCATGCCATCAAGTTGGTCATTTTCCCAATCGGCCGTTTATCGGGAGCTAGTTTCTTTGCGGATTGTTTTCGACGGGCGACATCGGTGAGGTGTATGCGCACGAGACACTGCCAGAGAAGTTGCTGTGCCGCACGCTTCGGGGTGAGCAAAGCGGAAGCGGCGCGGCTGCGCCACACTGCGTTTCCGATCTGCCCGCGGATAGAGTTATAGGCGAACGGTCGCTGCGAAGTTAAAGAGCGCGATCGAAGACCCTGACGGTCTTATTGAATCCGGTACGCGGCCGAATGCTTCCAAGCCACGCGGCGACTTCAGCGACTAGGATCATCGCAAAATTAAAGGGCGCGCCATCCGGCCCGCTTGAGCCGAGAACACACGCCCTTCGGTTTTGCCGATTTAATCAGCCGAAACGGCGGTTCGTGCCGGGCCGGCAGCTCTCTGCTTCCGCTGACCTTCGGCGAGGTCGAAGCGATCGAGGTTCATCACTTTGGCCCACGCCGCCACGAAGTCTTTCACAAACTTCTCCTGGGAGTCCGCGCATGCATAGACTTCCGCGAGGGCGCGCAGCTGGGAGTTCGAACCGAAGATCAGGTCGACCCGCGTGCCGGTCCACTTGGCCTGGTTCGTTTTCCGGTCGCGTCCCTCGT
>ORMF010083343.1_pt1 | contig 21956 bp, 18 predicted proteins | sample 1779871 | NCBI WGS metagenome assembly ORMF01 (sample SAMEA104232316, study PRJEB22302) | groundwater metagenome | biome: forest; feature: aquifer; material: groundwater | place: USA | collected 2011-08-07 | depth 5.4 m | reverse complement strand
GCGGCCACCGAGACCGAGATGAAGGAGAAGAAGGCGCGCGTCGAGGACGCGATGCACGCCACGAAGGCGGCGGCCGAGGAAGGCATCGTGCCCGGCGGCGGCGTCGCGCTGCTGCGGGCGGGCAAGGTCCTCGAGGCTCTCAAGCTCACGGGCGACCAGCGCGTCGGCATGGAGATCGTCAAGCGCGCCATCCAGGAACCGATGCGGTGGATCGCGAGCAACGCTGGCCACGAGGGTTCCATCGTCGTGTCGAAGGTGCTGGAGATGAAACCCGACGAGGGCTTCAATGCGGCGACCGAGATTTACGAAGATCTGGTCAAGGCAGGCGTGATCGACCCGACGAAGGTTGTCCGTTCCGCCCTGCAGAACGCGTCGTCGATCGCGTCGCTACTTCTCACAACGGAGGCTATCGTCGCAGAGATTCCCGAAGACAAGAAGGAAGGTCCTTCGATGCAGGGCGGCGGCGGCATGGGCGGGATGTACTAAGGCCCAAGGCCCAAGTAGGGTGGGTCCATTCGGACTCGCCGAACAAAACAAAAGCCCGGTCGACCGTCTGGTCGCCGGGCTCTTTTGTGTTTAGCCCTTTTCGCCCTGTGTCTCTGGCCTTGAAAAGCCTATCGCAGCGTGAACGAAAGCTCGATCGAGACCAGCACCGGTACTGGCTCGCCGAAGCGCGTGCCCGGCATGAAGCGCCACTGCTTGGCGGCTCTCAGAGCTTCTTGGTCTAAACCAAAGTTCTGATCGAGTGACCGCTTCACGTTGCAGTTGCCTACCGTTCCGGTGGTCAGCACCACGCATTCCAGCAGCACGACCCCCTGCACCTTCGCGCGCATCGCATCAGCGGTGTACTGCGGCCGAATCTGGCTGATCAGGCGCGGCGTCTCCACGCCGTTGCCAGGCCTGTAAGCCCCTCCGCCCGTGCCGCCGCCAAATCCCGGTCCCAGACCCGGTCCATTACCGGGACCGATCCCTACACCCGTTCCTGTCCCCGCCCCTCCGCCAACTCCAGAGCCTTGCGACACCGCATCGGACGGCTGATTCGATTCGAGAGCGCCGGGCGAGGTGGTGGTCGCGGCAGCCATCGTCTGTGCTGGGATGTTCAGGGATTCTTCGACCTCCGGCTCCTCAGGCTTTTCGGTCACCTGAGGTGCCACTGCCGGAGCAGCGGGGACCGTCAGTTTTTCCTGGCCGGGAAGCTCGGCCTTTTTCGGCGGATCGGGCATCTTGTTCCCACCGCCGCCACCGCCACCGCCCGGACCCGGCTCAGCCAACCAGATGATGTCGGTCGGTAGCCTGTCGGGAAGCCACGCCTGCGGCACGGCCTCGGGGACCATCTTCACGATGACGAGAGCCAGCAGCACGAACGCCACATGGCTCAGGACCGATGCCCCGAGCGCACCGCCGAGGCGCTTTTCCTGCTGCTCGAAGAGAAAGTGGATCTCGGCCGGCTGACCCTCGGGGCGGACGGTCAGATGCCCGAGTTGGGGCGACTCGGCACGAGCGTTCGTGGGAACCGTGTTCGACATGACCGCAGCAAAGTGAGACAGAGGCATTGTCGCCGAGCCCGCTCGAAGCCGCAATTGCAAAACAGGTGCCTCAGCTGAATCGAGCGCTGACACCAAATACGTCAAGTTAGACGCCGCACCGAGAGTCCCCAGCCGCTACACGCGGCGATGTTTGTCCTCAGATGCGGCCGATCCAGGCGCCGATAGCTGCATTCCCGCCTCCGTACGAGTGCAGGACTTCGAGCGCATCCGAAGCGCGTGCCTCCGTATGAATGGCCACGAGCACTCCCCCACGTGCCACAAGCGTTTCGAAGATACGCCCATCGTGCGCCTGAAAGCCTATGCGGCCAGCGGTAGCCGCGATTCCCACGGCGGTGAGCCCCCGATCGGCGCGCTGCAGCGCCTCCACAATGGGACCGTGGACACGGGCAGAACCAACGCCGCGAATGTCGAGCGTCGATCCGCCAGCCCCGAACACGCGCTCGCTCAATGCCATGACATCCGGCGAGTCTTTGGCGATCAGGCTCAGCGCCTCCACCGGAAAGCGTTGCGCCCTCAGTGCCTGCAGGCCCTTTTCCGCCCAGACGACATCCTGAAAAACCCCTACCGTGAAGAGCTCACTCGTCGTTTCAACCATGACGCCTCGCGTGAAATCAATCCCAGGAACCGACGACGACGCGGCTCGCGCCGCTTTTTTGAATCGTATCGCGAACGAGGCCGACGTTCGCGTCATCGACGTGCGCACCGAGGAGAATTGCTCCGCCCTCCACGCGATCCTCCCACGCTTCCGCCTCCGACGGCGGCAGACCAGTCCGGGCCAGCATCCGCCCGATGTCGCCGCCAAGGTGGCCTGCCGCCTCGCCGAGGCCGGCGGCAAGCGGTCCATCTGCCACGATCGAGCCGATGCCGGGCAGCACAAGCGCGATGGCGGCCAGGAGATGCGCGCCTAGCTCTCCGAGGCGAGACGCGGGCAGCGAATCTTCGAGCTCCGCACCTGGAGAAGCGTCCGTCGACTGCGCCAGCGTACCTTCCTCATCGTGGGATCGCGCGACGATGGACACGCGCTCACGCGGCACATTGAGATCTCGGAGGGCGCGCGCCGCATGCGCCGCCTGCGATGCACTGTCGAAGAGTCCGAGAACGAGCGGGTGGGGCATCGGGCGCTACTTTACGACAAAAGAAGGTTCAGCGTTCCTGGTTCAGAGTTCAACGTTCGGTCGTTCAAGGTTCGACTTGAACCGTGAACCATCGAACACTGAACTCTGAACCAGGAACCCTGAACCGGCTCTACTCAGTGTTGTACCCGTCCCGGGCGCGAATGCGGGCGCCTGGTCGGGCCTTCTTCAGGCCGACGCGTATCGAACGCCATTCGGCCTCGCCGGATGTCATCGGCCGCGACGGTGTGTAGCCGATCAGGTATTGATGACGAAGCTCGCGCGCAATCGTGGCAAGCGTCGCTTCGAGCTGACGCGCATCCTTCAACAGAAACGAACGTCCGCCGCTGACGACCGCGAGCTCCGCCAGCAGCGGCGGACGCTTTTTGCTGAACGCGATTGGATAAATCAGGGCCGTGCTGCGGCGGGCCCGCGCGACTACCTGGGCGGCGGTGGCGCGGCTGTAGCGATCGGCGCCATCCGAGAACACAATAAGCGCCTGCCGGCCCGGCTCCGGCTCCAGGCGATCCAGCGACGCGATGACTGCGTCGTGCAGCGCCGTCGTGCTCCACGGGTCGAGGGCGCCGACAGCCGCAATTTGCGGTCCGCGATCGGATGACAGCGGCGCGATCACCTCGGCTTCGTGACCGATGGCCACCACCATGGAACGGTCCGATGGGCGCAGCGCCCGCAGGAAGGTTTGCGCGGCATGGCGCGCCAATTCCAGTGGCTCGCCGCTCATGCTCCAGCTCCGATCCACGCCGAGCGCGACCGCGAGAGGGAACTCACCAGCCGCAAAGACAGTGACGTCCTGGGGCTCGTTGTCCTCGAACACCGCGAAGTCTTCTTGCCGGAGCCCCGTGATGGGCCCTCCAGAGGCATCGGCAACGCTGGCGTACACCTCCACCAGCTGCACGCGCGAGGCGAATTGCGCCAGCGGTTCTTGGGCGCCCAGCGCAGCGAACACGCCGGCGGCCACCGCCAGTAATGTGGCCCCTGCCCAGAGCCGCCAACGTGCACACCTGCCTGTAGTTGTAGTCATCTGTTGTGGACCGTCCTGGCCTGATAGAGCGTGCTACAATTGTCGTGCCTCATCGAACATGAGTAACGCAGGCCCCGAGCGGCTCTGCCGGGAAGAGTAGGTGACATATGGGCAGTCTTGGACTCCCTGAACTGCTGATTATCCTGACGATCATCATCCTGATTTTCGGGGCGAATCGTCTTCCGGACATCGGTCGAGGGATCGGCAAAGGCATCCGGAACTTCAAGGACGCCACGAAAGACGGCGCCAAGACCGACCCCCAGGCCTAGCGTCGTCGGTCTCCACCGCGGCGCGGTCTGCTTTTCTTCCCGTTCTGCACGGCCTGGCGCTCCCGCTTGCCCGGTCGCGCCGTCGTTTTTCGCCGCTCACTTTTCGGCCGCGCCTGACTCCTGATCGGACCGCGTGGCCGCTCCTCGCGGCGCACGGCTTCGAGGATATCCACCAGGCCGAGATCCACCTGCCGTCGCTCCATATCCACGCGCACGACCTGCACGTCCACCCGGTCTCCCAAGCGGTACACCTTCTTCGTGTTTTCGCCCCGGAGCACGTGGTGCTGCTCGACGAACCGGTAGTAGTCGTCTGCCATGCTCGAGATGTGGACCAGCCCCTCGACGAAGTGTTCAACCAACTCGATGAATAGTCCGAACGGTGCTACGCCGGTGACGTAGCCCGCGTACTCATCGCCGACCTTGTTCGCCATGAACCGGACCTTTTTCCATTGCAGCAGTTCCCGCTCTGCCTCGTCCGCGCGGCGCTCCATGTCGGATGTGTGTTTCGCGACCTCTGGCAGCTCTTTGTCGAGCTCCTCTCGGCGCGCGCCGGTGATTTCGCCGCGTCTCGATTCGCGGAGCATCCGATGGACCACGAGGTCCGGATAACGCCGGATGGGCGATGTGAAGTGCGTGTAGAAGTCCGTGGCAAGACCGAAGTGGCCAAGGCTCGCGGGGTCATACCGTGCTTTCTGCATCGTGCGCAGCATCAGCGCGGCAATGGGACGTTCCTCCGGTTTTCCCTGCATCCGATCGATCAGCTTCTGAAAGTGCCGCGGCCGTACCACGTGACCGCTCGCGGCCAAGCTGTACCCCAGCGTGCTAATGAACGCTTCGAAGTCTTCCACCTTCTTCGCGTCCGGGGCCTCGTGCACCCGGTGTAATGCCGGAACGTTTCCCCGTTCCAGATGCGCGGCCACTGTCTCATTCGCCAGGAGCATGAACTCCTCGATCAGGCGGTGCGCGACGTTCCGCTCGGTGGCGACGATCCCTTCGATGTCGCCGTACTCCGTGAGAATCACTTCCGCCTCAGGCAGATCGAAATCGATGGCGCCGCGGCGACGACGACGCTCGTTCAGCACCTCGAACAACTGGTGCATCAGCTCGAACATCGGCACGAAGGGCTGATAGGTCGCCATCGCGTCCGGATCGCGATCGGTCAGGATCGCGTTGACCGCGGTGTACGTCATCCGCGCATCGCTGTTGATGACACCATCGTGCATCTCGTACCGAACGACGTTGCCGCGGAGATCGATTTCCATCAGGCACGATTGAACCAGCCGATCGACCTGCGGATTCAGGCTGCACAATCCCGTCGCCAGCTCCGCAGGGAACATGTGCACCGCGCGCTCCGGAAAGTACACGGAAGTGCCGCGCTCGTAGGCTTCTTCGTCGAGCGCGCTTCCCTCTTTCACATAGTGCGAGACATCGGCGATGTGCACACCCAGCCAGTAGTTGCCGTTCGGGAGCCGCTCGATCGTGATGGCATCGTCGAAATCTCTCGCGTGCTCGCCGTCAATGGTGACTGTGGTTACGCCGCGGAAGTCGGTGCGACCGGCGATATCCCGCTCCTTGACGGCGGTCCCAAGGCGGGTGGCCTCAGCGACGGCCTCCTCGCCATGCGCGTCGGGAATACCGTGCTTGCGGATGATGATCTGTGTGTCGACGCCGGGCTCGTCCACACGACCGAGCACTTCCGACACGCGCCCCACCGGCCCCCTCGTCGGCGTCGGCCAGCGGACGATCTCCACCAAGACCATCTCGCCAGGCTCGGCCGATCCGAACTGTCCCGTGGGCACGTGTATGTCGGTCAGCACGCGGCGATCGAACGGCACCACGTACCCGAGCCCTGCATCGTCGACCTCGAACCGCCCAACGACGTTCGCCTGGCTCCGTTCGAGGATGCGGATGATCTTGCCTTCGGCGCCCTTCTCGGTGCGGCGTTCGATCCGCGCGACCACACGATCGCCGTGCATCGCTTCGGTGAGGTTCGCGGCCGAGACGTAGATGTCTTCGCTGGCAGCTTCAGGCACCACGAATCCGAATCCTCCAGGATTGGTTTGAAGTCTGCCAACCACGAGGTCCATTTTTTCGGGAAGCCCGTAGCGATTGCCCCGAGTGGTGATGAGGCGGCCGTCTGTCACGAGTGCCTTGAGCTGTCGCTTGAACGCCAGCCGCTCCTCGCGAGGCACACGAAGGGCCTGAGCGAGATCCCGTGCGGTGGCGGGATGGTGAATGTTGTCGCGAATAAGACCGAGAATGTCGTCGCGTGAAAGCATGGTGAATCGTTTACTCGTCGATGAGGACGACCTGTAGATCGCCGACGTTGGTGCCGGTAGGCCCAGTGCGAATCAAGTCGCCGAGTGAGAGGAAAAAGGTGTGTGCGTCGTTGTTTGCCAAGTAGTGTGACGGGGGGTTCAGTCCAGCGGTGGCCGCGCGCGCCAGGGTCGTGGTGTCAACGATCGCGCCCGCCGCATCGGTCGGACCATCCACGCCATCGGTGCCAAGACTCGCAGCGACTACCGGTGCGCCGAGCGCTCCCAGGATCGGTGCCATCGCCAGCGCGAACTCCTGATTCCGTCCGCCCAGGCCGCGGCCTCTGACGTTCACCGTCGTTTCTCCCGCCGAAACCACACAGAGCGGCCGCGGCAAGCGCGCATGCCCCGCGAGGGCGTTGACATGATCACGCGCGGCGAGCGCCGCTTCTCCGATAACAGGTTCGTTGATCACCACCACCTGGTAGCCGAGCGACTCAGCTGCCTGCGCGGCCCCTTGCATGGCGTCGGCTCGTCCGCCTATCACGTGAGCTTCGGCACGGGCGAGTCGGGCATCACCAGGTTTCGGCGTGTCGCTCCGCTCTCCAGCCGCCCCGCTGCGGAGGTAGGAAACAATCGCAGGAGAAAACGACGCGGCCCCGCCGTATTGCTCGATGACGTCCAGCGCCATTGCCCAGGTGGTGGCATCTGCCACTGCGGGACCGGAGCCAATGACGGACAGATCGTCCCCGACGACATCGGAAATCGCGAGCGTAACGGTCCTTCCAAGACACTCAGACGCCAACTGTCCACCCTTGATTGCCGAAAGGTGTTTCCTGACGGTATTCAGGTCATGAATCGATGCGCCGTGCTGAAGCAGCCGATGCACGACCTGCCGCTTTTCTGCGAGCTCGAGTCCCTCTGCTGGCACTGCCATCATCGCGGATGCACCGCCCGACAGAAGCAACACGAGCACGTCGTCTGCACAGGCCTCGCGCGCGATCTGAAGCGCGCGACGCGCGGCGCGTGTACTGCCCGCATCCGGAACAGGGTGAGCGCCGCGAAACCATTCGGCGTTGCTGGGAAGGTCGCCAGGCTCTCCTGGCCCAACGCCCATCTTGGCCAGGCCCAATGGAAAGGCGCGGAGCATGCCAGCGGCAGCTTTGCCTGCGGCAACAACGCGCACGACGCGGGCGTCGCGAATCGTGTCGAGGATACCGGTGCCGATGATCCCTCGGCGCACTAGCGCCTCGGCATCGACCGCGGTCAGGCCGGCGCGCAGGATCGCCGCCAGATCGCGGCGAAGAGATGAGAGTGTGTGCGTTTAGTGGACCTGTCGAGGATCCGACCAGCTGGCGAGGCCGGCGGCGACGTTGAACTGGCGAAGGAGGCGTCCGACTACTTCGTTGGCGTCCTCGTCGGTGCACAAGCGATCGAGCTGTGACATCACGCGAGTGAGCGCCTTCTCGACGCTATTGATGGTGCGGGCGGAATAGAACTCCCGCTGCTGCTCAAGACAACGCTGGCAGCGCACGAATTCCTCGCGATAGAAATTCGAAAGAGAAGGAAGAATCGGCTCGTCCTGGGGCCGTAAATCAAACAGAGCGGGTGCCGGTCGATTACGTGACACAGCCATGAACGCGAATTCTTTCTCAGTGTAACGGCCGCCTGTAGGGCTGTCAACGGTCGGCCGAGCCGCCGCCTTCCGGCTATACGGCGCGGGCGGCGGCGTAGCCCCCGACCGACCCTACGACCATCCCTCCGACGACCACGACGCCGCACAGGGCCCACGGCAAAAAGCCAAGCATTCCAAGGTCAACCAGGGTCGAGAGCGCGCTGCCCCACCACGCCATCGCGACCATGAAGCCGAGCCACAGCACGGCCAGGGCAGCAAGCGCGCCCAGCCCACCCTGGATGAGACCCTCGGCAATGAAGGGGCCTCGAATAAACGAGTACGGGGACCCCACGAGCTGCATGATTTCCAGCTCGTCGCGCCGGGCGTGAAGCGCCAGCCGGACGACCGTGGCCACGGTAAGCGCGGCTGCGGTCATCATGATCACCGCCAGCAGGAAGCCAATCCGGCGGAGGCTCGTCAGGCCGGCCGTTGCGCGGGAAATCCATTCCCGGTCGTACCGAACGTCCGCGACCCCGGGGATGGCTGTCAGACGGCCTACCAACGCCTGGATGCGCCCGTCTTGCTCCGCATCAGAGCGCACCCGAACTTCGACGGACGCGGGAAACGGGTTGTCGCCGAGTTCTTCGGTGAGGCCCGCGAGCTCCGAAAAATCGCGGCGAAATCGACTCAGGGCCTCCGCCTTCGAGACGTACTCGGTGCCCGTGACGACGCCGCTGTCGTCGATGATGCTTTCCAGCGCCCCGCGTTGTTCCGAGGTCGCGTCGTCACGCAGGAACACTGAAAATTCGGCGGCAGATGACCATTCGGCGAGCAGCCGCTCGACATTCGTTGTCACCAGCAGCAGCGCGCCGAGGACCATAGTGGCCAGTGAGATAGCGGCGATCGCAAATGCGCTCGCGCCCGGGCGGCGCCAGAGGCTGGCACCTCCTTCACGGAACGCGTACTGAAGCGCCCTCATGCGACCTCCACGACGCATCCCTGGTCCAAGGTGATCGTGCGCCGTCCGACGAGGCGAATCAGTTCGCGATCGTGAGTGGCTACGACCACGGTGGTACCTCCCGCGTTGATCTCTCTGAAGAGGTTCATGATCTCGAGCGAAAGGTCCGGGTCCAGATTCCCTGTCGGCTCATCGGCCAGGATCAGCGACGGCTCGCTCACGAGCGCCCGCGCGATGGCGATCCGCTGTTGCTCGCCGCCTGAAAGGTCCCTTGGATACGCGTTCATCCGGTGCTGCAGGCCCACCCATTTTAGGACCTGGAACGAGCGGCGCCGCTGATGCGCCGTTGGCGCGCCGAGTACTTCGGAGATGAACGAGATGTTCTCGAGCACCGTGCGCGAGCCAATCAGCTTGAAATCCTGAAACACGAAGCCAATGCCGCGTCGGTATTCTTGCACCTGACTGCGGTTGAGCTCAGCGAGATTGTAGCCATTGACAATGATCTCACCTTCGCTCGGACGGTCCTGCAAGAGAAGCAGCCTGAGGAAGGTGGACTTGCCGGCGCCGCTTGGACCGGTCAGAAAGACGAACTCGCCTTTTTGAACGGTGAGCGACAAATCCCGCAGCGCGTACAAACCGCGGCTGTACACCTTCGAGAGGTGACGTGTCTCGATCACGCGCCGCCGTCCAGTTCGCGCTTGAGGACGTCATTCGCCAGCGTCGGATTCGCCTTTCCTCGGCTGGCCTTCATCACCTGTCCCACCAGAAACCCGAAGGTTGCTTGCTTTCCCGCTCGGTACTGCCCCACGGCATCCGCGTTCGCCGTCATGACATCGCGGACCAGCGCGAGCAACGCGGATGCGTCTCCAATCTGCGCGAGTCCCTCAGATTTCACGATCTCATCAGCGGTTTTCGCGGAGTCGAACATGCGAGCGAAGACGTCCTTGCCGGTGGAGCTGCTGATCACCCCACCGTCGACCAGCTTGATCAGGCCGGCGAGACGATCGGGCGTGAGCGGCACCTGGGCAATCGTCAGGCCGCGATCGTTGATCGTGCGCAGGACCTCACCCATCACCCAGTTGCTCGCAGCTTTCGGATTGTCGGCCGATGCCACGGTTCGTTCGTAATAGTCCGCCAGCCCCGAGGACTGGGTCAGTACGCCCGCATCGTAGTCGGGTATCCCGTATTCGGCGACGAACCGGCGGCGGCGCGCATCCGGCATCTCCGGCATGGTGCTGCGCACGCGTGCGATGCGGTCCGCATCAGCGACGAGCGGCGGAAGATCGGGTTCCGGGAAGTAGCGATAATCGTGCGCCTCTTCCTTGCTGCGCATAGACAGCGTCCGCCCACTCGCTGAATCCCAGAGGCGCGTTTCCTGAATGACCCGCCCCCCGCCTTCCACGATCTCAATCTGGCGCTCGATCTCGTACTCCAGCGCCTTCTGCAGATACCGAAACGAGTTGACATTCTTGACCTCGGCCTTCGTGCCGAGTGTCATCTGGCCTACGGGGCGCACCGAGACGTTCGCATCGCACCTGAGGCTGCCTTCCTCCATGTTCCCGTCGTTCACCCCGAGCCAGACAAGAATCGCGCGGAGCCGGGTAAAGAACTCCGCCGCTTCTGCGGCAGAGCGCATGTCCGGCTCGCTGACGATCTCGATCAGCGGAACACCACTGCGGTTGTAATCGAGGTACGTGTGCCTGTCGGAGTCGATGAAGCCGTCGTGCAACGACTTGCCGGCGTCCTCCTCCATATGCACGCGGGTAATCCCCACGCGGCTGGGGGTGCCGCCAACGGTGAACGTCACCTCGCCGCTCACCGCGAGCGGACGCTCGTACTGCGAGATCTGATATCCCTTGGGAAGGTCCGGGTAGAAGTAGTTCTTCCGCGCGAAAATCGACTCCGACTGCACGTGGCAGCCTAAGGCCAGCGCGGCTTTGATTGCATAGTCGACCGCCTGCCCGTTGAGCACTGGGAGGGCGCCCGGCAGTCCAAGGCAGACCGGGCACGTCTGAGAATTTGGCGGCGCGCCGAACGCGGTGCTGCAGCCGCAGAATATCTTCGACTGCGTCAGCAGATGGGCGTGAATTTCGAGGCCGATGACCGTTTCGTATGTCACTGACTGGTGTGTGTCCCTTGAGTGACTTCCGATCGTTCCGTTGTCGGGCCCGGTCGAACGCGCTCGGAGCCGTGTCGTAAGTGGTACGTATTCAGCCCGAATGGCCCACTAGACGCGCGGCCCTGCCGCCTTGACCAACGGCGCGACGTCGGCCTCGAACGTGCGGAAGTTCTCGACGAACATCGAGGCCAGCTTCCGGGCCTGCGCATCGTAGGCCTTGGGATCACTCCACGTCGACCTCGGATCCAGCACGGTGGCGGGGACGTTCGGGCAGCTCTTAGGCACCTCGACGTTGAAGATCGGGTGCCGCTCGTATGGGACCTGATCCAGCTGGCCCGTCAGCGCCGCGGTGATCATCGCGCGCGTGTGCGCGATCTTCATGCGCGTCCCGACCCCGTACGGCCCACCGGTCCATCCCGTATTCACGAGCCACACGGGCGCGCGGTGCTTGGCGATCTTCTCGCTGAGCATGCGCGCGTAGACGTTGGGGCTCAGTGGAAGAAACGGTGCACCGAAGCAGGTGCTGAACGTCGCCTTCGGCTCGGTCACGCCCTTCTCCGTTCCGGCCACGCGCGCTGTGTACCCGGAGAGGAAGTGGTAGGCAGCCCCGTCCGAATCCAGCCGTGCGATCGGTGGCAGCACACCATACGCGTCGGCGGTGAGCATGACAATGTTCGTCGGGTGACCCGCCTGGCCGGACGGCACTGAGTTGTCGATGAAGGAGATCGGATACGAACCGCGCGTATTTTCCGTATACGTCGCGTCGTCGAGGTTCAACGTACGGTCCGTCGGGTCCACGACCACATTCTCGAGGATCGTGCCGAACCGCCGCGTGGTTGCGAAAATCTGTGGCTCGGCTTCCGCCGAGAGCTTGATCACCTTGGCGTAACAGCCGCCCTCGAAGTTGAAAACGCCCCGGTCACTCCATCCGTGCTCATCGTCGCCAATAAGCTGGCGTCCCGGATCGCTGGATAGCGTGGTCTTCCCGGTGCCGGACAACCCGAAGAACAGTGCCGTATCGCCTTGCGGACCTACGTTCGCCGAACAGTGCATCGACAGCACGCCTTGGAGCGGCAGGAGGTAATTGAGCACGGTGAAGATCGATTTCTTGATCTCTCCGGCGTAGCTCGTGCCGCCGATCAACACCATCTTTCGACCGAAATGCACGACGATGAACACGTCCGAACGCGTCCCATGCCGCGCGGGATCCGCCTTGAACTTGGGGGCGTCGATCACCGTGAATCCAGGCTCGTGCTGGCGAAGGCTCGCCGCATCTGTCTCCCGGATGAACATGTTCCCGGCGAACAGGTTGTGCCAGGCGAACTCATTCACGACCCGAATCGGCAGCCTGTAGCTGGCATCCGCGCCGGCCCATGCGTCGAGCACGAACAGTTCCTTGTCCTCGAGGTAGCTCATCATGTCGCGGTGAAGCGCCTCGAAGTTGGCACTCTCGAAAGGACGGTTGACCGCGCCCCAGGCGATCTGCGCCTCACTCGAAGGCTCGAGCACGACAAACTTGTCGTTGGGAGAGCGCCCGGTGTGATGACCCGTCCGGCAGACAAGCGGGCCCTCTGCGGCCAGCAGCCCCTCGCCGCGGCGAATAGATTCTTCGTAGAGGGCGGCAACGCTCAGGTTCCAGTGCACTGGACCCGACCGGACAATCCCCAAAGCTTCGAGCCCGTGCGCTCGATCGACCTGCGTGCTCATGAACCAACCTTTCTCGTGGGATGGATGACGCCTGCGGAAAGAGTCAAGCGTACTGGCCGCGTTCCGCCGAAGTCAACTGGTAGCGCGCCTGAAATCCTCCTTTGACGTATAGTTAGCCAGGTAAACACGGGGCCAACCCAGACGTAACTCATGGCAGGACCTTCGGGCCGTCCGACGCACCCCGCCGCAGCGGCCGAGCCGGTCGTCCAGCGTAAGCTGTCCCCGGAGTCCGCCTTGGCTGCTGAAATCAAGAGGCTAGTCGTCGCGGGCCAGCGCGATCAGGCACGCGATCGATTTGGCGATCTGGTTGCCAGCCAGCAGCGTCGGGCGACTCGCGTAGCCTATCAATACCTGCGAGATGCGCACGACGCCGACGAGGCGGTACAGGATGCATTCGTAAAGGTGTTTACGCACATCACGACCTACCGCGAAGACTTGCCGTTCGAGGTCTGGTTCACGCGCATCCTCATCAACGGCTCTCTCGACCTTCGAAAGGCCCGGGCCAGACGATTGCGTTGGGTGCTGCCCATCGAGTCACCCCCCGGCGGGGGCACCCGCGACAACGCGGACACGACGCCCTCGGTCGAGGACCAGCTGATTTCGAAGCGGCACCTCCAGAACGTCGCTGCCGCCGTGGCACAGTTACCCGAGCGCCAGCGGGCGGTGTTCTCGCTTCGGCATTTCGGCGAGCTCACCCCGCACCAGATTAGCCGGACGCTGGGGTTGAGCGAAGCCACCGTGCGCGTGCATCTATTTCGCGCAATCCGCAAACTGCGTCGGCTCCTTCAACGGTGATGACATGAGACGCACCCACCCGACAGACGACCGTCTTCTGGAGCTTTCAATTGAAACGCCGTCCGACGCCGAGGCCGCCCACCTCACCCTCTGCCACACATGCCAGGTGCGTCGGACGCAAATTGATGGGTTTCTTCAGAACCTGACGGAGACTGGAACGAGCGAAGTCGACGAGATCTTTCCCGCCAGCCGCCTCGCCACGCAGCGGGATCGCATTCTGCAGCGCATCGCGCACGAATGCCGCGCCGCTCGAGTGCTCGCGTTCCCGGTTGCCGGCACCGAGCTGCGCGCTTTCAAGGTACGACCGCCGTCGCGGTGGGTGGCTGTGGCGGCCGCCGCCGGTCTGGCGATCGGTCTGGTTGTCGGCCGGCTCTCGAACGGCTATTCTCGGCGCGTCACTCAGACCACGATCGCGCAGGACGCGGGCCCCTCCTTCATGGGCACGGCGCTGGCCATATCCGACGATGAGTTCATGGGCGAGATCGAGCTGGCCGCCGCCGGCCCCCTTCCCGTCCTCCTCCCGCTACACACGCTCACGCCCATGGTGCTGAGCGACGAATTTTCCGCGACGGTTCCGTGACCGCAAAGCACAGCACCACATATAATTAAGGGGTGCCGCCACTTACTTTCCGGAAGGGTCTGAATCTCAAGCACGAAGTTGCCCAGGCGCTGACGGACAGCTATCACAGCGACGTGGTTGCCAGGATCAAGAGCGCGGAGTTTCGGCACGAGACGGGGCGCCTAATTCTGCATCTCGCGCGGGAGTTCGGATTCTGTTACGGCGTCGATCGGGCCGTCGACTACGCCTACCAGACTCGCCGACGATTTCCGGATCGCCAGGTCTTCCTCACCGGCGAGATCATCCACAACCCCCACGTCAACGATCAGATGCGGGCGCTCGGGGTCCGGTTCCTCACCGATGCACACGAGTCGGTCGATGCGCTGGGCTCAGATGATGTGGTGATTCTGCCCGCATTCGGGGTCACGATTGAAATGCTGGAGACGTTCGACCGCCGGGGCTGCACGATGGTGGACACCACGTGTGGGTCCGTCTTGAATGTCTGGAAGAACGTGCGGAAATACGCGGAAGAGGGGTTCACCGCCGTCATCCATGGAAAGTACTGGCACGAGGAAACCCAGGCGACGGCCTCACAGGCGTTCCACGCCGGCCACGGTCACTACGTCGTCGTTCTGGATCGCGACGAAGCGGCAGTGGTCTGCGATTTCATCCGGCATGGCGGCGATCCGGCTGCCCTGCTCACACGCTTTGATGCGGCGGTGTCTCCCGGCTTCGATCCCGACCGCGATCTGCAGCGCATCGGGTGCGCCAACCAGACCACAATGCTGAGCTCGGAATCCTTGGAGATTGGAGAAATGTTCCGGGCGGCGGTCAGCACCCGATACGGCGAGATCGAATTGCCGCAGCGGTTTCGGGCCTTCGACACGATCTGCAGCGCAACGCAAGACAGGCAAGACGCGGTGAATGCGCTGCTGACCGAGCAGACGCTGGACCTGATGATCGTGATCGGGGGCTACAACAGCAGCAATACGTGTAATCTGGCCAGGATCTGCGCGACCCGGCTGCCGACCTACCACGTGGCGGAACCCGCGTGCCTCCTCTCGACGACCGAGATCCGGCACAAGCCGCTTGGCGCCAAACACGAAGCGGTCAGCCAGGGATGGCTTCCCGCATCAGGTCCGGTGCGTGTCGGCCTCACGTCTGGCGCGTCGACTCCCGACAACCTCGTCGGCGCCGCGATTCATCGCCTCGACGCTCTGATAAACAGCGAAACTGGATCCTGAGGTGCCTGCCGGCCTCGCTCGCCGTGGCAGGAATGCTCGCCGGCGGGCCGCCAAAGGGCGTCGAGTGCACGACACAACCCTAGCGGCGATGCCGTATTGACGAGGCTTGTACCCGAAACGGGCGGCTGCGGCGGGATGAGAATGCTCTTGGCCTTCCAGATGACCTAATTGACGTTTTCGTCAAGTAAATACGCCTGTTTCGTCGTCGTATACATTTACAGAGAACCATGAATTCCCACACCCAACACGTGACCCGGGCCACCGTCCTCGTCTGCGGACTGCTGATGGTCCTGCCCTCTGTGGTCGCCGCCCAGGGTTTCCGTTGGTGGCAGGATGAGAATGCTCGTACGAAGCTGGGAATCACGTCCGATCAGAGCCGCCGGATCGAGGAAATCTTCCGCAGCGTCCGCCCCGAGCTGGGACGCCAGAAGAAAGCGCTGGACGCTGTCGAACTCGAGTTGTCGCGTTTAGTCGAGAGCGCTGAGGACGATGCGGCGATTGCCCTGCAAGTGGACCGGGTCGAAGAAGCGAGGGCGGAACTGAACAAAACGCGCACGTTGATGCTGCTGCGGATGCGCAAGGTCCTGACGCCTGAACAGCGCGCGAGCCTGTCGTCTACCCATAGGGAGCTCGAGCGCGAATACCGCGAACGTTCTGGCCGCCGAGATCGTCGGAAGTAACCGTGAAGCTTATGAAAACACGCGTAATTGTCCTAATAATCGGTCTCTTCGTCGTCGGTGCTGCCGGGGCATTCGCGCAGGAAAACGTTCGCTTCGAAGCGATTGCCCGCGACGCGGCTCGGCGTTTTGAGGAAGCGCGTCTTGCGGACGGTCAAACGAGACCCACTGTCGTCCCTCAGCCGCCACCTGCGCGGGTGGACCTTACGGTGGACGACGCGACTGAGCGGGCGCTGGAGCGGAATCTCGACATCGCCGTCGAACGGCTCAATCCCCAGGGATTCGATTTCTCGATTTCCGCGCTGCGCTCCATCTACCGGCCGACGCTGACGTCACAATTCGGATTGCGCAGTCAGAGCCAGTTCAGCCGGAGCCAGATTCAGGGCGGCGACATCATCACCAGCGAGACGTTCACCGGCAACACAGGCGTCACGCAGAACGTCCCCTGGGGTGGCGGGGCGCTGTCAGTGACGTTCAACAACAACCGTCTGAGTCAGTCCGACCAATTCGCTATTAGGAATCCGACGCTCAACACCAGTTTCAACGCGACCCTCGTGCAACCCCTCATGCGCGGATTCAGGATCGACGGCACGCGGTCGCAGCTGGTCGTCACGCAGCTCAATCAGGAAATCTCGGAGATTGCCCTCAGGGGCACCATCATCGCAACGCTCGCAAACGTCCGGAACGCCTACTGGGATCTCGTCTATGCCATCCAGTTTACTGACGTCGCTCAGCGCTCGCTTGCGCTCGCGACCAAACTGGTCGAAGACAATCGCGCGCGTGTAGAGGTGGGAACGATGGCTCCGATCGACGTCGTGCAGGCGCAGTCCGAAGAAGCCCTCCGCCGCCAGACGGTTGTCCAAGCCGAAGGCACCCGGCGCACCGCCGAGCTCGCGCTCAAGCGCCTGCTGGTGAGCGGCACCGAGGATCCCCTCTGGGGCGCGACCTTGAACCCGGTAGATCGGCCGTCGTTTTCTCCGGAACGACTTGATGTCGAGGCTGGTGTGCGGCGTGCCCTCGAGAATCGCACCGACCTTCAGCAGTCCCGTCGCCAACTTCAGACGAACGACGTCACGCTCCGCAGTTTGCGGGACCAGCGCCTCCCGGCCCTTGACCTCACCGCCGGCTACGGCGCGTCCGGCATCGGCGGGCCACAGATTATTCGGGGCAGCGGACTTGGCGGGCAGGTGCTCGACACCATTCCTGGCGGATTCAACGACGCCCTGCGCACGTTGACGAATCTCAACGCGCCGGTCTGGAATCTGGCACTCAATCTGAGTTACCCGATCGGCACCAGCGCGGCGGAGGCGAATTTCGCGCGTGCGCGCCTGCAGCAACAGCAGACGGTCGCCGAAATGAAGCAGCTCGAACTCCAGATTGCGACTGAGGTCACGAATTCGGCGTTGCAAGCCGACACGGGCCTGACCCGCTATGAGGCCGCCTTGGCATCACGTGAGTTCGCGCAGAAGCGGCTCGACGCCGAACAAAGCAAGTTCGAGGTCGGCATATCGACCAATTTTTTCGTGGTGCAGGCGCAGCGCGACCTGGCGGATGCGCAGAATGCCGAGCTTCGCGCGCTGCTTGATTACCGCAAGGCGCTGGTCGATTTCCAACGCGTCCAGGAAGCCCCCGCAGGCGGCCGCACCGGTGGCAGCATCACTACTGTCTCCGGAGGAGGCGGAGGGGCAGCCACAACGGCCGTCCGAACCGGCGGCGGTGGCGCCGGCGGTCAAGGCTTCTAGGTCGTTCATTTCGTGCCCCATTCCTCATGAAAAAACTCGTCATCATTGCGCTCATCTCCATAGCCGCCCTGGGAGGTATCGCCTTCTATTCCGGCGTGTTCAGCCGCACGCCGGCACAGGCCGCCGGCAGTCGAGGCGGTGGGCCGGGCGGCGGATTCCCGGGGGGCGGCTTCGGGGGCGGTGGCTTCGGCGGAGGGGTTCGTCCGCCGATGACGGTGGATGTCGTCTCTCCCACGCGTGCACGCGTCGCACACCAGGTGACCGTGGTCGGCAACCTGATTGGCGATGCCACGGTCGCTGTCGTGCCGAAAACGGCGGGCCGCCTCGATGCGATCTACGTGCGCCTGGGCGATGCCGTGACCCGCGGTGGACGAATCGCAAAGATCGAGGACCGAGAAATGCTCGAACAGGTGAAGCAGGGGGAAGCCGCGTTCGAGGTCGGCAAGGCAACCATCCGGCAACGTGAGGCCGATCTGAAGTTCGCCGACACGAACCTCGAGCGCTCGCGCAACCTGTTTGGCCGGGAGCTGCTGCCGAAGCAAGCGCTGGACGATGCCGACGCCAGACAACAGGCTGCCATGGCGCAAGTCGATCTCGCCCGTGCCCAATTCACGCAATCGCAATCACGCCTGGACGAGCTGCGTATGAACTTGGCGAATACGGTGATCGTGTCGCCGGTGAACGGCTTTGTTGCCCGCCGTCTGGCGGATCCCGGCGCCTTTGCCTCGCCGAACTCTCCCGTGGTGGATGTCGTCGATATCAACCGCGTCAAGCTCGTCGCCAATGTCGTGGAGAAGGATCTCCGACGCGTGCACCAGGGCGACCCCACGCGCGTGGAGGTCGATGCGTTTCCCGGCGAAGTGTTCAGCGGCCGGATCGCCCGAGTGGCGCCTGTACTCGATCCATCGACCAGAACCGCCGAAATCGAAGTCGAAATTCCTAACCCTGGCTACCGGCTGAAGCCCGGGATGTACGCGCGCGTCGGCCTCACGATCGAACAGAAGGACAATGCCCTCGTCGTGCCGCGCAATGCGCTGGTCGACGTTCAGGGTCAGCGCGGTGTGTTCCTCACCGAAAACGGCGAAACGGTGTCGTTCCGCCCGGTGCAGCTCGGCATCGAGGAGACACAGCAGGTCGAGGTGGTCTCGGGCATTGCCGAGACCGATCGCGTGATCACCACTGGGGCCGCGGGCCTCAGGGACGGCGATCGAATTCTGCTGGCGGGAGCAGCCAACGCGCCAGGCGGACAGGGAGCGCAGCGCGGTCCCGGACCCGCCCGCCAGGGAAACCGTCCGCCAGGTGCGCCGCGACGGCCAGGCGCCTGAGTGGCGCGGACCCACACATAGTTCGCTTCCACCTCGGAGACCTTATGAGCATTCCTCGCATCGCCATTCAGCGCCCCGTCACGATGTTCATGATCTGCGGCGTCATCATGCTGCTCGGCGGAATCTCGCTGACGCGCCTTCCCGTCGATCTCATGCCCGACATCGCCCGGCCGTCAATGACCGTTCGCGTGAGCTATCCGGGCGTAGGGCCGCTCGAGATTGAAGAGCTCATCACGCGGCCGATCGAGCAGACGGTCGGCGCGGTCGCCGGCCTGCAACAGGTCGAATCGACATCGAACGAAGGCTCCAGCCAGGTGCGCCTCGACTTCAAGTGGGGCACCGACATGGATGCGGTCCTGGACGAGGTGCGTAATCGCGTCGACCGGACCCGCGGCCGTCTCCCCGAGGAGGCGGACCCGCCGACCGTATTCAAGTTCGATTCGAACTCGATGCCGATCCTGAGCGTTGGCGTGGAAGGCGACTTCGACGAGGTTGCGCTCCGCGACCTCGCGCAAAACGACCTCTCTCCAAGGCTCGAGCGCGTGGACGGCGTCGCCGCGGTGACGGTGGAAGGCGGCGTCCGCCGGCAGATCCACGTCGAACTGTCGAAGGAGAAGATTACCGCGTTGAATCTCTCCGTCGACAGGATCGTGACTCTCCTGCGCACGGAGAATCAGAACATTCCGCTCGGCGAGATCGACGAAGGCGACTCGACGTACCTCGTGCGCAGCCATGGTCAATTCTCCAGTGTTGAGGAGATCGGCAATCTTGTCGTCCTGACACGCGACGATGTGCCGGTCTACCTCAAGGACCTCGCGGAGGTAAAGGACACGACCGAGGAGCGCCGCTCGCTTCTGCGCGTCAACGGAACACCCGGCGTGCGCCTGCGCATCCAGAAGCAGACCGGCGAGAACACGGTCGCGATTGCAGACGGCGTCCGAGCCGAGGTCGAACGCATCAACCGCGAGGTTCCCGGCATCCACCTGACGGTTCTCGACGACAGCTCGAAGTTCATTCGCAGCGCGATCACCAACGTGCAGGAACACGCGCTCGTCGGTTCCGTGCTCGTCATCCTGATCATCTTCGTCTTCCTGAGAGACTGGCGCGCCACACTGATCGTGTGCACCTCGATTCCCATCTCCGTGATCGGCACGTTCGCGCTGCTCTACTTCTTTGGCTACACCCTCAACACGATGACGTTTGGCGGGCTTGCGCTCGGCATCGGCATGATTGTCGATGCCGCGATTGTGGTGCTCGAGAACACGCATCGCCATATGGAAAGGGGCAAGGACCGGATGACCGCCTCGATCGAGGCGAGTGAAGAGGTCTGGTCGGCAATCCTGGCATCGACGCTGACCCACATCGCCGTGTTCGTTCCCCTCTTCTTTCTCAGCGGCGCTTCGAGCGTGATGTTCACGCAACTCTCCATCGTCGTGATCTTCTCACTCGGGATGTCGCTCTTTGTCGCGGTCACCATCGTGCCCGTGCTCTGCTCGCGGTGGCTGCGTCTGCATCACGTCGACAGCGCCAAAGCCGGCGCGCTCGCGCGGTTCTATGAGGCCAGCGAGCGATTGCTGGAGGGCATGGACGATCGCTATCGCCGGATCGTTCACATCACGCTCGCCCACCGGCCGACAGTGCTGGCGGCCAGCGCCGGCCTGCTCGTGGTCGCGGTGCTGATCGTGCCGCTGATTCCGACCGAGCTGATGCCCCAGACGGACGAAGGCGAGATCCAGCTCAATGCCGAGCTGCCGCTAGGAACGCGGTTCGAGCGCACGGAACCGATGATTCTCCAGATTGAGGAGATGGTCCGCCAGCTCGTGCCTGAAGCCGAGACCATCATTACAAGTGCAGGCGCCAGCCAGGGCTTCGGACCGGGCGGGCCCGGTGGAGGCAATCGCGGATCGCTGCAGATCCGCCTCGTCGCGAGAGATGAGCGCGAGCGGTCGAATCAGCAGATCGCGCAGGATCTCAGGCGGCAATTGACCGGACTGCCCGGCGTCATCGTGCGAGCGAACCCGTCAGGCGGCAACTTCCAGTTCGCGCGGATGTTCGGCGGCGGCGGGGATGCCCGCCTCGCACTCGAAATCCGGGGGCACGATTTCGTCCAGTCGCGCCGCCTCGCCATGGACGTGCGGAGCCTGCTCGAAACCACGCCGGGGCTTGCTGATGTCCGCGTCGGGCGGGATGAAGGACGCCCGGAAATTGCCGTCCGCGTGGATCGCCCGAAGGCGGCGCTCCTCGGGCTGAGCGCGACCGGCGTCGCAAACACCATCCGCACGAACGTCGCCGGCACGCAGGCGGCGTTCTTCCGCGAGGCCGGCAACGAGTACCCGATCATCGTCAGGCTGCGTCAGGCGGACCGCGAGCGGGTCTCGGATGTCGAGGACGTCCTGATCTCGACGCCCTCCGGCCAGGTCCTCCCGGCCAAGAACTTGATGACCGTGGATCGTGAGACCGGGCCCGTCTCGATTCAGCGCCGCAACCAGGAGCGGATTCAGCGTGTGAATGCAGAACCCGAGATTCCGTTGAGCGAAGCCGTTATGGCGGTCCAACAGCGACTGCCGGAGATTGGGATTCCATCGGACTTCTCGGTCGGCTTCGGCGCCGAGGTCGAGGAACAGGCGCGGGCGTTCAGCGAGCTCCAGTTGATGCTGATTCTCGCCATCGTCCTGGTGTACGCCGTCATGGCTTCTCAATATGAGTCGCTCAGAGACCCCTTCATCATCATGTTCTCGATTCCGGTCGCAGTCATCGGCGTCGTGCTCGCGCTGCTCGTCACGAACACCAGCTTCACGCTGCAGGCCTACATCGGCATCATCATGCTCGCCGGCATCGTGGTGAGCAACGCGATCCTGCTGGTGGACTACACCAATACGCTTCGCCAGCGAGACAAATTGCCCCTGCGTGAAGCCGTTGAATTGGCGGGACGTACTCGCCTCCGGCCGATCCTCATGACGTCGCTCGCGACGGGGCTGGGACTGCTGCCG
>ORMF012677390.1_pt1 | contig 21960 bp, 21 predicted proteins | sample 1779871 | NCBI WGS metagenome assembly ORMF01 (sample SAMEA104232316, study PRJEB22302) | groundwater metagenome | biome: forest; feature: aquifer; material: groundwater | place: USA | collected 2011-08-07 | depth 5.4 m | reverse complement strand
GAAGTTTGATTCTAACAAAGCGCCGTATAATGCGGACATTCCTACCGCAGCCAGCGTTTGCAGAAGTCAGAGGGCAGAGGTCAACCACCAGACTCAGTCGCGAGCCACGCGCGAACCGGTGGCCGGCAGCTCGCAGCCTACCACTGCAATCTGACTTCTGACTTCTGCAATGGATTTAATGTCCCGCGCGCACGGGTGAGACGATCAGGCGGCCCGCAGGCCGCTTCGCGCTCTCGCCCTTATCGTGCTGGTAGACCAGCGAGAGGGCGCCGTCGGCGGCAGCGGTGGCGCCGGCGAGTTCTGCGGCCAGGCCCTGGTAGGAACGGCCTACTTCGTGGCCGTCCTGCAAAGCGACCGGGCTGCCCTTGTCAATGGCGGGGCCGACGACCTGGTAGTTGTTGGGAATCTTCCACAGTACCTTGCAATTGGTGGCTTTTTCCACGTCTTCGTCGGTGAAGCCGGGGATCTTCTTATAGCGATTGAGCACGATCCGCAGACGATCCCGGCCCGCTCCCTCTTGCAGAAACGCCTGGATCCGGCCCGCGCTCCAGAGCGAAACCACATCGGTCTGCGCGACCATCAGCACGGCATTCGAAAGGTCACAAATCATCTGCATGGTGGCATCCAGGCGGCCGGAGCCATCCACCACTACGAAGTTGTACTGGCTCACCAGCAGATCGAACAGGCGCGCCAGTTCCGTCGCCGTTGGAACGGCGTTGTGCGGCTGCTGTGCCCCGGCCAGCAGATGAAGTCCGCTGCGGTAGTGCGTCATCAGTCCTTCCAGCAGCGACACGTCCATCCGGTGCAGGTTCTGCAAAGCATCGATGACCGTGAACTGCGGCCGCAGATTCAGTTGCAGGGCGGCGTGGCCAATGGGCGCGAAATCCACCAGAACCACCCGCCCGTGGGCCTGCTCCAGGGCAACGGCGGTGTTCACCGCGGAGGTGGTGGCGCCGACTCCGCCCTTGGCGTTCAGGAAAGTAAAGACCCGGGCCTTGCCGGCACTGCGCTGCGCGCGGCTCAACGAGGCCGTGAAGCGGGTAAAGGCTTCGATCATCGACTCGCGGCTGGCGCCGCGGTCCAGAAACTCGCGCGCGCCCGCTCGCATGGCGGAGACGATGTTGGTGGGCTGGCTCATTTCGCCAATCGCAAAAATCGTGACGTCCCCGGCGGCGGCATGAATCATTTCAATGGCGCGGATGGCTCGCTGCGGATTCTGCGGATCAATATCCACCAGTACGATTTCCGCCCGCTGATCGAGCACCTGGCGGAGCACCGCGTCGCTGGGGCCCATGGGAAACCCGACGTGGCTGAGCACGGTCCGGGCCATATGAGTGCTTTCCACCCGGGTATTCAGAACGACGGACTGTTCGCGGTCCTCCGTGAGGACGGCGACGGCTATCCCGTGCATGAGTCGGTTCTCGCTGTTCATGGTCATGCTACGAACTTCTTACCCTGGGGCCAAATGACCTTCGTAATCGAAGGGAAACCTCAGGCGAACTTGCAGGTTGGCAGGAGGCGCCATACCGGACAAAAACTCCAACGGACTGCTGGTCTAAAGGCATTGTAAGACAGGCGCCCGGCCTTTGGAAAGCCGCGCCAAGCGCCGGGAAAGCGGGCTTTCAACGAGAGATCGCGCCCGGATTTTCCCCGCTTGAATCCGCTGCCGAAACCCGCGCCAGTTCCGGCGTTGGCTCGCATTCGAGGGAGGGAAGATACTGATAGGAATCCAGCTGTACGGCCACACCGTTTCGGGGAACGGCTGGGGAAGGATCCGCGCGCAACACCCGGCCGCGGCAACGCACGCGCATGCTCTCCGCCAGCGTGATCTCCGAAGGCATGGTGAAGGTCAATTCCACGACCGCACCCTCCGCCAGGTGCGCCTCGGTGTAGAGGAAGAGTCCACGAGAGCTCACGTCCTGGGTGAACCCCGGCACAGCCTTTCCGTCGACATGAATCGTCAGCGGAAGGTGCAACTGGAAGCGCTGGCCCGAGCGACGCTCAACGCGGACGGGGCCTGTACTCATAGTTCATCCTTCCCGGAGCGGGGTTTGAGGAGAGAGCCGCGGAGGCAACCACTGTATCGCGATTCGAGCGCGGCGGGAAGTTGCAAGTTGGTCACCTCGACTTGCCACAGAAAGACGGGCTGTGGAAATCGGAGTGCAATTCAACATCGCCAAGCCTTTCCGTAGTGGGTGTTCTTTGCGAACTTTGCGGAACTTTGCGGCCTTGGCGGTTAAGAGCTTTTAACCGCGAAGAACGCAAAGGACGCGCAAAGACCGCGAAGATGTATTTGCCTCTAGTGACGTCGGCTCAACTCGATGTCTCAAACTGCACCCCGACACCAGTTGCCCGCATCTCTGACTTGTGCCAAGGTTCTAGAAGAGTGACTCAGGCGCCGGACTCCCTCATAGAAAAATCCGACACGAGCAGCTCCTCGCCGTCCAGGTGGGCGGTCACGCTACGCGCCCTGCGCCACCGCAACTTCCAGCTCTTCTTCGGTGGACAAATCATCTCCCTGACCGGCACCTGGATGCAGAGCGTGGCCCAGGCATGGCTGGTCTACAGCCTGACGAAATCTTCGTTCCTGCTGGGCGCGGTCGGGTTCGCCAGCCAGATCCCGATTTTCCTGCTCGCGCCTCTTGGCGGCACCGCCGCCGACCGCACCAACCGCCATCGGCTGATTATCGCGACTCAGACGACGTCCATGCTCCTGGCCGGGATCCTGGCCTGGCTCACACTCAGCGGGCGCGTCCAGGTTCCGTACATTTTTGTGTTGGCGACTCTGCTCGGGGTGGTGAATGCCTTCGACATCCCCGGACGGCAGGCCTTTCTCGTCGACATGGTCGGCAAAGAAGACCTGATGAACGCCATCGCGCTGAATTCCTCCATTTTCAATGGCGCGCGCGTCGTCGGTCCGGCGGTGGCCGGCATTTTGGTGGCGAAGATCGGCGAAGGCTGGTGCTTTGCCGTGAACGCCATCAGCTACATCGCGGTGATCATCGGGCTGCTGCTGATGAACGTGCATTGTGAGCCGCGCGTCAGCAAGAACTCGCCGCTCGCGGATATCGTCGAGGGATTTCGCTGGGTCAACCGCACGAGAGTGATCCGGGCGTTGTTGCTTTTGATTGGCCTGGTCAGCCTGGTGGGAATGCCCTACACCGTGCTGATGCCGGTTTTCGCCGACAAAATCCTTTACGGCGGCGCGCGCGGACTGGGCATCCTGATGGGCGCCACCGGCGTGGGCGCGCTGCTGGGCGCGCTGACTCTGGCCTCCAAAACCGGCGTCAAGGGACTGGGCCGCTGGGTAGCGATAACCTGCGCCGGGTTCGGCGTCAGCATCATCCTGTTTTCCTTTTCCCGTCACTTCTGGCTCTCGGTGGCACTGCTGCTTCCCGCCGGCTTCTCCATGATGCTGCAAATGGCCTGCTCGAATACTCTCATCCAGACCATGGTCCCGGACCAGCTCCGCGGCCGCGTCATGGCCCTCTACTCGATGATGTTCATGGGAATGGCGCCCTTCGGAGCCCTGTTCGGCGGAGCGCTCGCGGAACGCATGGGAGCGCCGGTTACCGTGGCTGTGGGCGGGGCGGCGTGCGTGTTGGGTGCGATCTGGTTCGGACGGGAGTTGCCCGAACTGCGGATCGAAGCCCGACGGTTGATCGTCGCCCAGGGCATGGCGGGGGGCGAACCGGCGCAAGAGATGAACGCGCAAGCGGTCGAAGAGTAGCGGCCCTACTGCGCTTCCTGCGACAGCACGGCGTCGTGCTCCAGATCCTGCCTTTCCGGCCCAGCGGCCAGCGCCGTCTTGCCGTACTCGTAGCCTTTGTCGAAAGCTTTGAGGTTGAGATCGCGGAAAGTCGCGGGCACAGAATCGGCGACTGCTTTGCGGACCGCTTCGGGGGCGAGTAACTGCGTGACGGCGGTGAAGAATCCGACCATGACAATATTGAGCACCATGCGCTTGCCGAGGTCTTCAGCCAGGCGCGTCGCAGGGACGCTGTACACGCGCGTCTGGGAGGGCAGGTCCGTCACGCGCACCAGGTCCCGCTCAATCAGCAGCGTGCCGCCGTCTTTGAGCTCGGGCGCAAACTTCGAGTACGCCTCCTGCGACATCACCACCAGCACATCGGGGGCGGTCACGTAGGGATAAAGAATCGGCTTGTCGGAGAGCACCAGTTGCGCGCTGCACGCGCCGCCACGCGCCTCGGGGCCGAAGTTCTGGGTCATGGTGGCGAACTCGCCCTGGTGAATCGAGGCGGCTTTGCCCAGCACCTGGGCCGAGAGAATCACTCCCTGCCCGCCAAAGCCGGCAACGCGAATCTCCGTTAGTGGCATGAGTCCTCCGCGCAGCCGCCGTCGCCGCACGCGTATCCTTGTTCTTCGTCGTAGTCCACGTAGCGCTCGCCCAGACTCTCGTGCATCTGCGCTTTCAAAAGTGAGCTGTAGTCGGGGCGATCGCGGTCCACAAATTTGCCGACGATGATTTCGCCCTGCATCGTGAGCCCCAGCTCGCCGGTCGGCGCACCATGCTTCGTCTTGCTCTTCTCTTTGTAGTACTTCATCGTATCGAGTCCGTCGCCCAGCTTGTTGCGGCGCTGGTAGAGCGTGGGACACGGCGAAATGACCTCGATAAAGCTGAAGCCCTTTTTCTTGAACGCCTCCGCGATCGAACGCGCCAGCTGGCGGACGTGGTAGGTGGTCCAACGTGCCACATAGACTGCTCCCGCGGCCTCGACCAAGTGCGGCAGATTAAACGCCGGCTCGAAGGTTCCGTAGGGCGAGGTCGAAGTGATGGCATGTCCCGGCGTAGTCGGCGCCGTTTGTCCGCCGGTCATCGCGTAAATGAGGTTATTGACGCAGATCACCTTCAGATCGATGTTGCGCCGCGCCGCATGAATCAGGTGATTGCCGCCAATCGCCGAAAGATCGCCGTCGCCCGAGTACACCACCACGTTCAGGTTCGGATTCGCCAGCTTGAGTCCGGTCGCAAATGGAATTGCGCGCCCGTGCGTGGTGTGGAATGAATCCAGCTTCACGTAGCCGGCGACGCGACCCGTGCAGCCGATGCCGGAAACCAGGGCCAGCGTCTTCAGATCGATCTTCGATTCGATCAACGCTCGGGCGAAGGAGTTGACGGTCGTTCCGATGCCGCATCCTGGACACCAGATGTGCGGCATGCGGTCGGAGCGCAGAAAGGGCTCGACCGGGTTGATCGCGGTGGGGTTCACAAGAGTGCTCATCGGACGGCCTCCTGGATGGCGGCAAGGATTTCTTCCGGATGGTGCACGCTGCCCCCGGCATGCGGGACCAGAATGGTCCTGGCCTTGCCACCGGCGGCTCGTTCCACTTCGCGGACCATTTGCCCGAGATTCAGTTCCGGCACCACGAACGCTTTGGTGCGCTCGGCGAGTTCGCGAATTTTCTTTTCCGGGAATGGCCACACGGTGATCAGGCGCAGCTTGCCGACCTTCAATCCGCGCTCGCGCGCCATCTCAATCGCACGCTGCGCTATCCGCGAAGTAATGCCGTAGGAAACCACGATGACGTCGGCGTTCTCGGTCGCTTCTTCTTCAAACATGGCGATGCGGCCGGCGGCCGAGCGAATCTTGTTCTGGAGGCGCGTCACCAGTGCGTGTTGCGTCTGCGGCGTCATGTTGGGATAGCCGCGTTCGTCGTGAGTCAGACCAGTCACGTGGAACTTGTAGCCTTCGCCGGCATGCGCCATTTCCGGAACCATGTCGCCGTCGGTCGCGTAAGGGAGGTATTCCTCCACCGTCTTGCGCGTGTGCTTTCGCGGTACGACTTCAATCTGGTCCGCCGGCGGAATCACGACCTTTTCGGTCATGTGCCCAACCACTTCGTCCATCATGAACATGACCGGCACACGGAACTCTTCGGCGAAGTTGAAGGCCTTCACGGTCAGGTCGAAGCACTCCTGCGGCGAGTTCGGACAGAGCGCGATGATTTCGTAGTCGCCATGCGAGCCCCAGCGCGCCTGCATCATGTCGGCCTGCGCGGGAAGCGTGGGCAGGCCGGTGGAGGGTCCGCCGCGCTGCACGTCCACGAACACGCACGGCGTCTCCGTCATGGCTGCGTAGCCAATGTGCTCCATCATGAGGGAGAACCCAGGGCCCGAAGTCACGGTGAACGCTTTGGCTCCGCCCCAGACACCGCCCTGGAGCGCGATCGATGCCGCCAGTTCGTCTTCCATCTGGATAAAGCTGCCACCCACGGTGGGAACGCGCGCCGCGAATCGCTCGACGATCTCGGTCGAGGGCGTAATGGGGTAGCCCGCGGCGAAGCGCGCCCCAGCCGCCAGCGCACCCTCGCAGCAGGCATGGTCGCCATCTAGAAAATGAGTGCCCGTGAGTACGCCCCGCGGATCAGCCTTCATTGTTCACCTCCGGCTGGGGCTCTTCGTTCTTCTGACCCTGGTTCTTGTAGCCGTAGATGGCGAAATCGGGACAGTACATACCGCACAGGTCGCAGCCGCTGCACTTCTCCGGCGCTACCACGTGCGGCGGATGATAGCCCTTGGCATTAAAAGCCGAAGAAAGCGCCAGTACCTCGGTAGGACAGAACTCCACGCAGAACCCGCATGCCTTACATCGCTCGACGACGATGGATACGCGTCCCTTAGCCACGAAAACCCCCACGGACGGGAGCGTTTGGCGCCCCCGAGGCTCAGAAGCATTATGGGTTTTGGCTGTCGCGGGACGGTGTGACGTGAATCACGGACCCAGGTGAGGCAGGGCACAGGGAAACGAGCGAGCAGAGACTAACAAGCGCTAATTGATCAACTTACGTTCGCGTAGGAACGCGCGAACTACGGTTGCCGCGTCCCGATGCTCGCCATCGACGGCATAGTTCAAGCGCCGCAGGTCTTCATCGGAAATGGCGCCCGCCAGTGCGTCAAGTGCGACTCCGACCTCGGGATGAGTTTTCAGCATCTCCTGCCGCAGGATGGCCATACCTTCATAGGGCGGGAAGTAGTGGCGGTCATCCTCGAGAACGAACAGGTCGAGCGCCGGGATCAGACCATCGGTGTTGTTGCCGGCGATCAGATCAACCTGATGGTCTCTGAGGGCGCGCGTGATCAGGCCGAGGTCCATGATGCGAGGCGCCTCCGCGAAGCGCAGACCGTAGGCTTCGACCAGTCCCTTGTATCCATCCGGCCGCTCCATGAACTCGTAGCCGAATCCGGCACGCCACTGTGGAGTGTAGGCGGCGGCCTGGGAGAGCGTGTGCAGGTTGAGCTTCCGCGCGTCGTCGCCGCGAATCACCATGGCAAAAGTGTCGTCGAACCCGAGCGGCGGGCCGAGGGTCAGGCCGAACCGGCTTTCATAGCCCTGCTTTACTCGTCGATAGACTTCCTGCTTGTTGCGGCCGGGCGGCTCTTTGAGAACGGCGGTGAGGGCCGTCCCGGTGTATTCCGGATAGAGGTCGATGCGCCCGGCCAGGATTGCTTGATGACATATGAAAGTCCCGGCCAGATAGAAACGGCGTTCGACAGAGAGGTGAGCTCGCGACTCGATGATCTGCGCGAACATTTCGCCGAGGATGAGCTGCTCGGTGAAATTCTTGCTCCCGACGACGATGCGATCTGTACGGCGGGCGCAGCCAGAGATCGGCAGAAGAAACACGAAGACCAGCAGAGTGCCGGTGATGCTTGCAGCGCGAGTGCTTGGAAGACGGTCTGTCAATCGGGCCTCTACAGTTGTAGCGCCGCCGCCCCGGCGGCTGTCGGGCAGGCGCCTCGCCTGCCCAGCGGAGGGCAAGGGGGCCCTCCGCGACAGCCGGCAAGGTGCCGGCGCTACGTTCTAAGCCGTAACGCACCCAAGCGCCGCTCGAGCGCGCCTAGTCCAACGTCGGCGGAAAGGGCCAGAACGGCTGCTGGAACTGCCCCGGCCAGGATCACCTGGTTATTCACCATAGCTAGTCCGCGGAAGATAAATTCGCCCAGGCCGCCCGCCCCGATTGCAGCCGCAATGGTGGCCAAGCCTACCGAGACTACGGTCGCGATCCGCACGCCCGCCACAATCACGCCTGAAGCTAGCGGCAACTCGACCTGAAACAGCAACTGCCGATCGGTCAGGCCCATGGCGCGTCCAGCCTCTACCACGGCGGGATCGACGCTGCGAATTCCGGCATATGTATTGCGAATCAGAGGCAGCAATGCATATAGCGTGAGTGCCAGGATTGCCAGGCGGCCGCCGCGTTCTCCGATCCAGGGCGCAGGCAGAAGAAATCCGAAGAGCGCCAGGCCCGGAATCGTCTGAATCACGTTCGCGCCGCCCAGCACGGCCTTGCTGAGTTGTGGAACGCGCGTGATGAGGATGCCGAGCGGAATTCCCACCAGCGCGGCCAAGAGTATCGAGATCCCGACCAGCACGATGTGCTCCAGCGTCAGATCGAGGACCTGCTGACGATTCGCAATCAGGAATTGCCAGAAGTTCATGCCATCACCTCGGTTCGGCTCCCGAAAAAGCTTCCACGTAGGCTCGCACCAGCGGCTCGCGAGAATGCGGAAACTCGGCCACGGGAAGGTTTGCAATCAGGCGGCCGTCTTCCATCAGAGCCACGCGATCGGCGAGCAGCAGAGCCTCGCGCAGATCGTGCGTGACAAAAATCACTGCCTTCTTCATGCGCTGTTGCAGTGCGCGAAATTCCTTCTGTATCTCGGATCGGGTGATCGGGTCGAGCGCGCCGAAAGGCTCATCCAGCAGCAGGATCGGCGGATCGGCCGCCAATGCCCGCGCTACGCCCACTCTTTGGCGCTGCCCTCCGGAGAGCTGCGCTGGATAGCGGCCGGCCAGATCCGAACTGAGTCCGGCCAGGGCGAGCAGTTCCTGGACCCGCGCCTTCACGCGTTCCTGCGGCCAGTTCTCAATTTGCGGCACGAGCCCAATGTTCCGCTCAACTGTGAAGTGGGGAAACAGCCCGCCGTCCTGAATGACGTAACCGATGCTGCGGCGGAGGCGGATTGGGTTCCAGTCGGTAGTCGGCCGGCCGTTGACTCGCACCTCGCCCGCGCTCGGCACGAGGAGGCGATTGATGAGTTTTAGAGAGGTAGTCTTGCCCGATCCGCTGCGGCCCAGCAGGACCAGTGTCTCGCCCTGGTTTACGGAAAGCACCAGATCGTGAACCAACGCGCGCCCGTTCAGACGGAAGGTAGCGTGATCAAAGTTGATTGCGGGTCCGACGCTGGCGGGAGGTGTCATTCGGGTGGGTTCAGGGAGCTTAACGCCAATCGTTGTGGCGATCTAGTGCGAAGACGATCCTGATTTGTACGCTGCTTCCGGCAACCCCGTGATGCGCACGCCTCCGTGCCCCTTATGCCGGATGTTGAGCCCGATCAGCAGGGCCGTGACCTGCTCGACGATGCGCGCATTCTCCAATTTGCCGCCGTCAATCGCGCGGACGCGCGGGATTTTCGCCGCCAGTTCCATCGCGATCTGCGTGGCATTGGCATCGTCGCTGCACACGATTACGTCGCAATCCACGTCTTCTTCGCCATTCAGAATTTCGGCCGATACATTGTGGAATGCCGCCACCACCGACACGCCCTTGGGTACAAGCTCGGCAGTTTGTTGCGCGGCCGAACCCTGCCAGACGCCGAGCGTCCGGCTGGCGCGACCACCAACACTTGCGGCCAACGGGACCGTGGCATCGATCAAAACGCTGCCCGGACGAATCGCCGGCTTCAGTTGCTTCAGCAATTCGGCCTGGCCCTCGAACGGAACCGTGAGGACAAGCAGATCGCTGGCTGCGCAGGCTGCGGAGTTCTCCAGTCCCGAAACCTGTGCCTGCGAACCCACCCGCTGCCGGATCTTTTCCGCCGTCTGCTGGGCCCGCGCCGCATCGCGCGACCCGATGACGATCTTCTCGCCGGCACGTGCCCAGCGCAGGGCAAGGCCCATGCCCGCCGGCCCGGTACCGCCGATCACGGAAATCGCGCGGCTCATGCGAACTCCGGAACCAGCGCCCACTCCGACGTCATGCTCTCGACGGGCAGCTTGATCTGCATGCGCGAATAAGTGGTGTTGCGCTCAGCCGGGATGCGCCCGATTTCGAGGATCAGCGACTGAAAATCTTCTGAGCTGGTGTATTGTCCAGCGGTCGCACCCGCTTCGCGCGAGATGTTTTCTTCCATCAACGTTCCGCCGTAGTCGTTTGCGCCCGCATGCAGACAAAGCTGCGAGAGCTTGCGATTCAGTTTCACCCACGAAACTTGAATGTTGTGGATGGAACCGGCCAGAAGGACTCGCGCGAGAGCGTGAATCTTCAAATGTTCCGCCAGCGTTGGTCCCGGACGCGACAGTCCCTGCTGGAACAGCAGGGTGTTCTGGTGTACGAACCCAAGGGGCACGAACTCGGTGAAGCCGCCGGTTTCACTCTGGATCTCGCGGAGGAGCATCAACTGCCGCACCCAGTGGTCCGGCGTCTCCATGTGCCCGTACATTAGTGTCGAAGTGCTGGGGATGCCGCAGGCGTGCGCGGTGCGGATCACTTCCTGCCATTGCGCCGTTGAAAGTTTGTTGCGCGACAGCACGTGGCGAATCTCGTCATCCAGGATCTCGGCCGCGGTGCCGGGCAGCGTGTCAAGGCCGTTGTCGCGCAGCATCGCGAGATAGTCGCGCAACGGCATGCCGGTCAGTTCCACGCCGTATACCATCTCCATGGGGGAGAAGGCGTGGATGTGCATGCCCGGAACCGCATTCTTCACTGCGCGCAGGATGTCGCGATAGTAGAACGGCGGCAGGCCGTGCGGCAGACCGCCCTGGATGCAGACTTCGGTTGCGCCCAGGTCCCACGCTTCTTTGGCTTTGCGTCCCATATCTTCCAGGGAATGGAAGTACGAGTCAGCTTCCCGCGGTCCCCGGCTGAAGGCGCAGAACTTGCATCCGACAAAACAGATATTGGTGAAATTGATGTTGCGGTTCACTACGTAGCTGACGATGTTGCCCACCAGTTCGCGCCGCAGTTCATTGGCCGCAACCAGCAGCGCCAGTAGGTCTGAACCTTCGCTGTAGGCCAGGCCACGCCGCTCCTCGTCGGTCAGGCATGTTCCATCTTGACGATCAAGTACGCGATCCAGCGCGCCGCGAATCTCTGTCGAAGCGCGATGCGCAACGTCGTCCCAGGTGAGCGACGGGAATTGTTCCAGTTGCACTTCCGATGACTGCCAAGCCACAGCGTTCTCCTATCGAAACAGATCGTGCGCCGCGGGCCGGATCAACTGCCGGGCTGTCCCCTGCCCCCTGCGGTAAGAAAACCCTCGAATGATACAGGCCGGCGTGCCGGCCAGTTTGCCGCACACCAATCCCGCAGCGCAAGCCAGCTCGTCGGCGACCGCGTCTACGCTGGCATGAAGGCGGTAGCCATGGGAATCGCGGCGACCACGATAGTCAACCAGCGGCCGCATCCCGGCGATGCCAATCGCCACTTCCGTCAATCCTTCCCGCCACGGACGCCCGAAGCTGTCGCTGACGATCACCGCGATCTCAAGCCCCAAATGTTTCTTCAAGTCTCTGCGCAGCTGCGCAGCCGAGCGATCCGGATTTTTCGGAAGCAGCGCTGCGTTGCGGCCGCCGTCCACATTGGAGACGTCCACCCCGCTGTTGGCGCAAACAAAACCGTGACGAGTCTCGGTGATGAGCACGCCGTGTTTTCGCCGCACTGTGCGCCGGCTTTCCCGCAGCGCCAGTTCGGTGACCCGCGCATCCAGCCCATAACGACGCGCCCAAGCTCGCGAAGCGGCCGATGGACGAATCTTGTCCAACGCCACCAGCGCTCCCTCCGCTTTCGAGACAACTTTGTGTTTCACCACCAGGATGTCTCGATCCTGAAAACGGATTCCGGCTTTCTTTGCCGCCGCCAGCCGCGTTTCTCCCAACGAATCTCCGGGGCAAATCCCGCCTGCCACCGGCAGAGGAAGAATGCGCACCTCCCCAGCCCCGCCCCGATCAGCCACGGCAGACCTGTGCGTCCAGGTTCCAGCTCCGGACCAGCTTCTGCGAGCGGCGCGCGCCGCGGGCGGCAGCAAGTTCCTGGAGGTCATCAGGGCGATCCACGTCAAGTGCGATCCCCGGCAATTCGAGCACCACGCACGGCAACCCCGTCGCCTTCGCGGCCGCGAGATGCGGCAGAAAGCTATCGTTGCCGAAACGGAGCGGAAACAGGTCCGCCGGGGCTCGCAGCGCTGCGTTGGTGCCGCGCCCCGCGGCGTCCGGGACCAGTACCGCTCCGCCCGGAGGAGCCGACTCCACGATCCGTTCGAGCTCGAAGCTCTCGATTAAAGGAATATCCGCGGGGATCACCAGCGTACGGTCAATGCCCCGATCCCGGCACAGCGCGGTAGCCATTTCGATGGCGCCGGTTTCTCCGGGATTTACGTCATCGGCGACGACCTCAAAACCAAAACGCACCGCCAGATCGCCGGCAAATGGATCGCTGGTCACCACCGTCACCGCGGGCCGTCGCTGCCAGCGCGCCAAAGTCTCGAGCACGTCTGCGCACATGGCCTGTGCGAGTTCTAGGCGCGCCTCTGGACTAAGGACGGAGGAGAGCCGCTGCTTCGCATTCGCGAGGTTCTTGACCGGAACGAGAATCATGGGCGCTCCGAAGCGGCCTGCGCTGCCGGCGGCCGCAACGCAAGGCTGAGCACTGCCTTGGCCAGGGCGATCCGGTCTTCCTGCGTGCGCATCAGGGTCTGCGTGCAGTGCACGCGCATTCCCGACTTCTGGAGATCGTCTGCCATCTGGCTGTCCTGCAAATCCACTACCAACAGGTCGAGGAAATCGTGGTAGAACTCGGCGACGCCTGCGATGGAAACCGGATAACCCTGCGCCTGCATGAGAATCCCGGCCGGTCCAGTGACCGCCACCCCTGCGACAATTGGGCTGACCGCGGCGATACGGGCGCGACTTTCGCGCAAGGCCTCGCGTATTCCCGGCACCGCCAGTATCGGCGCGATGCTCGAAACGGGATTGCTCGGGGCCAGGATCACCGCCTCCGACCCACGAATCGCGTCGATCACACCGGGCGCGGGCTCCGCATCCGAGGCGCCAGCGTAACGCACCGACTCTACCGGATCCTGGTACCAGCGCTGCACGAAATACTCTTCAAAGCCCAACTCGCCCATCGGAGTGCCGATGCGCGTTTCTACGCGGGAATTCGACATCGGCAGAATACGGGTTTTGATGCCGAGACGGCCCGCAATCTCGGCGGTGACTTCGCTGAGCGTCTTGCCGTCGGAAAGCAGCTTCGAGCGCAGGATGTGGGTCGCGATGTCGCGGTCGCCGGCTTGAAACCAGGTCGGCTGTCCCAGTTGGCCCATCGCCTGAAGGCAATAGAAGGTGTCGCCCTTGACGCCCCAGCCACGCTCCTGGCTCAGCCTGCCGGCGAGCATGTAGGTGATCGAATCCAGGTCGGGAGAAACGTACAGACCCCACCACAGCAAGTCGTCGCCAGTGTTGACGATGACCGTCAATTCCTCTGGGGCGACGATCTGGCGCAGTCCATCCACGAACTTGGCGCCGCCCGTGCCGCCGGTCAGAACTGTGATCACGCTGCCCTCCGAGCGTAGCCTTCAGGGTCGCGAGCAAGGTCGAGACGCTGAGCGAGCCGGTCACTGTGAGCTGCCGCTTGCGCCATGAACTCAGGATAAACCGGAAGCCGCTGCTTCAACTCGAATCCCTTGGCTTCTGTCCGCTTTCGCAATTCTTCCAGATGCGGCCAGGGTCTCTCCGGATTGATGTAGTCGGGAGTCAGCGGCGAAACTCCGCCCCAGTCATTGATGCCGCCGTCGAGCAGGTCGGCATAATGCGGATCGGAGAGATTCGGCGGCGCCTGGAGATTCATTTCCGGCATCAGCAGCCGCGCCACGGCCAGCGTTTGCAGCATCTCAACGCGGTCCGGTTCCGGCCAGTTCGCCATCGGCGTCGCGGGCTTCGCCCGGAAATTCTGGATGATCACTTCCTGGATGTGGCCGTACTTCTCGTGCAAATCGCGGATCGCGAGCAGCGCATCCACGCGTCCCTCGGCGGTCTCCCCGATTCCGATCAGGATGCCGGTGGTGAAAGGAATCTTCTGCCGCCCGGCATCTTCGATCACGCGCAGGCGCTTCTCAGGGTCTTTGTCGGGCGCATTGTCGTGAGCGGCGTTTTCTTGGAGCAGCCGCGAACTGGTGGTTTCGAGCATCAGGCCCATGCTCGGGGAAACTCGCGCGAGCCGTTGCAGCCATTCTGCGCTCATCAGGCCGGGATTGGGATGTGGAAGCAGGCTCGACTCGCGCAGCACCTGCTCGCACATCGCTTCGAGATATTGGAGCGTCGATTTGTATCCGAGCCGGTGTAGCGCGTCCCGCATTTCGGGGAAGAGCAACTCCGGTTTGTCTCCCAGGCTGAAGAGCGCTTCGGTGCAACCCAGGCGTTCTCCTGCGCGTACGACCTCCATGACCTCGTCGGGAGTCATGGTGTGTGCGCCGGGCTGGCCGGGATCGCGCCGGAAGGTGCAGTAACCGCAGTAGTCGCGGCAGAGATTAGTTAGAGGAATAAAGACCTTGCGAGAATAAGTGACGATGCCCGGCTTGAAACGGTCGCGCAGGCGTTGTGCCGCAGCCAGCAAGGAAGGCAGCATCTCATCGCCCGAGCGCAGGAACCGGCACGCGGCTTCGCGGGAAATCGTTCCTGTGCCGGCAGCCTCCAACTCCGCCATCGGGGAGAGCGCGTGCTGGGAAAGGGTAGCCATTCGCAACGATAATAGCCGAGACGGTGTTTACTTTGCGTTCTTTGCGGTTTCTTCGCGAACTTTGCGGTCAAAATCTTTACCGCTAAGGGCGCAAAGGATTCGCCAAGAACGCCAAGTAATCCCGGCTGGCGCTCGGACACTACTGCCAATCTGGTGAACATTTCAACACTTGACAAAGTGAACAGTCCGAGGGATGATTCCGCCGCCCAGATCAGCAGGTTTTCCCAGGCATGGATCGGACGCAGATCAACCGTGTTAGTGTCGCCGACCAGGTGGCAGCCCTCCTCCGCCAACGCATCCTGGACGGCGAATTCCGCCCCGGCACCCAGTTGCCGGAATTGCCGCTGGCCTCTTCGCTGGGCGTTTCCCGCAACACCATGCGCGAGGCCATCCGCATTCTCTCGATCGAGGGCCTGCTCCGCCGCAATCTTCATCGCGGAGTGGCGGTTTCGCAACTCGCGTTGCGCGATGTGCATGAGATCTATCAGCTCCGGCGGATGTTGGAGCTGCCCGCCGTGCTCTCCGCCCGCCCTCCCGATCCCGATTTGCTGGAAGAAATTCGCAGAGCGGTGGAACAGTACGAAGAGGCGGTCGAGGTGCGGGACTGGTCTCGCGCGGTCAGCCACGACTTACATTTTCATAGCCTCTTGATCCGCTTTCACGGCAACAAGCGGTTGGACTCTTTTTATCGGAATATGATCGGCGAACTACGCGTGGGCATGGTGCTGGTGGACCGCAGTCATGACGATCCCGGCGCCCTGATTCCCGTGCACCGGGATATGTACCAGTTACTCAGTACGGGAAAGCTCAAGCAGTGTGCCGCAGTCCTGGAGCAGCACCTGGAAGATTCCGAATCCAGACTGACTCGAGTCATGACCGCGCAGGCGGCACTGGTAGTGCCGACAGCACAATAACGCTCAGGCGATAGCAACATAGATGAGGGGAGAAGCCCGATGACACTTCAATTTCTTGCACGGCCACAGGCCGGAACCTCCGGCTCAGCTCAGTTCGCGTCGTTGCATCGGCGGTTGGGATTCGCCGTGTGCCTCTGTCTGCTACTGATATCGACCGCATCGACCTGGCTGGGAGCTCAGACTGTCACCAGTTCCATCCAGGGCCGCGTCTATGACACGAGCGGCGCCGCCATTGCGGGAGCTTCGGTCACTGCGGTGAACGCCGATACTGGCGTCTCACGAAGAACCGACGCGACCGCCACCGGCGACTACCAGATCACTCTCTTGCCTCCCGGCGACTACACCGTAACCGCCGAGAAGAGCGGCTTCCAGAAATCGGCGAAGAAGGTGCATCTCGATCTGGGCGCGGCAGGGACGGTCGATTTCAGCCTCCCGGTCGGCCAGGTGACCGAGCAAGTCTCGGTGCAGGATGTGGGCGAGGTCGCCGAACCCACGCGCACCATGGTGAGCTCGGTAATCGATGAACAGAAGATCCGGAGCCTGCCGGTCAATGGCCGCCAGTTCATTGACTTCGCCCTGCTCGCGCCCGGTGTCACCATCGGCGATACGACTTCCGGTTCGACGGACGTGATCATTGAGCCGGTCACCAAGCTTTCCTTCGCCGGCCAGAATATTCACTACAATTTTGTCGCGATCGACGGCACCGACAACATGTCGACCGCCTCCGGCATTCAGAAGACCACGCCTTCGCAGGAAGCGGTGCGCGAATTCCGGGTGATCAACAGCAGCTACTCGACCGAATTCGGGCGCGCCGTGGGCGGCATCGTCAACATCATCACCAAGAGCGGCACCAACCAGTTCCACGGCTCGGTCTACGACTACTTCCGCAACGACGCTATGGACGGGCAAAGCATTCTTGCTTCCCCCGATCTGCCGACGTGCAAGACACCGGGAGACCCCTCGTCCTGCAAGTTCCTCAAGAAACTGCACCAGAACCAGTACGGCTTTACCCTCGGTGGACCGATCAAGAAGAGTCAGACGTTCCTCTTTGGCAACTACGAAGGACAGCGCCGGAGTGAGTCGCCTTTCTACAATTCGGCGATTCTCGGGAACATAGCTCTGATCAACGACTTGAAATGCTCCAACTTTGGCAGTCTCGAGTGCGGAGCGGCGGGCAGCTTGCCCCAGGAGAACCTGAACATCAGCCGCGGTTCGAACTATGACAACTTCCTGGTTCGACTCGACCACACCATCAACAGCCGGCAGTCACTGTTTGTCCGCTACTTCTTTAACGACGAGCGGCTTACCCAGGTTTCGCCGTTGAATGACGGATTCGACCTGCCGTCGGGTTACAAGCAGAACAAGTTTCGTGACCAGACCATTTCCGGAAGCTTGAGTTCGCTGTTCAAAGATTCGTTGGTGAACGAATTGCGCGTGCAGTTCGCACACCGGTTCTTCGACTTCCCGACCAACACCACTCAGCCCCACCTGGAAGTGACCAACATCTTCACGGTCGGGGTGAATCGTGGAAATCCCGACATGTACGAGGAGCACCGGACTGAAGTGGTGGACAACCTCACCTGGGTGAAGGGTCGTCACACGATCCAGTTCGGCGGAAATACGAACTTCGTCTCCACCACCGAGTCTTTCCCCCTGTTCTATCCCTTCGAGGCCGATTTCGGCTGTATCGAGAACTGCGTGTTCTCGTTCGGAAACAGCGTAATTCCGGGGTTACAGGGCGCGCCCAGCGTGATTTTCTTCGAGCGCTTTGATGCAACCACGACTCCGCAACCCTTTACGGAGCCGGCGCTCGACCCCGCGGTCTATCAGGGCACCCACATTGCCAGCAATATTCGGAATCAGGCGAAGGGTACGCTCGATCACACTTACAACGGTTTGTTCATTCAGGACAAGTGGCGCGCCACCGACCATTTAACCCTCAACTACGGTCTGCGCTGGGAATCGGAAACCTGGCCGAAACGCGCGATCAATAACATCACGAAGAACTTCGACCCGAGGGTGGGCTTCTCCTACGGACTGGGAGGCAGCCGCAACTTCATTCTGCGCGGCGGGGTCGGCATCTTCCACGGCACCATCCCATCTCCGCTGCTGATGTGCCAGGTGCCCAGTTGCGGTGGGACCATTGGGCCCTATCCGGGCCGGGAAAACAAGGAAGACTCGCTCGACGCGCGTACTCGCCTTTTCGCCTTCGCCGCCGGGCCTTTCAGCATGAATCAAGCATTGACGACGCTGCTCAACAGCGGCACCTACCCGGATGCGATTCCCTTAGAGGGCGGGGTTTGCCCGGAAGGATTCCCTTCCGCGAACGGCCTGCTCTCCGGTTGCGGATTCTTCGGCGATTCGGTGATTGTGCGTTTCGCCAAAGACCACAAGCCGCCCTACGGAGTGCAAGCCTCTCTCGGCCTGGAATTCCAGCCCTTCAAGGACACGGTTCTCGACATCACCTACCTGCACGTTCGAGGCATTCACCTTGGAAGCTTCTATAACGTGAACCAGCCTGCTCCGAACGGCTGCCCGGTGCAGGCCCACAACTCTAAAGGTCAGGCAGGACTAAAGGACGATTACCACGTAGTGTTCGTCCCCGGCGACTGCGACACGGTGTCCATTTTCCCCGGTACCGGCCAACCCACCGTGGCGGTGTACTTCGAAGCCGACTCCAAGTGGGATTCGGTTTGGGACGGCTTGCTGATCAACCTTAACAAGCGCGTGAGCCATCACGTCGGCTTCGGACTCAGCTACACCTGGTCCAAGGGTATCGATAACGGCCCGAACCCCAGCTTCGTGCTGATTCCGCAGGACAGCGCGCACTTTGATCGGGAACGTGCCGTTTCCTCCGATCACACGCCGCACCGCTTTGTGGCCAACGCGATCCTGACCGGTCCAACGAAGAAGAACTTCCTGGTTAATGACTGGGAACTCTCTACCATCGTCAGCCTGGAGGCGCCGCATTATTTCACCAAGTTCGCCGGCTCGGACGTGAATGGCGACGTGTTCGGCAACAACGACCGTGTTGGTCTTGAGCCGCGCAATACTTTCAAGGGCGACAGCTACCAGAGTGTGGATCTGCGCGTTTCTCGGGAATTCCCGGTTACCGAGCGTTTCCACATTCAGGGAATCGCCGAGGCGTTCAACCTTCTCAACACGGTCAACGTTCGCTTCTATAACACCGTGTACGGGGCGGCAGATTTCTGTCCCTTTAATACAACGGCGCCGGGCTGTCCCGGAACTCCTTCCGGATTTCGCGAAGGATCGCCCAACCCGAGCTATGGTACGCCGCGAGCCGTCTTCAACCCGCGTCAGATCCAGTTTGCGCTGCGTCTGACCTGGTAGATGGAGGCGAATGCCGGGCGGGCCGCTTCCCCCGCCCGGCAATGTTTTTGACAGCGAGTTTTCCGCCGCATGAGTCTCGCCCCGAGCGATTTTCGCAAGGCCATGGGATGTTTCGCCACTGGGGTCACGGTCATCACCGTGGACCAGGACGGTGAAGTCCACGGCATGACGGCGAACGCATTTTGTTCGGTGTCGCTCGACCCCGTGCTGGTTCTGGTTTGCGTGGACCACCGGGCGCGGACGCACGCGCATCTGCAAGCTCGGAAGCGTTTCGGAGTGAACGTGTTGCGCAGCGATCAGCAGGCGATTTCGGAATACTATGCGCGCTCTACCGAGAGTCATCAGCACGCCGAAGAGGCGGGCGCGAGTTTTGAGCGGACGGCGCACGGCACGCCCGTGTTGCGTGGCGGACTGGCGTACCTGGAATGCCGCTTGCATTCGACGCAACAGGCGGGCGATCACACTATCTTCATCGCCGAAGTTGAGGATGTAGTGGTGCGGGAGGGAGAGCCGTTGCTGTTCTTTCGCGGCCGGTACCGGCAGACGTCGGAACCGCAGCCGGGTCCGGCGGCTTCCGCGTTCAAAGGCGGCGAATCAGCGGACTGACGCGTCGAGTTTCAAAGACCACGGGAGGCAACATGCGTTTTGGGATCTACTGCGAGATGCAGACTCCGCCGGGCAAGTCGCATTACGAACAGACCTGGGAGATCATGCGCCAGATCGAGCACGCCGACGAATGCGGCTTCGACGTTTATTCCGTTATTGATCATCATTTCTTTCAAAAGTTTTCCATTTCGGCGAATCCCCTGGCCATGTTCGCGGCGGCGGCGCAGCGCACCAACCGCATTCGCTTCCGCACCGCGCTGCACACCTTGCCGCTCGAAAATCCGATGCGCCTGGCGGGCATGATCGCGGAAACCGACATCCTCACCAACGGCCGCCTGGAGTGCGGCTTGGGCCGCGGTCATGCGTGGCTGTTCGGACCCTCGAACCTGCCGCTCGAAGAGAGCCGTCCGCGTTACAACGAGGCGATCGACATATTGGAATTGGCGTTCACGAAAGAGACGTTCTCCTACCACGGCAAGTATTACAACGTGGACAACTTATCCGTAGTTCCGCGGCCGATTCAGAAGCCCTATCCCAAGTTCTACACCGGCGGCACGAGCGACATCACTTACCAGATGGCCGGAGAAAAAGGCTGGGGCATTTTCGTTCCGCCCTTGTTGCCGTGGAAAGTACTGGAAGGCCCGCTGAACATCTACAAGAAAGCTTGCGCGGAACACGGGCACGAGTCCAACATTGTTTACATCCGGCCGGTTTACATCGATGAGGACGAAAGCGCCATCCGGCGTGAGGTCGAGCAGGCGCTTCTCAATTTCCTGGCGTTCAACGCTTCTCCGGTGGAGTCGATCCAGAGCGAGGAAAAGAAAGCCGAGTTGCGGGCCAAGGGCTACGGCTTCTACGCCAGCGGAGCGCTCGAGTCGCTTACTAAACTCAAATACGAAGAGATCGTCGAGCAGGAGATCGGATTCATCGGCACGCCCGACAAGGTGATCCAGCAGGTGAAGAACGTGCAGGCCAAGGGAGGCATCGGAGAGCTGGCCATCGTCTCGAACTTCGGCGGCATCGAGCATTGGAAGAGCATCAAGACGCAGCACATGTTCTCGAAGCACGTAATGCCCGCGTTTCGGCCGAAAGCCACGGACGCGGTTGCCGCCGACTAGACCCGATTTGGAGCCAAGCAACCAACCATGGCCACCGTTGCCAAACCGTCGCTGATCCATTCCACCTTCGCTCCCATGAGCGCGCGCCGTCTGCTTGTTCTGGGCGGAATCGCGCTGGTGGCCGGGGGCATGCTGTTCGGCGACATCTTTGCAGTCTTCATCCTGCACCAGAATGCGAGCGGCCAAGGCGCAGCGCTGATCGCGGCCAATCAGGCGGTGGCGGCGGGCGACGCAGCCGCGGTGAATAAGATTTTCGGTTCGCTCGGCAGCCTGCTCGAAGATCGCGGCACCAAGGTCGATGCGCATGTGCACATGATCGGGGCAGGTTATCTGGCGCTGCTGCTGGCGCTGGTCCAGCCGTTCATTGCGCTGGCGGCGAGAACCAAGAAAGTTCTGGCGGCGCTGTTTATCGCAGGCGGGACGCTGCTGCCCATCGGCATCTTCTTGATTCATTACGTAGGCCTAGCGTATAGCCCATTCGCGGCGATCGGATGGGCGAGCATTCTCGCCGATTCTGCCGGGGCGCTGCTCATCATCGTTTTGGCCGCTGAGGCTGGGGGATTTCGTCGCTACCTGCGGACCCGAGAGCTCGCTGAGCCCGCGCTTCCACAGGACGACAGTTGGGAGCGCCGCACTCTGCTCTCCGGCGGCACTCTACTCGTCCTGCTCGGATTCCTCCACGGCGCCTGGTATGCGAGCATCTACCTTTACCAGCATGAGCAAATGGAAACTGGCATTCTGCAAAATATGATCACGGCGGCGGCGGCGAACGATCTTGCCGCGGCCACGGCTCAGGTCAGCGACTTCGGCAATCTCGCGGGCGCGCGCGCCGTGAACATTGCCGCGCACTCGCACATCATCGAGTTCGGACTGCTGGCGATGCTGCTCTCGTTCGTGCAGCCTTACGTATTCCTCAACGAACGGTGGAAGCGCCGCTGGACGCAAGTTCTGCTCGCCGGGTCTTTGATCTTGCCAGTGTTCGTTCTGCTTGAGATGAAACTCGGCCTGCTCGCGGGCGGCATTGCTGATATCGGCGGGCTGATGGTGATCGTCGCACTGGTCGCAATGCTGGTAGGCGTTCTCCGCTACACTGGCACGCTCGATGCTTCGATGGGAGGCGCATCGTGACCGGCTCGTCCAGATTGTTGATCTTCGGCGGGCTCGCGCTTGCGGCTTTCGGTATGCTCTATGGTCTGCACTATGCAGTGTTTGTGGAG
>ORMF011031411.1_pt1 | contig 22009 bp, 19 predicted proteins | sample 1779871 | NCBI WGS metagenome assembly ORMF01 (sample SAMEA104232316, study PRJEB22302) | groundwater metagenome | biome: forest; feature: aquifer; material: groundwater | place: USA | collected 2011-08-07 | depth 5.4 m | reverse complement strand
GAAGCACGGGCGGCGCTGGAGCTTTTCCCGGACTCCTGGGTGGGTTGCTGGCTTTCCGGGAACATTTTCCACTACCAGGGGATGGATGAAGAAGCCGAAACGGTTGTCCGGAACGGACTGCGGGTTGTTCCCGAAAATTCTCTGTTGCTTTCCCTCCTCACGCAAATCTACCGCAGCCAAGGCAAAGCGGACGAGGTTTCCAACCTTCTTGCGAAACTTGACGAGATCGCATCCCGCCGGTATGTCAGCACTTCCGCGTTATACCTTGCCCAGGTAGGTGTGCAGAATGCCGACCAGGCTTTTGAGCGCCTGGTCAGGGCCATTGAAGATCGGGATCCCCACGCCGTCCAAACGATGATGAATTTCCACCGATACTGGCCGGCTAATCCAAAATTCGCAGAACTGTCGCGCATGGTGAATCTGGACCCTACATCCATTCCAACCCCTCCGGCTTATATGCGCTTTACCAGGTCTGGGTCTACTTCCGGATAAGCAGGCCAGCCAAGATTGCCTGCTCCCCAGGCCGGGGCAGCCAATAGCAGGCGGCCAGGCGACTGACGAATTGACTCCACTGATCGGGCGATAGTAGGCTGGTGGGGTGCGATTTGGCCGCCGCGTCCGCAAGGGCCGGCGTGAAATGGGAATCCGGTGAAATTCCGGAGCTGCCCCGCAGCGGTAAGCAGGAACGAACACCGTCAAGTTTAAGCACTGGCCGCCCACAGCGGCTGGGAAGCGACGGCTAGTAGGAACCAACTGAGCCTGCAAGTCCGAAGACCTGCCAATCGCCCGCCTTTTCAGGCGGAACAAGAACGGGCTCGTTCGAGGGAAAGCGAGTGATAGAGAAACTCCAATTCGATCATATGGTGGGGCGAGTAATGCTGGCGGCGCTGTGGCTGCCGGTGATTCCTGCGGCCGCTTCTCCACAGCGGATTGTTTCTACCGCGCCGAACATAACGGAAACTTTGTTTGCCTTGGGGGCGGGGGATCACGTGGTGGGCGTGTCGCAATACTGCAACTACCCCGAGGCGGCGAAGAAAAAGACCCGGGTCGGGACGTACCTGCATCCGGATGCCGAGACGATTCTTGCGCTGCGGCCGGATCTGGTCTTTGTACAGAAGCTGCCGGGTGGGCTCCCCGAGAAGCTACGGCGGTTGAACCTGCGTGTCGTGGAGATCGGACACGGGGATCTCGAGGCAACGCTCGCGAGCATGCGGCAGATCGGGGAGGCGGCGGGTCTGCCGGCCGAGGCCGGGGCGCTGGTGGCCAAAATCCGCGCGCGTCTTGCGGAGGTCCGCAAGGCAACGGCCAACCGCCCGCGCCGCAGCGTCATATTTATCGTGGGCCGGATTCCGGACCAGCTTGCCGGCATGGTGGTGACCGGCAGCGGCACCTATCTCAATGAACTGTTCCAGACCGCGGGCGGCGTAAATGTGTTTGCGGGCGCTGCTCTACAGTACTTCAAGATTTCGCTGGAACAGATTCTTGGGTCGAACCCCGACGTCATCATCGATATGGGCGATATGGCGGAGACGGTGGGCGTCTCCGAGCAGCATAAGAAGAGCGTCGTGGCGTTGTGGGGCCGGTATCCCACACTCAAAGCCGTACAGTCCGGACGCGTGTACGCCGTGGCGTCGGATATCTTTGTGGTTCCGGGTCCGCGAATCGCCGATGCCGCCGAGGCGTTCGCGCGGATGCTGCATCCGGAGCTTGGCCGATGAACTGCGACTTCCAGCTTCGCGATGTGGGACTGTGCCTGGGAGGCAGCACGATTCTTTCGGGCATTACGTTCCGTCTCACAAAGCCCGAACTGGTGGCGCTGCTGGGACCGAATGGGGCAGGGAAATCGACGCTGATGAGCATCCTGGCTGGATTGCGCCCGGCGCATGAAGGCTCGTGCCTGTTGCAAGGCACCGAGGTGCGGCGGTGGGATCGGGCGCGATTCGCCCGGCAGGTGTCGTTTGTTCCACAAGCTGTGCGGATCGATTTTCCGTTCACCTGTGAGCAGGTTGTGTTAATGGGCCGCACGCCACATTGCGCGGGGATGTTTGAGACCAGCGCGGATTGGGACGAGGTCCGTCGCGCCATGGCGCTTACGGATACGGAATTGTTCCGGCACCGTGATTTCCGCACGCTGAGCGGCGGAGAGAAGCAACGCATACTGCTGGCTTCGGCATTGGCGCAATCTCCGCATGTTCTGTTGCTGGACGAACCGGCGGCGTTTCTGGACCTCAAACACCAGCTCACTCTCTATGAACTCCTCCGCGCCCTGTGCCGGCAGGGGATGCTGATCGTCACGGTAACGCACGACCTCAACCTCGCCGCCGGCTACTGCGACCGGGCCATTCTCCTGCACAACGGCCGGCTGGCCGCCGATGATGTTCCCAACGTGGCGTTGAGCGAGAGGACCATCGCCGAGGTCTACGGCGTTCAGGCGGACATCCGTCAAACCAGCGCCGGGAAGACTTGGATCACATATGGCGGCTGAGGCGGCCACGCGCCGGAGCGTCATGAAGGCGGTGGCGTTGGCGGCCGCCGCTGCCATTGTGACGTTGGCGTTGGCTCCCCTGATCGGATCCACGCGCATCGACTTGAATCGCGCACTCGCCGGACTCAGCCCGGACCGGGAAGTGCTGTTCGACCTGCGCCTCACGCGCGTGCTGCTTTCCATGATCGCCGGCGGATGCCTCGCCCTGGCCGGTGCATTGTTTCAAGCATTGCTGCGCGACGCGCTCGCCACTCCTTACACGCTCGGAGTTTCGAGCGGGGCATCGCTCGGCGCTGTGCTGGCGCTCACCCTGTCCTGGCGCGCCGCCGGAACTCTTCCCGCCATCTGGGTTGCCTCGTTTGTGGGGGCGGCCACTGTGCTCGCCATCGTGATGCGGCTGGCATCGGAGGGCGGCCGGATGTCGTCGTTCACGCTGCTGCTGGCCGGGGTGACGATCAACAGCATCTGCCTGGCGCTGATCTTGTTTTTGCACTCGACGGCCGGCTTCGTGCAATCGTTCGCGATCACGCGATGGTTGATGGGCGGGATCGATTCGGTGGAATTCTCCACTCTTGGTTGGCTTGCCATTCTGGTCGCCCCGGCGATCTTTTTTATCCTGAAGCAGGCAAGGCAATGGAACGTGCTCGCGGCAGGCGAGGAGTGGGCCGAGGCCCGAGGCGTATCCGCAAACCGGCTGGTGAGAGCCGGTTACTTGACCGGATCACTGCTTACCGGCGCAGTCACCGCCCTCACCGGACCCGTTGGTTTTGTTGGCCTGATCGTGCCCCACGCGCTGAGAATACGGAAGGGCGCCGATCACCGTCTGCTGCTGCCGTGTTCGTTTCTCTGGGGCGCCTCGTTCCTCGCGATCTGCGATACCGTGGCGCGGACGGTGATCGCTCCAGCGGAGGTGCCGGTCGGAGTGATCACTGCTTTGCTCGGCGGTCCGTTTTTTATCTGGCTGCTGCGGAGCCGCTGGCGGAGTTTGTGGCTTTAGCCGCAAGACGCCGCATCGCCGTCTTGGCCTTGTCAAGCCGCGTCCCGGACCTCCACGGTCAGCTGCTTACCCAAAACCGCCAACGCAGCCTGGATCTTTTCTGCCTTCGACGCATGCTCAGGGTCGAGCATACGGCGGATTACTCGCTCGTGGACACCAAGGCGACGAGCCAGTTCGGAGTTGTTGACTCTCAGGTCGCGCATCGCCAAGTAAAGAGCCAGTTTCGGCGCTAGCCAAAGCGGCACTGGCACCATGCGCAGTCCGCGCCTTGCTGGTGAAGGCGCTGGGATCTCCTCCCTGCGGGACAGGCGGATAGACAGGTCAGATCCGAGCGCATCCATCGCTTCTGCCCATGCCTCCCGATCATCAATGCCATCCGTGGCGACATGCGGAAGATCGACGAACTCAGCCAGTATCCGGCCGTCGCTGCCGACCGTGAATCTCGCGGGGTAAGAAAAGGGGGACATTGGTGCACCTCTCATAATTCGTGAGGATCGGTACTCAAATCCCGTCACATCTTTGCCAACAGATCCCGGCCGATTTCCTTTTCCCGATCCTTGAGGGTCGTGAATTCTTCGCCGAAGTACAAGCGGCCATGGCTGCCCTTTCCTTTGTCGGCCAAAAATAGGCAGACAACCTTTTTTCGCCTCGCCAATACCTGCACGCGACGCTCGAATTCCGAACCCCTCACAGACTCAATTCTTGGACCGATCTGTCCGGGATGTCAAGCGGAAGACAAATGCGGCTTGCCATGTGCCGCAAGACGCCGCAAGGTCGCGATGTTGCGCGCATCGTCGCCGTCCTCCTCGATGGGCGTCTCCAGGATGAACGCTTTTCCACGAAGCCTCTTGTGAGTCAAAATACGCCGGAACGCTTCCTCGCCAATGTGGCCCTTGCCGATGTGTTCATGGCGGTCCACCCTTGATCCTAACGGCGATTTGGAGTCATTGGCATGGATCACCCCCACCAACTCGAGCGGCAGCACGGCCTCGGCTTGCGCGAGGAAATCCTCCAGGCCCGCCGCAGTTGTTATGTCGTAGCCGGATGCCAGCGTATGCGCGGTGTCCAGGCAATAGCCCAACTTGTAGCCGAGCTTTGCTCCGCAGAGTTGGCGGATGGCAGCCAATTCCTCGATCCGGCTCCCGATCGCCGAACCCTGCCCCGCCGTGTTCTCGAGCAGCAACATCAGATGGTTCGATTCGATCCCCTCGGACGCTGTTACCAGCGATTCGGCGAAAGTTAGAAGCCCCTGTTCCAAGGATTGGTTCTTGTAGCTCCCGGGATGCGCCACCAGATATTCGGCGCCGATAAGGATGGCCCGTTCCAGCTCACCTCGAAATGCCGTGATCGACTTCTCGCGGATCGTCTTGTCGGACGAGGCCAGATTGATGAGATAGTTGTCGTGGATGACCAGCGGATGGAGATCGAATTTCTCGCGCGCCTGCCGCAGACGCCCGACGGCCACCGGCCCCGGCGGGGAGGCGCGCCACATACGCGGACTAGCCGAAAAAATTTGAAGCGTATTGCCGCCGATCTTGTGCGCGTGGTTTGCGGCGTCTTCCAGGGACCCTGCGATGGAGGTGTGCGCGCCGATCCGGACCGCCGCGCTCATCCCACCTTCCAGGAGATCAGCTTCGGCTCAGTCATTTCTTCGATGGCGTACTTTGGACCTTCGCGCCCGTTCCCACTCATCTTGACTCCACCATAGGGCATCTGATCCACACGGTACTGCGGCACTTCGTTGATCAGGAAGCCGCCCACGTGGACGCGTTGCGCGGCGCGGAACGCCTTCTCCAGATCTTTTGTGTAGATGCCCGCCTGCAGCCCGTAGTCGGACGCGTTCACGCTGGCGATGGCCTCGTCAAGATCCTGGTAGGAGTTCACGCCGACCACAGGACCAAACGCTTCGCGGCAGGAGAGTTTTGCCGTATCGGGCACATCGGCCAGTACCGCCGGTTCGACCGAGGCCCGCCGGCGCTTGCCTCCCGTGAGCAATCGCGCTCCCGCATTCACCGCTTCCTGTAGCCAGTGCTCCACACGCTCGGCCTCGGAAACCGATATCAGGGAGCTGATGTCGGTGGCATCCTGGTCCGGGTGTCCCATGACCAGTTTGCGCGTGCCGGCGATCAGGCGATCGAGAAACTCGTCACGAATCTTGTGGTGAACCAGGATCCGTTGCACGGAGATGCAGACTTGTCCGGAGTGCGCAAAGCTGCCGGCCACGCAGCGCGGGACAGCTTCGTCCAGGTTGGCGTCCTGTTCGATGATGACGGCGGAGTTGTTGCCCAACTCCAGAGTCACGCGCTTCAGCCCGGCCAGGTTTCTGATGCGGAGACCCACCTCGGCACTGCCGGTAAAGGTGACCATCTTCACAGCGGGGTGAAATACGAGAGCGTCACCGATTTCGCCGCCTGGCCCAGTCACGACGTTGAGTGCGCCGTCAGGCAGTCCGCACTCGGCGAAGATTCCGGCCATCATGAGGCCGCTGACCGGAGTGGTGGAAGCCGGCTTGTGCACCACGGTATTGCCCCCGGCCAGCGCCGGACCGATCTTGTGCATGGCCAGGTTCAACGGAAAGTTGAACGGCGTGATGGCCGCGATCACCCCAACCGGTTCGCGCACGGTGATGGCCCAGCGGCCCTTTCCCGAAGGCGAGGCATCCATCGGAACCACTTCGCCCGTCAGCCGGTGCGCTTCCTCGGATGAGAACAGCAGTGTTTGGGCGGCTCGGTCCACCTCTGTCCGCGCCTCGCGAATGGGCTTGCCGCATTCCGACATCACCGCGGTTGCCAGCGCCGCACGACGGTCCAGGACCATCGCGTGCGCGCGGCGGAGAATGGCGGACCGTTCATCGCGCGTCATTTCACGCATCGCCGCACCAGCCTGCACGGCGGCTTCAACGGCGGCGTTTACCTCCGCGGCACCCGCGCGAAAGACAGTAGCCACCGGGGAGCCGTCAAAGGGCAGCTCGACTGGAATCGGCACAGCGGTCCGAACCTCTGCGCCACCGATCCTCATGGGAAGTTCCATAGCCTTTACCTCCTACCTCGGACGCGGCGATTCGCCGGAGCGTCCGAATTGAAAACTTGCATCCGAAACACGCCCGGTGGCATCCACGATGCATTGCGCGCTGAAGCGGCCCTCGCCGGGAACCCCAAAGCGTAGGTCGATCGCCTCCACCTCGGTTGCGCCGGGCGGTTCGGCCACCTGGGTCACGCGCCATAACGGAAACTCCGAAAAGGCAAGAAAGGCCTGGAAAGGATAAGTCTGCTTGGCGGCTTTGGTTTCCGGAGTGGGGCCCGCTTTGTAGTAAATACGTCCTTCGGACGGATCAAAGGTTCGTGTCAGGTTCATCGAGTACATCATGTAGGCGTTATTCAGTTCGGCCAGTCCCGTCCATCGCAGAGGATTGGCCGACGATGGGAATGCGCTCACGCGGACCGGAACTCCTCCGTTGTGGAGATGGGCGTCCAGCGTGTCGATGGCCCGTTGATGGAGGACGAAGCGTCCGCCTTCGTACATGGTCAACACCACGAATGCGAAGATCGCGGCTCCGGCCCCGGACTGGGATCGCGCGCCGATCTCGCCTGCTACCAGGCTCGCCAGCATCGGCCACAACACGCAGGCCGCCAGCAGCACCCAGATCCAGGGGTCCACCACCGAGGTGATGTCGAGGCGGAACCATTGCCCGGAAAACGGGGCGAGCAGGCGAATGCCGTAAATATTGGTCCAATCCAGCAGCAGGTGGCTCAGGACGGCGATCAGCGATGCGGCCCAGGCTCCCAGCCACCGGAAATTGTTTCTGCGAAAGAACCAGACCAGAGGCAGCGGCAACAGGGCCACCACGGGCGCCATCGCCAAACCATGCGTGATGCCGCGATGATGTTCCAGGTAGGCGGCAGAGCCGGCCAGCGCCGTCACCACATCAATGTCAGGAATGTTGGCGGCTATCAGCAGGGTAGCCGTCGCGCCGGGCGAAAGACGCTGCAAGCCCGCCTTGCTGAGCATGTAGCCGATCAGCGTATGGGTAAGGTTATCCATGCGGTTGGAACCGGCGCTTACAATTTGAGCCCGAGATAGTCGCGCGCATTGGCGTAGCAGATGTTGCGAATCATGCCGCCGGCCATCTCGTCATCGTCGGGGATCAGGCCGGCCTCCATGTCGCCGCCGATCATGTTGCACAGCACGCGGCGGAAATATTCGTGGCGCGGATAGGACATGAAGGAGCGCGAATCGGTGAGCATGCCGACGAACCGCGACAGGAGCCCGGTGCTCGAGAGCGCGTTGATCTGCCATTCCATCGCCTCTTTCTGATCCAGATACCACCAGCCGCTGCCGAACTGCATTTTGCCGGCAATGCGGCCGTCCTGGAAATTGCCAATCATTGTGGCGAGCGTATAGTTGTCCACGGGATTGTTGTTGTAGAGGATGGTTTTAGGGAGGGCGTTCTCTTCCTCCAGTTTGTTGAGATAGGCGCCCAACGCACTGGCCTGGCTCCAGTCGCCGATGGAATCAAACCCGGTATCGGGCCCCACCTGGCGCAGCATGCGCGTGTTCACGCTGCGCAGCGCCCCCAGGTGCAACTGTTTGGTCCAGCCCTTTTCGGCGTCGAGGTGGCCGAAGAAAAGCATGAGGAAGGATGCGAACTGGGCGCGCTCCGCACTCGTCGCCGCCTGTCCGGTGCGCACCTTGGTGAAGATTCCGGCTGCCGTTGACTGCGGGCAGAAGTCCGCGAAGCAAAGGTCCAGGCCATGGTCGGAAAGGCGGCCGCCCATCTGGTGAAAGAAGTCGTGCCGCTGCCGCAGGGCGTCCAGGAACGTGGCGAGGTTTGCTATCTCCACTCCGCTCACCGAGGCGAGGCGATCCACCCAAGGGTTGAACGCTTCCGGCATGTGTACGTTGAGCGCTTTATCGGGGCGGTAGGCGGGATAGACGCGCGTGGCCAGGCCGGAGGCCGCGATAGTCTTGTGATGCGCCAGATCGTCGGTAGGGTCGTCCGTCGTGCAGACCGCCTTCACGCCGAACTTGGCCAGGATCCCATTGGTCCGCAGCTCCTTACCACCCAGCATCTCGTTGGCGCGATTCCAGACGCTCTCGGCGTTTCCTTCGTGAAGCAGTTCTTCGATGCCGAAGTAGCGCTTCAACTCCAGATGCGTCCAATGATAGAGCGGATTGCGCAAGGTGTTGGGCACGGTCCGGGCCCAAGCCTTGCATTTGTCCAGCGGCGGCGCATCGCCGGTGCAATAGCGCTCCTCTATGCCGTTGGCTCGCATCGCGCGCCATTTGTAGTGGTCGCCTTCGAGCCAGATCTCGAACAGGTTCTTGAACCGCCTGTTGCTGGCGATGTCCTGTGGAGGCAGATGGCAGTGATAGTCGAGAATCGGTTCATGCTCGGCGTATATGTGATACAGCTTGCGCGCTTTGGCGTTCGAGAGAAGAAAATCTTCGTGAATAAAGGGCATTGTAGGGTGAGTGTTTATTTTATCAGCCCTCGCCGCCCGCGGACGCCGCGAACTTGGCGGGAACCAGCAATGTGATCGCGTCGGGGACGATCGACAAGATTGCCGGCAGCTCCCCGGCATGTTCTCCGTCGATCTGAAGGGCGAGACTTTGTCCGCCGAGGGCATGCAACTCGACACGGGTTGCCTTCTGGATGCAAACCCCTTTCATGCCGGACAACCGGCCCAGCACCACGCCGGCCATGTATTTCAGGTAGGGGCGGGAACTCTCACCGGCAAACGTCACCACATCGAAACGGTTCGCAAACAGGGAAGCATCGCGAGCAATCGAGAGATCCCCGCCATAATTCTTCACCCGGCTGGCCAGGGCGAAGCCTGTGCGGATGGATTCGCCGTTCGCCCGCACCTCCAGTTGCGGCAAAGGTTTGCCCACCATGGACAGGCCAGCCAGCCAGTAGGCGCCCTTGCCCAATTTCCGCTTCACATCCGCTCGTACGTTGCAGACTACGGCGGCGTCGAGTCCCGCTCCGGCCATCGCCAGGAAATGGCGGCTCTCCCGGCCCGGCCCTTGCACCAGACCCACCGCGATTCGGACAGGAACCAGTTCCGCCAGCATGGAGGCAACCCGCCTCATGTTTTTGCCGAGGCCGGTCTCCATCGCCAGCACGCTGGCGGTTCCAGCCGGAATCACGCCTAGAGGGACGCTGGATCCGACCATCCCGTTCATCGCCTCGTTGATGGTTCCATCGCCTCCAGCCACCAGAATCAGGTCTGCTCCGGCTGCTACTCCTGCCCGGGCGAGCTCAGCAGCATGCCCGGCGCAAGCCGTCTGGCACAGCGTGAGGTGATGTCCGGCGCCGCGAAGAATCGCGGTGGACTCTTCCAATACTCTGGCTTTTCGCCCTTGCAGGCCGCCGGCGTTCGGATTGTAGATGAGGTGGGCGTTTTGGTAAGTCAGGGTGGATCTTCCATAATAGTAGAGTTCATGTCATCGGCGGTTAGTACAGAGATCGAGCACCTGCGCAAATCGCTGCGCCATCACGAGCATCTCTATTACGTGCTGGATCAGCCGGAGATCAGCGACGCTGCTTATGACGGGATGATGCGGCGTCTGCGTGAACTGGAAGAGCAGAACCCAACTCTGGTGACGCCGGATTCTCCCACCAACCGCGTGGGAGGCGCGCCGCGCGAAGGATTTGTTCAGGCGGCCCACAGCTCGGCCATGCTCAGCCTGGACAACGCCCTCAATGAAGGCGAGCTGCGTGACTTCGACCGCCGCGTGCGGGAGCTGCTGGGCGGGGAGGACCACCGCTATACGGCCGAGCTGAAGCTGGATGGGCTTTCCCTGGCCGTCCGCTTCCAGGACGGCGTTTTGTCGCAAGCGATCACGCGCGGGGATGGAGGCGTTGGGGAGGACGTCACCGCGAATGCTCGCACCATCCGCTCCCTGCCGCTGCGTGTGGAGACCGATCTCGCCTCCTTTGAGGTTCGCGGCGAGGTGATCATGTCCTCGCGCGCGTTTGAACGTCTCAACACGGAGCGCGATGTCCAGGGACTTCCGCGATATGCCAACCCACGCAACTCCGCCGCCGGATCGCTGCGTGTTCTGGACCCTTCCATCACCGCCTCACGGCAGTTGGACTTCTACGCATACCTGCTTCTGATCGACGGTGAACCCGTGAACGAAAGTCATTGGGCCTCGCTCGACCGGCTCGTCTCAATGGGTTTCAAGGTGAATCCGAATCGAAGTCTCTGCGGCAACGTGGAGGAACTAATGGCGTTCATCACGGATTGGGATTTGCGCCGCCACGAGCTTACCTACGAGATTGACGGCGTCGTCGCCAAGGTGGATTCGCTGCGCCAACAGAGGCAGTTGGGTTGGACCGCGAAGGCTCCGCGCTGGGCGATCGCCTTCAAGTACCCTGCGCGGCAGGCCGAAACAGAGCTCGAAAACATTGAGGTGCAAGTGGGCCGCACCGGCGCGCTCACTCCGGTGGCGCCCCTGAAGCCTGTCCAAGTAGCGGGGGTCACCGTTTCGCGGGCCACTCTGCACAACGAAGATGAAATCGAGCGGCTCAGCCTGGCCATCGGCGATACCATCGTGATCGAGCGTAGCGGGGATGTGATTCCGAAGGTGGTTCGCGTCGCGAAGCAGGCGCCGGGACGCCGTCTTTTTCAGATGCCGGACCGGTGCCCTGTTTGCAGTGAGCCTGTGGTGCGGGCCGAGGGGGAAGTGGCCAGACGCTGCATCAATCCCGACTGCCCCGCACGGCTGAAGGAATCCGTTCTTCATTTCGCCTCGCGCGGGGTGATGGATATCGACGGCATGGGCGAGGTGCTGGTGGATCAACTGGTGGATCGCGGGCTGGTGAAAAGCATTGCGGACCTCTACGAATTGACCGCCGAACAACTGGCCGGGCTGGAGCGCATGGGGGCAAAGTCAGCCGAGCGGATCATGGCGGGCGTGGCCGCCTCGCGCGAAAAAACGCTCCCGCGGCTGCTCAACGGACTAGGCATCGCTTTCGTCGGCGAGCGCACCGCGCAGATTCTCGCCGACACCTTTGGAGGACTGGACGCCATCGCACAGACTCCGCTCGAGGCACTGCAAACCGCCAATGAAGTGGGTCCCAAGGTGGCGCAAAGTATTCGATCGTATTTTGATTCCCCGCACAATCAACAACTGGTGGAACGCCTGCGGAAGGCGGGCCTCTGCTTTTCTCACGAGGCCGTCATCAAGACGGGCGGACCTCTGGCCGGGTTCACCTTTGTGATCACCGGCACGCTGCCTTCGCTCAGCCGTGAGCAGGCCAAAATGTTGATTGAAGATGCGGGTGGAAAGGTAACCGATTCAGTGAGCAAGAAGACAAACTATTTGGTGGCTGGCCAGGAGGCCGGCTCCAAATTGGCCAAGGCACAATCGCTCGGAGTTCCTGTATTGAGTGAAGAACAGTTGAGGGACATGGCTGGTGCATAACCTTTCCGTTTTGCTACAGTCCTGGGGCCCCGCTGGGACTTTTCTCTTAGCTTTCATCGACTCGGCCGGAATTCCGCTGCCGGGCGGCGTCGACGCCCTCATCCTGCTGGTCTCCGGGACCAATCACGAATTGGCATGGGTGACGGCGACGGTTAGTGTTGTGGGCTCGATGTTGGGGAATGTACTGCTGTTTATGCTTGCGCGGAAAGGCGGCCAGATGTATCTGGACCGGCACACCGCCACTCCGCGCTCGCTGCGGCTGCGGGACTGGTTTAGCCACTACGGCCTGTTGACCGTCTTTGTCCCGGCTTTGATTCCGATTCCGATGCCGTTGAAAGTATTTGTGATTTCGGCCGGCGCACTGGGCGTCAGGCTGCGCGCGTTTCTACTGGTCCTCTTGGCGGCGCGCATTCCGCGCTGCTTCGCTCTTGCCTATCTTGGCCGGCATCTTGGCGAAGAGTCCATTCCATGGCTCAAGTCCCATCTCTGGGAGATGGCGGGTCTTGCCGGGCTGCTGTTTGCCATCATGTTTTTGACGGTTTGGATTCTGGAACGGCGCAGACTGGCGGCGCAGCTTCAGTTACAATGACCGTGTGAACAACATCACTCGCCGCACATTTCTGGCTTCGTCCCTGGCTGCCCCCGCCTTTCTTCGCGGTGCGGGCAAGTCCTCCGATGTCCGCATCGAACAGATCAAGCACAGCTACGAGGACTTCCTCTATCGCACGCCCATCAAGTTTGGGGGCACCGAGGTGGACCGCGTCACATTGCTCAATGTGGACGTGATCATCAAGACCGCGGGCGGCCAAACCGCCAAGGGCTTTGCGTCCATGCCGCTCGGTAACGTTTGGGGATTTCCGTCCAAGGTCTTGAAGTATGACCAGACGCTGGGCGCCATGAAAGCGCTGGCCGAAAAGATCGGCAAGATCACCGGCGGATATAAGGAGTATGGACATCCGGTGGATCTCAACGTCGCGCTGGAGCCGAGCTACCTGAAGGCTGCCGCGGAGGTGGTGCGGGAATTGAAGCTCCCCGAACCCATCCCCAAGCTCTGCACCCTGGTCACCGCCAGCCCATTCGATTCCGCCGTCCATGACGCGTTCGGCAAACTCCACCGCCGCAGCACCTACCAAACCTATGGGCCGGACCTGATGACGCATGACCTGTCCCAATATCTGGGACCGGACTTCAAGGGCGAGTATCTGGAAAAGTACGTGTTGAAGAGTCCGAAGCCGCGCATGCCGCTCTATCATCTGGTAGGCGCGGTGGATGCCATCACCGAATCCGACATCCGCAAGCGTGTCAACGACGGACTGCCGGAAACCCTGGGAGAATGGATCCTATACAGCGGGCTCACGCACATCAAGATCAAACTCAACGGCGAAGACCTGCAATGGGACGTGGACCGCGTGGTGGCCGTGGATCGAACCACCACCGAAACGCAGGCCAAGCGCCACGTTTCCCAATGGTATTACTCCACGGACTTCAACGAGAAATGTCCGAACGTGGACTATCTGCTCGCCTTTATCCGCAAGGTGCAGGAGAAGTCCAAGAGCGGCTTCGAGCGAATTCAATACATCGAGCAGCCCACCAAGCGCGACCTCAAGGCAGACCGCGCCAACGTGATGCATCAGGCGTCCAAACTCAGGCCTGTGGTGATCGATGAGTCGCTCGTCGACCTCGAACACCTGCTGCTGTGCCGCGAAATGGGCTACACCGGCGCCGCTCTCAAAGCCTGCAAAGGGCAGGCGAATGCTCTACTGATGGCCGCAGCCGCCCAAAAGTACAAGATGTTTCTCTGCGTCCAGGATCTCACCTGCCCTGGCGCATCCTTGATTCATTCGGCGGGTTTGGCCGCCCATGTCCCCGGCGTTGCGGCGATCGAGGCGAACTCGCGCCAGTATGTCCCTGCCGCCAATAAAGCTTGGGAGGCGAAATTCCCAGGCGTATTTGATGTGAGAGATGGCTTCATCCGGACCGGCCAGCTCGACAAGTGGGGATTGAGCGCGGTGGCCTAATCCCAATACTATTCACTTAATGGCTTGGCTGGCGCGCGCCTTACAAGTCGCCGTTTCGTTCCAATCAACGGAATGCCGACTAACCGTCAACTTGCACCTTGACGGTTTCCGGTATCGCCGTTTCCCAGTTCACTGGCTATCAAGGGACGACAGGAAATGTAGACTTCCCGTACCATTAAGGCATGCAATGCTCACGAGCGATTGCGGTTCTATCGGCGCTCGGTTTGATCACTGGATGTAGTGTACGCATCGTTCTTGTCACCACACTCATCGCCGCGCCCTCATTCGCCGGCTTCGTCAAAGTGTGGCGACTGGAAGAACTGGCGCAGGCCCCAGTGCTGGCGGTCTGCCGCGTCGAGCGCGTCACCGCGGGTGCGGATGTGCCAGCCGGAAATATGCGTTGGCGTACCAGCACAAGGGAAATGCGAGCCGTGCTGACTGTGCTCCGGTCACTCCCCATTCTGAGTAAAAACACGCTCATTGTCAGCTATTACAGCTACGGGAAAGTGCACGGCGGACTGTCACAAAGCGACGCTTTGTGGCCTCGGCTTTCCGTGGGTGACACCAGAGTCTTTCCGCTGGTTCACGTTTCAGGCCAGTGGCGGCTCGCGATGGAGGAAGGCCGAAACAACATCATGCCTGCCATTGCGCCGCCACGCCCTGAAGCGCCGTCCAAAACCCGCTATGATTTTCTGGTAGGTGAGTTGGTAAATGCACTATGTTGGGGACGCTATCGCGACCTATACGAAACTGCTCTTTATCTGCGCGAATCCGAATGGGGTTTGGTGCCCGGAAGTCTGATGCCACTCTTGCGGCAGAACATCGCAAGTGACTGGCAACGATGGGCGGACATTGCAGCGTGCTCCCTCGCCAACCTGGGAACCCCTCGAAGGACTCTCGCCGAAATCCGCGCGGCCGTGCCGCCCCGTTCGCTGGCAACGTTCGCGTTACGGCAATTGTCCGAACGTGGATATCCGGAACTGGTAATCCGCCGGATGATTCATCATTCCGACCTACACGAATGGGGCTCCGCCGCCACACTGCAGGAATTCGCGAAACATCCGCTCGTTCTCAGGTTGATGCCGGCTCGTTTGCGGGGGCCTGCGCCAGGCGCTGTGTATGTCACCTCGTGGATCATCTGGGCCGACGCGCAGAGTCCGCTTGTGGCCGACGCCCTCGGCGCATCGTTCAACGCACTTCGTAACCCGAGCTGTACCTACAACGACCGCTACGCTGCCACAAACCTGATACTTGAGAAGGCAAGCGAGACGCAGTTTGCTGCCTTGCTGGATCAGTTCCGGGCAACCCAGCAGAATGACCCGAAGCTGTACTACGAGATCTTCAGCGCAGTACAGACGAAGAAACCCCCCCGAGTCATACGAGTTTGCGCGACTATGCTGGGGGACCGTCGGATCTTTTCGGGTGATATGCGGTTTTGCGATCTCGCGGGCGCGACACTGCAGGTGGTGTCAAAAGAGAAGTTCGGCTTCGGTCCATGGAACCAGCCTCTGGCTGAGCGCGATCAGGCAGTGCACAAAGCCTCGAGGTGGGCTCAAACCCAGGGCGTCAAGTGACGCAAGACCAGCACCAAGGCCGCATGGTTCGGCAAACGTAAGTTCCATCAGGAGCCTTGCAACGCAAAGTCGCGATGAGTCCCATTACCGGAGACCGGCTTCGAGCGAATTCGCCGCTTAACTTGGACGTGAAACGCCCGACTCGCGGAAGTGAGCGAAGGGCACGTGAAGTCCGTTCTATGTGAAGGGCGATCAGGGAGCCCACGCACTAGCGTCGGCAAGCGTCAAAGAATCCGACTCTCACTGGCTTAAATGAACAGCATTGGGCCTAATCCCGCCTAATCCACGATGCGGCCGTCGCGCATGTGAACGATACGGTCGCCGAATGCGGCCGCTTCCGGATTGTGCGTGATCATCAGAATGGTCTGGCCCAATCGCCGGTTCAGATCGCGCATCACTCCCAGGACGGCTTCGGAGTTCTTCGAATCCAGGTTTCCCGTCGGCTCATCGGCCAGCAGGATGGCGGGGTGATTCACAATAGCGCGCGCGATAGCGACGCGCTGCTGCTCGCCTCCCGACAGCGCCCGGGGTTTGTGCTGCAGTCGCGACTCAATGCCCAGCAGCTTGAGAACGTCCTTGAACCAGGGGTCGGCCTCCAGCGGCTTGCCGGCAATGTGCCGGGCGATGGCGATGTTGTCGGCCGCACTCAGAGTCGGCAGCAGGTTGTATTTCTGGAAGACGAAACCCACTTTGGACTTCCGCATTTCCGTGCGGCCTCTCTCGCCCATGGATGCCAGGTCCACGCCATCCATTGCAACGGTGCCTTCCGTAGCAGGCGTAAGCCCACCGAGCACATGGAACAAGGTGGACTTGCCGGAACCGGAAGGCCCGACGATGGAAAGGAACTGGCCGCGCGGTACATCCAGATCGACACCGCGCAACGCCTCCACGGCAACATCGCCGGCGCGGTAGATCTTGCTCAATCCGCGAACGCAAATGATGCTCCCGTTGGCGGGGCTACTCATAGGAGAGAGCCTCCAGCGCGTCCTGATGCACCGCTTTCCAGCCCGGGTACAGTGTGCCGAGTACGGCGCCCCCAACGGCGATGCCGGTGGAGATGGGCCACCAATCCACCACAATCATCTGCGAAAGGGATGGGCCGGCAAAGCTGTTCACGAGAATGCGGGTTCCAAAACCCAGCCCGATGCCCACTACCGCGCCGATCAAAGCGAGCAGGAGCGTTTCCCGGACCAGCAAACCCAGCACGTAGGCCGGCGAGGCGCCCAATGATTTCAGAATGCCGATCTCACGGGTACGTTCCAGAACCGCCGTGTACATGGATAGAAACACCACCAGAAAGCCAACGACTACCGAGAGACAAATCACCACGCCAATGAAGGCCTTCAATCCCGGCACATTACTCACGGAAAACAAGGACGTGAATTCCTCGATCGAATAGATCTTGTGTTCCGGCATCTTCTGCTTCAGATCCGCCAGAACGGCGTTCAGATTTTCCTTGTGATCCAGCTTCAGGAAAATCTGGCTCAGTTTCCCGGAAGATCCTGACATCTCCTGCACCGTCGCCAGCGGCAGCAAAATCCGCGCCAGTTTGCCTGGTTCCACCACTCCACAGACGCGCCAATCTTTATTCACCAGTTGCAGACGGCTACCCACCTTCAGCTTGTTCTGATCCGCATAGCGCTCATCCACGATAATGTCGTCCGGCCCACGGAACGGCCCGCCCTCCAGATACTTCAACCCGCCGCTCATCCGGCTGAACTGTTCCAGGTCGACACCGGTGATCTGCTCAATGCCGCCGATGCCGTGTGAAACGCTGCCGGTGGCCATGGCGATGTGAGGTTGTTTGGCGAAGTAAGCGATCAACTTGTCCGACATCGACGCCGAACCAAAGCTGATGGCGGAACTGTTCGGCGGCCTTACCCAGATATCGGCCCCCACGCCGCGGGCACGCCGCTGCGAATCCTCCAGCATCCCGCGGCTCACGCCCACCAGAGTAAGAATCATGGTGACTTCCACGGCGATGGCGGCAATGCTTAGCAGGGTCCGCACCGGACGGTGCTTCAGGTTTTCTAGAACGAGTTTGTTGACCAAACCGTCTATTGTACCTTACGAGGTACGCGCGCTTATGCGATAGGTGTACGACGCCTGAAACTGCTGGGGCGTCCTGGCGTACATGTACGCACGGAATCCCCGGGCTTACGCCGCGGGGCTATAGCCCCGGCCCGTAAGGGCGGGGTTCAATTATGCGATGCCCGCGCCCTGCGCCTCGACGTAGACCGTGTATAGCGATTGGCTGCCGGTCATGAAGAGCCGGTTTCGCTTGCGGCCGCCAAAGCACAGGTTGGAGCAGATCTCAGGCAGCAGGATCTGGCCGATGCGCACTCCATCGGGAGCAAACACGTGCACGCCGTCGTAGCCGTCGCCCACCCATCCGGCGCCCGCCCAGATGTTGCCATCCGTATCGGCGCGAATGCCGTCGGCGATTCCCGTCCTGCCTTTCAACTCCATCGACACATACTGCTTCCCGTTGCGCAGACTCTTGCCGTCCGCCACATCCCATACCCTGATGTTCTTGGGGGCCTGCGGGTAGTGGGTGGATCCGGTTTCCGCGATATAGAGCTTCTTGTAGTCGGGCGAGAAACACAATCCGTTCGGCTTGAAAAGCTCGTCGGTGACCATCTCCATCTTTGAGGTTTTAGCATCGATCCGGTAGACGGCTTCCTTGATTTCCAGTTGAGCCTTGTTGCCCTCGTAGTTCAGCAGGCTGCCATAGCCCGGGTCTGTGAACCAGATGGCCCCGTCCGGGGCCACCACCACGTCGTTGGGCGCATTCAGCGGTTTGCCCTGCCATTTGTCGGCCAGAACAGTCACAGATCCGTTGTACTCGTATCGCACCAGCCGCCGGTTGCCATGCTCGCAGGATAGCTGGCGGCCCTCATGGTCGAACGTGTTCCCGTTGCTGTAGCCGGCCGGATTTCGCATGACGCTGACGTGGCCGTCGTCCTCAATCCAGCGCATCTGCCGGTCATTGGGGATGTCACTCCATACCAGATACCGGCCGACGCCGTTCCATGCCACGCCCTCGGCCCACAGCATGCCCGTGTGCAGGCGGCGTATGGGGGTGTTGCCAATCTTGTATTTGTCGAATCGCTTGTCGAGTGTAATCAGGTCCGCGTCGGGGTAGCGCGACGGGTTCCTGCCGCTCCAATCCCTGGCCTGCTGCGCCGAGGCTACGGCTTGTGCGAGGGAGGCGCCGGCGGCGGCGCGAAAGAAGAAGGATCGCCTGTCGATAGAGTTCATATTTGTGATTGTCCTGTTCGTTGCAGTATACCCAACTTAGGTTGCGCCGAGGCATGAACAAACAACAGACGGTAGCCTTTTTGTTATACTTTAGGCTGGATGTTAGCCTATTTATCGCGTGTGCGCGTCGCGCACAGGCAGAGCCTTTCTGGTTCGGGGCCGTCTAGTTTTGTCCCATCCCAGACCCCACCGCTGGCAGCCACCCCCGCATGAAGCTTAGCGTTCGAATCAATCGCGGCATCGAATCCCTGTTCGGCACAAGGGATGAGAATGTCAAGCTCCTGGAAGATAGCCTTCGCATCACCATCCGGCTGAAAGAGGACTCGCTGGAGCTTTCCGGCGAGGAGGCCGGAGTACGCCGTGCCGAGAGCATACTGCAGGACTACAGTGAGCTGGTGCAAAGCGGCCAGCAGTTCACCAACGGAGATCTCCACGGCTTCCTGCGCATGGTCACCGGCGATGCCGGGCTGACACTGCGCTCATTGGTGGAGAGCGGCCGCCAGCGCAGCTTTGGCAAGAAGTCCATCACGCCCAAGACTGCCAACCAGCGTCTCTATCTGGACGCGATTGAACACCATGACCTGGTTTTCGGCATCGGGCCCGCCGGCACCGGAAAAACGTATCTTGCGGTGGCCATGGCCGTCGCCGCCCTGCTGAACAAGCAGGTTTCGCGCATTGTGCTCACTCGTCCGGCCGTCGAGGCGGGCGAGCGGCTCGGCTTTCTGCCGGGCACTCTCCAGGAGAAAATCGATCCCTACCTGCGGCCCCTCTACGACGCCTTGTTTGAAATGCTGGATTCGGATAAAGTGGAAAAGTTCCTGGAGCGGAATGTGATTGAAGTGGCCCCCATCGCTTTCATGCGCGGCCGCACGCTGAACGACAGTTTTATCATTCTGGATGAGGCCCAGAACTCCACGCCTGAACAGATGAAGATGGTGCTTACGCGGCAGGGCTTCAATTCCAAAATGGTGGTCACCGGCGACATTACCCAGATCGACCTTCCGCACGGCCGCGGCTGCGGACTGCTCGACGCGATCGATATTCTGCGCGGCATCGACGAGATCAAGTTCATGACCTTCGACGAGAGTGATGTCGTGCGCCACAGCCTGGTCCAGAAGATCATCCGCGCCTATGAGCATTATCAGGAAGGCACTGGCGCCGCCCGCCAGCTTCCGTTGCGCTGGAGCGAGCCTCAAACGCCGCCCCAGCAGGCCTGATTCCCAACCATGCCCGCCGCCTCACAGTTGGTGATGTTTCGCACGGCTAGCCCGCTCGACAGGCCCAGGCTCCGCAGCTTCGCCGCCGCCCTTCGCAGGCAGGTTGCCGGAGGCCGGCCCTTCTGCTGCCTCATCACCAACGACGTGGAACTGCGGCGGCTCAATCGCAACTTCCTCGGCAAGGACTACCCGACCGACGTACTCTCGTTTCCATCCGGCCAGACGGAGGGTTCGCTCGGCGACTTGGCCATTTCCGAGGATCGCGCCCGCGAGCAGGCCGCCGAACAGGGTCACTCCATCCACGAAGAGATCTCCGTCCTCATGCTGCATGGCCTGCTGCATTTGAAGGGCATGGATCACGCCTCTGACCGCGGCCGCATGCACCGCGCAGAGTTTGCCTGGCGCAAGCAGTTGCAGTTGCCCGCCGGGCTGATTGAAAGAGCCATGCGATGAGCACAGCACTCATTCTCACCGCATTCTTGACCACATTGGTCCTGGTTCCGATCTGCTTCGTGCAATTGCTCTACCTGGAATCCTTGCGCCTGCGCTCGCGCGAGCTACCGTCTCTGGAACTGTTTAAGGCGTCCATCGACGACAGGTTCGGGCTGAAACTGGAACACGGAGCCCTGACGTTCTCGCTGATCAAGCACACCCTTTTGCTGGGCTTGGCTATCCTGATCTTCGCCAGCATACAGACCAGCGGAGTACGGCTCCTGGGAGCGGGCCGTCCTTTCTGGCAGATCCTATTGGAATCGGTCCTGGTCTCCAGCCTGGGCATGATCCTGGTTACTCATGTGCTCCCGCAGTTACTCTACCGCCGTACCCGCGGCGCTTGGCTGCATCCGGTGCTGCCGCTCCTCCTCCTGCTCTCCCTTATGGCGCGGCCCATCCTCGGCTTGCTGGTATTCCTCCAATCGCTGGCCGATCTCGGCTTGCCGGAGGAAAAGGCCGAAGAAAACGGAACACAGAACGAAAATATTGATGCCCTCATTGACGCCGGCACCGAAGAAGGTCTCATCGAGGAAGAGGACCGTAAGCTGATCCATTCCGTGGTTGCCTTCGGCGGCAAGACGGTGCGTGAGGTGATGACGCCGCGGCCGCAGATGGTCACCATTTCGCGCGATGCCTCGCTGGAGGAGTTGCGCGAGCTGGTCCTCAAGGAACAGTACACACGCATCCCGGTTGTCGATGGCAGTATCGACCAGATCAGCGGCTTCGTGCACGTCCGGGATATGTTTGAACTCGATGAGGAGGATCGCCTGACCCGCAAAGCCGGGGAACTCCAGCGCAAGATCGAGTTTGTCCCTGAAACCAAACCCGTCGACGACCTCTTGCGTCTCATGCAAAAGCAGAGTGCCCACATGGTCATCGTCGTCGATGAATACGGCCAGACCGCCGGGCTTGCCACCATGGAAGACCTCGTGGAGGAGATCGTCGGCGAGATTCACGACGAGCACGAACCAGGCAAGGACGTCAATTCCGATGGCGCCGGGGGCTTTATAGTTTCTGGAAATCTTGACCTGGACCGGCTGGATGAGATCCTCGCCTTCCGCCCCGCCGATCAAACCCAATCCACAACCGTTGGCGGACTGGTTACCGAATGGATGGGTCACGTCCCGGCCGCCGGGGAGCGTGTCGAGCAGGACGGTATCTGTATTGAGGTCCTGTCTTCCGATGAGCGCCGCGTCTCCCAGGTCCGCCTCTCGCGGGCTGAATCGAAACCGGTGAATAGTGCCTAGCCCGCTTTTCTCACCAGGTTTCGTTACGAGGCCCGGGAGAAGGCCGTGGAAACGAGGCGCGCGACAGCCGGCGCGCGGAGGCAGCCTCGACAGGCTGTTGAGCACGATGGCCGAGCGCAACGAAGTAGACATGGCCTTATCGCGGGCCGCAGTAGAAAGCTGGTGAGAAATGCGGGCTAAGGCCAAGAAATTCGTCTCCGGGTTTGTGTCCATTCTGGGCTCCCCGAACGCCGGCAAATCCACCCTCATCAATGCCTTGGTCGGCAGCAAGGTCGCCATCGTTTC
>ORMF011621507.1_pt1 | contig 22021 bp, 23 predicted proteins | sample 1779871 | NCBI WGS metagenome assembly ORMF01 (sample SAMEA104232316, study PRJEB22302) | groundwater metagenome | biome: forest; feature: aquifer; material: groundwater | place: USA | collected 2011-08-07 | depth 5.4 m | reverse complement strand
GGGGGGGGGGGGGGTGGTGCGGGGGCGCGGCGGCAGCGACATTGCCCCCGCCGATGAGATCAAAAGGATCGCGCCCAGGCCGATTCTCCTGATCCGGGATGGAGATGACGTCCTTTGCCCACCGGCGGAGACGAAAGAGCTGATGAAGGCCGCAGGCGCCCGTGCTCAGTTATGGACGGTTATGGGAGCCGACCACATTTGCGCATGCATGGCGGAGCCGGAGGAGTTCGAGCGAAGAGTAGCGGGATTCTTCGACGGGGCGCTTGCGGACATTAATCCGAGCGCCCCATCGACGGCGCATTAGCAAATCCCGATGGCCGGCCGGCTGCTTAGAGCCGGTTCCAGTACGGGCAGCACGACCCGCACAGTGTATTCCAATGGGTCCGGAGATTGAAGTTCTCTGCTGTTGACCCGCACGGATAATGAATGTGTCCGAAAGGATCATTCGAACCCGGATATATTACGTCCAGCGTCCGTATGGGAGAGTAGCCAGGCGTTCCATTGAGGAACGGAACTACCGGCAGTTCACTCTTCTTTTTGGGCTCCTCCTCCATGTTCACCTCTTTACCGCAAAGGGGACAGAATTTCCACGCTCCCGGCGTTGCAGGGCGCTTGGAAGAATCGAACGGACAGAACTGCCACTCAGTCTGGAATGTCCGTCCGCACTTCGGGCACTTCGGCTGCTGCCGGCTGCGTACTACCGTGGTTTGACCTTTGCAGTGCGGACAAATAAATGTCGATTGTCGTTCGGAAGTCACCGTCGTGTAGAGGCCAAGAGCGCCGCTCATGGGATCGGTCTGCTTGAATAGATGCGGCGTGAAAGAATTCTTGCCGGTTGACAGAGTGAATGGTTTATTGTCGGAAAAGATAAAGCTGTTGCTCTTGCCGTCCAGAACCCACGGGGTGTTCGGCCAGAAATGCGATGACTTGATCGACTTTCCGACGGTGTAGTGGATACTCTTGTCCTTCTGCTCCATCTTCCAGTTCACGCCCGCAGCGTCGGTTATCAGCCCCAAGGCGGTCGAGAATTTAACGTTCTTGGCATGGACGGTTATCGATGAATCCGGGGCGTCTCCCTCGATGGTGAATCCGTATTTGGCCTGATCGAAGAGCTGCTTCAGTGCGTCCTTGAGCGATGCCTTCTTCAGGTCGAGATCCACCCGTTTTTCATCGGCAGCTGAGTACCAGGATGCCACAGTCGACGCTTTCGCGGTGGGAGATGCCTGTGCATTCGCCGCGCTGTAGACGGTGATCGGCGCCCGATTCCGGGTTCGTACGATGGTTGAAGTCTGAGCTTCCTGTCCGAAGCATGTAAGAACGGACGTCGCGAGACTTACCGCGATGATGGCGGTATTCCAATATAGTCGTCTATTCACTCTGTTTTCTCCTTGAATGTGATTTGGTCGAGCGGCCTCAGCCGCCAGGTGTTCTTTCCGGTCGGGATAGCTTCACCAACCTCGATGGGAAACTGAAGCACGGCAGGCTGTATCACGAGCGTGCCGTTTTCCTCATCTCCGGCGGCAACGACGGCCGGCGTAATCAACTCGGTCGAATAGCTATGTACCGTCGCAACCCGCCATCGCGCTTTAGGAATCCACCGCCGATGGGCCGTCGCCGCGTCGGCGGGTTTCGTTCGTACCGTTCGATTTGCCGTGTGAGTATTCTTGTCCGCGCGCATTCGGTTCGTGTTGGGGATTGACTTATCGTGTATGGCCGAGTGGGGGGCGTCTCCGTGGCCGGCACTCACATCCGCGAATCGCAGCGGAGATACGGTGCCGGTCGTGGCGCCATTGCGGCCCGTGTAAAGTCCGGCGACAACAAGACATCCGCAGATAACCGTCGCGCAGACTGCGGCTCCGGCGATCCGCATCCTTCTGGCTCTTAGAGCTTGGCGTGAATGGAAGCGGATGAGGGCCGCTTGAGCGAGGCCATCCGGCGCGGATTCGGATGGTGCAAAAGCCGCAGCCGTCTTGAGTACCGCTGCGATCCTGTCGTCTGATAGCTCACGTTTGGTCTTCATTAGACTTATTACACACACTGGGAAGACTTTGAAACAATCGAGCACCCCGCTTGTTCGTCTATACCTCGGCTCTCACTGTTCCAGTCGTCCGTATTCTGTTTTCTTGGACCGGTCTGCTCCAACGTTTCGACAAGATCGTCCAGCGTAACGTGCAACCGTTTCAGCCCGGCTTTGATTCGGCTTCGGATCGTGCTTTCCGATGTCCGCTCTAATCGCGCGATCTCCGCGTATGAGAATTCTTCGAAGTAGTGCAGCCAGATCGGTGTCCGCTGTTTTGCCGTAAGTTCGGCCACCGCTGCCCGGACACGGCTAGCTGTCTCACGCCGACCGGCCTCTTCCTCGAGCGAAGCCGAAGCTCCGCCGGCGTCCAGCGCGGGGCTGTCTCCTACCACGCGCCGCCTCCAGCCTGAACGCTGGTAATCGTGCGCCGCGTTCAGCGCGATCCGGCATAGCCACGCCTGAAACGGCGCGTCACCCCGAAATCGTCGGAGAGAACAGTATGCCCGGACGACGGCTTCCTGCGCGAGGTCCTCCGCATCCGGACCCCGTGCGACAGATGCAACCGTCCGCCACACGTGCGAGCGGTAACGCTCGATGAGCGCGGCGAAAGCGCCGGAATCCCCGGCCAGCGCCATTTCGATCAGGTCGGAATCGGCCGGACTATTTCCCAACCGCGCGCCCTCCGATTGTATGGACGAGACAGCGTGGGGAATTCGCGAACTGCTAATGGCATACTTGGGGTGCAGAGACATTTGAGCGCTAAGTTGGTTTCGCATCGGTGGGAAGTGAAATGCTTGCCGTTGTGACCCTGTCGGCTTGGAAACGCTCGTCCGCTCGCCCATCGCGGATGGCGATCTCCAGGCGGCGCCCGCTGCCGAAATAGGCGGCCGGTTCTTGCTGCAAGACATCCGAATACGTTCGCGAAAGCCCAACGAAGCTGTAATTTCCCACGCGGAACCGTAGATTCCGCGGGTCGATACCGCCGGCCCACCGTTCAAAATCCTCACTCATCAGGTCGGTCACCAGATTACCGAACCGATCGACGTACAGGATATGGATCTCCATGACCCGGTCTTTCGCGACCGGTTCCGGAAGATTCAGTCCGCGCAGCTCCGTAATGAGTTCGCCTAATTCCTCGATCGGAATTCCGTTCGCAAGATGGGCGGCAGCGGGCGCAAATATATCGCGGCCATGAAATGTCGCGCTGAGGGGCTTGAGATGATACTCTGACTTTGTCAGAGACACAGCTTCTCGCATCGGATGTCTCGCCAGGACCAGAGAGAACAGACCATTGTCCGGCCCGACGAGCGTGAACCTCTCACACTTAATGGCAACTGACGCACGGTCGCTCCCAACTCCGGGATCGACAACCGCAAGATGCACGGTCCCGTGCGGGAAGTACTCGATCGCAGCTTCGAGCGCCAGCGCCCCGGCCATGATATCCTGCGGGGGAACCTCGTGCGTGAGATCGACCATGGCAGCCCCCGGCGCGATCCCCAGAATCACTCCCTTCATGATTCCCACAAACGGATCGGCCACCCCAAAGTCCGTGGTCAGAGTAATGATGGACATACTCCGACTATTCCCCGATCCTCGCCTCGATCCTGCGTCGATTGACAATTTGTGTCACCGTGCGGCTCCAAAGAGCCCCGACGAAAAACGGCCGAGTACGAGTACGATCACGATCACGATGCGCAGCGCCATACAGAGGTTTCACCCCGCGTCTTACCGAATCCGTACACTCGATCTAACGACAAGGAGAGAAGATGCCCAGAATCGAGCAGAGCTTGGTGGTGAATGCGCCCGTCGAGACCGTCTATAAGGTCGCCCGTGACGTGGAGTCGTTTCCGGATATAATGGCCGACCTACAGTCGCTGACCGTCCGCGAGCGCAGCGAAGACGGAAACCGCACCGTGACCGACTGGGTGGGGCTCATCCGCGAGTTCAAGATGACCGTGAAATGGACCCAGGAAGACCAGTGGTTTCCTGTCCCGCATCGCGACGAATTCCGCATGATTAAAGGCGATATGGACAGCATGTCGGGTTATTGGCAGTTTACGGAAGAGGCAGATGGAACGCGGTTCGACTCCGTCGTCGAGTATGAGTACAACGTCCCGCTTATCGGCCCGATGATCAAGGCCCTAATCAAGAAGAAAATGGCCGCGAACCTGGAAGCCCAGATGAACGCCATCAAGGCGCGGGCGGAATCATCTCGTTAACGCGACTATTATGTTAGCCCTGCTCATCAAAGTCAGGATCCTCAGTCTCTGGAACGTCGCGGTCTACAACGCCCGCCGCCACCGGCTGCTCACGGCCGCGCTCACCTTCGCGGGCGTGGCCATGTTTGTGCTGGTCTATCTCGGTTTCGTCTTCTTCCTAGGGCTGGTCCATTCGCCGGACGAGAAGCGCGAGCTTATTTATGAGGTCTTCTTCTTCCTGTTCCTATTTCTGCTTGCGGGCGCGGTCCCGTTTGTGGCCTCGACGCTGCTGCACTCTTCGGACTACTCATTACTTTCGGCCGCTCCGGTCAAATCACGCACCATCGTTGCCGCGAAGCTGCTCGACGCGACGGTGACCAATTCGCTCCAGTTCACGGTGATCGGAGTCCCCGCGATAACCGCGTGCGCCGCGGCGCTAGGGACGCCGGCGATCGGCTGGGCGTGTTTGCCGTTTATCGTCGCGCTCTTCGTTCTGTTGCCGGCGCTCATTACTTCGCTGCTTCTGCTCATGGCCCTCGCGGCGCTGGGGATGAGGCGCGTGCGAGGAGCGATAACGGCCGTGAACGCGCTAATGGCCGCCGTGGTCTGCCTTACGATAGTATCGCAGACAGGGCGTATCCGTTTTCAGGAGATGTTCGGGACCGGCGTGGGCGCGGTCGTGACGGGCACGTCTTCGTTCGCCCATTCGGGCCCGTCGGCGCCCTTCGCATGGACACTCATCGAGCTGTCCGAGGGCCGCTTCCCCGAAGGTCTGCGCGAGCTGTGCTGGATCGTCGTGCTCATCGCGCTGCTCCTGGCCGCCTGCATGCAGTGGGGGTCGCGCCTGCTGATCGCGGCAAACCTGTCCCTGGAGGCCGAAAGCCAGGGGCCGATCGTGCCCGGGTCCGCGGGGGTTAGAGGCAGCCGCAGCGGAGCGCTGGCGATATTCAGCTCCCCCGTGGCGGCGCTAATTACGAAGGACTTCCGCTACGTCATGCGAGACAGCGTGTTGCTGTCGCAGTTGTCGATGCCGGTGATCCTCTTCTTTGTGCCGTTCGTCATGGCCATCCAGCAGAAGTCGCTGCGCATCTTCAACTCGCCCGCGGACATCTATCCTTTCGCGGCCGCGATGACCGGCGTGATCCTCTTCATGCAGACTTCGATCATATCCCTGTCGTCCATCGGACTGGAGGGCCGCAGCTTCTGGATCGTCCTGAGCGCGCCCAACGGTGGCCGCACTATCCTCTGGGCCAAGTTCGTCATGAGCACGTTCGTCTCAGCCGGATTCGGACTTGCGCTCACAGTGATCTCCGCCATTGCGTTTCGGGCATCACTGACGGCGGGCCTCGTCCAGGCGTTCATGGTGGTCATATGCGCCGCCGCGCTATGCGGACTGGGCGTGGGCATATCCGGCGCGCTCCCCCGATTCATCTATGAGAACCCCGCCCACCGCGTGAGCGCCTGGGCCCTCATCCTCGGGTTCGTCACGACCATCTCGTTCCTCACGCTCTTCGGGACGATCTTCGCGGTGATGTGGCACACCGCGTCCATCCTCACCGAGCGCGCAACGCTCGTCTACGCCGTCGGCACGGGAATCCTCCTGACTATTTCCGTCCTCGCGGTTGTTATCCCAATGTCGATTGGGGCACGGCGGATCGAGGTGTACCAGTGGGAACATTGAGGATATGAGGCGGCCGGCAAGCGGCCGGCGCCAGTTTAATAAGATGTCCGCTACTTTCGCCGGCCGGTAGAGACTTCCAGATACGCGGGCCTCGGGAATCGAAAGACGGTCTCTTTGGCGGGCGGCTTCGTTTTCGCTGAGCCGCCATCGAAATCCCCTGATTCACCGACGCTGTAGACGATGAACCCAGTCCCTTCGCGGCGATATCGCAGAGGCTTCAGGTCGAAAGGATCGGCCGGGACGGGCGATATGGCTTGTTCCAACTCATCCGGGAAGCGCCCGTTTCTCGCCTTCCACACAAGGACGGACGTTCCGCACCGAACGGCCTCGGCATGCGCCGTGTGGCGCGCGCGTGATACAGATGGGGTGCTGAAAACCGGCAGCATTATGAGCGAAATGGCGAGCAGAGGGTTCTTGGTATTCTCATAACTCGCTTCTATGGGCTTGATCGCAGCGATACTCTCCGTGTACGGTCGGTCCGCCGCAGCGCTAATCTGGCGAAGGACGCTCAGAATGAAAGCCCCGTTGAAGTCCACCATTTTGTCCCATGACTTCGGCTTTGGCAGTTTCTTGTTGCTGCTTTGTCCCTCGCCTCCGGTTCCGGCAGAGAATTCGGCCAGGTAGCTCGGACCGCCTTTTCTTATGAGCTCCAAAGTCACTAGGTCCGATACAACTTCTCCCCGATAGGCGTATGCTAGGCTGAGGGGCCGACACTCCTTTTCGACCGTCAGCTTCACCGCTTTGGCGACCGCTGGATCGTTACCGGCTTTGTAGAGGATGTTTTCCATCCCTGCCAGGGTTATGTTGTCTATCGCCACGGCGACGAGGTACGCAATGAGCATCGAATCGTGCGCGGCATGGCGTGCGATACGGAATCCGAGGGCCTGTGTTCGAACGGCGTCCAACGACTTGCCGTCGAGCAATTCAAGATAACTTTCGGCGGCGATCCAGCGCGCCGTACGGCGCAAATCGGCAAACTCCGGCAACATCAATGCGGGACCGAGGGACCAATCCCTCGGGAAGTCGCAATGAGCAAGAGCAGCAGCCCGGTGTATCAAACCGACTGCCTGCTTGCTGCGCTCGAAGGTACGGCGGCCCTTTGCCACGACCGCGGCTTTCGGCGTTGCGCAGCCGGAGATCTCTTCGACGGCGTCGTGATCCATGGCATCGCGGCGTCGCGGGAGAAGTCTCCAAGCCTGGCCGTAAAACGTGGCGGCGTTTTGAGCTGGTGGAACGGCCGGTTCGCGCATGTCCGCGGGTGTCAGCGGAAGTCCCGCCCGCCTCGCGGCCTCTTTTTCGTCTGCGAAGCCGGTAGACGAGTTGTCAAGCCCCTGGGCAAGCGATGGGTCGAGATGTAAACCAAGTGTCAGCGCGGCGACGACAACGAACATGCGCATCATGCTGGAGTCCTCCGAATTCTATACGCTTGCCGCGATCTCCCGGTTGCAGTTCGTATCGGCGTCACCACGGTACGCGATCCCTCATCATCCGGGTAACTCGCCCCGAGTCAGGCACGATTCAAATGACTTGACAATCCGGGCACTTTATGGAATACTAACTAACTATATCAACTTAGTCAAGATTAACAGAAGGGACGTGAGAAAGAGGATGGTTTCCGGGATGGATCAGAGAGATGAGGAGCGGGCGGAGGTCCTGCTCTCGAAATGGATGCGGCGGCTGCGGATACAGATTCCAATACGCACCGAGCGGACCAGCATCTGGCAGGTGGTGGGGGAATCGGGCCGCGCGGGATGCTCGCTCGTCGGCGTGGTTTTCGATGAGCAGACCGGCTGCATCTATCACACGCGACGCCTGAAGGAAGAGGACATCGTCCACGAGCTGCTCCACGTCGCCCATCCGGATTGGAGGGAGTCCGAAGTCGTCAATGAGACCAACCGGCTGCTTTCGCGGGCACCTCAGTTGAACCGTCTCAGCCTCAATCCAGCCTGACCTCCCTGCCGGTCTTCGCACTCAGGTAGAGCGCGTCAAGGATGGTCATGACCTGGAGCGACTCCTCGGCCGGGACGGGAGAGGGCTTGCCGTTTGCCACGGCGTCGGCGAACGCAATACACTCCAGGGCATGGGGCTCGCCCTTGTCGGCGATCTGAAGCTGGGTGTCCTTGTGCTGTTTCGTCCCGTTGTCCGTGGTCAGGATGACGTTCTGGGGCCAGTGCGCCCCGCCCCGGTCGCCATAGAGCCACATCTGCATGTCCTCACCCTGGGTCTTGGGATGGTTCAGAAGCCAGCTCACTTCCAGGACCAGCGTTGCGCCGTTCTCGAACCGAACGAATGCAGCCGCGAACTCCTCGACGTCCCAATCAGGGGGAATAAGCCCGCCCCAATTGCTGAAAGCGCCCGGCAGCCGCCGGAGCTTATCCTGTGCGACGCCGGTGACAGAGATCGATTTCGGATGGCCCATCATCCAGAGGGTCAGATCCAGGATATGTACGCCGATGTCGATGCAGGGCCCGCCGCCGCTGTGCTGCTTCATGATGAACCCGGGACGTGTGGGCGCGCCGGAACGGCGGAGCATCCAGCTCCGCGCATGGTAGACCTCGCCGAGGACGCCTGTATCGATTTCCGCCTTCAGCGCTTTCGCGGAGCCTTGAAATCGGAAGTGCTGTGCCGTCATGAGCAATTTACCGCTCCGGTCGCGCGCCTCGATCATTGCCCGGATGTCGGCAGGGGTCGGCGCCAGCGGTTTCTCGCAGAGAACGTGCTTGCCGGCATCCAGCGCTGCAATGGCAAGCGGCGCGTGGTACATGTTCGGCGTGCAGACATCCACGATGTCGATGTCCGGATCGGCGATCAAGTCTATGGGGTCCGAATACCGCACGCGCACATCTTCCCGGTCCCCAGCGCGGTCGAGCGCCTCCACAGAGACGTCCGCGAGTGCGGCGACCTCCGTATGCGGGCTCTCCTTCCAGCCTGGGAAATGGGTCGCCGCAATCCCGCCGACGCCGATGACCCCGACCTTCAATGAAGCGGACATTCAATTTGATCCTTTCGAGGGCGAGTGGACCTATCGTTGACGGTAGAGAATGCGGTTCACAAAATTGACCGATTTTATGGAATATGACAATTGGCACTCTCTCAAGAAGAGAACCGGCATTCTTGCCTGGCTCCCGTCGATTGGAGTGACTACCGATGGAGGGGTTTGCTGCCCCGGAGACTGAACGAAATGTCCGTTGTCGATTTGCCTGGGATCGTCTGCCCTCGATGTCAGGCTATCTACTTAACCCGACGCCAGAATTGCTCCCAGTGCGGCGAAACGATCCCGACGATTGAGATCAATCAAGAGACCTCCACATCGGCCGTGGCCGAGAGATATGGCATCAAGAAGGATGAGGGACGACGTATCAGCCGAAAGGAAGTCTCAATACCGGCGGTCACTATGGGTCATGCAGGAAGCGTAACCTCGGATATTAATGTCGAGAACATTTGCGAAAGCGGTCTGCTTTTCAAATCGACGCAGCAGTATACGGAAGGAGATCGCGTTCGGTTACGGCTTTCGGTAAACGGCCGGCAGTTTTCGGTTACGGGCGTGGTTCGCCGACTGACGCCGGTACTCGATCCAATTTGGAGATTCTCCTGTGGTCTGGAGTTCGAATGCCCCGACCTTGCGCTGCTGCTTGAGATCTCCAAGCTTCCGGATTTTCCAGCCCCTCCCGCTTCGGAGCGCCCACAGGCTGCCTGAAGATCCGCGTCGAACGGCGCCCCACTCTATTTGGCCTGCTGCCAAAAGGTCATAACGAGCCCGCCGGCGATCACCAGGGCTCCACCTGCAAGAACCGGAGCTTTGATGTGCTGATGGAATACGAAGTGCGCGACGAGCTGGGATACCACGAAGAAAACGCAGATGTAAATGCCTAAAAGCCGCCCAAAGTCCCAGCGCGGCGTATTGACCGCCAGCCCGTAGCTGAATAGAACGATCGCTCCCAGGATGAACCCGGCGGTCCGGCCTCCGCGGATTCCCCATTGTACGAACGCGTCGCCTCCGACTTCCAGAATTGCCGCGAGTACGAGCACAGCCAGGACCCGCAGCGGCGACGCCCACGCATCTACTTGAGCGTTAATGGGATGTCCACCTTGATCCGCTCGCTCAGGTCGATGGGGGGAGGCGGCAGCTCCCATCCCGGGTAGGGGTCCACCCACTTGCCGTCGGAGCGGATGAGCGCGATCAGCTCCTCGACGCCCTTTTCCTGGGGAATCCCGGTCTTTACCTCTTCCCGGCCTCGATAGAGCGAAATCTTTCCACCGGCCTTGCCGACGTATCCGTAATCGGCGTCGGCCATCTCACCCGGGCCGTTCACGATGCAGCCCATGACCGCGATGTCCAGACCGACGAGGTGGCTAGTGGCCAGCTTCACCCAGCCAAAGACGGTCGGCAGATCGAACTTGGTGCGTCCGCAGGACGGACAGGCGATAAACTCGACTTTGGTTTTGCGGAGCCCCAGCGACTGCAGGATGTCGTAACAGACGGGAAGCTCCTCGACCGGATCCTCAGCCAATGAGACCCGGATGGTGTCGCCAATGCCTTCCGAAAGGAGCGTCGCGATACCGCAAGTGGACTTGATCCGCGCATATTGACCGTCGCCGGCCTCGGTCACGCCCAGGTGGAGCGGGTAGCTCATGCCCTCGGCGTCCATACGCTGAACCATGAGTCGGTTGGCGGCGAGCATGATTGGCACGCGGCTGGCCTTGAGGGAGATGACGATGTTGCGGTAGTCGTGCCGCTCACAGATTCGAATGTACTCCAAGGCCGATTCCACCATACCTTCCGGCGTGTCGCCCCACGTGACGGTGAGCCGCTCGGCCAGGCTGCCGTGGTTAACTCCGATTCGCATCGCGATATCGCGCTCTTTGCAGGCATTGACAACGGGAAGCAGTTCCTTCTCGATCGCATCAATCTCCTCGTCGATCTCCGATTGGGAGTACTCGATCTCTCGCTGGACACGCTTATGGAATACGAACAGGCCGGGGTTGATTCGGACCTTATCGACGTGCTTGGCCACCTCCACCGCGATGTCGCTGCCTTGATGGTGGACATCGGCCACGAGCGGCACGTCCTGGTAGCGCTTCTTCAGCTCCGTTCGGATATCGGCCAGGCATCGCGCCTCCGCCATGTTGGGGGTGGTGACGCGCACGATCTCCGACCCGGCCTGGTGCATCGCGATGATCTGGTCGACGGCGGCGGGGACGTTGTGTGTCTCCTCGGTGATCATGGACTGTACGACGACGGGAAAACTCCCGCCAATGGTCACTTCGCCGACGCGAACAGGTCGGGTCTTGCGGCGCGGATATGTGATTGGTGAAGTCATCTGCGATCCATTCAATCTGGGATTTATTATAGCATGACGACCGGATTACATAAAATCTGAAAATCAGGTATTATGTAGAAATGGGAGACGAATCCGATGCCCACTGAGATCACTGCAACTGAGGCCGCCCGCAATCTGGCTGAGTATCTGAATCGCGTGGCTTTTCGGGGCGAGCGGTTCATCATTCGAAGGGGAAAGAAGGTCGTTGCCGAGCTCCGGCCGACTGTCAAGTTCTCAACGGGTGAAGAGCTCGCGAAAGCTTGGTCGCAAATGCCTCATCTCAGTCCCGAGGAAGCAGAAGATTTCGCGCGGGATATGGAAGCGAGCCGAGCATGGCTGAATAGCGCGGTGATCGAGAATCCGTGGGATCGCTGATTGACGCAGACGCCCTAATCGCCGCCGAACGCGGGCGGGTTAGCCTAACGGCGCTGTTGGAGTCGTTCGGGCAAGATGAGTTTGCGATCTCTGTGGTGACGGCGAGCGAACTGCTTCATGGACTGCACCGGGCGAACGATCCGTCGATCAGGACTCGTCGTGAAGCGTTCGTAGAAGTTGTGCTGCGGACATTCCCAGTGATTCCGATCGACCTCGAGATCGCTCGAAAGCACGCTTCACTGAATGCCGATCTTACTACCAAGGGTCAAATAATTGGGCCACACGATCTATGGATAGCGGCCACTTGTCTCGTACACAACCTCGCATTGATCACGGGGAATGTCCGGGAATTTGCACGAGTACCCGGCCTTCAAATCAAATTATGGCCGAAGACCGCGCAGCATCAATAGATGACTAGCGCGGTCCCCGGATTTTACTCATATAGCGGAACTCTTTGGGTTTCTCGTGTTTGGTCGAAACGCGGCAATTACCAGCGGCGTCCGCCGCCTCCGCCTCCACGATCGCTTCGGCGACCGCCGCCACCCCCGCCACCGCCGCCGTATCCGCCTCCACCACCGCCTCCTCCGCCAAAACGTCCGCCACCTCCCCCCCCGCCGCGGTTTTCGCGCTCGCGGGCTTCGTTTACTACCAATGTGCGGCCGCCCATGTCGGTGCCGTTGAGGGCTTCGATGGCCTTTTCTGCTTCTTCGTCATTCGCCATCTCGACGAAAGCAAAGCCTTTTGCCTGACCGGTATACCGATCAACGATGATCTGGGTGTCGGTGATCTGTCCATATTGTCCGAACAGTGTTTCCAGTTGATCCTCCGTGGCGCTGTAGGGCAGGCTGCCCACGTAAATCCGTTTTGCCAATGCTAGCTCCTTTATACTGGTCTCGCGCCAAACGGAGCGAAACGAAATGGAGGCGATGCCTCCCGCGTGGATGCGATGTCAAAAGGCGGTTTGACGCCCGAATCGCATTAGCGCCGCCTCATGGGACGGCTGCTCTTCTTCGGCTTGACCCTGGCAACGCCGGCACTGCCATCGCTATCCGAAGTCTGGATGCCCGCAAGAGGGATATTTTTCCCGCATTGTGGGCAGTACATATTGTTGCGCCGAATGGCCGATACCGGCAGCTGCAGCCGGTAACCGCAGCCGGCGCAGGTGACGGATACTTCTCCAGGCGGCATCGCTTTCTCCCGTTACAGTAATGTATGATGTAGCGAGCGGGAAAACTGTTCCCGAACACTTCAGCTCAAGCGTAAAAATACCCCTACCCGGGCGCAATGGCATCACGCGCGAAGATAGAGGTACGTCCTCAATGCGTGAATTACGTCTTCCACCAACGTGGCCGGTTAGAATATACCCTGCGGCGGCAAGCACGGTCAACGGCAGCCGGCTTGACCTCTTATCGTCTGAGAAGCAGAATGTCCGCCGTATTCAATGGGAGCGAAACGTGAATTACTCCGGCAGCTCTTTGAAATGGAAGCCGCCCACGTTTGACACTGCTGACTTCTCGGATGGGGAAGGGCAGCTGAATCGTCATCCCAACACGGCGTACCGGTTTGTCGCGCCAGTTCAAGAGCGTAATCGCCGCTCCCTTTTCGGACAAAAGAAGAGGAGTCTCGATCAGGTCGCTATCAACCGTAATCGGCGCCGAGATGCGGGCCAACCTGGTGGGCCGAGCGATCCACGTGCGAATGGACCGGGAGAGGTCCGAGCCCATGCCTCCGGGTTTGTCCAGTGCGTTCGCGTATGTGACTCCCGGCATCCAGGTGAAGTGGATGACCTGGCCTTTGCTAACTGCCGTTCGAACGACTGCGGGCAGTCCATTTTCGAGATGAGCGTCCGACGTCCCGACGGTACGGGTGAGCCGACCGACCGGGCCGAATACCGCGATATCACCTGGGACGCCATGGGCACGCCCGGACTGGTTGAGAGTCGCTGAATTCGAGATCAACATGCGCTCGCGCGGCTCTTCACGAATTCCCGCGGCATCGGCCAGGATCCGGCACGGTTCATCATAACGATCTCTTGCACCTGCACCCGTTACGGTGACGAGCGTGCCGCCCGCGCGGAGCCACGCGGCGATCGCCTTTTGCCCTTCGGCCGGGATATTTGGTTCCGTCACGTATAGCACGCGGTAAGGCTTCAGACCGGCGGCATTCAAGTCGTCCTCGTCCACGAAGTCCGCCGGAATATTGGCGTGCTGCAGCGCACAGTAGTGGTTGTAGGCCTCACACAGATAGTCGACCGTGGAACCGTTCAGGCTGAAATTGGTGGCATCCTGTATTGGTGTGTCTACAACCCGGCCCTTGATGTCCCACGCGAACGAGCTTCTGGGCCAGAGAATCGCCACCTGTGCGCGAGGCCGCTTGCCTGGCCAGAGCAGGTCTTCCGCCGCTCCGATTATTCCGTTCGCCTCCGCTTCCTGGCGGAGCAGCCCGGGCTTTTCAGAGTAGCAGTTACCTGGGAAAAGATATTCCGGCCCAAACGTATAGCAAGTCAGCGCCTTTCCGCCGCTCCCAATCACGCAGAGCATCTTCTTGAGCAATCCGCCTTCCCGGTTGCCGGAAACGCGCGGTACGACGTAACCACCGTATCCAATTCCTGACTTTTCAGCGGCACATCGCAAGCGGGCGCAGTAGAATGACCACTGGAACGCCAATCCGTCGGCGAACCAATCCTCCGTCCAAAGCATCGTCGAACCGCGCATTCGACCGAATTCGGTCCAATCATGTCCCCCCATGGCGGCGTCGGGACTGGATTTGTCCGGGTTGTTCGCGACCGGGCCGGGCACGTAGAAGCGTCCGGCAAAGAAGTTCCAATTCGTGAAGATTGGGAACGATGGATAGAACGCCTTCTCCAGCTCGCGAGAACAGACGGAGAAATGGCGCGCGGAGTCCCATGCAAAGAACCGGGACGACCAGTAGAATAATCTGCGGGAAGGGAGGTCATGTGCGGCGCTGCGGCCGATTGGGCGGACGGCAGACCATTCGCGCGCACCCACATCTGCCAGCTCCAATCCCTGGTTTTTGAGATATTCGTGAAACCGGCCGAGCGCCACGGGAGAATCGATCATGCCCCTGAATGTGGACGGGTAGTACCAGCCCGGCTCGTCCGACATGGCGAATAGAGCAACGTCGTGCGGGTCGTATCCAGCAGACAGATAAGGTTTTGCGATCTGTTCGGCCCAGGTCGTTATCGATTGTGGTGTAACCGAAGGAGAATAGTCGAATGCATATCCCGGCGGCGCATAGACCGCGCCGGCCACGCGCAGACCGAACTTCTTGAGTAACTCGGCACTGCTCCTCGACGGTTGGACCATGATCGCGCTGAAGCCGGCACGGGAAAGGTTTTCAATTCCTTCTCGGTATGTCTGCCTCACGCCGTCACCGATGAACCGATCTGCGATCGGAAACTTTCGCGGTCGAGATCCGGCCGTGACGCCTTCCAGGGGCTTCCAATACCGTCGGTTGTACTCGGCCATTGTACCAACTCGTGCCTTCCCGCTCTCGTCGCGCCACACGAGGATCGTGAAGACGGAATCGAACAAGTCGAGAGTAAGCGTTCGCTCTTCGGAGGTTTCGTCTACTTTAAGCTGTACCTCGATCATAGTCGGATCGGTCGCGCGAGCGAGCTCCTGATAGACGACGACCGGATAGGACCCTCGAAATAGAGCGCCGGCCATGTTTCGATCGAACTTCCACCACGCAGTCCATGTCCCGCCATCCAGCTCGGACGGGGCGCCACGGAGATGAAATACATCCCGCCGGCCCGCTGCCGCCTTGCCACCGGCCGAGACGACTCTCGCTCGCATCGAGAACTTCGGGACGTCCTCAACGCGCAATCCGCCCTGAGGGCTTGGTCCCACGGCGTCCATCGGTAGAGCAAGATTCCACCCGAGCCGGGCAACAGGGAGCGCGAGTAAAGCAGAGACAAGCGCAGCGAAGAACCTATTTGCGTTCATGTGCGTTCTGCGGCTTATTTACCTGACGTTCCATCAGCGACCATCGCCCGACTGAGAATATGCCCCTCGCATCCGCTAGGGAGCTGTACGTGCAGAAGAAAGGAAAGAGTTGGCGCGATATCCAGAGTGGAAACTCGCTCAGTAAAGACTCCGGGTCTTATTCCAAAGCCGGCCATTAGAAGGGGGACATGGGTATCGTATGCGTAGGGTTCGGCGTGCTGAATGCCGTTTGGCGTGTTTCTCGGCATGTATCCTGGGCGGCTTACGATGAGGATGTCGCCCGAGACATCGGGATGGAACGACCGGGCTGCGCGGTCCCCGATATCAGTCCTCGGCAGTCGGCCAGCGAGTGCGTCAGTCCGGGTGTAGGCCGCATAAATTCCTTCAACCTTCTCGGTGAGGGCCGCTGCGGCAACGCTTTCCGCCGAATCACGCGGAATGTTCTTCCTCTTGAGCGTGTCTCGGTTCAGGTACAGATAGGGCTCGCGGTACCCGTGTACGAACGGCCCCAAGCCGTAACGTTCTGCCAATGCATCTTCGGCGGCCTTGATCGCCTCAGTTTCTGTCCAAATGCCGCCACGAATACCGGCTTCTCGCATGGCCTGGCCGTTTGGGGGCGCGCCGTGGTCGGCGGTAACCACGAATGTTACATTTGCCAAACCTCCGGGAACGGCTTTTGCCAGATGGTTTACGAATCTAGACAGCATCCGATCCGTCTGTACGGTGACATCGAGGACTTCGGCGGAATCGGGTCCGAAGGAGTGCCCGATGTAGTCGTTACTCGATAGGTTGATGGCCAGAATATCGGGTATTTCGTCCTGGCCCAATCCCTCTTCAGAGATCAGCTTTCGCGCGGTCGTGAAGACATATTCATTCGCGAATGGCGTGTTCGAAAAGGCCCGGAAGTAGAGAGCGTTCGTGACGGATTGTCCCGCGGAAACGGAGTGGGGGAATGTGGTTCCAATTCCATTTCTATCGTCAACATATTGGCCCGGACGCGTCCAAAGTCTATCCAGCGCCGATGCTGGGACTGTTAGAGTCCAGCTCTTCCCGAGATAGCCATGCGGAATCTTCTGAGCATTAATGCCCTCGACCCATTCGGGTAATGTGGCGTCGCGCCGATAGAACCGGCTTGTCACCCATCGACCAGTGTCGTCGTTGAACCAGTACGCGCCATCCGCAAGATGCCCGGCCATGAGCACTGCGGCTCGGTCCTTCAACGCCAACCCGAAGACCTTCGCCTTGCCTCCAGTGGCCATCTTCAATTCGTCACCGACGGTCGTCACGAGAAGCTTGTCGGGAGAGATGCCTATCGTTTTCGCATCCGTGCCGACCTGCGGATTACGTTCGTCTTCCACACAATAGACCGAACGGCCAAGCTTATAGTCCCACCACTCGTTACCGACAATTCCGCTTTTATAAGGTGGCGCTCCGGTGAAGAGTACCGAATGGCCCGGCCCGGTGGCTAGCGGCAAATGGTCGTGGTGTGCGTTCGGATAGTACGCCCCGCGCTCCATGAGGTATCGAAACCCGCCGACGCTATTTCCGCTCTTTGGCGGCAAGAACAGGTCTTCGAAGCGTGTCAGGTAGTCAGAGCGAAACTGGTCGATGGAGATGAGGACAACCAGGCGGGGCTTTTGCAGCGGTCGGACAGGAGTCGCGCCAGTGGTGAGAACGAAGAAGAATCCCAAACAAAGAATCTTAATCCTTAGCAAATGGCTCGGTCCTTTGGTTCTGTATCCAGTACTCCCGGAATGATTTCAGTCGGTCAAGCGATTCGAGGTCTTTTTTGCGGTGGGCTGCAACCTTGCTTGCGATAATGTCGTCGATGTGGCAAACGGGAAACCCTTCGACGTCGATATGGCGCTTCCAGGCATCGGAGAATCGCTCGATACCGTCGGGGGCAAAAACAAGGTCAATGTCAAATGGACCATTCTTGAGTTGGACAAAGTCCTTACCCTTAATGATCTCGGCAGACTGATTTTCTGTGAGGCTCAACCCAAGGTCTTGCAAGGAGAACAGAAGTGCACGACCATTCTGTTCTGAGCGGTCTACGAATAGGACTGCGTCCTGTGTCGTATCTGGGAACCCCAGGAGGATGGCTCCCGACTTTCCGATAAAGAGATACTTTACGCCGTGACGCGCCAAAGCGTCTCGAATCTCCTCAGCTTGCCGATACTCAGACTCGGCCATATCCCAGCCAGTCCGGGAGATTCTCTTCGCACCATCGCCGGTACTCTTCCATTGTATCAAACGACCGGTATCCGGCGTCATCCAGAACCGGTTTGTAAGTCTTGACAAAGGCGTATTTCAGCCTCGTCGCCAGGGGACGCCGCGCCGCGGCCTCGAACTCTTCCAGCCAGTCGGCTGGAATACAGGCAAGCGGATCATCCTTCGGATTCGGCGATCGCTGGTTCACATCTTCTCCGGAGCGGAGACACCTAGCAGCGCGAGCAGGTTCCGAACCACGATCCGCGTCGCATTGAAGATGGCGAGTCTGGCGTCGCGTAATTCAGCCGGAGTGCCGTCCTTCAGCGCCGGACATTCCTCGTAGAATTGGTGGAGCGCCTGGCCGATCTCGCGGACGTGGTTCGTTAGCCGGTGCGGCGCTATCAGGTCCGCTGCCAGCTCGACTTCCTGCGGATAGTCGGCCAATTTGCGAAGCAGCTCCAGCTCCTTCTCATTTGTGAGAAGATCTCGGTTCACGGCTTCAGCGGGCTGTACGGCGACGCCGATCTCCCCGGCTTTTCTCAGAACATTGCAGCAGCGCGCGTGGGCATATTGTGCATAGAAGACGGGATTGTCGCTGCTCTGTTTCTTAGCCAGCTCCAGGTCGAAGGTCGCGGTCGTTTCGTAGGAATTAAGCATGCAGTAGAATCGTGCCGCGTCTCTGCCGACCTCGTTCACGAGGTCGACGATGGGAATGATATCGCCGGCGCGCTTCGATCCGCGTACCGGCTCGCCGTCCCTCATCAGGAGGATCATCTGTGTCAGGATGATCTCGCACTTCGCAGGGTCGTATCCTAGCGCTGCAACGCCGGCTTTCAGCCGAGCGACGTATCCGTGGTGGTCTGCTCCCCAGATGTTGATCAGCCGTGTGAATCCGCGGTCAAACTTGTTCTTGTGGTAGGCCGCGTCGGCAGCCACATAAGTTTCGCGCTCATTGGACCGGACAAGCACGCGATCTTGATCGTCACCGACCAGGTCCGTGCTCTTAAGCCAGATCGCGCCATCCTTTTCATAGGCGTGTCCCCGCGCCCTGATTTCCTCGATGGCCTTCTGGACTTCCCCATCCGCGTAGAGACTGCTCTCATAGAACCAACGATCGAAGATGACCCCGAACGCCGCGAGATCGTGCTCCTGCTGATCGATCATCTTCGTCACGGCGAATTCGCGAAATCGGTTCGTTCGTTCTTCAACGGGCAAGCCCTCTAGTGCGTTCCCAAATTCCGCTACGATCTGCTGGGCAATGTCGATCAGGTATTCGCCGTGGTACCCGTCATCGGGAACCGGGAAATCGTGCCCGAGGAGCTGCTGGTACCGTGCCTCCAGCGAGGCGCCCATCAGGTCGATCTGGGTGGAATTCAATGCGTCATTCACATAGAACTCCCGTGCCACAGCAGCCCCGCACGCCGCCAATAGATTTGCGAGCGTATCACCGAGCGCGGCTGCCCGACCATTCACGACGCTGATTGGACCGGTGGGATTCGCGCTCACGAACTCGATGAGCGCGCGTTCGCCTGCCCGATTTGAGGACGTACCGTAATCGGCGTCTTCCTGTTCGATCCGGACAAGGCAATCCTGGAGCCAATTGGGCTTCAGATAGAAGTTGAGGAAACCGGGGCCTGCGATCTCCACACGGTCGATCATTCCGCCAGAGGGAATCCGTTTGGCGATGCGCTCTGCGGTCTCTCTTGGCGTGAGCCCGGCCGTCTTGGCCAGGGCAAGCGCAATATTGCAGGCGTAGTCACCAAACTGCCTGTTCTTAGGCAGCTCCAGGTTTATCTCGAGCGCGGGTCCGTCGATCGGAAGGTCACCGGCGTTCCGGGCCGCTTCCAACGCGTTGCGGAGGCAATCTTCCAGTTGGTCAGTGATCACAGTCGATCCCCGAGTCGGATATTGGTGTTGGCGTAGTACAAGACCCGTTATGGCGCAGACTGATTCACGGCAGAGTTTGGAGCAGCCAGTCCGATAATCGAGAACAGAGAAAGACCGCGAACCAAACCCCTGCAACCGTTTGAAGCATTCCCGAGCACCATATCCGCCGGCGCAGTGTTGGCCGCCCGGGCGGCGAATGGAGGAACTTCATTTCGAGCGATTCGGCTGCGGCGATGCCGGAAGCGAGGTGATTGCTTCCGGCAGGACGTGTCGTGAAATACTGCTGTAAGAATGCGCCTACGCTCCGCCAGGTGAACAGTGTCGTAACGGCTCCGAGGATGGTCGCGTCCCAGACATCCAGCCAGTCCAGCCTTAACGCCCCCAATCCCTGTGAGACTAGGATAAACACTAATCCGCCCGCCATAATGTTTGTGCCGCAGCGAGGGTGAACTCGCGGCATCCGGCGCACGATCTCGGGACACAGCGGTTCGCCCAGCTCCATCGCGTGGACGGCCTGGTGTTCGGCGGCGTGATACTTTGATAACGGAAGCGCGCGCAGGATCAAGAAGAAAATCGGCAGAGAGAGACCGTGCAGGAGGATCCAACCGACCGTATCCGCCGTAACATTCATGGGCACGGCCGCCTTGAACAGATAAAATAGCCTGAAGCTCGTGAAAGACTGCACTATCCACGCACCGACGCCCACTATCGAGTGGGAAAACACGATCAAGGCACCCATCATGATGCCACTTCCCACAAGGGCCGAATTCCCCGTTCCGGCCTGGATCGAACCGTTCGTCAAATAGACGCCCCACGGCGTAGCCATTCCCCCAATCATTGCGGGCCGCGGTCTAACAGGCAGCGGCGCTATGAGATCGGCCAGTCCGACCATTCCAAGATAGGCATCGCGCTCGTCAAGTACCGCAACCGCTGTTTCGCCGCTTCGCAACAGTTCGAGTCGGACATCTTCAAGCGACATATCAGCCTTCGCGACGCCGCCGGGCTTGCGCATTACGCTGGAAACTGGCGCCGCGAGAGCGGCTTGTGAGTCGGCGGTCTGAAGGAGCGACCGGAGATCGGTCATCGTGAGCACACCGAGTATGCGAGAGTTATCGTCCACGATCGGAACTGTGTCCATTCCACCGCAGCGAAGAATGTCCAGGGCATGGGATACGCTCGCAGTCGGCGGAAGGCCGAGTGAATGCCGAAGTACGCTCGTTAGTGTCGTACCCGGGAGCATTTCCGAGGGCGAAGCAATGCTCACGAATTCTCTCTCGACATCGATGGCTGAAGACCGGATTGTGCGGCGAATTCTTGCACGGAGACTCAATTCTATGCTATATTAACTGGCTCTGCGCGGGTTACTGCAAACACGCGTTGAACAGTAATCCCGAGGAGGCGCTTTCATGAGGCAATGTGCAATCTGCGGCAAGGGCCCACAGTTCGGCCAGAATATACGCCATGTTCACTCCGGCTCCTGGGCTCTTCGAGCTCCGCGCACGAAGCGGCGCTGGATGCCCAACCTCCAAACGGCCCGCGTTGCGAACGGCGGAGCGACCAAAAAGATACAAGTGTGTGTGAAATGCCTGAAAGCGGGCAAAGTCTCGCGCTCCGTCTGATAGACTTGCGCGCTATTTGTTCCCGCCCTTTTCCCCACTCGCCTACCTCGCCGAGCAGAGCAGAATTATACACGGATTGACCGTGCAAAAGCAAGCGCGAGACCATTGTCTAACAATGATTGTCAACCTGATTTGTATCATGGCTGCTGCAGTCATGCCACCGGTTAATCCCCAACCGACCGCTCGTGTTACCATGCTCACGCTCAATCTACGCGCCCAATCAGAGGAAGGGCCGGGCAAGTGGAGAGAGGTCGTGCGGAAACGACGTATTCCAGCGTCTCAAACAGCAATCGTGATCTGCGATATGTGGGACAACCATTGGTGCAAGAGCGCGTCTACACGCTGTGGGGAGATTGCGAAGCGGATGGAGCCGGTACTGCTCGCGGCTCGAAAGAAGGGGGTCCTTATTATTCATGCGCCGTCCGAGTGCATGGACGATTACAAGGACACACCTCAGCGCAAGGTGGCAATGGACGCGCCGAAGGCGACTTTGCCGGCCGAAAGGAACCTTTCCGATCCGCCCCTTCCGATCGACGACTCCGATGGCGGCTGCGACGACGAACCGCAATGCAAGAATTACAAGGCCTGGACGCGCGAAAACATTGCCTTGTCGATCGCCTCAGAAGATGTCGTTTCCGACAGTGGGGGCGAGATCTACAATGTGCTGAAGGCTCGGGGGATCAACACAGTCCTAATCATGGGCGTTCACACGAACATGTGCGTGCTTCGACGCTCATTCGC
>ORMF011941441.1_pt1 | contig 22023 bp, 26 predicted proteins | sample 1779871 | NCBI WGS metagenome assembly ORMF01 (sample SAMEA104232316, study PRJEB22302) | groundwater metagenome | biome: forest; feature: aquifer; material: groundwater | place: USA | collected 2011-08-07 | depth 5.4 m | reverse complement strand
GGGGTGGCCTGCGGCGTGAAATGGGTGAGCGTATTCCCCGATAACCCGCGTCGGGGGCGGCCGACGGTCAATGCCGTGATACTGCTGAACAGCTCCAAGTCCGGTCAGACGCTGGCGATGGTGGAGGCAAACGCCATTACGGCACTGCGCACGGCCGCGACAGCCGCGCTGGCCACGCGTTATCTGGCCCGGCCTCACCCTCAAAAATTGGCGCTGGTGGGCGCAGGACTGCAGGCGGAATACCAACTCAGGGCTCTGGCGGTACGCGCACGGTTTTCGGAGATAGCCGTTTGGGCGCCCCGCCCTGAGGAAGCCGCGGCGTTTTGCAGCCGCCTCAGGGCATTTAAAAACATGAGCGCTTATGCCCGTCTCGAGGACTGCGTCCGGGGCGCCGACATCATCACCACCTGCACGCCGTCGCGCCGGCCTCTGGTCAAAAAAGCCTGGGTAAAAAAAGGGGCGCATATCAACGCCATCGGTGCTGATGCCCGGGGCAAGGAGGAGCTGGACCCCGCGCTTTTGAGGGACGCGACCGTGGTGGTGGACGCATGGGACCAGGCCTCACACAGCGGGGAGATCAACGTCCCCGTCAGCCGCGGTGCTTTCACGAGGCGCGATTTGCACGCCGAACTCGCCGCTATCGTTGCGGGGCGTAAAAAAGGGCGTCGTACCGCAGAGGAGATCACGGTGTTTGATTCCACGGGGCTGGCTGTGCTCGATATTCATTTTGCGCATTTTGTTTATGGCGAACATTCAAAAAAAAGAGCCTGACCGTTCCCCCGGGACACTGCTCAAGATATTTCGCACCTTGGAGATCGAGTTCGGGCCGCAGTCTTGGTGGCCCGCCGAGACACCGTTCGAGATGATCGTGGGCGCGGTGCTCACTCAAAACACCTCATGGAAAAACGTCGAACGCGCCATCGTCGGACTTAAGCGTCGGCGCTTGCTAACTTATGACGCCCTATGCCGCGGCCGCAATGCGTCACTGAGGGCGGCTATACGCCCGGCGGGATATTTCAACGTCAAAGCCAAACGGCTTAAGAATTTTGTTCATTTCCTGAAAAGGCATTATGCCGGCGATCTGGACAAATTGCTGGGAGAAGAGACGCAGACCCTCAGGCGGAGGCTGCTGGAGGTCAACGGCATAGGCCCCGAAACCGCCGACAGCATCGTTCTCTACGCGGCACACAAGCCCCAATTTGTCATAGATGCCTACACGCGCCGCATCTTTTCGCGTTATGGCCTGGTCTCCGGCGAGATGGATTACCAGCGTCTACAGGCCTACTTCATGGACCGTCTCCCCAAGGACACGTGTCTTTTCAACGAATACCACGCCCTCATCGTGGAATTGGCCAAGCGCCACTGTCTGGCGAAGCCTCGCTGCGACAGCTGTCCTCTGCGACGTGACTGCCGTTATGCCAAAAGGCCCTCCCCCGGGCCTTTAAAACCCTTAAGCAAAGCGCCTTTTTGACGCTTATTGTAATGTTGTTGTTACATTGACTTAACATTCAAAATTACTATAATTACCAACAAACCGATAAGTTAGATGACCTACATTATGCCGCGGAAAGGGGGGAGCAACCCAAAGGCCCAAAGGTCATCGGGCGGAATGATAAACCGCCAACCTAAAGAAACACCCTAACTAAGAAAATAAAATCAACACCCAGGAGAACAAAATGAAGTCAATCAAAGCGTTGTTGGTTTCGGCGCTGGTGCTGGTTTTTGCGGCCCCTGCTTATGCCGAAACACAGAACGTCAAGGTGAGCGGTTCCATCGACGCTTACTCGTTTTACAGGTCGAACTACGACCTCGCAGATAACAACGATGCCGGCTCAGTCACTACTGCCGATTCTACGGGCGCAATCACTCCTCCGGCACAAAGCCACAGCGGTTCGGCAGTCCATCGTTCGGAAGGGGATGCGTATTTTATGAGCATCACTCAAGTGGGCGTGAACGCCGATCTCACCGACAATGTCTCGACGGTGATCAACCTGGTCAACCAGAGGGACTGGAACGCCGACGCGTTCGGTTCGGGCGGCGGACTCAATCCCTCGCTGGCGCAAGGTGCCACCAGCAGCAACGGTGAGTTCGACGTAATCCTCGACCTGGCCTATGTGCAGATGAAGGAGATTTTTTACGCTCCTTTGACGCTGACCATCGGCCGCCAGGACCTGTTGTTCGGCCGCGGTTTCATCGTGGGCTGGAACCCTCAGGACCCGGAAGGCAGCATCCAAGCCGATGAGTTCACACAGGTGCAGTCCTTCGACGCGCTACGCGCGACGTTGGATTTCAACCCCTGGACCATCGACCTGGTGTATTCCAAGCTCAACGAAAACTCGCATAACCCGGAAGACGACAGGGACCTGTATATCGCCAACGTGAACTACAAGTTCGCCGAGTACAACGCGGTAGCCGAACTTTATTATGTCGGCGAAACCGACAAGGCGACGCTGGCTGGATCCGCAGGAACGAAGAACAACGACACGCACACCTTCGGTGGCCGCGTGCAGTTCGATCCGATCTCGCAGATCACCCTCGGCGCTGAACTTGCCTATCAGGGCGGTGATTACCGCTCGACGGTGACAAGCGCAGGCCGCGACAGAGAAGCGATTGGCGCGGATATCTTCGGGGAATACCGTTTCGACAACCCCTGGAAGTCCATGCTCGGCCTTCAGTATGTGTACCTTTCCGGTGAAAGCATTACTTCGACCGGGACCACGGATTCTTACGGCGCATGGAACGGCGCCTTCCGCGGGCCGATTTACGGCTGGATACATGACTATAAGGAAGTGTATTATTCCACCGGTCAGGTAGGGGATCAACCGGCGGGCCAGAACCTTCAGCACATCTCCATCTACGGGTCCATGAACCCGGTCGAGGACTTGAAGCTGACGGCTAACTTCTGGATCATGAATACCCCGGAAGACGTGCACATCGCGGGCACGCCGGCCTCGTCAACCTTGGACGAGGATTTGGGCCAGGAGTTGGATTTGGCCGCGATTTACTCCTATACCGAAGACGTCACGTTCACGTTTATGGCCGACTGGTATTTCCCAGGCGACCACTATAACGCCGGATTTGACGAAACGGCCTCACAGTATGTCACCGAGGTCAAAGTGGTATTCTAATCCGATAATACCGTAATTCGCCCCCTTGGAAGACAACTTCCAAGGGGGCTTTTTACTGACCGCTTGACGGCTTCTCCCTCTAGGCTACTTAACATAACATACATTATAGGACATTAGCAGTAGGCTAAGGGGGTTGTCCACAACTTCTCCTGTTAGGCGTGTATTTGAGGTTTTATCAAGTCAAAAGGCAGTTTTAGGCAGGCCTTGGCAGCTTAAGGATAACGGCGGATGACAGCCACCACCACGCCGGCGATGACCAGTTCCTCCTTAGGCGTGATGCTGGGGTAACGCTTATTGGCGGCCAGAAGCAAGGGTTTGCCGGCCTTTTTATCGTAGTACTTGAGTGTCCAATCGCCGTCTATCCTGGCCACGACGATATCCCTGGGTCTTGGCCGACGGTCTTTTTCAACCACGGCTAGATCGCCTTCATAAATGCCGGCGTCGACCATGGAATCGCCTGTTACCTTGAGCAAAAAACTGTTTTCGGGGTCTTGTACCAGATGCCTGTTCAGGTCCAGTGTTTCAGGCGGTTGAGCCTCTGTATAGGCCGGAAAACCGGCCTGCACCGAGCCCAGGAAGCGCATCAGAGGGGCCGGCTCTATCATCAGCTTGCCCTTGGTGTCCTTGGCGATCAGACCCTGTTTAAGCAATTTTTCCACCAGCCAAAACGCCGCGTTCTTAGAGCGGTAACCGAACACAGCGCGTATCTCGTCAAAACTGGGCGGGCGTTTATGCTCGTTCACGAAACGGCGTAGGCGCCCCAACGCCTGCTGCAAATCAATTTTATCGCCCATGACGAGCCTCTGTTAAACCGCTGAACGTTCGTTCAACCATCAAGGCATAAAAAAACCGCCGCGGTTATAGGGAAATTAAGCGGCGGTGATTTCCGAAAGTATCTGTTGGACTTCGCGTGAATTTTTCTGGTCTTTGGTGATGAAGCAGACACCGACGTCGAAGGTGTTGTTGTTTTCCTCGACGCGGACTACGCGGCCCAAAAGCCCGTCTTTGAGTATCAGCGCGCGGTTTTCTATCTCCTGGCAGATCTTGAGCGTCCGTATGTCCAGGTGCATCCAGAGGATGCGGGAAAGTTGGGGCGGGTTCGTGTTTGTATGGAACAGGATGCCCGCCGCGCTGATGTTCTCGGAGACGCCTTTTTGGTCGCTGCCTTCCCCTGCCGCCGTGCCGTTGCCCGAAGCCGGAGAATAGCTTTTAAATTTTAAGGGGGTGCTGAAATTCAGACGGAAAAACTCACGGCGTTCCTGAAACGAAGCATCGGCTGTGGTCAAGGCGCATTCCTCCCGGGGCGTTTTACTAGCGGGGAAAGTATAGCACCAAACACGGGTCTTTTCAAGGCATTAAGGGCAATAAAATATCCCAGAGGGCCTTGTGGGCCCGTCTGGGACGTTGTTGGCGTAGCTTTTTTAGATCTTGTGGACGTTGGCCGCCTGTTCTCCTTTGGGACCCTGCGTCACTTCAAATTCCACGGTCTGCCCCTCATCCAGCGTCTTGTACCCATCGCCTTGGATAGCGCTGTGATGGACGAACACGTCTTTTCCGCCGCCGTCCGGGGTGATAAAACCATAGCCCTTTTGATTGCTGAACCACTTCACGACGCCTTTAGCCATACGAGTATTTCTCCTTTATTCGCTTCGCTTTTCCTTATTAAATAAACGCCAACAAGACAAAACTGGCGATCCCATCGAAAGCGAGGTCATTTGGCCTGGGACTTTCTGTTGAAAATCAGCAATTGATTGGTAATCAGGTAAGCTTAAGATTTTCAAATGCGGGAAACTCCAATTTCATCGAATAAAAGGTTAACATAAAACCAAGGCCGTGTCAAATACGCGCTTTAATACAGCTGGCGGCGGCTCTCCTTGCATTCCGCGCACGAGCGGTATCCGGCGGCCGTGGCCTCGATGCGGGAGCGGAACCGAACTAGATACGACTCGGGGATACGTTCGAGCTCGGGCGAGGTGGGAAAGTAAAAGATCTTGGTATTTTTATCGCCGATATACTCGTCTTTTATGTAAGGATTTTCGGGCTCTTCCTTCCATAGGCCGAGTTTTTGACGGCGCGCGTCCAGGTCCGAGCGGCGGAACTCGGCCGCGTAGTTCAGATTGGGCGGCAGCACAGCGGCCTTGGCGTGTCCGGCCTTCAAAAGTTCCAGGTTGGCCATGCGGCCGTCGTCGAGAAAGACGTAACCCAAAAGATGCCCCTCGTCGTTTCTGATCTGCTGACCCCATTCGATTTGAACGCGCTTGCCCCCGACCAGTGAGCGGTTGAAGGCCAGCGCCTCGGCGCCGTACTTTTGCACCAGCAGGATCTTGCTCTGAGGCGGTGGTGAGCTGATCCCCGCGTATTTGAGCAGCTTTCCGCCGTCCAGACGCACCGTATCGCCGGTGATGACATCCTGCACCACAGCGGACTGCCGCTCGATGGCCGCGGATACACCCGGGGCCGGGAGAAAGGACACACTAACGAAAAATAAAACGGCGGGGCTAAGATTCTTCCAGGATTTCAAGAGTTTGTTCAGCGTCCTTGGTCTTGATGACCAGGCATCCGAATTCTTGGTTTTTGGTGGCGGTGCAATACGCATATTCGATGTTGATGTCAGCGCGGAAGAGTTTTTTGGCGATGGTCGAGATCATACCGGGCTTGTTGTCTATCTCGAGGACAACGACCTCCTGGATGATGATGTAAACACCCTCTTCCTCCAGGATCACCAGCGCCTTGCTGGGATTGTCCACCATCAGTCGCACGATCGCGTGGTCCACGGTGTCATGCACGGACATCGCGTAGATGTTGATGTCCGCGTCGGCCAGCATGCTGCATATCTGCGAAAGCCGACCCGGCTTGTTTTCCATAAAGACGGAAAGTTGCTTCTCTATCGGCATGCGGCTAACCCAGCAGTTTCTCGCCGACGGCCCAACTCTCCCTGTCCACTTCGTCGAAAACCAAATAAGTGGAGTCTTTGGGTTTACCGGCGATCTTTTCAAGCGTTTCGGCGAACGCTTTGGCGATGGCCGTTTTCTGCTCGCGTGATAGCTTTCCGGCCACTCTTAGGCTGATATAAGGCATGAAAAACCTCTTAGCTCTCTAACGAATTAGTTTAGTTTACCCTTATTCGCATTCATCTTCAAGTTTTGTCGGCAGCGGAAGCCTTCTTAACGCTCAAACAGATGGCCTGGGCCTCGGCCAGAGTCTCCCCCGCCTCGTCCTTGACTACGGCGCTGGCATACAACGCCCTCCCCCGCCGTTTGTTGATACGGCCTTCCAGAAGCAGTTTTTGGCCTATTTTTGCCGCTTTCTTAAGGCGCACGGTGATTTCGGCGGTCACAGCCGGGACGCCCTCCACCCAGGCCAGGTTGACCATCATCTCGTCCAAAACCATGGCCATCATACCGCCATGCACTACTCCTTTATAGCCCTGATGATGCTTGGAAAACACCACGCTGCTTTTAAGCAGCCCTTTGCGCGGGTGTTCAAAATCAAGCCTGAGTCCCAGCTTATTGTCCTTGCCGCAAACATAGCACATGAAGTCATCCTCGAACTTTAATGTCATGGGCGGGGCGTTTCCGGTTTGGGCGTAAAAAGACCTGAGGTGAAGGCCATGAGCTCTCCATGAACGCGGCCGTTGGACGCCAATACGTCGCCGTTGGACAGGTAAGCGTCCGTGCCCCAGAGGTCGCTGATGCGTCCGCCGGCTTCCTCAATAAGCAGCGCTCCGGCCGCGATGTCCCAGGGTGAGAGGTTAAGCTCCCAAAAACCCTCAAAGCGACCGCAGGCCACATAGGCCAAGTCCAGCGCCGCCGAACCCAGGCGCCGCATGCCTGCGCTGGCCAGCGATATCTTTTCAAAGGATGCCAGGTACTGATCGAAGCGGCCGCGCGCGCGAAAAGGGATGCCCGTAGCCATCAGCGCGTCGGACAGTCGGGGTACCGGCGATACGCGTATTCTTTTTTTGTTTAAAAAAGCGCCACGACCTTTTTGCGCCTGAAACAGCTCGCGGTGCAGAGGGTCGTAAATCACGCCGGCCACCATGTGCCCTTTTTCCATAAACCCGATGGAAACCGAAAACGCCGGGACACGATGGATGTAGTTGGCCGTGCCGTCCAGAGGGTCGATGATCCAGCGCGCGTCCTCTCCCCGACTCAGGCCGCTTTCTTCGGCCTGTATCGAGTGGCCGGGAAAGTATTTTTTTAAAGTGCGTATGATCAGCTCCTCGGATTTTTTGTCCAGCGTGGTAACGAAGTCGTTTCTGGATTTTTGGCTGATCTGAGAATGCTTTAACTTACCGTAGCTGGCCATCAGCACGCTACCGGCCGCCAGCGCCGCTTCGGTGGCCACGCTTAAAGGGTTTTTTCGCGTCATGGCAAAAGACCCAGAGACCGGACCTTTTTGATGAGGGCGCCCGGGTTATTTTTGTAGGTAAAGGTTTGAAAGCCCAGTTCATCCGCCGCCTCGGTCAGGTCGCGACGGTCGTCGATGTAAAATATTTCGCGCGGCTTGGCGCGGCAGGCCTTGGCGGCCTTCAGGTAAAGCCGGTGGTCCGGTTTTCGCATCTTTTCTTTGAAAGACAGGATCTTGCGGTCGAAGCGCTTGAACACGGGGTATTTGGCGTCTAAATATTTGAAGTGCATGGCGTTGGTGTTGGAGATCAGCACCAGGCGATGGCGCTGGGACAGCGTATGCACCAGACGGACAACCTCGGGGTTTGGCGTGAAGATATCATTCCAGATTTTTTTAAAGCCCGCATAGCTGAGCGACAGACCCAGCGCTTTTTTGAGCTCCCTGTAAAACCTCTGAGAGCTGATGCGGCCGCCGTCGTACAGCACTTCCAGGCCGGACGCGATGAAATAGTCCTCGATGTCTTGGGGCGCCAGCCGGCTGTGCCTGGCGAGGCGCTTAAATGCCGGATCAAAATTGAAATGCAGGATAACTTTACCCAGATCGAACAGCACGGCCTTGATTTTATTTTTTGACATGCGGGCTATTATAACATAGCGATTGTCTTGGCCACGGATATCGTTTAAGATGAATCTGTGATGACGGAAGCCATCGATATCCAAGGACTTACCAAGTTTTACGGCCAGCTCAAGGCTGTCGACGGCATCGACCTGGCCGTGGGCGAAGGAGATTTTATGGCATTTTTGGGGCCCAACGGGGCGGGTAAAACCACCACCATCCACTCGATCACCGGCCTATGCAACTTCCAAAAAGGCGCCATCCGCGTGTTCGGTTTTGACGTGCTGCGCGACTACCGTAAAACCCGCCGCCTCATCGGTCTTTGCCCGCAGGAATTCAACTTCGATCCGTTTCTCAGCATCGAGGGGCTCATGGTGTGCCAGGCCGGCTATTTCGGCGTCCCCAAGGCGCAGGCGCTTCAAAAAACGCGCGAGCTGCTCACGCGTTTCAAACTCTATGAGAAAAAAGATTCGGACTTCAGGAAGCTTTCGGGAGGCATGAAGCGGCGCCTCTTGCTCTGTCGCGCGCTGGTGCACGACCCGCAAATCCTGATCCTGGATGAGCCCACGGCCGGCGCGGACCTGGAGATCAAGCACCAGATCTGGGAGTTTCTCATCGAGCTGAACAAAAAAGGCAAAACTATTTTTCTGACTACGCATTACATGGAAGAGGCCGAGCGGCTGGCCAGGACCATCGTGATCATCGACAAGGGCCGCATCGTGCATCACGGTGACAAACAATCGCTGATTCAGAACGAAAGCCTCGAGCAAAAATATCTGGAGCTTACCCAAGAGCATGATTGAGAACATGATTGGTTTCAGGACATTGGTCAGGCGTGAGGTGCTGCGTTTTTTCGTGGTCTATACGCAGACGCTGCTGCCGCCGCTGGTTTCGGCGGCGCTGTTTATCTTCGTATTCGGTTTTTCTATCGGGCGCAACCTCAACGTGCTGGTGGAGGGTGTGCCCTACCTGCGCTTCATCGTACCGGGCCTGGTGATGATGCAGCTCATAGAAAGCTCCTACGCCAACACCTCGTCCTCGCTTTTTATCTCACGCTGGCACAACATCATCCAGGAGCTTTTGCTCTCCCCGCTTTCCTATTTTGAGATGGTGCTGGGGCTTTTGATCGGCGGCGTGACGCGCGGCCTCTTGGTCGGCACCGGAGTGTACCTGGTGTCGCTTATTTTCACGCAGTTTGTTTTTCACAATGTTTTCATCGTGGCTTATTTTTTCATTGTTGTGACGCTGATATTCTCCTGCCTGGGGCTTCTGGTGGGCCTGTGGGCCGAGGGCTTCGAAAACCTCTCGGTGTGGAACGCCTTCATATTGACGCCGTTGATCTATTTTGGCGGCGTGTTTCACAGCCTGGATATGGTCCCGGCGCCGCTGAGGGTGGTGACGCAGCTCAACCCCATATTTCATCTGGTCAACGGCCTGCGCTACGGAATGATCGGCGTGACGGACTCGAATGTCGCGGTGGGTATGGGCATGGCGGCTGTGATGGCGGGGGGCTTGTTTCTTTTTGTTGAAAAGCTGTTTCGTCTGGGTTACAAACTGAGGACTTAAGGCGTCCGGTGTTTTTAGCGCAGCGCTGCGCAGCGAATAATATTTTCCACTGTGCTTTGCCCGTCGGCCCCCAGGTTGAGGCACTGAAGCAGTGCCTCGGCCGGAGTCAAACCTCTGTTCTGAATCAGTTCTTTTAGAGGCGCCAGGTACTTGCTTTCATCTTCCAGGGCCAGCTGATGCGCGGAAAGGCGTTGTAGGCCCTCTTCCCCCCACTGCAAGAGCTGTAGCGCTGCCTGATGCAGCGTAGCGCCCCTCCAGCGTGTTTTAAGGCCCCTGGCAGGCACTTCCGAGGCCAGTCGCAGGCGCTCCTCCCAGCTTAAATCGCCAACCAGCTCCCAAGCCTGCCCGCGCGAAACCGGGTCATAAAACACGCCTTTAAGTAAGGCGACGGCCGACAGGCCCAAGTCGGTTTTTTGACAATCGATGCTTCTGATCTCCACGTAATGCTTAAGCCTTGCCTCGGTGAATAGGCTGGTCAGGTGCAGCTCCCAATCCGCCAGCGTGGCGCATTTGCCGTCATAACCGTGTTTTAAAAAATCACCGAAGGTGATGCCGTGTACCGGCTGCCAGCGCTCTCCCCTGACAAGAAAAAGAAGCGGTACCTCCAGCGCGAAGTCCGTATAGGCCTCGAAACCAAAACCGGGCTCGAAGGCGCGCCTTATGAGGCCTGTGCGCGCGGGGTCGGTGCCCAGCCATATTTGACTGCGCCGCGACAGATAGGGCGCCGCCTGACCGCGCCACAGCGGTGAATTGGCGAATAGGGCCGCCAAAAGAGGGGACAATCCCAGCGCCAGGCGCAGTTTCTCGGCGGCATCACGCTCGCTGATATAGTCCACGGAGATCTGCACCGAGGCTGTTTCCTTCATCATCGAATAAGTGAGCTCGCCCCTGCCTTTCAGGCTTTCGCGCATGATCGCGTAGCGCTCTTTGGGTACCCACTCGATCTCATCGGCAGTGCTGAGGGGCTGAGCCCCCAGGCCCAACCATGCGATACCCAGCGGGACCGAGACCTGTTCAATTTCGTCCAGATGCGAATAAAGCTCCGAGGCGTTCTCGTCAAGTGTCGTCGCCTTCCACCCGCTCAGCTCGATTTGACCGCCGGGTTCGAGTGTGATAGTCGTGGTGTTTTTTTTGAGCGCGATGATATGGCCGGAGGCGATCACCGGCTGCCAACCATAGCGGACGCTGAGGGCCGTGAATATCGCCTCAACACCGCGTGGTCCCGAATAAGCGATGGCCCTGCCGGTGTCGCGGTAGACGCCCAGCTTTTCCCATTCAACACCGACTTTCTGTTCGGAAGCGGGTTTGCAGCCCTGGGCGAAGTAAGCGACCAGCCGGTCGCGTGTCAGCGGCCTGCTGTGTCGGGAGGCTTCCCGGCAGATGGCTTCTTGCGTGCTGAAAGGCATTTAGTGGCACCCTCGGGGTATGTTATAATGCATCGCTACAATTAAAGGACCTTCCATGAAAGTCGCTTTTTTACTTTATCCGACAGCGCAGGTCAAAGTCAACGAAGACAGCTCGTTTTGGATCATGCGCGAGCTCAAGCGCCGTGGGCATCAGGTGACCTATTTCCAAAGCCATGAGCTTTCTTGGCGCGACGGCTCGCCGCACGCCTATCTGACACCGGCGCGTCTTGACGACAGGCACGGCTTTCTTTCCTCCCCGACTCCGCCGCAGCTACGGGATCTGGCGTCGCTGGACTGTGTCTTCATACGCAAAGAGCCGCCGTTTAAAAACGATTATCTTTACGCGCTGCAGCTCCTGGAGTTGATCAAGCGCAAGGTGCTCGTTGTGAACGATCCGCGCGGCATCGCTCTGTGCAACGAAAAGCTTTTTACGCTGGCCTTCAAAAAACACATCCCCGAGACTCTTGTCACCGAAGATGCCCAAGAGGCCGCAAAGTTCGTCCGGGACCTGGCGCGCAAAGTGGTGGTTAAACCCCTGGACAACAAGGCCGGCACCGGCATTTTCTTCACTTTCCCCGGGGACAAAAACATGCCTTCGCTTCTTGAGATGGCCACGCGCGGCCGGCAAAGAATACTGCTGCAGCGCTTCATCTCCCCGGGCCTGGGCGACAGGCGGCTTCTTGTGCTGAACGGCAAACTCCTGGGCACCTTCCGACGTCGCCCGCCGGCATCCGACTTTCGCGCCAATTTGAGCGTCGGGGCGACACTGCACAAATCGCCAGTGCTTGCCAGCGACCACGCCCTGGTCGAAGCCATGGCTCCTGCACTCGAGACTAATGGGCTGTGGTTTGCCGGCATCGACGTGATCGGGAAGTATTTGACAGAGATCAATGTGACCAGCCCTTCGGGCATCCCCGAGATCAATGGACTCAATAAGACGCGGGTCGAAAAACAGGTAGTCGACTTTTTAGAACTTAAGCGGCCGCTTCTGAAGTGACATCTTTGGCGGTTTTTTGACCGCAGACGCTTATCAGGGTCATCTGCGGAGCCTCTTTTATAGCCTGTTCGTAAGGAAGCATGGGGATGGTGTCCCAGGGGCAATTTTTCGCGCACAGAGCGCAGCCGATGCAACGCGCCAGGTCCACCTCCACCACCTGCTGCATCTGCGTGTGGTCCACGCCGGGGACGATCTCAATGCAGTCGACGGGACAGAACACGATGCAGGCCTCGCAGCCGGTGCAACCACTCTGGTTAATCACCGCCAGTTTGGGCGGAGCTTTCTTGCGCGGCGGTTTTTGTGCGCGCTCCCGGGCGGTTTCGCTAGCCTTGGATTCTGAAAAGGCGTTCTTGTACCCTGCATCCGGCATAGATACTATATTATACGCTCTTGGATATTTGAGTCAAGACGTAGCCTAGCGCGAATATCACTATCGAAATGCAAAACAGGCTTACCGAGGCCCTTTCACTGCGTTTGATCTGCGCGGCCCAGATTGCCGAAGGCATCAGCAGCAGCGCCAGGACCTGAAGCATGCGCCCGGTCTTGTACACGGCCCCGCTCATGGAAGGCCGGCTGTCCCTACGCCGTCCAGACGCAGCCACTGTTCAGCTTTGAAATCCGGCAAGCGGTCTAGGTCCGCCGGCTCGACGTCGACGATGTCCCGGATGTCAAAATCCAGACGCTCGACGCCGTAAACGCCCAGCACGTCTTTTTTGTCCATCACGAACACGTGCGGCACTTTGCGACCATTTTTTAGCGTCGCCGTGAGCAGGTGTCCACGTTTGACGGCCTCGGGCACGCCTTTGAGCTTAACGCTCAAATCTTTTTTAAGCAATCTGTCCTTGTCGTCGACCTGCACGCAGCGCACCCTGAACTCGGTCTTCGCCTTCTCCAGATCACGCGTCTGACGCGCGATACGCACATCCTCATAGGCCTTGTCGACCTTGCCGTACATAAGGATGATCAGAGGCACCAAGAGCACCATCCAGCTGCCGAACACAGCCGCCACCCACAGGATGGGCACGCCTGGCTTGTCCATAGTCCCCACATGGCGCGCGATCATGTGCGTCCAAAAATAACAGGAAACGAAAAATGAAACGACGGTCAGAGAGATCCACCCTATCCACCAAAGCACCGCCGCCACACCGCTGTTTTTTTTCATCGTCATCTCCCCTTCAGTAAAAGCGCCGCATCGGCTGTCAGTTTTTTGATGGCCTCGGCGTCCTGTGAATCGTAATAGCCCCTCACACGTGACCGGCCGTCGATGAGTATAAACCTCAGCGTGTGGAGATTGGGGTCGTCCGATCTGGCCAGCAGGAGACTGTCCAGTACCCCGTCCACCGCTTCCTTGCCGCCGGTGAGGAACAGCCATCGGCCGTTCACGGCGTGATACTGTTTGGCGTATTCGGTCAGCGCAGCCGGCGTGTCGTTTTGGGGGTCAACGCTGAAAGAGACAAAACGAATGTCCTCGGGCAACGTCTTCTGCAGGCCGCTAAGCTTTGCGCTCATCATCGGGCAGGCGGCAGGGCAATGCGCAAACATGAAATTGGCCAGCCATGGCCGCCCCTCAAGCGACGCGCGGTTGACGCGGCCACCGTCCTTTTCCAAAAGCTCAAAATCAGCCACAGTGCCGTAAACCGGCAGCTCCTGCGCGGCCTGCGGTGCCTGCGCCTTGAGACGGCCCAGCACGAATAAAAGCGGCAACGCCACCAGATTGAGCGCAAAAAGTAAAATCAGGAAACTCTTTCTCATAGGCCCGTCACCTGCGCCTTGTCGACCATCATTGTGACAACAAGCAAAAGCAGGTAATAAATCGATGCGGTGACAAAGCTCCGGGCATGGGCCATGCGATACCAGGCCAGATAAAAGGCGAATCCCAAAAAACCCAAGCCGCAGAGAAGTGCCGCGTAAAAATAAAGGTGTCCCGTCATACCCAGCGCCGCGGGCGCCAGCGTGACCGGCACTAGCACCAGACATCCGATGACTATTTGCCAGCCCGTGCGCACCCCTTCCCTGTCCCCGAGCGTCATGATCTTGAGCCCGCTTTTTAAATAATCCGCCTTATAGAACCAGGCGATGGCCATGAAATGCGGCAACTGCCAGAATACCAGTATCAGAAACAGCGTCAGCGCTTCGAGTCCCAGAGACCCGGTGGCTGCCGTCCATCCTGTCACCACCGGCAGCGCTCCCGGGACGGTCCCTATAAACGTATTGAGCGGCGTCTTTCTCTTTAGCGGCGTGTAAATGAGCACGTAGATGAAAAGCGTCGCAACGGCCAGGACCGCTGTCAGCGTGTTGACGAAGGCAAAAAGGCAAAGCGACCCCAGCACGGTCATGATCATGCCAAAGACCAGCGCCTTTTTTTCCGAAAGCCGGCCGCTGGGCAAAGGCCTGTTCTCAGTCCTTTTCATCTTAGCGTCCACGTCTTTTTCCAGCACCTGGTTCAGCGCGTTGGCGCCGGCGCCTATGAAAGCCAGCGCTATCAGTGTGTAAAAAAGCAGCGTGAAGTCGAATGGCCCCGAGCTGCCCTGGTAATAGCCCAAAAGCGCCGTGGCCAGCGCCATCGACGTCAGGCGCGGCTTGGTCAGCTGCAGATACTGCGGCCAGTCGGAGGACGCCGCGCTTTCCGTGACGGGAGCAGCCTGAGGGATCATGTCAGCGGCCCACCGGTGGGTAGGCCGGGGCCGCGGCCAGCGGCTTGGTGGCGGTCGAGGGCTTTTGCAGAAAGCGAAAACTGCGCAACATCAAAAGAAAGCTGGTCGCCAAGATCAAAGCGCCGAGGCCATGATGGGCCGTGGTGAAAAAGACCTGCGCCAGCGTCGGCGACGGAGTCTCTATCTGGCGCGTCACAATAAACGAGCCCAGACCAAGAAACACCTGCGCGATGACCATGAAGCCCAGCACCGCGGCATGTCTGAAAAAACGCCGGGAGGTCTCGGGCTCGCGGCCAACCTTGGAGACGATGAAAAGCGCGTGCATGAGTATCAAAAATGCGACGCCGTAATGATAATTGATCACCGGGTCATTTTTGTCGCCGTGGCGTACCAAAGCGCCCAGCACCAGCTGCAGGTAAATAAAAAAAGTGGTGGTCGCCGTGAGGCGGCGTATGGAGCCGGCCTTTTCGGATTCGACGCGCCCGCCCGCGAGCCACTCGCTTGAGGTAAAAAGCGCCATCGCCGCAATCAAAGCGAAGAAGGTTTGTGCCAGGCAGGCATGGGCGACGGACACCGGCCGCGGCAGAAGATAGATCACCGTGAGACCGCCGAGCACGGCCTGAAGCACCACCGCCAGGAACGCCACCAGGCCCAGTTTTTTCACCCAGGAACGTTTTTCCGCTTTAAACAGCAGCAGCATCAGCGCCAGAGTCAGGAGACCCACAAAGCCCGCGATGACACGGTGCGTGTGCTCGAAACGGATGCCTCCGATCATCGGAGGGAACACTTGGCCGTAGGACAGCGGCCAATCCGGCACGGACAGCCCCGACCGTGTGCTGGTCACAAGGCCCCCGGCCACGATCAAAGCAAAAACCGCGAAGGTAAGGAACAAAACGTATCGGTGTAAAAATCTACTCATAAATACTTTGGGGGCCAGACCCTTGAGGTGATTGGGTCTGGCCCCCGGGAATGTCGTTGTTGGGCTTATGCCGCCTTAAACTGAAACGAGACGTCTTGGTCCTGATCGGCCACCGTGACCTTTTGCGTCATCGGACCGTACTTCTCATGCCAAGCCTCGAGGGTGTATTCGCCGGCCGGCAGGTCTTTAAGCGTAAAGCTTCCATCATCTCCGGTTACGCCGTAGTAAGGGTTGTCGACCACACCCGCGTAAGCGCCCATCCATGGATGCACCTCGCATTTAATCTTGACCATGACCTCGGGCTTGGCGAACGTCTTCTTGAGCTTCATGCCCTTGATAGGCATGCCTAGGTTGAACTCCTTGCTGTTCTTGGCCAGAGCGTGCACGTTGTGCAGTGTGTCGTCGCTGTTGTGTATCTCCAGAGGCTGGTTGACCTGGATGCCGAACACCTTGGGCGAATATTGGCACCCTTTTTGGTCGAATACCACGGGTTCCTTGGGCGCCTCGAAAGTCTTGCCGGCAAGCCCGTCCTTCACATAGACAAACACGTTTTTCAAAGTACCGTTGGCGTTGACCACCACCGCGTCGTTGGTCAGGCCCTGAGGATGCATCATCTTGCAATGCGGGTCGGCGTCGGCCTTGATCTGCTCGGGGGCCGGAGGCTGGCCCTCAAAAAGCACCTTGCCCGTGACATGGGCCGCATGTGCGGTCCCCAGGCCAAGAAAAGCCATAAAAAAGGTTAGGACAAAAAATATGAGATGTTTTTTGGTTTGCATCGGTATTTTCTCCTGTGATTGGCTCTTTTTAGTCTTGGTTTAACCGCTTAATAATTTAAAATTGTAAGATGGCGGGACAACCTGAAACTTAGTGCTATTTTAGCCATAAGCTGTTTGATTTTCAACGGATTTCTTATCCCCCGCCTAAGACTCCTGAGGGGCTGTCTCGTAGGTGTAAAGATAGTCGCGTATGGCCTGAATCTGCTCCTGGGCCTTGCCCCCCAAGATGTCCGGCACAGGGGTTTCTCCGTCAGGGAAAAACGCGGGCATCATGGTCCCGGGTTGCAGCGCCTGCGGGTCCTTGATCCACTCTTCCGCCCAGTCCGGCTTAAGCCTCTGCTTTGTCAAAGTAAGGTCCGGCGCCAGGAAGGACACGCCCATGGCGGAGGAGCTTGCGTTGACCTGATGGCATTTGATGCATTGAAGCTTTTCAAACAGCTCCTTGCCAGCGGCCAGCTTCTCGGGGGAGGTGGGCGGTAGATCCAGCCCTTTGTAAGAAATATCCTCGTGCGCGAGGTAGGTGAAATACTCAACCAGCGTGGTCAGTTCTTCCTCGTTGAAATGGAATGTGGGCATACGAGTGCTTAGCCAGGGGCGTATTGTGCTGGGATGATGTAAAAAGGCGTGCAGCCACTTTTCCTGGGTCTTGGCGCCCTCTCCGTCCAGGGTGGGCGGCGCCGCGCCGGGGTCCTCGGCCATTTGCCTCAGAAGACCTTCTTTGCCGTCCAAGGTATGGCAGCCGGTGCAATTGAGCTTGGCGGTCAGGAGTCGGCCTTTCTCGATCTGCCGCTCGTTGAGGTCCAGGCGCTTCTGCATGCCCAGCGGTATTTGCTCTTCGGTCAGACTGAGCACAAAAGTTGTCAGCGCCTCCATCTCCTCGTCGTCAAAGCGGAACTGTGGCATGCGAAGTTTGTCGTAATAATCTTTCAGCTTGCCCTGGTCAAAGATGCGCGGGTCTTTGAATTTTTGTTCTATAAAGGCGTGGCGTGAACGTTCGATAGAGGTGAATCCGAAGTCGAGCTGATGAATGTCTTTGCGGCCCTCGTTGCTCAAGTCCGCGCCTATGGGTTTCATCGCGTCAAACCCCTTGATGGCGTGGCAGGAGAAGCATCCCTGATGCGCTATGGCCTTTTTGCCGAGGTAAAGCATCTTTTCTTCCGTCCCCATGGCCGCGAGCGCAGTTTCGGCCTCGGAGCGGCGAAGTGTCCCCTGCAGAGAGGCCAGGATCATGTCGTCCACAACCTGCGGTTTGACCGGTGGCAAAGGCCGCTTTTCAAAACCTTCGTTGCGCAGAGAGATCAGATACGCGGTGATGTCGGCCGCCTCCTGGTCGGACAGCCTCAGGTCCGGCATACGCGTATGGGGTGAATAGTGTTTGGGATTTTTGAGCCAGGTGTAAAGCCAGTCCGCGCGCACTTTGCTTCCCAGGCCCGACAACTCGGGCGCGAAGTCCCCAGCCTTCACACCGGCGGCGCTGTGGCAACCCAGACATCCCAGGTCTTTGACAAGTTTCTCTCCGCGCGCGATTTCCCCCTGCACCGGCGGCGCGTTCAGCGCCACCGCGCCTGAATTTTTTATAAGATACGCGACGATGCCCGCGATAGCCGCGTCGTCTTTGTCCACGTCATCGGGGGCCGAGGTGTTGGAAAGATGAAAAATACGCGGCATCTTAGTGGAGGGACGGAACGCCGTCGGGTCATGCAACCAGCGCAGCATCCAGTCCTGCTCAAGCTTCGATCCGACGTTTTCCAGCGCCGGCCCCACCTGCCAGCGGCCTTCGAAGCCCTGTATCTTATGGCAGTTGAAGCAGCCCTGGGTCTCGGCGATCTTGCGGCCGCGGTTGAGCTTGTCAGCCTGGGGCACTTCAACGGCGCCGTGATGGCATTTGGCGCAGGCGGCCTGGATATACTGAGCCGGCAGCATCTTGGCCTCCCACTTCTCAAGCTCGCGCCATTGGTATTTTTTCTCCCACTCTTTCGCCTGGGACTCGTTACGGGGCGTGTGCGCCGAATCTTTGAAGCTCACCGAATGCCCGCTGCCGCTGTGACAGACCGTGCATCCAAATTTTTCCACAGGGTGCGCCGATGAGGCGCCCAGATAAAGCTCGAGTTTGGGGTGAGTCTTGAAAGGCTGTGGCGCGTCCTCAAAACCCTTCTGGTCGATGCCCAGATGGCAGGTGATGCAGCGGTCCACCTTTTGCGTCTTGGCGAAATGATAGTCGTCGTACAGGTCGTCCAACACGATCTGCTGCACCTTGAGCGTCGGCGCCAGGAAGTCGAGCATCGGCGCGTTCAAAACGTCTTTGGCCAGAGAGGGCTTCAGCGTCTTCAGGCGGGCCTCAATGCGCGCATAGCCATCGACCAGTTCGTCAGCCTGTTTTTGAAGCGTCTTTTGTTTGGCCTGATACTCCTCAAGCTGGGCGGTCTTCCCCTCTTTTTCATTTTCTAGTTTTTCAACCGCGCGTTTGGCCTCGACCACGCGGGGGCCGATCGCCTTGAGTTTCTTGTCATAGGCCGCGGTCCGGTTGTCGTGATGCCGCGCGTACTCCTCGTAAAAGTACTTATAGGAATCCTCAAACTGCGTCAGGTCCTGGTAGTGCGCCATACCCTTAGTCAGCCGCGCGTCGAGGCCCTCGAGCCCCTTGCGCAGGATCTCGAAATCTTTTTTGTGCGCGTTAAAAGCGGTCTCGGCCGAGGCCTGCTGCTTCTTCAAAGTCTCGAGTTTGGCCTTGTCCAATTTGGCGGCGGCCGCCCCCAGCTCTTTTTGTCCTTTTTGAATTTTTAGCTGCACGAATTTTTTCTGCCAGGTCTTCCACTCGCGTGAGTAGTCGGTGACTACAATAGCCACTAGGGAGCCGAGAAGCGCGAAGCTGACGATGGCGAACCAGACGAAGGTTTTCGAGATGCTATAAAGTTGGGGGGATTTTTTAGCCATGGATCAGATATTGAAGAAAAATTCGGGGATGGCTACCAGGTACTTGAGATTAAACGCCCAGCGCAGGTACATCTTAATCGGCAGAGACATCATCATCAGAAGCAGCATCACGACGATGCTGTAGCGTACAGGGTCCAGCTTCTTGTACAGGTCCTTGAGAAGCGTGCGGGCCAAAATTGCCGGCGGTACGAGGAAATAGAATAGGACCAGCAGAATGCCTGGCGCCTCTCGGATAAACCACTGTTTGGGCAGCGCCATGCTCAGCCATTTGATAAAAATCATCTCGGACAGGTTCACGTTCACCAGCGGCACCACTTTGTGTACATCCCAGACCTCGAACGGCCCGAAGAAATTCCAATTGGGCCCTCTCAAAAACGTGCCCATGATGATCAAGAGGTTCCAGAGTATCCAGAACCCGAAAAGGTACAGCGTGATAACGCCTCTCCTCCTTTTAAAAGAATAGTAGCCCGAGGTGGCCGGGTCGCGGTCCAGGTACGGGATGGCGCAGAGCCCCAGGATGATGAATGTCGGCAAAAGTACACCGGCTATCCAGGGGTCGAAGTACACCAGCATCTCCTGAAGCCCCAAAAAATACCAGGGCGCCTTGCTGGGATTGGGCGAGACGGTGGGGTTGGCCGGCTCCTCCAGAGGCGCCTTAAGGAAAATCGACCACAGCACCAGGCCCACCGCGTAGGCCAGCGCGACGACGAATTCGATGAAAATAAGATAAGGGAACACCAGCACTTTGTCTTCGGATTCCAGCTTTTCTGACGGAGGCTCCCCTTTTTCCATGCGTAGGTCGTTCAGCACGGCCTTGCGCATCGCGAACCAGGTGAAAAAACCGAAGATGAAAATCATCCCCACGATGGGCACGTTGTCAGGCATGGAGACGATGCTTCTGAAATGCTCGTCAGTAAGGCCCAGCGCGAAAAAGCCAAGCACTAAAGAGAGCAGCGACAGACTAACCGGCGGAGAGGTGGCTATGCGCGGAAACGCGACGAACAGCGCGAAGACGGCTATCGAGAGAGTAAATATGGTGACCGGCGAGGAAACCGCGTTGATGAATTCTTTAAGCGTTTCTAGCATGTTAGAGCGGGCCGCTGATCCCCCCGTCTTTCCTGATGCGCCAAAAATGCACGGACATCAGTATCACCAGCACGGTCGGGATGGCCACGCAGTGCAAAATATAAAAACGAAGCAACGCGCCGGCGCCGACAAAGCGGCCGCCTAATAGCGCGAAACGCACGTCGCTGCCCGCGTGAACGAGTTGTATGTCCCCTATCGCCAAAAGCGCGGCGCCGGGGCCCTCATGCCCCATAAACGGTGTGGCGCGCGCCATGTTACTGCCCACGGTGATGGCCCACATGGCCAGTTGGTCCCAGGGAAGCAGGTAGCCGGTGAAGCTCAACAGCATGGTCAGGACCAAAAGCACCACGCCGATCACCCAGTTGAACTCACGCGGCGGCTTGTACGAGCCGGTCATGAACACACGGAACATGTGCAGCCAAACCGTGATGATCATCGCGTGCGCGCCCCAGCGGTGAAGCTCGCGCATGATACCGAAAGGCACGTGCTCGCGCAGCGCCATGATGTCGTTGTAGGCGTGCTCGACGGTGGGCCGGTAATAAAACATGAGTAGGATGCCGCTGACCACCAGCGTCAGGAACACGAAGAATGATAACCCTCCCGCGCACCAGGTGAAGCCGAAACGCGCCCCCGACTTTCGGACCTTGACCGGGTGCAGGTGAAAAAAAACGTTGGTCATCACCGAGAGAGCGCGGTCGCGGTCGGAGGGGGTGTAGCCATGACGGAACATGGACTTGTAGACCTGGGACTCGGTGATGAATTTTCCCAGATCGAACTTGGGCTTTTTTTCCTGCTCTGTCATTTCTTCTCCTTGCCTTCAGCGTCATTGCGAGCGTTTTTTGCGAAGCAATCTGACCGTCGAGTGACGCTCCGCATAGATTGCTTCGTCGCAAGCCAAAAGCGAGCCTCTCGCAATGACGGATTCATAGCGCTAAAAATGATTCGGGGTTGTTCCACTCGCCTTTTTCCTGCTGGAACTTTTTGCTCTTGTCCACCAGGATCTGCCCGTCTTCGCTCAGCGAGATGCGGTAGCGCTCCAAGGGGCGCGGCGCCGGTCCTTCGAAATTGATACCGGACTTGTAAAACCCGCTGCCGTGACAGGGGCATTTAAATTTGTTCTCGGTACCCAGCCAGTTGGGCGTGCAACCCAGATGGGTGCATGTGGTGGAAAGCGCGTACATGCCCTCGGCCGTTTTCATCAGCCACACACCGAACTTTTCCTTCCAACGCTCGTCCACCACCCCCACCTCGTAATCGGCGGCAAACCCTGCTTTGAAAGATGTGGGCGGCTCGAAAACCACGTTGGGAAAAAGGAACCTCAGCACGATGGAAAGCGCCCCGCCGGTGGCGGCCGCGAAAGTCACCCAGGCGATACCGAACCAGGACAAAAAACCACGGCGGTCCATTTTTTCCTCGCCGGTGGCGGCGGGCTTGGTCGGCGGCGTCACAGTCGCGGCCGGAGGGGCTTGCGGCGGTTGGTTCGGCGGGACTTCGGACATTTAAAACCCCTGGCTGTTTGAGTATTCCAAAGCGTTCATGGCGGCCTGTCTGACTTTCAGGCTCTTGTCGCTTTCGGCCACCGTTCTTAAAAT